>Ga0182018_10002802_pt1 | contig 16712 bp, 20 predicted proteins | sample 812P2MmetaG_FD_120490 | JGI IMG/M metagenome (GOLD analysis project Ga0182018, IMG submission 120490) | Permafrost microbial communities from Stordalen Mire, Sweden - 812P2M metaG | ecosystem: Environmental > Terrestrial > Soil > Wetlands > Permafrost | place: Sweden: Stordalen | collected... | reverse complement strand
TATTTGCCGAGTTGCGGTCGAGGCCGCTGGCCATGCCCAGCAGCAGCAGGAAAAGAAGTACCCAGATCCGGCGCGCGTTCATTTTGCTGTTTCCCTGACCGCCGGCCGGTGACTGCCGCGGCAATATAATTGCCGTTATGCGATCACCTCGCCCCAATGGTGTCAAACCTAGTCGGGTCCGTCTGTTGGCGAGGCCGCCGTTCCGGGCCTCGATGCGAACCGTCACGACGCCAGGACCCGCGCGTGGCAGGGCGAGACGCGGAGGGGGATCAACCGGTTACAGGCCGCGCCTTCGCGGCCGAAAATTGGGGATACCGCGTCGAGGGCGAAGCCCTTGCCCTGAAGCCGTGGGCCGCGTCGTAGGGATCGCGCTTTCGAGGCCGGTGGCGGCTTTCCCGCGGAGAGTCAGGAAAAGTGACAGCCCCCTGCCCCGCTTTCATCCTGCGGAATGAAGGCCCGGCCTCAACCTGCTACATCGGGAAGGAGGCTGATGTGCCTGTCAGGTGACGCCGTTCGATCTCGCCCAACCATCGAGCGGAATCAGCATGGCGGCCAGGACCGGATCGGGATGCGCCCGCATGTCCCGGACGAAGGGTCCGTCCGACACCACGACACCCCTTGCCCCCATCGCGATGGCGAAGGCGAGATACAGGGTGTCGTAGGTGGAATGGTTGACGGCGATGCCGATATCCAGCGCGACCTCATGCAGGTCCATGTCCGTTGTCGGCGTCGGCTGAATCAGCGCCCGGAGCAACGCCAGGCCTTCCCGTGCCTCGTCCGGCGTGAGGACCTTCCGGCGAACCTGAACCCAGAGAACGTTGGTCGCTTCAGCCAGCCAGAAATCGGGGATGAGCAGGTCCGGCTCGATCCGGACCAACACCTCCGCGACATGACTGTCCGGCTCCTGAAGCACCCATTTGAGGGCGACCGAAGCATCGACGACGAGGGACAATTCAGCTTGCCTCGCCCGCCTCGGTCTCTGTCCCCGTCAGTGTTTCCAGCCTGGCGGCGCGGGATTGTTCCAGAAGTTCGCCGGCCGGCGACGACCCGCGGCCAGCGGTGCGGCGGCGGAATTCGGCGAGACGCTCAGCCGCCTGTACATGGGCCGGCGGTTGCTCGTCACCCACCAGGGCCTCCCGGAGGAGAGCCCGGTGTTCCGCCTCGGCGGAGCGTCCATGTTCGGCCGCCCGGATACGCAGGCGGCGTATGATGTCGTCATCGAGATTCCGGACCGTCAGAGTCGCCATGGGAGATCCTCCGGTGCTGTCAACCGCTGCGATGACAGCATATAGCCGGTCCCGGCGCGACAGGGAAATCCTTCCTTCAGGTATATTTTCCGCGTTGGCGGCATGTGGCCTGGCGTCCGCTGGTCCGGCCCCGCACGTCAGAAGAGCCGATCCAAACGAACGAAACGCACGAATTTGACCGATAAGCGGACAAATCGGGAACACTGCGGACGGCCGCGGTGTTCCGTGAGGGGAGACAACACCCCGCCGGGTGGTCCAGCGGAGCGCCCTCCTGAACCGCGAGGACGAGCGGCCCGGCAAATCACCATGTCCGGCCGGGACGAAACCCACGGGGCCTCAGTGCCGCGGCCCTGTCGCGGGCCGCGCGTCCTCTCCCCGGCTCGCGCCGCCGCTCGCTTTGCCCGCCGCCTGCGGCTCGTTCGCCCGGCGCATCCCCCAAAGGGTGCGGTCGAGGTTCAGATGTCCGGCCCTGGCCTTGGTCACCATGCCGTGGAAATACCCGCCCGCCGAGGTCCGGAAGTGCGCCGGGTCCTTGGTCGAGACGATGGCGATGGCGATCGCCGCCTTTTCCCGGCCCATCGCGACGCAGGCGTCTCCCCAGAGCGATTTCGACACCCCGAGATCGGACCGCAGGAATGCCGCCGCGTCCACCAGTTCGGGCCAGGTCGGGTCGGGCCGCCGAAGGTAGGCTTTCAGCTTCGGCGCCAGCTTCACCAGTTCGTCCGGTTGGAGTTTAAGCACCCGGCCCGTCTCCGGAACCTCCCGCGGGGCCGGTGCTGGCGGTGGCTCAATCGCCTCGCCGCCGGTTCGACTACTTTCTTCCCGAGCAATTACCGTATCCTGTTCAGGATTCAGATTCGGTTTGTAGGTATATTGGTGGGGCCGGTTTTCCGCCCCCAAGGGGTCGGAATTCACAGTTTCCGGCGCCTCCGGCGCGACCGTGGCAAGCAGGTTTTCCAGCCGTTGCCGCGCGGAAACCTGCCGCCGCTCCAGGCTGGCGACGCCCAGGGCCATCTCCTCGGGCCGCTCGATCTTCCGGAGTGCCTGGCTGAGGTCGCGGGTCTCGCGCCTCAGGGTCGTCCATTCCTCGCCCGGGAAGCCGTATTCGGCCACGGTTTCGAGGATCTGGGTGATGCTCTTCCGCGCGATCGTCGCGCGCCGGCGGAGCCGGCCCATCTCCTCCCGCTCCGCCTTGGCCTCGGCCGCCAGCCGGGTGAATTCGGCGTGGCGCGCGGCGATCGGCGACAGATCGAAGCCGTACGCTTCGACGATCTGGCCCTTGGCGTCGCGTTTGCCGTAGCGTTTACCGTTCGGACTGTCCTTCATGGTGATCAGCCCGGCCTCGATCATGGCGCGGTTGATCGCCTTCACCTGCGTGGGTGACAGACCAAGGGCCTCCTGCTGCAAGGAGGCCGAGGGCCACACGATCGGCCGCCCTTCCCTCCCCCAGTCCTGTGGCATAGTGAAACGGAACAGCCAGTCGATCGCATGCACCAGACGCGGCGACAGACCGAGGCGCGGCGCCGCCGCCTTGAAGGCGGCCAGCAACTGGCCATGCACGGTCACGCCGTCCGGCAATCCCGCAAAACTCTCGGCTGTGCGGTCGGCCTTCAACAATCCCGGCGTCAGCCGCCGGAAACCGGTCGGGGAACCGGCAAACCTCTCCCCTGACGCCTCAAGGGCGTTTTCCATCGTCATCGTGATCCTCCGTTCAGGTGGATCGCGACGGGCAAACCTCTCCCGTCAGCGGAAACAGCAATTTCCGCTTGCCTTCGAGGCGCTCCAGTACTAGCTTGGGGATTGTCGAGGTCCCCGACGCCAGCCTTTAAGGCCCGTCACGAATTTCGCGAAAGCCCGCCCGGCAAGGCGGGCTTTCGCATTTCTAGGTTACGTGCTGGGCGGTCGCCCTCCCCTGTTCGATCAGTTGCAGAAGCGCCTGACTGCGATTGCGCAGGCCCTGGCGTTGCTTGAGGTCGTCGAGCAGCGCGATCGTCTCGCGCGGCAGTTGGAACAGCACTTCTTCGCCGCCGGCGGCGCGGAGACGCTCCCGGTAGACCCTGTTATGGATGGCGGAAGTGGAGACTTTCTGCATCGACGAATCCAAACCAACTCACTAGGGAGCCTAGTGTCGGACCGATTTTCGCTGCTGTCTACTGATTCGTGCGCCCGAGTCGCGCTTGTGCTTTGAAATTACTGCATTTTCTTCGTGAATTTCGAATGCGGATATGTTCCTGTGGCCCGGCGCGTATCGTCTAACGGCCTTGGTTGAGTGGCGACTCGATGACGACTCGGCGAATGTCAGTCGAGGCAACCAGCAAGAATTCGTGCTTTCGTGCTTTTTGTCTATTCACCGTTCTGCCGACGGTAGGCTTCAAAGCTGAGGCGCAGCAGTTCGTTAAGTTTTAGCCCATTTCTGGCCGCATAGACTTTGAATTCGCGCCGGAAGGCATCAGGCACCCGGAAATTGAGCGGTTGCCCGCCGCCTTCCCCCTGCACTGCCGGTGCTGATGGCGGTTCGGGCGCAAGCTTGGCGGGCACGGGCGCGCCAATCACTGGCGCGGGAACGGGTGCCGATGCGGCCCTGCCCGGCATGTCGGGGGACGGTGCGGCCAACCCTTTGACCGCAACCAAGTTAGCAGATAGCGCGGCTGCAGGCTTTTTACTCATCGGCTCGCTACCTTTCGTGCTTTCGTGCTTTTTGCTATTTGTGCTTTTATGAAGCGCCAGAGTTCCGCCATTTCGGCGGCACTTTTCCCTCTCTGGTCGGTTTCCTGGACCGTCCGTCCGTCGATCATCGAGCCAGCATAGTCGACGCGGTCATGGACGATCGCCGGGGCCACGATGCCATGCTCGGACAACGCCGCCATAGCCTGCACGGTCAACCGGGCGTTTGACTTGGCTTGGGTGACAGCAAAGACGAACGGTTTGCCGGCCGCTTGCACGAGTTCGACGGTACTTCCGACGGCGCGAAGATCATGAGGGCTCGGCCGGGTCGGAATAAGCACCAGTGTAGCCGATCGCACCACGGCGCTGATTGCCTCGGTGATGGCGGGCGGCGTGTCCACGACTGCGACCGCGTAGCCGGCCTCGGCGAGTGCCAAGAGTTTGGCAGGCAAGTCGGCGATTGTGGTGGGCGCCAATGCTGGAACCTGGGCCTCGCGGACATTCCACCAAGCCGACAGCGACCCTTGCGGATCGGCGTCTATCAGCACGGCTGGGCCGTCACCGGCAGCCTCGGCCGCAACGGCGATGTGGGCGGCCAGTGTGGTCTTACCGGCACCGCCTTTTTGGCTGGCGAGAACGATAACGTGCATTTTGTCTTTCTGTCTAAAACGAATTCGTGCATTCCATCTAGACAGAAAGAACGAAAGAACGCAACTGCAAATTTCTCGTGCTTGCACGAAAGCACGAATTCTTGCTTACGGTACGAGTTGAAAGGACAACCTGATGAATGGCCCTCGGCAACGGGAAGGGCAGGGGACCGGTCTGGGCAGACGGCGCGATGACTGCCGAACGACAGGCCGCCCGGGTGGGGTGCCGGGGCAGAGCGAAGCGCGGGGCGGCTGCGTCTCACCAGCAGGAGGGGAGGGGCCTCCGGCGAAAGGCGGAACCCGAAGTCCGCCCTCGCCGTGGCGGTTATGCCGCCACCTCGATCGCGGCGGCCTTGCGAGACACGCCGGCGGCGGGGGGATGCCTCTGCGGCGGGGGGTGTCCCCACAAGAGCAGCGAGCGGCACGGGCACGGCGGGTGAGGGGGAGATGCTTCAACCGTGCTGTTCTAAACCACGGTGAGCAGGGTCGGTTGTGCGGGGCAGGGCAGGGGCCGCTTTCGGAGTCACCACACGATCTGTTCAAAACTGCACGCTAAGCCGCCAGGGGTTGGAACATAGCCCGAACCTCCCGTAGCGGCCGAAACGGCACGGAGGGATTCGCCTCGGTCCAGACGTAGTCGCCAGTCAGACCGATGTGCTCCCAACCGAGCGGGGCGACATGGGCCAGCAGATCGTCGGGAATTGTCGCTCCCTGTGCACGCAACTGCCGGACCGCACGGTCGAGATAGACCGTGTTCCAATGAACTATAGCGGCGGTGATGAGGCTCAGACCCGATGCGCGGAAGCTTTGGTTTTCGAAGGTGCGGTCTCGAATTTCTCCTTGGCGATGGAAGAACACCGCGCGACGCAGCGCGTTGCTTGCCTCGCCCTTGTTGAGACCGGCATGGCTGCGCTGGCGCGGCGCCCGATCGGATACGCTCAAGGAGTTGGCGGAGAGCTACAACGTGGGCAGGGCGACGATTTCAAGACTCGTGACCTAAGGACTCCGAATGACTGGTGACCCGGCGTCGGCCAGCGCGAACGCCGCGTTGTCCACGCCACCCACCTCCCGGACCTGCTCGGCTCAACACCGTTGCGCACTAGGCGGAAGCAAGCTACCGTCGCACTGACAGTGCTCTGAAAGGACCAAGTACAATGCGCGGAGACATCGGAAAGATCGCGTTACTAGTGATCTGTCTATCTGGGTGCGCCAATGGACCCAAAGTGACTTTTCAAGCGCATCTGGTTGATGGTCAAAACATCGACAAAATCGACGCGCAAAAACAGGCTGACGCAAAATGCAAGGACTTGGGTTACCGTTTCGCCGAGAACGGGCAAGTCAGCGGGATGCAGGCCCTCAGTCCAGATGGACATGGCGGGATGAAAGCAATGATCGTTGGACCGGTATCCGCTACTTACACATGCGCCAATTAATAATATTCAGGGAACCTCTAAATATCGCGTTTTTCGCGTCTAGTCGCTGCGGATAGGGCCATAGCAAGCCTGCGAAGCGCGGGCGCCATGGCCCCGACCGGGCAAATTGCCCGTCATGGTAGTTTCATTTCGAGCAAATCAGCCAATTACCCGCACAGGCTGTACAGCCTCACGCGGGCAGCTCCCTCGCCACCTCAAGGAACGTGAAGCGCTGCATATTATAAGTCAGGTTGCGCAGCCCGATCTTCGCCTTCGCCCGGATGATCCCGATGGTGGCCTTGTCGTGTCACCAGCCGCCAAATTGACCGGTGGCCCGCTGCGACTTGAAATGATGCGATCTTAAGCGGCCTCCGCCTGTTCAACGTCACAGTCATCGTCAAACTCGAAGCTGCCCTCTGGGGAAATGTGCCGCAGGCCGCAGGCGGGGCAGTCGTCGTCAACCTGGCATGACCAGGCGTCGGACCAGGCGCAATCGCAGCGTGGGCATTCGTAATGATTGAGGAACATCGGAAAATCTCCTGATGGGCCTTCCACACATGCGGAAGGCCAGGTTTCGGTTGATGAAGCTCAGTCGCGGGCACTCCAGAATCCGCGACCGCGCTCCGCCCGTTTCTCCTTCCTGATGGGAGCGGTTGAATGGCCGCCTTCCGCGAGTGCGCGCCGGATCACGTCATGGCAGACGCCGATTTCCTCCTGGATATAAGAGAAGGTTCGGCCTTTGGACCGCATCGCCAGCACCATCTCGAATTCCTCGGGCGCAAGGGTCATGCGCCTCGCGGTCTGGGCATCCGCCAGCTTCTGGCGATGCATCTCCCAGCGGGGATCGGTGGCGACATACGCCTTCTGCGCCTCGGAAAGCTTCTGACGCTGTTTCTCTGACATGGGAGGACGATGGCTGGGTTTGCTGCCCAGGTGGTGGATGCGGGTGTAGGTATCGGATGTAGTCACACTCATGGTCTGGTGCCTTTCGTTACGGAAGCAGCGCGCTGCTTCCTGCCGGTCGGCGAGACCAGGGTGTGCAAACGGAAAGGGGCTTCGCGGGGACCCGGAACGAAACGAAATTGACGGCTTCGGAATTTTCGTCTTCGATTTGGGCGGAAGCCCCTTGGAGCGCGCCGAGGGGCTGGCCCCTAAGCCCTGCGAAGCAGGGGCGGGCCGCGTCCGCGGCCTCATGTGTGCTTGCGCGAGGGAGTGTTACCCGAAGGGCCGAGACGCGCGTTTCAGCGGCTCGGGGAGCGCGGCGAGTAAAGCCCGGCCCCGCCCTTCGCGGGGGCGCGCCGGTCAGCTGACGCAGAGACCAGCAAGGGGGAGGGGAGGGGACACAGAGGGCAAAGGGGGGTGCCCTGAGAATCCACGACAGACACAGGGGGCGTCCCGCCCGCTCGTGCGGCGAGCCTATCGAGGATTCAGGATGGATTGGGGGCTTGGGTTGTCCGAAGTTTGCATACACTTATCGGACAGAAGCCAATGCCCGTCCTGCTACAGCAGGATCTCGGTCGTCTTGTCACCCGACAACCGGCACGAGGGATGACGGCACCATCTGCAGCCCGTTAAAAATATGAAATTGACATTTTCTCGCTTTTATGATGATAAAATCGTCAAAGCCGGCTTTGCATGGGTCCTTATGACGAGAAAAATCGACAACCTACCGGAGGTGTTTCTATCGGATACCACCCTGTCCACTACCATTGGCCGGATGGTCAAGGCGGGGTTGGCTCGCAAGCTCGGACCGGCACTCTACACCCGGAACATGAAAGATGCGCCGGAGGCGATTGTATCGCGGAATCTGTGGGCGATCGTCAGGCTACTCATGGCTGGCGCGGTCGTCAGCCATCGCACCGCCTTTGAGAACCGAGCCGCCCCTGATGGCTCAGTGTTCCTGTCAGGACCATATCCACGGAAAATTTCCTTGCCGGGGATCGTACTCCGACAGGTGACAGGGCAGGGACCCGTGCAAGGCGATATGCCTTATTTGGATACGTTGTATTTGGCTTCCCGCCCGCGTGCATTCATGGAAAATCTGCTTCCGTCGCGCCGCCGTGAAAAGGTCGCGAAGACCGTCGGCAAGGAAGAGGTTGAACGGCGTCTCGCCGAGTTGCTGAGAATTTCCGGGGAGGCTGCGCTGAACCAGATGCGCGACCAAGCCCGCGCCATCGCTCCGGCACTTGGTCTTGAGGCACAATTTCGTACGCTGGATGACCTGATCGGCGCACTGATGCGATCACGACCCGCAGACCTGACAACCCCGGCTGGACGAGCCTATGCTGCCGGCGAACCCTACGATCCACAACGTCTGCCAGTGTTTGAGGCACTTTTTGCCGGACTGCGAGAGGCTCCGTGGCCGAGTCATCCAGATCAGTCTGCCCAGCCACCTGCTTTTTACAATGTCGCGTTCTTTGACGCCTATTTTTCGAATTACATTGAGGGGACTGAGTTTCCAGTCGATGAGGCCATCCGGATCGTGTTCGAGCGGGAGATGCCAGCCAATCGACCGGCAGACGCGCATGACGTGCTCGGAACGTACCGACTCGTCGCCAGTCAGGAAGAGATGCATAGGCTACCAAGAGATTTCGATGAGTTCCTCGCGCTGCTCAAGGACCGTCACCAGATCATCATGAGTAGCCGCCCCGAAAAACTACCGGGCGAATTCAAAATCATAAACAACCAAGCCGGTGCGACGATGTTTGTGGCACGCGAGTTGGTGAAAGGTACACTGCGCCAGGGTTTTGGGATGTATCAGGCGCTTGATGAACCTTTCGCGCGTGCACTGTTCATGATGTTCTTAGTGGCCGAGGTGCATCCTTTTATGGATGGCAATGGTCGCATGGCGCGAGTGATGATGAATGCTGAACTGGTCTCCGGAGGACAGACCCGTATCTTTATTCCTTCGGTTTATCGCAACGAATATGTAAGTAGCCTGAAGCTGCTGACGAATCACAACGACCCTCACGGCTTTACCCGTGTGATGAGCTATGCTCAGGAGTTTGTGGCACGAATTGCCTTCACCGATCTGAATGCTGCCCGACAAACACTCATGGATCATAATGCCTTTCTCGACCCGGCTGACGAGGCGAAGCTGAAGATGCCGGAAACGTGACCGCTACCGCCATATCAGTAGGCCACCTTGAACGTCGGGCTGTCCTCGGGCCGCGTCCTCCGGTGATCGTAGATGCGCGTCGTGGCGATGTTCGCGTGACCGAGCCACTCCTGCACCTTGGCGATGTCGGCCTGGTGATCGAGCGCGTTGGTCGCGGCGGTCGCACGCAACGCATGAGCGCCGATCTCGAACCCAAGCGCGGCGGAATAGGCCCGCACCAGCTTGTAGACGCCGTCCGCCGTGATGGCGCGTTCGGCCTTTCCGGTGCGGTTGTTGCTGACGGAGCGGAACAGCGCGCCGTTCTCGTCAGTGCTGTGTCCGGCGGCATCGAGGTACTCGTGGATGAGCGCGTTGGTGCCGGGATGCAGCGGCAGATACCGCGTCTTGCCGCCCTTGCCGGAGATCCTGAGATGCGGCACGCCTTTCCGCGCGTGTTGGGAATCCTTGACCTTCAGCTTGCACAGTTCCTCGCGCCGCAGTGCGTGGAACAGCAGGGTGGACAGGATGGCGCGGTCGCGCTTGCTCTTGATGGTGTCATCTGGCGGCGCGGCCAGCAGGTCACGGGCCTGGTGATCGCCGATCGCCGGCGTCTTGCCTTCGCCGCTTTCCGTCTTGGGCCGTTCGACACCCTTCACCGGATTATGGGTGACAGCGTTCTTCTCGCAGAGATATTCGAACAGCGACGCCAGCGAGGCGAGCCGGTGGCGGATCGTGGGGCCGCCGAGCCCGCGTCCCGTCAACTGGTCGCGCCAGGCGATGACGTGCGCCCGCGTGACGGCGCGGAATTCCTCCGGCCGAGCAATGCCGGTGAAGCCCATGAAGTCGCGGATCGCGTTCTCGTAGACGCGGCGCGTGTGGGCATTGCTGAGATTGGCGAACCACTCGACCTCGGGCGGCACGTCGGCCAGCCGGTGAAATTCGGCCGAGGTCAGGAGCCGGTTGGTCGGGGTAACAGGAACGATCTGGGCGTCGGACATGCGGCCAGTCTACTATTGATAAAATCTGTTATCAAGAGTAAGGGCGCCTGCCAGAGCGACTGCGCAGTCTCAACCGCACAGCCATTGTGCCAGACAGAAATCCCTGCAACATTTGGGTTAACTAACGACCGTACATGGAAGGGGAGGCATGGGTGCGTAATTCGGTCCAGATCACTCTCGTGGCGACGATCGCGCTTTGGTCATTCATTCCGGTCCAGCCGTACGCTCAAGGAAGCCAATGGTGTCCACCGGCGGGAACCGTGACGACGGCAAAGAATAACAACGGGGCGATCACTACAACTCATAAGGGTGCGGATCCGAGTGATCCCGCCATATGCGTTGCTGTGAGCGAAGGCCAGGGTACCTCGGGGCTCATTTATGGCAAGCCCATCAGGAGACTTTACGGTTGGTACGATTTAACGACCAACGGCCACGATGCGGAGACCGAGAGGCTTATGCGGGAAGGCCTGGGCGCGATCCTGTCCGGTCGACTCGCGTCAGTTAACTACAAAATGATGATCACTGCTGGCAGCTTCGCATGGTCAGGGAACGAAGCATGGCAGCGCGCCGGAGAGGCGACGCTATCGATTGGTGGTCGGCCGACCAAGGTAATCGCGTTGCGAGAGACGTTTGTCGGGCAGGGTAACTCCAACTACGATGGTTATACAGATACTTGGTATGATCCAAAATTACACATGTTCGTCAAAGGTGAGACGCATCTCCACGGCGGACCCGTTGCACGTGCGATCGAAGTGACGTCGGTGACGCTGCCCTAGCCGTATTTCATGCCGTAATGACGGGACCGACTTTCGGGATTCGCAAGTCCTTGATTTCATGGGGTTGATTTTCCGTCTCACAAGCTACCCTTTGTCGGACACTTTCGGGCTGTCTGGTTTCATCCATCCGCAGACTTGGCAACGCGGCCTCATGGGAACGCCGGGTTCGTCGGCCCACAACCCAATCCGATATGAGCCACAATCTCCACAGCGATCAGGAATGCCCTGCCTGTGCCGGAACATGGCGGTGCCGAATACTGCCAAAATGTGCTGCGTGACATCGTGTGCTAGGATTGCGTCGGCTCGTGTAGCGCCTTGGGCATGGGTGAGCCAGTTTACCAATTCCCAACCGGCCTTTGACGTGGCTTTCAGATAACCACGAACTTCCTTTGCGCTCGAACCGTGTGCAACATGATTGGCAATCAACTCAGACCAATGAACTACATCGGCATGCTTCGGAGGGCTGGTGTCGGCAGGCACAACAGCGGGCGTAGCAAGTGTTCGGACCATGACGATCAGGCATTCACGGCAGCGCATTCCGACCGTCTGGAAGTCTTCCGCCTCTTCCGCCTCGTTCAGAACCTCGCCCGCCTGTTCCCATCGTCGCCACGCATCCTGCATGGTCATCTGTTCGAGAGCATCTACGCCCGGTTCATGGCGAGCCATCACCCTTGCTGTCACACCAATGTGGAACGAGAGGGTGTAATCCAAGCTTGGGAATAGCGTTTTGTCATAAAGGTTCGTGGGCGACGTAATCACCCAAAGCTGCGATTTATTCGTATGGACATCCCAGCATTCATATTTGCGACCCATGACGTATTCTTCTGAGATCTTCTCGGCGTGAACCACGGTTTCACCCTCGGCCCGTGATTGCCACTCCACATATTCAGAGATTTGCCGCACCTCATCGTTATTGCGAGAAAGAGGGCGCACAAACCTCGGCAAGGCAGAGGAAGGAATGGGGGGCGGGATGATGCATTCGTCCGAAGCACCTTTTTTTGCAGCCTTGGATTTTGGCTTTCTGGTCATCGCGGGATTATATCACACCGTCGCTCGCATGCTCGCAAGCGGCTGTCCAAAACGTGCTTATGCGACCGCACAACCGCACTCGCCGTTCTCTCTGCATGGGGCATGTCATCCGCGACCTCAGCCGGTGACCAAAAGACGGTCTATATCTGAGAAAGGACATTATCATATATAAGGAATCGACGGACGGGCAACACGTGTCGCCCGTTATGGCGCGGCCCGGTCGGCAGAATGGCGACATGTCCGATCTCGTCATCACCTATAGTTGCTTCGCACTGCACGTCCCTTATTGGGTGGTTCTCTCTCTTTTGTTCCTGCGGCGATCATGTGCCGGAGTTAAACAAATCCGCGCTTGCCGAGCACGGCGCGGCAATTCCTGCATTTATCGCCTGAAGCATGCGAGTGGCGTGATCGCGTCCTTGATCAGCGGCCATCTTGAAGAAGCGGACGCCCATTTGCATGTTGCGCGGAATCAGTGGCAAAGGGTTCCTGGAAGTAACGCCGCCGACCAAAGCACATCCCACGATGTCCTCGGTATATCCATGATCGTTGATCAGAGCGCTGAATTTAGGATACCAAGCCTCGGAAACCATAGCCAGTCGAACGAATTCCGGAAGATCGGGGGGACCTTGCCGGCCGTTATACGCGTCAAGCATAGCAAGGGCGTAAAGCGTTTGCCCGATCGTCAATCCCCTCAATGTGATAGCCCCTATTGCATCCACAGGCGGCGCACGGCCAAGCGAGGAACGCAATAAGCCGCGTACATCAAGCGGTTCTGAATATCCAAGGGATTCCGGAACGCGCAGATAGAGTAGTTCAAGCGCCATCGGGTCGAATTTCTGAGCCGCGCGAACGATCATCCGGAAACCACGGGCCGGCGCGCGAGTAAGTTTATAGTCTTCGATGGGCCAGCCAAGTCCGGGTTTGATCAAATTTGTACCAACCACCCATCCGACAGGGGAGCCGTCTTCTTCGATGGCATGCAATAATCTCTCACCCGCGAGAGTATTGTTGACCGGCGTATTAACAAGATGCTTCACCAAGCCGGATTCCATCATCGCGAGAAATGTTTCGGCGATGCCGTCGTGCCCCTCCGCCGCCTGTAGGAGCAGGCTCTCTGCCTGGGCCATTTCCGCAGGTGAGGGTGAACGAAGGGACGCGTTTTGAGCGGTTGCTACGGTGGCAATCGCAAATCCCCGGATCGTAGCAGGATCGCGCACACCGGTATTGTAAGCGTCACGACAGTAAGCAAGGACCTCTTCCGCATTCACCGGCGATAACAGCGTTGCATCATATGTTTGTTCAGTCAGAGCGCGCAGCGCATCATTAACCGAAGTACCTAGAAGGTTGATCGTGCCGAACGATGCGCACCGTGCGCCGAGCACAGGTTGATTCGGGGATGCCGCAGTCGCCGTTCTGTTCGTCGACGCTCGAGCATAAGCGGACTCACGGTCCGAGAGTCCAATATGCGCTCGCGATTCAGCGACCCCGGGCGCGGCGCGGTAAACGGGCACCTGCTCCATTTTGGTGTTGGCGCTCACCAATGTCGCAACGGCAAGATGCAGGTCCGACAATCGATCCCAATGGGTCCCGAGCGTCCGGATGAGCGCTAACGTGTATTCGGAATTCGTGCCCGCTCCCTCTGTCGACCACGTGCCAAAATAAGTGCCGAAACCGATGAAGGTTCGCGGTGGTACAGGTGCGTCAACGAAGGCTCCCGTGCCGCCTATTGCCTCGCGGCAAGCGTCGAGAAACAGTATCGTCAGGCCGCTTCCGGCCGCCGAAATCGCCTGCGCGACATCTGCTACCCCGATGGACGTCGATGCGGTCTCGAGAGTCGATGGCTGTCGTGCATCGATCGGCGCGAGCATGTTGCTCCCCCGATAGGCGAAGCCATGTCCGGAAAAATACACCGTGACGATTGCACCCGGATGAGCTCTGACGCTTGCGACTGTCTCTTCCACCAGTTGGTGAAACTTCGCGGCATCGATGTTAAGCTGCGGGCCGCCGCCAATGAGCGTAAAGTCGGCTTTCCTCAGGGCTGCGGCCATAGCCGTGGCGTCATTGGCGCTCTGATGCAGAGTGGCCCAAGATTTGGTGTATGTATCGTTGCCGATCACCAAGGCGATGCGCGGCGCGAAACGCAATGACTGCTCGGGAACCGCCTCAAACACCGCACCGCCGCCAGAAGGTCCTACGGAACATCCGAGAAGGGCAAGGACACTGTAAAGTGGAAAGGTCCAACGTCGATGCCGCCTGCGCGTTATTGACGATACTGAGAATACGAGATCTGCAAACGCTCCAACCAAGTTCGCTTCACGCGAAATGATTTGCGCGCACGCCGCCGCTACTCTTATCAGCAGAACACACATGTTTCTTGGCCTTAGTGTTGTGCCTTGCGTTTTCTATCGAGGTCATCATTGACCTCACGGAGGACCAGCAACGTCGCCGCCGGATCGCGTGCAAAGGCACGAGAAAATGCCGGGTTAGCGTCGATCTGGGATTGCTCATGGTCTGTCGGTCCAACGCCCTTGCGGGGGTTGGAGACCCTCCCGGTGGTCGCAAGCATTTCAAGCTTAGGGGTGACCGCCTCCCACTCTGCCGGATCAATTTTGGCGAGAACGTCGAGCAGCGGATTTTTTTCGCCCGGGGGAGGACCAGCTATTACATAGCTGGCCGAATCCCATAGGATGAAACAAACAACCAAGCTCAAGAGAAGCCGCACGCCTTCCCCCTTTGACCGTGTGCGCCGGACTATGAGGATGCGATTATGATCGAGACAAGATCCGAAGCAACTGCGGCCACCCGGGTCTTCGACCTATCGGGGATAGACGCCTGATGGCGGCTTTCAAAGCGTCAGTGCGGGAAACCTCCATACGTGCCTCAGGCGGCTTGCTCGACCCTGAGCCGGCGAACGACAATGCCCGCCTCGCCGCCAATCCCAACAATTTGTACTGGGTAAGTTGCACGTCGCCTGCTTACCAGGAGGCTCGCAATCTGCTCCTCGCCGTGGAACAAAGTGGCAGCAAAACCGATGCGTTAGCCGCAGTTTCGGTGTTCCGTAATGCCCTCACGGAGGCTCCGGCCGACCCTGCATTCCGAAACGGTCTCGGGGTCGCGCTGCTGTCTCTTGCGCAGCTTGAACCTCATGAGAGGTCGCTGGAAACCCTCATGGAGGCGGAGCGGTCATTCGAGATCGCAAACACGGCGTCGGAAAAATGTGAACTCCCGGTGTCTGCGCGTATCCGTTATCGGACTAATCAAGCGACCGCTCTGTGGATGCTCGGTGAACGGCAGGACAAACGAAACAGTATAGAGCAAGCGGTCAAAATTCTTCGATCGATCATACGTGGTATGCCACGAGCAACTTTCGTGGACTGGCCGCAGGTGCATGACAGTCTCGGAAATGCACTCATGGCCCTAGGTCGGCCAACAGAGGCGATCAAAGCTTATGAGTCAGCCATCAAAGGATGGAATGACCCGGACGAACTTGCTCAGACTCAAGCTAATCTCGGCACGGCCTATGCAGCAGAAGAACACTATCAGGAATCATGTGCACTCTACCACGAGGCTCTCAAACGCCAGACACGGAAGCGGAGGCCTCTCGCTTGGAGCCGGACGCAGCACAATCTCGGAACCGCGCTCTGGCTGGAGGCGCGATCCATGTCGCCATCCGAATATCCTCGGAAACTATTTTGCGACGCCATCAAGGCGTTTAAAGCTGCACGAAGCGAACGGCGACAGGATCGCACACCTGTTGACTGGGCTGTCACCACGACGAGTCTCGCCACCGCGTTGATTGCTTTCGGTACGTCTTTGCTCAGCGATCCTGGTCCCGATCTGCCAACCGGAGGCGGCTATGTCGAGCAAGGGATAAATCTCTACAAAGAAGCGCTCACCGATTTAACGCCGGCCGACGCGATCAAGACCGTCGGTAATTTATTCCTCGTTCTGGGGGCACTAAAAACCTCACCAAATAAATTGACCGCACTTGAAATCGTCCGTGGTCATCAAAGAGATGTTCTAGAGATTGCGCGAGGAATTGGCCATGCCGATTTAATTATCGCGGTAAGTCAAGAACTTATAGCCACGTTAGTCGAAATGCTTTGTTTACACATTGGTGGTACTATTTCCCTCGACGTGACTGGATTTTCCACCATACTGGCGGATATTGCCGCTGTTCTTTCCTCTTCGGGGCTACCCAAGAACGAATGGGCCACAGTCCTGCGCGCGGCCATCGAGCACATCACGCCACCAACCTTACCAACTACCGCGCCAGAACTTTATGCGGAGCGGCTGGTCCAGAAAAAACTCGGTCGAAGAGAGAACATTGTGGAGTTCTTGGAACGAGTGTGGGGGCCTTACGGCGTGATAAGTCGCCCTGATCTTAGACGCCTTGATCCCGACGCGGAAATGGCTCTCCGCAATTGGCTTCGCGACGAATCCCACAAGCTGCCGGACCGCCCTCAGATTTTGTCCAAGACTGAAATCGTTGAGTCTGCTCTCGGTGATACCGACCAGGTACGCGCCGCTCGAAGGCTCGTGAGGGCGCAGGAGCGGCGGCAGCGGCAGGCTGGCGGCTATACACACAGTTAGTGGCCATGTTCGGTGTTGACTGCGGTTCGGTTGATGGCTAGGTTCCTCCTGTCGGCACGGCTGTCGTGCCCGACATAGTGAAAGGACCGCCACGCCATGAAAGACATCCTGGGGACCTCCGTCTCCACGCAAGGCCCGAACCCGACCACCGGCACTGCCGCGACCGGATATATTAACGGTCAGGCGGTGTCTGGCACGATGCAGTCCGGCATCTTCACGCCCAACAAACCTTGAGAGGAGCGCATCCCG
>Ga0182018_10002801_pt1 | contig 16720 bp, 18 predicted proteins | sample 812P2MmetaG_FD_120490 | JGI IMG/M metagenome (GOLD analysis project Ga0182018, IMG submission 120490) | Permafrost microbial communities from Stordalen Mire, Sweden - 812P2M metaG | ecosystem: Environmental > Terrestrial > Soil > Wetlands > Permafrost | place: Sweden: Stordalen | collected... | reverse complement strand
TAACGCCGGCGGGACCCAAGATGGCCACGGTCGAGAAGACCAATCCACGTCCCGGGTGCCCGCCGGCGTCCCACCCTTCGGCGGGAGACGCCAACATGCAATCCACGTCTTTGGCGCGGTCAGCAAAGTCGTGGATGGCCGGGCCACGCCCAGCCTTGACGTGCAAAAAGCACTAGTCGTCAACGCGATATTTACCCGGACAGCCGTGGGTCGAGCCCGGCCATGACGCGAAGGCAGATGACTGATCAGGCGGCGACGTCGTCCAGATAGGTGGTGGTCTCGCTGAGCGTGATCTCCAGGACGCACGGCCCATCTGAGACGATCGGCAAGGCGGCGTCGCCGGCGCTCCACCGCCAACTCGCGCCGTCACAAGCCTGCTCCGCCGCGTGCCATCCGTCCGTCAGAGCGGGATGATCGGCGCCGAGGACGGTTTCTCCGGTCCGGTCCCGCAGCATGATCGAGCGCACCGCCACGCCCAACTCGCGGGGATCGTCCAGCCAGGGCCGCAACACGCTGGGGGTGACCGAACGAGACATCAGCCGAATCGACCCCGCCGCCTCGGGCAGCAGGAAGCTCAGCGTCTGGTTTTGGACCGCGAGTGGCCGCACCGTCTTGCCATCTACCGTCAGGCGAACGCCGGGATCTGTTGTTGTCGTGTACTCGGGTGCGGCGAAGCCAAGCGCGACCGCGCGCGCCGCGAACCGGTCCCATACCGGTTTCACCGCCTCGGGGCGCACCATCAACGGCGCGCAGGCGTCGGTTTCCCAGCAGCGCAGATGCTCATTGATGCCGAACTCCGGATGCTGGATCGCCGCCAGGCCGGCATTGCTGAAATAAGCGCGGTTGCCGGTGTCGAGATAACTCTCCGCCTCCACCCCCTCGGCGATCAGCACGGCATGCTTATCGAGTTCGATGTGATGATATGTGACGGACGCGAGGCTCAGATCGCGGACGATCGTCATATCATTAATCAACAATTTCGCCGGGAACAGCGCGCCGTCGATGAACAGGCAATGATCGGGTGACAGCAACAGATCGCGGCGCGGCAATCCATGGCCAAGACTTCCCCGGCGAAAACGGATCGGAGCGACCGTTTCGGGAGCGGGATGGTCATTCAGGTCGATGGCACGCAGTCCGGCCCAGATCACCGTCTGGGGCACGATTGAGCCGCCGGCGGAGGTCATCACCAGGTCGCCCGGTTGGATTGTTTCGATCGCGACCTCGCTATCCGGGGTCAGGATCGCCGTGCCCGCGGCGTAACAAGGCGTGTCCGTGATGAATACATTGGTGCCGCCATTTCCATCACTGACATAATTGACGTAATCGCCCACGTAACTGCCAACGATCGAAATCGACTGCGTGGCACCGTTGGCGAAAACGTTGAGCGTACCGCCGCCCGACGTCACACCGGTGAGGCTCGCCGTCGCGGCGGTTCCCGCGTTCAGGAAATCGATATACGACGTCGCATCGTTCTTGCTGGTACCAACATAAAGTCCCTCGACCTTCGCGTTGAAAGTCGACAGCACGTCAACATCGAGGACGCCGGTTCCGGTCGCACCGTTCGCGGTTTTAAAGAAAATCGTTCCGCCACTGACAGCGTCGGCGAAGGATAATGTCGCATTCGGATCGATCTGGAATGTCGTTGTGGCTCCCACGGCAACATCAACCGATCCGGCCGCGACCAACGAGTTCGCCGGCGTGGTGCCGATCTGAAAAACGCCGGCCTCCGCGATCACTGTTCCGCCGCCCATGATTTCGGACGTCGTGGAGCCATAGCTGGTGACAATGTCGCCCAGTGCCCCCTCCAGCAGTCCCGTGCCCAGGCTGATGATTCCACCGCCGCCGGTTCCACCCATCGATAGGGTGGACTCTCCGGTGGCGGTGCCCAGGTTCAACAGATTGTTGAGAAACAAGGTCGTCGTGACGTCGAATTGGCCACCATCGGCGACATAGAGTTTCGCCTGGGTGAACATGGAACCGGACAATGTCACGGAGTTCGCGACGTCGGTCACGCCGTTGGCGCTGATATCGTCGATGACAAACAGGTTCTCTGAATTGATGACGTAATCGTTACCGGGGGACACGGTGAATGACGCCGCACCGCTCGCCCAGGACGCCGGAGTTTCCCACGCGCTCGTGGCGACACCGTTCGTGGCGGTCCAGGTAAATGTCGCCATACGCCGCGCACTCCCTCGCCGGTCCGGGCGTTTGTCCTTGGCGGGATCGCGATCGGCGCGCGGCAAACGGGGACGAGAGGGAGGAGTTCACATTTTCGGCTTTGCAGGCCGGTTTCAGCCGGTGGGCCGAAGTTCCCCGTGCGCCAACGAAATCGGCCCCGGAGCAGCGCTCCGAGGCCGACGGAAGTCTTCGTCGATGAAAGCCGGATCAGGCGGCGGCGCGCTGTCCGTCTTCGATGTAAGTCGTGGTCTCACTCAGGGCGATTTCGACGATACAGGCTGTGGCTGTCACAAACGGCAGTGACGCGTCACCATTGCTCCAGCGCCAGAACATGCCGTCCGCCATGCGCTCCGCCCCATGCCAGCCGTCCCGCAGCCCGGGGTGATCGGCGTTCACCACTGATTCGCCGGTCTGGTCACGCAGCGTGACCGAACGGATAGCGACGCCGAGAGTGCGCGGGTCGTCGAGCCACGGCGTCAGAGCGCTTGGGCGCGTGGCCCGGGACTTCAGCCGCACGGTCCGCGCTCCGGCTGACACCATGAAGCTGATGGTGTTGTCCTGTGTGGACACAGGCTGCACGACCTTGCCGTTCACTGTCAGATGGATGCCCGCATCGCTTGTCGTCTTGTGCACTGGCGCGGTATGGCCAAGCGCGACGGCGCGGTCGGCGAAGCGCTGCCACACTGGTTTCACGGCTTCAGGCTTGACCATCAGTGGTGCGCAGGCATCTTCTTCCCAGCAGCGGAGGCTCTCGTTGACGGTAAACTCGGGGTGCAGCACCATCGCCAGGCCGGCATTGTCGAAATAGGTACGATTGCCGGTGTCGAGATACGATTCTGCAGGCACGCCCTCGGCGATCAGGACCGAATGGCGATCCAGTTCAATGTGGTGGTAGGACACCGTTTTCACGTCCATGTCCTGGACGATGGTCATGTCGTTGACCAACAGCTTCGCCGGATACAGCCCGCCATCGATGAACAGGCAGTGGTCCGGGGACAGGACCAGCTCGCGGAGCGGCAGGTTCTCGCCCAGGGAACCCGCGCGGAAGCGGATTGGCGCGACCATCTCGGGCTTCGGATGGCGGGAGAGGTCGATGGTACGATGCCCGGCCCATGTCACGGTTTGAGGCACACGCTGACCATTGACGACCGTCATGACCGTGTCGCCATCTTGGAAGGCCTCGACCGGCATTTCGCCCGAGTCGGTCAAGATGCCAGTGCCAGAGGCGAAGCAAATAGCCAGGCTCAGGAACTCGGGGGAAGTGCTGGTGAGGCTAGTACCCCCGCTTTGGAACATGTCGCCCGAGGCGAAGCTGCCGGTCAGGTTGAATATTTCCGTGGTGCTGTTGCTGATGGCCGTGATGGTAGCATTGCCGCTGCCGTCGATAGACAAGGTTGAGGTGACGGAAGCGCCGCCGTTGCCAATTTCGATCGTTCCGACCTGACCGACATTCATCCCTGAGACGCTATCGGTGCCGGCCACGACCGTCGTGAGATCGAGGAAGGCGGTCGAATCGGTGAAATTGATATTGGCGCCGTTCATCGCGTCATCGACTTCAAGGGTGCCGCCGGCGTTGATGATAAGGTTGATACCGGAGGTGACCGTGAGGCCTGATTCGAGTTGCAGCAAACCCGCGTTCGCGATCACGCTGCCCGAGCCGGTCAGGTCCGTTACGTTATCCGCCTGAACAAAGGCAGACAAGCCGCTTCCACCAGTGTCCGTGAGCGTGCCCGACGCGCCGAGAGAAAACGCGTTGACCAAACCGCCGACGCCGGCGGCGTTCAATTCGAGTGTGGCACCGTTCGCGCTGGAGAGGTTGATTACGCCAGCGTTCAGGTTGAGGACGTCACCGATTACGAAGTTGCCCCCCGACCCATCGACAGCCAAGGTCACGCCCGCGTTGTTGACGTACAGATCGTAAGCCTGATCCCCGGCCGTGTCGGAGCCGCTGATATCGCTGATCGTGAAGGCGCCAGTGCTTACGATAGTGAAAGAGTCGTTCCCGCTGGCGTAATCCGGGGTGTCGCCGCTGCCAGGTCCAATCTCAGTCCAGTTAGTGTTGGTTTCCCAGGCGGTGGCGGTGGTGCCGTTCCAAGTCCAAGTGTTGCCCGACATGATCCAAACTCTCCCTGGTCTGAAAAGCGCGCCGCGGTATCGCCCGGCCACGACCCAACACCGGCTACGAGAACGAGTGCGATGGCGCCATACTGTGCGATATCAACCGAGGCGTCAATCGATAATCCGCGCGAGTCTCGCAAAATGATCCTGTCCGCACCGCGAGATCAATCTTTCAAACCCCGAGAAATACGCCTGCATTCCAATCCCCCGCCACCTCAGGCTTTCCGGCACGAGTGTCGGATTCCTTTACACAGCCGGTATGCGAGCGCCCTGACACCTCGGCCCCGGGATCTGCCTGGGCCTCGCGACCACGCACCCGGAGAGGTCTGAGCCACTGCACGGTGCGAAATCATGCGATACCGGCGACAGCCCGCCCGTGCCCGGGGCGAGTGGAAGGTTTTCCAGGCCGGCGACACCCCCCCGGCCATGAGACGGCTCGCCATTTCCCATCCGAGTGTCGGATTTCTTTACACGATGGTCCGACGACACCGAAACCGCATTGATATACCATTGATAATATGTTATTTTTTGGCTTGGCACACGGTTTGCTTATATCGGTTCGCTCGGTTGCCGTTCCGGCGGCTGGGACACTTGGAAGCATGACTTTGCTACCAGGATGCTTCGGAGGATATTGATTTATGGCTTGGTCGAAATTTCAGTCCTGGGTTCTGTGCGGAGCACTTGCGCTTGGTGCCGGTCTGGCGTCGCACGCTCGTGCCGAACTCATGTTTGATACCCTGAGCGGCGGCGGTGGCAGCATATCGACGACGAGCTTGCTGACAACAAAAGTGGCAGCGGAGTCGTTTACGGGCACCACGACGCTGGGCGACTTCGCGTTCGACCTCGACCTCGCGAATGCCTCGCCCAGCGGTTCGGTGATAGTCACGCTCTGGACCAGCAACGGCGGCGGGACGCAGCCGAGTACGGAACTCGCGACCCTCGCGACGCTCTCTCAAACCGCGCTGGCGAGCGCCCTGGGTGCCAACACCAAGGGCCTGGTTAACCTGACCAACATCAATTATACCGGTCTGACTTCCACCGCCACGTATTGGCTTGAAATCGCCGCCGGCGGCACCAGCCCCACCAACATCGACACATACAGGCTCTCGGGCACCACCAACACCACTGGCACCGGTGGCTCGGTTAATTGTCCACTTTGCTCCGCATATTACTCAACGGTGACTCCGAGCGGCGGGGCCAACGATGCCGCGCCCTGGCTGGAGGGCTGCATCAGCATCGACAACACCTGCACCACCCAGGCTGTGACCGATGGTCAGACGATCAAGTTCACGGATAACCTCAATCCGACGCCCGAGCCCGCCAGCCTGGCGATCCTCGGTTCCGCGATGGTTGGCCTCGGTATGATCCGTCGACATCGTGTGAAAAAAGCCGCCCAAACGAGCTGCCAACAAGCCTGATCGACCAGTCGCCTCCGAGTTTGCATTTTCAGCCACCCGCCGCGAGATGATCGCGGCGGGTTTTTTCACAACCAACGACTGGACAGTGTACCGCGGTCCCGGCAAAGCGGCCCTCACGGCATCAGCGCCGAGATTCGCGCGGCCATAACGACAATCTGATGCGGCCGCGCACCCCGTGTGGCAGGCTTTCCTTCCGAGGCACCGCACATGCACTCGTCAGCGATCGAGGGCGACAAACCGTCCGGAGAAATTAAAGAAGACGCCTCGCCAAAGATGCCGCTGGTGAGTATCATCACGCCTGGCAAGCCCGTGGACACAAAACAAGGCACAGCGCCGGCAGGCTCCAGCGGCACCGTCGTCCACGCCTACAACGACGGCCAAGCCTGTATCATCGAGTTCTATGAGCCATTTCACGCGCTGGCGACTGTTGAGGCAGACGCCATCGCGGCATGACGACCGTTCCAAACGCGTCGGCGCCACCGTGGCGCCGGCCAGGGTACGGGTGTTCCTGCTCAACGAAAACCACGCCGGAAATAAGGGGCGAGCCAAATTCTTCTCGCCGTTCGGCTTCGACGCCGCGCGATGGGAGATTTTGTGCGACGCGCTCTTGGTCCACGTGGCCGCCAATCAGGTGGCGGAGATCGAGACGACGAGACACGGGACAAACGAACACGGTGCGCTGTTCTCTGACTTCCCCTGACGGTCTGGATCCGTGCATCTTCACGGACTTCCCCTGACGGTCGGGATCCGTGCATCTTCACGGTTTGGACGATTGAGCCAGTCGGCGGTCCAAGGTTCGTAACGGCGTTCCCCGGAACTCAGCCTCGTTAAGACTCCGTCCCTATCGATCAGCCTTCCCGTTGCTTCATGCAGGTGGCCAACAGCCTCGGATTATGTGCCTCCTGCAACTCAACGTCCGCGTGCGCCGAGCAGGCCGCCATGCTTTCAAACGACGGCCGGTTGGGATGAGGGACCTCGTGGCAGTCGCGCTTATCCCCCGGCGCCGCGCACAGCGACGGGAAATAGACGTAAACGATACCGGCCCCCTCCGGATCAGGAGCCGGGCCGGAGCGTTGCTCAATCAGCACGCTCGCGACGGCCAGCGTGACGCCGACCGAAAGGCAAAGCCGCATGGTCATCATTCGCCTGATGTTCATGGAAGGTCTCCATCAAATGCGTCGGGGAAGCGGGGGGCCAGCAGCGGGACCAGACGAGCCCGCATCGCTGCCAGGGCGTCGTCCAGGCAGTGGAAACCGCCGAGCTTGCGATATTCGTCCCAGCGGAACTGATCCAATTGCACGCGGCCGGGCAGGCGATGCAGGACGAAGGCCGGACCAATCAAATCGTTCGCCCCTTCGGGCATTACGACGATCGTCGCCTCATCCGGGCCGGCCTGATTGAGCTCCGCCGACCAGCCCGGAGCAATTTCCCGCAGCGTCGCGCGGACCACGTTAAGATCGCCCGAGGTCAGATGGGTCGGCCCGGCGCCAGGCCGTCCCGAAAACGGCTCAGCATAAGCGGGATGTGACATGGTCCATTCCTTGGACAGGGCGGACGCTGGCCCGAAGCTGAAATTACCTTGTAACCACTATTGCATGATTTGAAAGGGCCGGGAAGTATTTTTTGGCGATTTTGGTCTAAAAAATATAGTCAGCCCGGGCCACGCCGCGTCGCCGCGCGGCGCGCCACGACCAGCAATGCGTTGCGGCACAATGTCTGATCCGGCCAGCCGGTCCGCTTGCAGCCCCGCTCCGCCTCCACCAACCCCTGGATCGCCGCCGAAATCGCGGCCTCCGGCCACAACCCGAGGGCGCGATTGAACGCGGCGACACGGCGGTAGAACAGTGGCGGACGAACGGTCTTAGTGGCGTCGGCGGCACTCAGTCCGGACTCGTCCATTGTCATCCGCGCCCGCTGCAACCGCTGTAGATGGTTGATCCCGGCCCGCAGTACCTGAACCGGAGCGGCACCCTCGGCGATCGCCAATTCCAGCGCCCGATCCGTCGTCGCGACATCGCCGATCGTCGCCGCGAACAGCGCGTCATCCAGCGATAGCCCCGACAAATCCCCGGTACACGCCAACGCCGCGTCCAGGTCGACCCGGCCACCGGTACCCGCGTACAGCGCGAGCTTCTCCAGTTCGGCCCTGGTGGCGCCGCGGTCCGCGCCCAGTTGACCGGAAAGCCAGGACAAAGCGTCCGGGTCGATCGCCACGCCGGTCTGGCGCAACGTGTCCCGGATCGTGGTTTCCAGCGCGCGGCCTTCTTCCGGGTAGCAGGCGATCGCCGCGCCATCCGGCGCACCTTCCACCTCGGTCCGCAACCGCGAGCGGGTATTCAGGCCCGCGCCCTCCAATACCACGAACCCCGGCGCATTTGATTTCAGCACCTGCCGCACCTGGGCCACCACGGCATCGGTTGCCTCCCGCACCCGGATCACGCGGCGTCCACCCGTCAGAGGCAACGACGCCGCCTCATCCGGCAGGCGGCCGATTTCGTCCCGGGTCAGTTCCACCACCAGAAACGGATCGTCCAGGGAGCCGGCGACGGCGCGGACCAGTGCCTCCGCCCGGTCGCGGACCATCCCGGCATCGTCTCCATATAATAGTACAACCCGGGACGCGCCGGGATCGCGCAGGAACGCCGCGACCTGCACCGGCGCGAGCTTCACACGATCGCCGATGGATGTTGGCGGAACCAAACCGCGAGCCGGAGGGTGATCCGCTCAGCCATCGCCTCGGCCATGCGGCGCTGAACGTGCTCGTTATCCAGATCGCTGGCGAAGTACTGCGAGTCGAAGATGTCGAAGCCGTCAATCAGCCGCTCGGTGCCTTCGGTCAGTTTGGTTTGTTTGCCGTCGTGGGACAGCAGCGACCAGTTGGCGGTGCCGACCAGCCGGATGCGGGTGGGCTGGGTAAAATCGAGGACGCCCTGCGCCTCACCGGTAATCCAGAAGTTAACCGACAGATCGAAGTGCCGCGGCGTGCCCGATTCGGTGCGGAAGCGGCCCATGAGGGCTTCGCGCAGGATTTGGCCGGGCCGTTCGTTAATCGGCCTCACCTCGATTTCGGCGAGTCCCGCCGCCGCGCCGCCGTTATCGCCGGAGGGCGCGTAGACCGGATGGAAGCCGCAACCCGCCAGTACCCCGCCAAGACCAAGCAGCAACGCGGCGCGGCGTGTGTGATGTTGAGTCATGCCAGCACCTTTGCCGCGCCAGCCGCCCTTCCCCCGTCATCCCCGAGGCCCCTGTCATTCCCGGGCCCGACCCGGGGATCAATACCAGCACTGGGCGGCGATTGATCCCCGGGTCGAGCCCGGGGATGACGCCTTGGCGAGCGGGGATAACGCGTTGGCGTCCCTGAGCAAACGAGGGCGGAGGTGGGCCCTCTCATTCCGCGACAACGAAGTTGACGATTCGGTTGGGCACATGGATGCGCCGGACGATGCGTTTGCCCGCCAGAGCGTGAACCACATGCGGCTCGGCCTCGGCGGCGGCGATTACCGCATCGGCGGGCGAATCGGGCGGCAGGGCGATGGTGCCACGCAGCTTGCCCATGATCTGCACCGCGATTGTGACGGTCTCCGCGACCAGCAGGTCCGGCTCGGGCGCCGGCCACGGCAGTTCGGCGACCAGGGTGGTCGTCCCGGGGTTCAGCAGCGCGATGACCTCCTCCGCGAGGTGCGGCATCATCGGCGCGCTCAGGCGGGCGAGCATTTCCACGGCCTCGCGGCGCGCCCAATCGAGGCCGGGTTCAGCGATGGTGACACGCTCCGCGTCGGTGATGGCATTGGCAAGCTCGTAGAGCCGCGCGACCGCGACGTTGAACGCGAATCCATCCAGCGCTTCGGACACGGCGGCGATGGTTTTATGGGCGGCCCGGCGCAGAGCGTTGCCGTGCTCGCCAAATGAATCAGGACGCGGCACGATGGGACCGACGCCCTCGGCCAGTCGGAACACGCGCTGAGTGAAGCGGAACGCACCGGCGGCGCCCGCTTCCGTCCACTCCATGTCGCGCTCGGGTGGGTTGTCGGACAGGATGAACCAGCGCGCGGTATCGGCGCCGTAACGGTTGATGATGTCACCCGGATCGATGGTATTGCGTTTGGACTTACTCATCGCCTCGATGCGGCCGACGATGACGGGCGCACCGGTGGTTTTGTGCACCACGGTGCCATCAGGGCGTTTGTCGACTTCCTCCGGATACAACCAAACGCCGTTCGGACCTTCGGTGGTGCGATACGATTCATGGTTCACCATGCCCTGTGTGAACAGTCCGGCGAAGGGTTCCTCGACGCCGATGTGACCGGTGTCTTTCATGCCGCGAGTGAAGAAGCGCGAGTAGAGCAAGTGCAGGATCGCGTGCTCGATGCCGCCGATATATTGATCGACCGGCATCCAGTGATCGACCGCCGCGCGAACCAGCGGCACATCGGTCGCCGAGGCGCAGCAGAACCGCGCGAAGTACCAGGCGCTGTCGACAAACGTGTCGCAGGTGTCGGTTTCGCGGCGGGCGGGTTTGCCGCATTTCGGGCAATCGACGTGTTTCCAGGTCGGATGGTGATCGAGTGGGTTGCCCGGCCGGTCGAAGGTCACGTCGTCCGGGAGGCGCACCGGCAACTGGTCGTCAGGGACCGGAACGACACCACACGACTCGCAATGGATGACCGGGATCGGGCAGCCCCAGTAACGCTGGCGAGACACGCCCCAGTCGCGCAGGCGCCAGTTGGTCACCCCCTCGCCGACGCCCTTGGCCGCCAGAGCGTCGATCGCCGCGCGCTTCGCGGCATCGACATCGAGGCCGTTCAGAAAGTCTGAATTATACGCCGTGCCCGGCCCGACATAGGCTTCTTTACCAATTGAGAACGTCGCCGAATCGGCGCCGGGCGGCAGCACGACCGGGATCACGCTCAGCCCATATTTCCGCGCGAATTCAAGATCGCGCTGGTCGTGTGCGGGACAACCAAAGATCGCGCCGGTGCCGTATTCCATCAGCACGAAATTAGCGATCCACACCGGATAGGTCGCACCGTCCATGAACGGATGTTTGACCCGCAGACCGGTGTCGTAGCCGTGTTTTTCGGCTGTCTCGATGACCGCTTCGCTGGTGCCCATGCCGCGGCATTCCGCGATGAACGCCGCGGCTTTTGGATCCCGTTCCGCGGCCACGGCGGCGAGCGGATGCTCCGGCGCGATCGCCAGAAAGGACATGCCGAACAGAGTGTCCGGGCGGGTGGTGTAGACTTCGATGCCCTCGAAGCAGGCTTCCGGAGTATCCAGCTGGAAGGTCAGCCGCGCGCCTTCGCTGCGGCCGATCCAGTTCGCCTGCATCAGGCGCACGCGTTCCGGCCAGCGGTCCATCGTATCCAGCGCGGACAGCAATTCCGGCGCGTACTTGGTGATCGAGAAAAACCACTGGCTGAGCTGCTTCTTCTCCACCGGCGCGCCGGAGCGCCAGCCTCTGCCGTCGATCACCTGCTCGTTGGCCAGCACGGTCCCGTCGACCGGGTCCCAGTTGACCCAGCTCTCCTTGCGCTCCACCAGGCCGGCGGCCAGGAAATCCAGGAACAGTTTCTGCTGGTGCTTGTAATACTCCGGCTGGCAGGTCGCGAACTCGCGCGCCCAGTCGAGGGAGAGGCCCATGCGCTTGAGTTCGAGGCGCATGTTGTCGATGTTTTCGAACGTCCATTTGGCGGGATGGATGCCGCGTTCGCGCGCCGCGTTCTCGGCCGGCAGACCGAAGGCGTCCCAGCCCATCGGGTGCATGACTGAAAAGCCTTGCGCCCGTTTGTAACGCGCGAGCACGTCGCCAAGCGTGTAGTTGCGGACGTGACCCATGTGGATCTTGCCGGAGGGGTAGGGGAACATCTCCAGCACGTAGTATTTTGGCTTGCCGTCGGTGGGCACGTCGGCCACCGCGAAGCAGGCACGCTCGGACCATTCGGCCTGCCATTTCGGCTCAGCGGCGCGAAAATCGTAGCGCGGTCCATCGGCCGCGACCGGGATAGTGGTATCGTTCATGCTGGGATGTATCGGGCGCCGGAGGACCGGTTGCAAGTCTGGCATTGAGATCCTATCGGGGGCGATCCACTCGCCAATAAATCGTAGGTCCGTAGCCCGGCGTCGTCCCCGTCTGGCGGGCGGCTATCGGGCGACGGTTGCCGGCAGGGTGGAGTTGCTATAGAAAAACGTCAGGAATGACATTACGTTGTTTGCCCGCAAGAAAACCGACAGCCAACTCAGGGGGACGATAATGAACCGACACGCATTGGTCGCTGTCTGTATATTGGCCTTGGCCGGGTGTGCCAATCAGCAGCGGCAGCCTGCGGACCCGTCCCGCGGCGGATAGATTTACGGCACTCCGGCGCCTGGCAGTAAGTTCGCTAGGCTACAGCTTGGTATGCCGATGAAACAAGTCTTCGACGTGATTGGCGTGCCGACGGATACCTCCGCTCATATTACCGGCAAGGCGTTCATTCCATTTTATTTCGGTCCCGATATCGCGCGCTCGGAGGCATTTTATCGCGGCGAGGGTCAATTGACCTTCATCCGCACGAGCATGGGCTCCAGTACGCTTCTCCTGCACGACATTCATGTTAATCCAGCGGAATCGGGATACGCTCACTGAAGCATCCCTCGGCGTTGTCATTGCGACGAGCGGGCTCCGCGGCAATCTCGGTAGCCTCCTGGCAATGAGATTTCTCACCCCAGTCGTAATGACAGTCGCATGGACGAATTCGCCCACCTGATCCAGCCAGCGGCGCTGCCGGCGATCCTTGAACGCACCGCGGCGCTGGCGTTCCCGATGCCGTCCGAACCTCGCACTGATGCGATGCTTCGGGTACTTGCCGCATCGAAGCCGGGCGGGCACCTGTTGGAGTTGGGTACAGGCACCGGCTTGTCCACGGCATGGCTGCTCGACAGAATGGACCGCGCCGCGCGGCTGATCAGCATCGACGTCGATCCTGGGCCGCGGGAGGTGGCACGCGAAATTCTGGGCAGCGACCCACGACTGGAGATCGTCACCATCGACGCCGCCGCGTTTCCGCGCGCCAGCATGGAGAAAAATTTGATCTGATCTTCGCCGACGCGATGCCCGGCAAATATGACCACCTTGACGACGCGTTGGCTTTGTTGCGGCCCGGCGGGTTGTATGTGATTGACGACATGCTGCCGCAAGAGAATTGGCCCGAGAACCACGCGCCGAAAGTGCCACGCCTCATCGCTGATTTGGCCACGCGCGCGGAGTTCCGGATCGTCAGCCTCGCCTGGAGCAGCGGACTGGTGCTGGTTGCCCGATCGCCCTGATGCGGACACGATAGAATCCGACGCCACAAAGGAGACGGCCAATGACCGACGCACCCGAACCGCTCGTGCTGTACGAATGCCGAGACCGCGTGGCGACCATCACGTTCAACCGGCCGTCGCGGCTCAACGCGTTCAACGACGACATGACGCGCGACGCATTGGCCGTGATGCATCGCTTCGACCTCGACCCCGAGGCGGACGTCGCGGTGCTGACCGGCGCCGGCCGGGCGTTCTCCTCCGGCGCGGATGTGCAACAGCGTCAGTTGCGACCGCGCGAGGAGATGGAAAAACACGGCGGCCCGCAGGCCCGCGACGCGAATTCGGAAAACCTGCTGACCGACTGCGTGAACTGGAAGCCGGTCATTTGCGCGGCACATGGTTACGTACTGGGCCTCGCGTTGGGCATCGCACTGGAATCCGATCTGATCGTCGCCGAAGAGGGAACGAAATTTCAGGTCACCGAGGCGCCGCGTGGCCTGTCCGGCGCCAAATACTGGGCGTTGCTGAATTTCCGCGGCGGCGGCTCGCTGGCCGTGCAGGTCAGCCTGACCGGCCGCTTCTTCACCGCCGAGGAAGCGTTACATGTCAACATCATCGATCAGGTCGCGCCCAAAGGAGAATACCTCGCCGCCGCCCGGGAATTGGGCCGGGCGATCGCGAAAAACCCACCTTTGGGGGTGCGGCACACGGTGCAATTGCGGCGCTGGGAACTGAAGAAAGTGCAGCAGGAGGCGGTGCGGACCGTTCGCGCGGCGAAACTGAATCTGTCCGAGGATTTTCTCGAGTCCGCGCGCGCTTTCGTGGAAAAGCGGGCTGCCGGCCCGTTCAAGGGACGTTGAACCACGATCGTCATGGCCGGGCTCGACCCCATAGGCGCTGAATTAAGGGGGAAAACGGCCCCTCTTCAACGTCATGGATGGGCCGACACTCCATCTATAACAGCACCGTGCCGCGATAGATGGCCGTGCCAGGCACGGTCATGACGACAAAAGTTCAGTACACACCGCCTTCTGAGGGGAATTCCATTGTTAAAAAATTCGATGCTGGATGAGGATCGGCCCGATACCGTGCGGCTGACTGAAACCCAGGCGCGCACCTTGTCGATGCGAGCGCTGACGCGGTGCGGATACGATGAGGCCGGCGCGACGATCATCACCGACCAATTGGTCGATAACGCGTTGTGCGGATACAAGTTCGCAAGTCTGCCTCGCATTCTGACCATCGCCGAAGAGGCGCGCAATCGTCAGACCCGAACCGAGCCGTCGATCGTGCGCGAAACCGCCTCGTCCGCGCTGGTCGATGGCGGCAACATGATCGGTTATATCGCCGCGTTTCGCGGTGCCGAGATCGCCGCGCGCAAAGCCAAGGAGACCGGACTGAGCATCGTCGGCGTGTATAATAGTTTCTACAGTGGACGGAACGCTTGGTTCGTCGAGCACATCGTCAAACACGACCTTGTCGCGATCCACACCAGCAGCGCCAGCCCGCGAGTCCTGCCCCCCGGTAGTCGCGCACCTCTTCTGGGCACCAACCCGATCTCGATTGGGTTTCCGTCCACGAACGGGCCGGTCGTGTGGGACATCGGCACCGCCTCGGTGATGTGGGGCGACGTGCAACTGATGGCTCGACTGGGCCACGAATTACCGGAAGGCACGGGTTTCGATCAGGACGGCAATCCGACCCGCGATGCATCCAAAGTGTTAAAAGGCGGAGTCGCGCCCTGGGGCGGCCACAAAGGCTATGGTCTTTCCTTCTGCATTCAGGCGCTCGGCCTGATCGCCGGCGCGGCACTGGGCCGAGGCGTCGTCAACGACTATGGTTTCCTGTTCATCGCCATCGACCCCGGCCTGACCCAGCCGGACGACGCATTCCAACGACAGATGACCGAGCTGGTCGAGACCATAAAAGCCCTGCCGAAGCAGGACGGCGTTGATGAAATCCGCGTCCCATCCGAGCGTTCGTTTCAGGAACGCGCGCGCCGGCGGGTGGAAGGCATCGTGTTCGATAAGAAGATCGTTGATATGCTGGAGGCGTTGTAAGCCAACCCCTCACTGATGCGGATCCATACCGCGTGCGATCATAAGATGATGCGCCTGATGGTGCATGCCTAGCGTCATCACACCGATAAAGCCAAGCCCGCGGAGTTTGTCGGCGTCCTTGGCCGGCACGGTGACCGTAAGAACTGCTCCGGTATCCGTGTTGGATGCGGCGAACGTCCAATTGTCCACGCCACTCATGATTTTCGCATGAGCATTGACCATCCTCTGAATTGAATCCCGAACCGCGCCGGTACCGGAGACGATAAACCGCATTCCACCCGCGACCGGCTCATTCTTTACCTCCGCACGCAGCGTGACATTGTCCATGTCGATCAGATGTTGACGCAGGGCATCGATATTCACCTTGGCCCAGTCGGTGGCGGGATCAGCCTCCAGGATCTCAACGATTTCCTGAATGGCGCCAAACGCCGCCTGCCCCGGTTCGGTCGCCTGGTGGCGGCCGGCGGCTCCAGTCATGCCGCCCATCGTGTGATCATGCATCATCCCCGGCGGATGATGGCCCTGCATCATCGCCGAAGGATCGCGACCTTGCATCATCCCGGATGCACCATGATCCGGCGCCGTCTGAGCGAACGCGGCCACGGGAAGCAGAAACGCGAAAAGCAACGCTGTGCGGGACATGGTCAGCTCCTTGGTTGCCAGGTTCTTGCCATTTCCCGGCGCCACGCCACATGATAGCTATCATGTCGCCTGATCTGGAACGCCATTTTCAAAATATTCGATCCCGGAGCCTGGTCTTTGGACCTGGCCAATACCTCTTCCATCTCGGCGACCGCGTACGCGCCATGCATTTCATCACCTCCGGCACGGTGCGGCTCACCCGCGCGCAACGCGATGGATCGCTGCTGGTTCTACAGCAGGCCGGGCCTGGCTCGATCCTGGCCGAGGCATCGTTTTGCACGGATCGCTATCATTGCGACGCCGTCGCGGCAGGCGAGGCGCGTTGCATGGCGTACGCCGCCACCGATTTCCGCGCCCATCTGCGTTCCACCCCGGATTTCGCCGACGCCTGGGCCCAGTACCTCGCGCACGAACTACAAGCCGCCCGATTGCAAGCCGAAATTCTTTCGCTGAAGACGGTAGCCCGCAGACTCGACACGTGGATCGCGTGGCGCGGCGATGCACTGGCCCGGAAGGGAGATTGGCGAACGATCGCGAGTGAAATTGGTGTCAGCCCGGAAGCCCTTTACCGCGAAATCGCCAAACGGCGCACGGCAGACAAAAGCAAGAGGCGGCATGGTGGCCCTTTGCCCGTGTGAGTATCCGGAGACTCACGATTGGAGACCGGAACTGTGCCCCAACCCCGCTACAGCACTATTTTCGAACAAACCGCCGATCAGGTCTGGTCAGCGATCCGCGATTTTGGCGAGTACGAATGGTCCGGTGTCGTCAGTGACACCGTCATCGAGGAAGGCAGAACCGGCGACTCCGTCGGTTGCATCCGCGCGGTTCGGTTGCAAGACAGGACAATCCGGCAACAGCTTCTCGCCCACTCCGATCGCGAGCGGTTTTACACTTATACCAATCCGCGTTGGCATTGACTCTCCGGGGTTCCGAATCCCTCGGTGTTCCGATTCGATGCCCCCGCGGCGGTCCTCGCCGCGGGAGACATCGGATGAGCGCGGCAATTCCCATCACACG
>Ga0182018_10002799_pt1 | contig 16747 bp, 12 predicted proteins | sample 812P2MmetaG_FD_120490 | JGI IMG/M metagenome (GOLD analysis project Ga0182018, IMG submission 120490) | Permafrost microbial communities from Stordalen Mire, Sweden - 812P2M metaG | ecosystem: Environmental > Terrestrial > Soil > Wetlands > Permafrost | place: Sweden: Stordalen | collected... | reverse complement strand
TTAGAAGTAGAGCTTCAACGCAAACTGGATGTTCCTCGCGGGCTGCGAAGCTTGAATGACCCCGGTGGTCGATTCAGCTACTGTCGTGTTGGGGACCGCGAGGTTGACACGGTTGAACGCGTTCAGGAAGTCGGAACGGAATTGCAGCTTGAACCGTTCCGTTAACTGAAAGTTTTTCTGCAAGCTGATATCCCAGTTGTAGTACCCAGGTCCACGCAGTCCGCCGAGTTGCGGTGCACAGGTCCCGAAGGTGGTCGTGGGGTTGGCATAGTTGCTCGGATCAAACCACAGGAATCCCCCGCCGGTACCTGCAGGGGCTGGACTTCTGCCAAATACGGTGTTTGTTCCATCGCAGTCGGGGCGCAGTCCGCGCGAACCCGTTCCGGTGGGATCGCTGGCGTTGGTAGCGAGAGCCAATGGGAAGCCCGTGTGCAGCGTGACGATCGGACTCACGTTCCAACCGCCGACGACTGTGTCCATAGCCTTGTTCATGCCGCCGCCGAATTGCTTGCCCTGGCCAATCGGCAACTGGTAGACCGCGTAGGCAGTGAGGTTGTGGGTTTCATCGTAATAACAGGGTGCCCATTCCGCTGCGGGATCGTAAATGTTCTGCCAGTAGGGGGAAGCGTTCGAGGATGCTCGTGCAGGCGAACCAGTGCCGTAGTAGCCCGTGTTGTTGGACATGCATTTCGCGTACGTGTAGGACACCTGATACTGCAATCCCTTATTCGGGGTCTTCTGGAGTACGGCCTGCAATGCGTTATACATCATTCTTCCATTCGATTGTGTGCCGGAGACGGTACCGCCGCCTGTGTTAATTGCGGAGAGCAAAGCTGGTCCATCACCGTTCGCGAAAAATGGGCTCGGCGCGGTGCAAGGAGGCGTGCCACACGAGGTGCTGGGCTCCGCCACGGCTTGGCCATAGTAGAACGGCACCATCAGATGATAGGCCACCTGGCCGACATACCCTACCTGCAGGGTCGTGCTCCCGCCGAATTGGTGCTGCCCCGTCAAGTTCCACTGATCGTCGATGGCAGGCTGCACGTTGGAATCCCACAGACGAAGCACTGCTCCGTCAAAGCAAGAGAAATTCGGACACGAAAGACCCGCAGGCGGCGGTGCAATAATGCCTTGCGACGCCGTCGTCGTGGGCAGAGGTTGCAGGAGATATTGCGTCTGGAATTCACCGCCCGCGGTCGCTCCACCATCATAGGGTGGGTTCAGGGGCAGGCGCAGGTTGGTGCCGGTTCCTTCGAGGTAATCCGAGACAGTGAAAGCGCCACGAAAAACCGTGTGGCCGCCTGTCCATCCGGGTGTATACGCGAAACCAAGGCGCGGCTGGAAGTCCTTGCCGCCATACACGCCGTTGTAAAGAGATCGGCTGTTGCCATCCTGGCCCGCGTATTCAATCTGGCCCGTTTGAATGTTGTAGTTCGTCTGCTGATTGTTTACCTCAACCCATGGAGTATGCGCTTCATAACGCAACCCGTAAGTGAAGGTCAGGTGGTCCGATACGCGCCAGGTATCCTGCGCAAATCCACCAATGATGTTGGAAGTCTGTTCCCAAGTGGCGCCGCCGCTCAGGCCGCGCCCAAATGCTGTAGGTAAGCCGAGGAAGAAGTCCGCCATTCCCTCACCCGTGTTCGGCAACGGGTCCGTGGCAGCGGAAGAGGTGAAATTGGGGCCAAAGGTCATTCCACCTAATTCACCGCTATTCCCGGAGTAAAACACAGTAATGGAGTCGAACATATACTCTCCGCCAAATTTGAACGTGTGGCGGCCGCGCGTCCAGGTGACGGAATCATCGCCCTGGTACACCTTGCTGTTAAAGCTCTGTGTGGTCACGCTGTTCCCGATGTTGGTGAGCGTGCCGATGCCCGGGCCGGTCGGCGTTCCTCCGCCAAAATCAAGACCCAAAAGACCGATAACCCCAGCCGGATTCGAATTCGGAATTCCGATCGTTTGACCGAAAGACCCAACTGAGGGATCCCAGGATACCCCGACGTTAAGGACGATATGGTTCCAGCCAAAGCGCGCATCATTGACGACGCTGTTGGAAATGGTCCGCGTCCAATCGCCCACGGTGCTCCAGATGGGAGCCGTAACTTGGCCATTCCCGAACAGGACTTGTGAATTGTTCGAAGGATCGATCTGAAAGGCCCTGGTGAAACGTCCCGAAATCTGATCCTTACTAGAAATCACATAATCGACCTTAATATCACCCTGGTCGCTGTTGAAAGCCTGTGAGATTTCCTGAATGGCATTGTTCGTCAAGTTGTTGTTGATGGTCTTCGGATAGAGCGAAGAAGCGAATAGGGCTGCCGCCACGGGGCTGATCATGCTGGCTGGAATGATGTTGCCAGGGAACGGCGCTCGCGTGGTCGCGGCGACGCAGGCGGTACCATTCTGCCCGGTGGTCCCCTCACAGGGATTGTAGAGCTGAATGGGTGTGGCGGTGGTCAAGAGCGCCCCAAAATTACCTCCCTGTTCCGCCGGTGTGAACACCGAGATAAAGCTGCCTGCGGGCGGATGGTCGAACCGCTGCCCCTGGTAGTCGACGAAGAAGAACAACTTTTTCCGGTAGATCGGGCCACCGAGGGTTCCCCCGAACATGTTCCAACGAAGCGGTGCGCGGGGAATCGCTGGCGTGCTCGGATTGATCTTATCCTCCCATTGGTTGGCGTTCAGGACGTCGTTGCGAAAAAATTCCCACACGTCGCCGTGAAATGAGTTGGTGCCCGACTTGAGAGTCACGCTGACGATCCCGCCCATGAAATTTCCGAATTCCGCGGGCGCGTTATTGGTTATGAGATTGAATTCCTCAATCGCGTCCGGCGCGGGAGTGTAACCAAGAAGATTGTCCGACACCTCGTTGTTGTCCATTCCGTCGAGGAGGAAATTGTTTGCCTGCTCGCGATTGCCGTTGATGAACGGCCGCGCCCCGGTGTTCACGTTGTCCCCGTTATTAAACATGCTCGGATCGGGATGGACGGCTCCCGGCGAAAGCAGCGTCAGCTCTACATAATTTCGAGTGGCGAGGGGAAGCGCGTCATTGGTTGACGAATCAATGATAGTGTCGACCTGCGTTGCTTCCGTTTTTAATATAGGCGTGGCACCGCTTACTTCGACAGTCTGTGTGACCTGGCCGAGTTTTAACTCGAAATCGATACGGGCAATCTGGTTCAGCGATAGCGTGAACACAGGATGTACGGTCGTCTGAAACCCGTCCTTCTGCACGCGCAGATCGTAGTTGCCGACCGGGAGCTGCGTGATACGGTAAATCCCGGCATCGTTGGTCACTTCCTTAAAGGTGGTGCCGCGTTCTACCGACTTGGCGGTGACAGTCGCTCCCGCAATGGCAGCGCCGCTCTGATCGGTGACGGTGCCGGCGATCGTAGCAGTGACATCCTGGGCGACTACAGAATTCTGTCCCCAAAGCAGCAGGACGAGCATGAAACAACAAAGCACTAACGTAGCTGACTGTAAGTTTTTCATAAACATCCTCGCATGCTGCTGGCTCGCTCTACGCGAGCCTAGCGTTGTGCGGAAAGTGGTCCGATGCAATAACCACTTGTGAGGAAACCGCTATGACCACGACACCGCGGCGATCTTGCGCGTCTGCGTTTGCCCAAGGTCTTTTCGGAAACGCATTGATGACTTGAGCTGTGATTGAATGCCCGCAGCGACCTGCTATTCTGCTCCTTCTTTGTCTTTCTGAATGAGGGAGCCTCCCGTGCAAATGTCTGGAATCTCTTTTGTGCTCACCGACTGGGCTCAAGTTGAACGTACCGAGCACAAGGGTGAGACGGGCACCGCATACTGGCAAACCCGGAACTTCGGAGACATCCGCGTTCGAATGGTGGAGTACACACCTGGCTATCTGGCAGACCATTGGTGCGGTAAGGGGCACGTGCTGTTGTGCCTCGAGGGCCAACTCCTGACCGAGTTAAGAGATGGCCGAAAGTTCACACTTACACCGGGCATGAGTTATCAAGTCGCCGACAGTGCCGAAGCGCATCGTTCCTCGACGGCGACAGGGGCAAAGCTATTCGTCGTAGACTGACGTTGGCAGGCGTCCGAAATTTATCAAAACTCCTAATCAACCTCAGCATCTAACGACTATGCCTAACAGCGTTATCCAAACTCCGGCTTGGCTTCGCCAGATGGAGAATATTCTGGAAGAGCTCAACGAGGGAGTGATTATCGTCGACGGCCAGCTTCGTATGATCTTCGCCAATGAGGCGCTGGTTCGATTAGGTCAGTACGAACGTAGTGAGGTACAGGGCCGTACGCCCGATGCGATTTTTTCGCCGGAAGACCTTCCGTACATCATGCAGCAGCACGAATTGAGCCAGCGCTACGGCCGCCATCGCAATGAGTTCTACTTTCCTCGAAAGGACGGCGTGAAAATCCCAGCGATCTTTAGCTCGCGCCTCATTAAGGGTCCTGATGGACAAGACTACGGCTTGGTTATCGTAACCGACATCAGCGCACAGAAACGCGTCGAGGCGCAGCTTCGCGAATCCAACGCGCTGCTCGAGAAGCGCCAAAAGGAAATTGAGGCCGAACTCTCGCTCGCTGCTCGCGTTCAGCAATCACTCGCGCCGCGCAGCTTGGTTTGGAACAACCTTGCCGTTGAGGCCTATTACGGCCCCGCGCGTATCATAGGCGGTGACTTCGGCGTGATCCTCTCACAGGGCGACGATTTTCTAAACCTGGTCATGTGTGACGTATCCGGTCATGGCATCGGTTCGGCCCTCTTGGCGAACCGCATTTACTCCGAAACCCTGCACGAGCTCGAACGCAAGCCCGGCCCCGGCACCTTGGTGCAGCGCCTTCACAATTTCGTGTACGATCGCCTCGCAGTTGACGGTTTTTGTTTCACGATGGCTGCAGCGCGTTTTTCTCAGAATGGACACCACCTGACTTTTGCTGCCGCTGGCCATCCGCCGGCAATGATTGTCTCCGATGGTGTTCTTCGCCTGCTCGATTCGCAAAACGGCATACTCGGCTGCCTCGCCGATACAACGCCGTCTGACTCGGCCGATGAAATTGACCTCGCAATCGGCGACCGTCTAGTTCTGTACACGGATGGACTCGTCGAGGTCTTTAATCAAAGTCACGAAATGCTCGCCGTCAAAGGCCTGGCGAAGTTGGTCCGGGAATCGGCGACGCAACCCCTTCACGAGATGAAACAGACAATCCTCGATGGGGTGACTACTTGGAGGCACGGCCCTATCGCCGACGATATATCTCTGATGATCATCGAACTGCGGTAGGTATACCGTTCGCGTGCAGCTACAACGGTCTAGGGAACCGTTGTAGCTCCATCGCCGGTTGAGCAAAACATAGCTTTCTTCAGTTGGCTGTAGCCACCGGTCGAATAGTCTGTCGCGAAAGGGCGTCCAATTTCAGGAGTGCTCGGCACCGCGGTTTTTTGGACGATCATGGGCCCAGCTACAAAAGCGCTGTGCCCGGCTTTGATCGCGCTCGAGAAAGCGCCCGCCATCCGAACCGGATCATCCGCACGTGAAACAGCTGTATTCAAGAGCACACCGTCGAATCCCCATTCCATAACCTGGCACGCGTGAGACGGGAGTCCGATTCCCGCGTCAACAATCAGCGGAGTATCCGGCGCGCGTTCCCGCAGCTCGCGTAGCGCTCGGGGGTTGCGGGGTCCTTGGCCGGTTCCGATGGGAGCAGCCCACGGCATGAGAACCTCACAGCCAACGTCCATCAGTCGCCTGCAAAGGATCCAGTCTTCTGTGCAATACGGCAAGACCTGGAAGCCAAGCCTTACAAGTTGGTTCGCAGCCTCAACCAGACCGAAAGGATCCGGCTGCAAGCTGACTTCGTCTCCAATGACCTCCACTTCCTCTCCTGACACGGTTCTTTCGGGAAGCTCGGCTCAATCGAACGTATCGATACGCAGATTCTACGAGTGTATGATACCGATATGGCCTCGTCGGGACAGGAATCCGAGTCGTTGAATAGTCAGTTCCTCGTCGACTCTATGTCCGTAATGATTCACGCCGCTAGGCCTGGCGGCTACCTCGATTACTTCAACGAACTTTGGCTCGAATACCTGGGCGTCATTAGGCACGACGTGTCCCAGTGGAAGTGTAGGGCTTTCGTTCATCGCGAGGTTGAAGGGATTGTGGCCAAGTGCCGAGCGTGCCTCGCGACCAGAGAAAAATTCGGATACGAAACTCGCCTCCGCGGGGCGGATGGGGAATACCGCTGGAATCTCCACTGCAAGGTGCCACTCCGCGACGGGCGCGGGAACAACGTCCACGTCGAAGATTTAGTAGATGGATTTCGGGCTAACGATCGGACGCACGCATTTACTAATTTCGATCCGGCGCGAGCCTTTAAATTTGACTCGCTTCGGCGCGATCAGTAGAAATGTGCAGTGTGCCTAGACACGAAGTTTCTGTGGTATCGCCCTTAGTGAATGTTCTGCCGAAAGTTCATCAAAGATGAGCTTGAGTTCAGGTCGCTGCCGTGCGCTCGAACTGGCCTTGGCCGTTCTGCTTTTAGTCCCGGTCTGGGCCTCAGCCTGGGCAAGAGCGGGCGATCGTGTTGACACCTCCTCGCTCGATTCTCCGGTAGACACTGAAACCATCAGGCTTCCCGTCGTCGAGGGTAAGGATATCCGCTTTGCACGGATATCCAGCTCCCAAGGCCTCTCTGAAGTTAGGGTTTCGGATATCGTTCAGGACGACCAGGGGTTTATTTGGTTCGGAACATGGAACGGCCTGAATCGCTATGACGGTTACAATTTCAAAGTCTTCAAACATGATCCGGAACGCCAGGAAAGCCTCAGTGGGGTTTACATCTATTCGTTGTTTAAGGACCGCGGCGGCACGATTTGGGTCGGAACAGACCAGTCTCTCGACCGCTTTGACCCGCTTACGGAAAAATTCAGTCATTATCATTTCGATGTCCCGGATTCAAGTGGCTTACCGACGACCGTCAACCAGATCAGCCAGGACTCGTCGGGCATGTTATGGCTGGCCACTCGGAAAGGACTATTCCGACTGGATCCCGTCACGGGTAAGACCAAGCACTTTTACCACGACCCGGGAGACCCTTCCAGCCTCGGGGATAACGATATCAAGTCCACCGGTGAGGACAGAGCAGGCCGGTTTTGGGTCGGCACCAGCCAGACGCTCGACGAATTTGATAGGAACACTGGAAAAGTGAACAGGCACGTCCTTACAGGGGAGTCGGGTATCGGGCTCTGGTTCCACGAAGACCGTTTCGGCGTGTTTTGGATCGTCTACGGCCCAGACGGCTCCATCGCCACGTTCGATCCAAAGACGAACAAACTGACTCGCTACGGATTCGACTCGCGAGGCCCCGAGAGCAACTTGAAGAACCCGGCCTACGCCCTGCTGGAGGACCACGAAGGCACCATGTGGTTTGGAACGGCGGTTCAAGTTCGACCGCGAGCATCGGCGTTTCATCAGCTACCACAACCTCCCTGGTAATAGCGACAGTCTGGCCGACAACCGAGTCATAGCCCTATTCGAGGACCGCGAAAAGAACATTTGGGTCGGTATGCACGACGTGGAGCCCCACTTCTTTGCTACCAGGCCACCGCCGTTTACAAAATTTACGAACCCCTCGGGCAGTCGCAACAGCATAAGTCCGGGTCTCGTTGGGGTCCTCTATGAGGATCGGCAAAGCGTTTTGTGGGTCGGCGTCAATCGTTCGCTGGTGCGAATCGATCGCAAGACCGGCTTGTCCTTCAGCTTCCAGCCAGGCGCCGGTTTTGAAGTGCTTTCGATCATCGAAGACGGACCAGATGTTCTTTGGATAGCAGGCACGAATCCGCTGTTGCGTTACAACCGGAAAACGGGAGAACTTCGACGCTACATCCACGACCGCTCCGATCCCTCAACCTTGTGTAGCGGTGTCGTACAGCGGTTGCTTATCGATCATCGGGGCATCTTGTGGGCTGCAACGTGGGATGGTCTCTGCCGTTTCCACCCGCTCACACAGCGGTTCACAGCCTACAAGCCAGACCCGAAAACCCGAGGCCTGAACTATTACACCATCGCAGAAGACCCACAGGGAAACTTGTGGCTTGGCGGCAATTTAGGGCTGCACCGATTCGATCCAAACACCGACCAGTTCACACTCTATAGCCACAATTCCGACGACCCGCACAGTCTCAGCGACAACCACATAGTCGCCATCCATTTCGATCGCGCAGGAAGCATGTGGGTTGGCACTCAAGACGGGCTGGACAAATTCGATCCCAGAACAAGCACATTTGTGGTTTACAACGAGCGCGATGGCATGGGGGGGAATGTTGTTAGTTGCATTCTCGAAGACCAGCACGGTCTGCTTTGGATGAGCACGAATAAAGGGGTATCGAGCTTTGACCCGCGAACCCAGAAATTCAGCAACTACACTGTGGCAGACGGTCTTCCCGGCCCAGATTTCACCGGGTGGGGCGCCTGCTTCAAGAGTGCCGCGGGTGAGATGTTTTTTGGAGGCTTCAGCGGAGTGACCGCATTCTTTCCCGACCAGGTAGTGGCCGACGCGGTCGTTGCGAACGCGTTTGTCCCGCCGATTGTCTTGACCGATTTCCGATTATTCGGAAGGCCGGTCACCCTCAGCCTCGGCTCGCCTTTGAAGAAAGCTGTCAACTACACCGACACGATCACACTCTCTCACTCCCAAAACAATTTCTCCATCGGGTTTTCCGCATTGAGCTATCTCAATGCTGCGACTATCCGCTACCGCTACATGTTGGAAGGATTGGACCAAGAGTGGAATGAGGTGGGAAGCGACCAGCGGCTTGCGAGCTACACGACGCTGCCGACAGGTACTTACATGTTTCATGTGCAGGGTGCGAGCCGCCGAGGTCCATGGAGCGAACCCGGCGCGCAACTGCTGATCCAGATCCTGCCGCCTTGGTGGGCCACCCGGTGGTTTCGAATCACATGCCTGGTGCTAATTCTTCTTTTGGTATTGAGTGTCCATCGCTACCACTTGCATCAACTTACTATCCAATTCAATGTGCGCCTCGAAGAGCGCGTAAGTGAGCGGACGCGCATCGCCCGCGAACTCCATGACTCTCTTTTGCAAGGTTTTCAAGGACTGATGTTTCGCCTCCAGGCCGTGCGCGATCTGCTTCCCCTGCGGTCGAGCGAAGCCGTCGAGGCGCTCGACGTTGCGCTGGAACGCGGGGACAAAGCGATCGCCGAAGGCCGAGATACGGTCTCAGACTTGCGCCAATCCATCGTCGGCGAGAGCGACATTGCACAGGCATTGACCGCACTCAGCGAGGAGTTGGCCACACAGGGCGGTAACGGCGCTGTCCCGCGCGTGCGTGTCCTCGTGGAAGGGAAACAACGAGGACTCGATCCCATGCTACGCGATGAAATCTATCGAATTGCGCGTGAGGCCTTGCGAAACGCGTTCCGGCATGCCAACGCACAAAAGATCGAAGCGGAGATTACGTACGGGGATTCTGAGTTTCTGCTGCACGTGCGAGACGACGGAAATGGGATTGATCCTCATGTTGCCAATCAGGGCGCTCGCGCTGGACACTGGGGAGTGCCCGGTATGCGCGAACGCGCCAAGAGCCTTGGCGGGAAGCTGGAAGTCTGGACTGAACAGGGGGCTGGGACGGAAATCATGCTGATTGTTCCTGCCGCCATTGCTTACGGCAAATCCGAAACGCGGCGCAGATTCTGGCGAAAGAAGATTTGAGGGAGCGAATGGGCAGCGGTTCAAAAGCGGACACCAGTCCTAATGTAATTCGTGTTCTCGCGGCTGACGACCACGTTCTGATTCGCGAAGGAGTCGCCGCGCTCATCGCCAATCAGAAGGATATGCGTTTGGTTGGCGAAGCGTCGAATGGCCGCGAGGCCATCGAACAGTTCCGGTCGCACCGGCCGGACGTCACTTTGATGGACTTGCAAATGCCAGAAATGAATGGGATGGATGCCCTGATTGCGATTCGGAGCGAATTTCCAGAGTCGCGGATCATTGTGCTGACGACTTACGCGGGCGACGCGCTGTGCAAGCGGGCGATGAAAGCCGGCGCGCAAGCTTATATCTTAAAAGGCAACGTGCGGAAGGATCTTTTGGACACGATTCGGGCTGTTCGAGCCGGCAAAAAATTCATTCACGCGGAGGTCGCCGCCGAACTCGCCAGCCATGCTGCTGATGACTCTTTGAGTGAAAGAGAGATTGAGGTTCTTTCCCTGATTGCGGCGGGAAATTCGAACAAGCTGGTCGCCGATCACCTAGCGGTCTCCGAGGATACGGTCAAGGGCCACGTTAAGAGCATCCTTTCCAAGCTTGGCGTCAATGACCGAACCCACGCGGTGACCGCAGCTTTGAAGCGCGGAATCATCGAATTGTGAATCCCTTATAAGCCACCCAAAAGAGTCTAAAGGGCCCCCCACATTTGGGGATTCGCAGGGTCCGCTATCCCGTTACATTCGCCTCGCACGTGTGTGACATTAGGCGAAGTAAGGGGAAACTTGCAACGATTGTTTACGATGTTTCCTGGCGGTTGGCCCGGCGCTGGACTCCTTGTCCTGCGCCTAGCGGCAGCCATCCCGTTATTACTTGGAGGCTGCTCCGGACTTTCCGGAGCGCCTCATGGTGGGCTTTACGCAAGATTCATCGCGATCGGCGTCGGAGGTTTGCTGCTGGCAGGATTGTGGACGCCCGTTGCAGGAGGTTTGCAAGCAATCATCGAGGTTTGGACTATCTTCGCTCGCGGGACCGCACCGAGCACGCAACTTTTGCTCGCGGCGCTCGGAGTAAGCCTGGTAATGCTTGGACCGGGCGCATGGTCTGTAGACGCCCGGCTGTTTGGCAGGAAAAGGATTGACGTTCGTAGCCGTTAGAGGGCTCTCCTTCCTGCCAGGTTCTTTCGTCGGATTTAAGACTCCGAGGGCTAACATGCTTGCAAGGAACAATGCGAGACGAGGCGCCGCGCGATGGGTGACAAGCGTTTCGCCGAAAAAGCTGGCATGGGCGCTCACCCTCATTGGGGGTCTTGGCTTTGCAGCGCAGGGATGCCATTCCCAGAAGAGCAGCGCCGGGCCAACCATCGAGTTCACCAGGGTCCCGCCGGCGGCGCAAGGTGGACGAGAAAGAGTCGACACGATCTCTGGACGGGTCAGAAACGCTCGGCCAAAGCAGCAGATTGTTATTTATGCGCACAGCGGGCAATGGTGGGTGCAGCCCTGGCCTGATCATCCCTTCATTCCCATCAAAGCAGACTCTACGTGGAGCACGGAAACTCATCTCGGATTTGAATATGCTGCGTTATTGGTGGAGCCGGATTATCATCCGTTGCCCATGACGGATGTGGCTCCGACCCAAAGCGGTTCCGTTGCTCTGGTGACAGTTGTGAAGGGCGTTGGAACGCCGCAATTTGCCCCGGCCGGATCGCTTAAATTCAGCGGCTATAACTGGGGTGTCCGCATGATTTCAAGTGACAAGGGAGGTACGAACAACCTCTACGATCCTGAAAATGCATGGACCGATGCGAGCGGAGCGCTCCACATGCAGATCAGGAAGAAATCGGGCAACTGGTCGTGTGCAGAAATATTCTTAAATCGCAGTCTCGGGTACGGCACGTATTCGGTAACTGTTCGTGATACTTCTCACTTAGAACCCGCTGCGCTCTTCAGTATGTTTACCTTCGACGAGTGGGCTAGCGAGGAGCGCTTTCGCGAGATGGACGTAGAGGTCGGTGGCCGGGGTGACGCTGCAAATAGGAACGATGCGCGATACGTAATTCAACCGCCCTACATTCCTGGGAACCTGTTCCCATTTGCGGCGCCCTCAGGCACCTTGACGTATGTGCTGCGCTGGGAATCTGGACACGCAACTTTCAAGACCTTTCGGGGAAGATCTTCTGGTGCCGGAGCGCAACTGGTTTCCGAACATGAGTTCACGTCTGGCATACCGGTACCGGGTAAGGCAATACTCCGTCTGATCTTTTATGTCGTTGCGAGCGACAAAAATCCTATGCGGAAGCCAAGCGAGGTTGTAGTTGAGAAGTTTGAATATCTACCATGAGAACGGTTTTGGGGGGCGCTGGCTACTCAGGTGTGCCATTGCCGGACTCGCGGGCGTCTGCTTCGCCGTTTCGGCGTCTGCGCTCGATCCCACCCTGGCCGTGTCGCAATATCTCCACGATTCGTGGCGAACTGAGAGAGGTTTGTCGGGCGGATCTATAACGGCCATCGCACAGACTTCCGATGGCTATCTCTGGATTGGGACAGATAAGGGCCTTGTTCGTTTCGACGGTTTGAATTTTCAGCAGTTCGAGCGGGCCCACCCTGATCCAATTCCGATTGGTCCTGTGCGGACACTCCTGGTCGACGCGAGCGATAACCTCTGGATCTTGCTACAAAACACCCTAGTCTTTCGTTATCACAATGGAAACTTCGAGCTTATCCGCGGAGAGGCTGAGAACGGCACAACCGCAATGGCACGGGGAACGTCGGGCGCGGTTTTGCTCTCATCATTGACTGAGGGAACTATGACATACGGCGACAACCGATTTCGTAGCCTGTCGTCCGCAGCTGTTCTCACCGACGCTGCAAGAGTCGCGAACGGCGAAGCTCCTGACCAGCGAGCAACTCCCTTCAGTTGGTTTGATCATCTGACGGCACCCACTTCGGTGGTGATCGCCATGGCGCAGACTGACGACGGAAAGATTTGGCTTGGCTCGGAGCGTCGAGGGCTCTTCTATCTCCAAGATGGCCGCGTTCTGAGCGCATCGAATGGGCCGGTTAACACGAAGATTAACTGCCTTCTTCCTCTTCAAAGCTCTGAATTGTGGGTCGGAACGGCGAAGGGCATGCTGCGCTGGAGTGAAACAAAGCTTACTTTGGCAGGTGTACCGTCATCTTTTCTCAATCTCGACGTGCTTTCCGTTCTTCGCGACCGGGACTCGAACATCTGGGTTGGCACGAGTCGCGGACTGTTTCGGTACAACGCGAATGGGGTTTCTTTACTGAGTACCTCTGGACCGGTCGCTGCGCTGTTCGAAGATCGGGAGGGAAACATCTGGATTGGTAGCACGCGTGGCCTCGAGCGACTGCGAGACAGCGCCCTGGTTACGTACTCTCTTCCCAATTTGAAATCGCAGAGTATGGGGCCATTGCACGTTGACTCCGGCGGCCGCACTTGGATTGCGCCCATTCAGGGCGGTTTGCGATGGCTGAAGGGAGGAAAAACTGGGGTTGTCACTGCCGATGGGATCGCCAACGATGTCGTCTACTCCATTGCCGGCACTGGCAAGGATGATGTCTGGGTGGGACGACAACAGGGTGGACTCACCCATCTGCGCTACTCCGGCAATTCGTTTACAGCCAAGACCTATACCCAGGCAGACGGCCTCGCACAAAACAGGGTGTACGCAGTCTATCGGAGTCGTGATGGTACCGTCTGGTCAGGAACCCTCAGTAGTGGTGTAAGCGAGCTAAAGAACGGTCATTTCACAAATTACACGACTACCGACGGCTTAGCGGCGAACACAATATCGTCGATTGCCGAGGGCCCTGACGGAACGATGTGGTTCGGGACCCCGAAAGGCGTCAGCGCCATGTCGCGGAAGGGGTGGCGAACCTATACCGCCTACGACGGGTTACCCTCCGAGGATGTCAACTGCCTCCTGCAGGATTCAACGAGAATCCTGTGGATAGGAACGACCGAGGGTCTCGCTTACCTCAGTGATGGGCAGGTGCATGTACCCCGCGGAGTACCTGAGTCCCTGCGAGCTCCAATATTCGGCATTGAAGAAGACAAAAACGGCTGGCTGTGGATCGCGACCTCAGATCATGTTTTGAGCGTTCCGCGCGACAAACTGCTAAGCGGTGTTGTGAAAGCAGTCGATGTTCGCGAGTATGACCAGGCCGATGGTCTCGAGAGCACGGAAGGAGTGAAGCGAAGCCGATCGGTGGTCTCGGATTCAGCGGGCAGGATCTGGTTTTCACTCAGCAGTGGCTTGTCGGTTGTAGACCCATCTCGAGTCGCCGCCAGTTCTGCGCTCGCCATCGCCCACATTGAGGCGCTTTCCGTCGATGGCAGTCCGGTAAATGTCCAGGACATGGTTCACATTCCTGCCTCGCCGCGGAGAATCACTTTCACGTACACAGGTCTAAGCCTTGCAAACCCTGAGCGAGTTCGCTTTCGATATTTTCTCGAAGGCTTCGACCGCTCCTGGAGTGCGCCGGTTGCAACCCGGGAAGCCGTGTACACCAATCTTGGCGCCCATTCATACCGTTTTCGCGTGGTGGCCTGTAACAGCGAAGGGCTGTGGAGCGAGTCCGAGGCTGCGGTCCGGTTCGAAGTCGAACCGACCGTCTGGCAAACGTGGTGGTTTCGGACTAGCTCCGCCGCCTTGATTCTCCTTTTGGTGTGGTGCGTATACCTCTATCGCTTGCGCCAGCTCGCCAAGGAATTCAATATTCGCCTGGATGAGCGCGTCGATGAGCGCACGCGTGTCGCGCGGGAATTGCACGACACTCTGCTGCAAAGTTTCCAGGGACTCCTGCTGCGCTTTCAGAGGGCTTCCAACCTCCTTCCAATGCGTCCTCAGGAAGGCAAACAAAAGCTTGACGATGCGATTGACTTGGCCGCTCAGGCGATCACGGAAGGCCGGGGAGCGGTGCAAGGTTTGCGAGATTCCACGACGCTAACAAACGATCTACCGGTGGCGCTGAGTACGCTTGGGGGAGAACTGGTGGACGAGGAGACCAAGAATCCACCTGTGTTTGAAGTTGACGTGGAAGGGGAGCCTCGGGACCTCCACCCCATCCTGCGGGACGAAGTCTACCGGATTGCAGGTGAGGCGCTGCGCAATGCGTTCCGGCACGCCCGGGCAAGCCGGATCGAAGTGGAGATTCATTATGACGCGCAGGAGTTGCGTCTGCGAATTCGGGATGACGGGGAGGGCATTCCAGCACAGGTTGCCGGTGGCGACGGCCCCGCCAGGCACTTTGGCTTGCGCGGCATGCGCGAACGCGCCAAACTCATTGGCGGCCATTTGGAAATGTGGAGTAACGTCGAATCTGGTACCGAAATTGAACTGACCATTCCGGCCTCAGTTGCCTACGTCAAACCGGCGACTCAAAGCCGATTTTGGTTTTCCAGGAAGGGAACGAGTGTGAAATCGTGAGGGGTAGTGACACAATTCGAATTCTGGCCGTCGACGACCATCCCGTGTTTCGCCAGGGAATTGCCGGCCTGATCAGCGATGAAGGAGACATGATTTTAGTCGGTGAGGCTTCGAACGGACGTGAAGCGATTCAGCAGTTCCGGGCGCACAGGCCGGATATCACTCTGATGGACTTGCAAATGCCAGAACTGAATGGAGTCGATGCGACCATTGCTATTCGCAACGAGTTTCCGTTGGCACGAATCATAGTACTCACTACCTATGCTGGGGACATCCAAGTGTTGCGCGCTTTCAAGGCTGGAGCTCAGGGCTACATGCTGAAGAATCTCCTGCACAAAGACCTTCTGGAGACCATTCGTGCCGTCCATTCCGGAAAGAAGAGTATTTCTCCGGAGGCGTCTTATGAACTCGCCGAGCATGCCACCGATGATCCTCTGACTCCGGGAGAAGTCTCCGTCCTGGGGCTGATCGCCGCTGGGAATGCAAACAAACAAATCGCTGATCAACTCTCGATCAGCGAGGAGACGGTGAAAAGCAGGGTTAAGAATATCCTGTCCAAACTAGGCGCCAACGATCGTACCCACGCAGCCATGATAGGGCTGAAGCGTGGAGTCATAGGCTTGTGATCACGTGATCACCCTAAAGAGTCACTGAGCAACCCTAAAAGGGGCTTTCGCATGCCTCCGAACCTATCTCTAATGCCATCCAGGAGAGCGTTGCGCGTGCGCTGTTTACTTGGCTGATTATGTGGCCAAAATCTTCTGGGATGACCGACCGTTTTGCGACGACTGTTCTCATCATTTGCTCGTGGGCGACCCGGCGCTGGCCTTTTACTTATGCGAGTGGGCGCCGCGATTGTGCTGCTAGACCACGCGCTCGTCAAACTTCGAATTGGAGGTCCGATCGAATCTGTCGCATTCGCTGTGCTCGGCGCCGGCGCAGGAATACTCCTACTTGCAGGTTTATGGACGCCCGTCACCGGAGCGCTTGTGGTAGTAATTGCGCTTTGGAATGCTTCCGCGCGATCTGGAGATCTGTGGCTCTACGTTATGTTGGCAACTCTCGGTGCGGGTTTGGCTCTGCTCGGACCTGGAGCTTGGTCCCTCGATGCTCGCCTCTTTGGATGGAAGCGTATCGATTTCCGAGACCGGCAGAACTAGCCTTTCGTAACCCTAAAGAGTTATTTTTTCCTTCCTCAAAAAAAGTATCTCCTGCCTCCTCAAGGTAGTCGCTAAGCAGACCTTGAAATAGCTGCGGTTTGCGACTCCATTTGGGGTTGTTTTGCAAAGCGCATTCGCTCCACCATCAGTGAACGAAACGTCGTCGGTTCCTGAATCAGAATGGTCCCTCCGAAGGGATGGAAGATCGTGATCAAAGCCGATCAGGAATCACAACGGTAAGGAGACGTTATGGCGGCTGCAACACAAACAGCCCATGGAAGAGAACCCGGTGCGCGCTTAGGCAAAGGCGCAGATTACGCGCGCTCCGGAATTCTGGACACCAGAAGGCGGAGTTCTACAGCCTGCCAGCTTGAGCGTGCGCTGCGGGAGAAAATCGTCGGGCAGGAAGAGGCGG
>Ga0182018_10002798_pt1 | contig 16751 bp, 15 predicted proteins | sample 812P2MmetaG_FD_120490 | JGI IMG/M metagenome (GOLD analysis project Ga0182018, IMG submission 120490) | Permafrost microbial communities from Stordalen Mire, Sweden - 812P2M metaG | ecosystem: Environmental > Terrestrial > Soil > Wetlands > Permafrost | place: Sweden: Stordalen | collected... | reverse complement strand
GGACATTCACGCAAGGAAACAATTTTCCATTCCTGCGGTTGCGGTGGGAATTTAAGCGGCATGACGATGTTGTTCGGCGGTTGAGGCGTTGAGACGAAGTTTTCTGTCGTGTTCATGTTTTTGCGTTTTGTGTTTGAAGGAACGGGATTGCTCTCTTCGCCTCACGTCGGGAGAGCAATCCGGTTCCGAACGAAACGCATTCAAGCCTGCTTTTCGCGCTGGCGGGCGGCGGAGCATGAAGCAATGCAGTGACACAATTTTTTGTGGCGCGAAATTGCGCGGAGCAACCAGAAGCGCGGGAAGCAGGCGGATGAACACGGTGGAAATCAACGCCGCATGGATGAACAGGCGGTTCAGTAACGCGCGGGCTACGGCGAAGAAGTGGTCAGTAGATTTTCCAAAGATTTAACGCACCGATTTGGCCATGGTTTCGGCCCCGCGCAAGTCGCGGCCATGCGGCAATTTCAACTGACATTTCCCTTGCCAGACAATTTCCAATCAGTGATTGGAAAATCCACAGGTGAAACGAGCGGCGGCAGCCAGCAGCCAATTCTTCAATCAGTGATTGAAAAATCCTCCCAGAGTGCCGCGCTTGCGCCGGTAGTTCAATTCAACCGTCGGTCTTCCGTAAAATTCGCCTGCGCTCTTGAATATTTGGGCAACATTGCCCGCGCCTTTCAATTGTCCTGGGCGCATTACGTTCGGCTGCTGCGCGTTCGGAACTTGCACGCGCGCGAATTGTTGGAGCGATAAGTCGAATAGCGCCGGATGGCGCGGGGCAGATCAGCAACCGGCTTCGGTCTGCGGTCGGCGAACGGAGGAAGTGAAGCACAAGCGAAGAGACGGCTGGAACGGAGTCGGAGCGCAACGCCGCCGCCGAGCCGCAGACGGAAGCCCGCCGCTGTTGCGGCAAATCCATTGCCGCTCGTGACGAGCGCGCGGTTTTGCGGAGTGGCACGGGCATGGTCGAGCGGGTGAAGGGCCGACCGAAAGCCCGCGCACCGTAGCAATCCGCGCGTTGGTCACGGCGGTTAAAGTTTCGGGAGTATGGCCGGATGTCGCCACGCGGAACGCAGCCGAACACCTCAATTTTCTCGCGGAGTTTTATCTTGGCGTCGTCTTTTTTGTATGTGTAGCGGGAACACATGGAATTCCTTCTAACGCCTGCAATCAATTGGAGCAAGCCAATCGTTTCATCATACCGAAACAACCCGATATTCCAGCGGGAGCGAGAATTTACGGCGAAGAGTTTCAATGTAAAGCTGTTCGGTGGGGGAAAGAGGACAACGCCCGACAATGATCAAACGCAGAGGAAGTTTCTGGACCCGTTGTGGATGGTATGCGTATTCGAGAATCTGGCCGAGCGCCTCCCGAATCACCCTCCTCGGTTCCAGATTTGATTTTATTTCGTATAGCAGCACCTCCGTTTTTCTATGCACGCTAATATCTATAAAATCCTCCTCACAAACTATTCGTGCTCCAGGAAACTCACGTTTCAGCTCGGAAATCAGTTTGGCCTGCATGTGTGCATGTTCCGGCGTGCATTCAACCGCAGCGGTCGCGCGTCGAAAAAACTTTCGACCGGCTGGTGCTGACTTCGCGCCCTTCCGGTGACGGAAAGATACGGTAGCGGACTTCCGATCCAGCTTCTCAAAGTCGTATAACTGGTATCGGCTGAGATGCATGACGGGATCGTTGGAACGAACAAAATCTCGTGGCTTACAGGGATTGACGTTTTCCAGCCGGAACCTCACATTCAAAATGTGCTGAGCTTCGGGTGAATTTCCCAAGGCGGCCGCATTTCCACCAACAGCCCTGATTTCTTCCTTCATGATGTTGAACCAGCCTTGTTCTTTGAAGATTTTGAGGGCTGATTTCGACTGATTTGCGTTGAGACATTCGACATCCTGGATGCTCGCGACGAAGCGTCTCTTTTTATCCGGCTGAATGGTAAACAGCGTTAAATCCACCAGCTTTTTTGCTGCCACAAGGCGGCGATAGCTTTTATTGATTCCTTCCAGAAAGGCATAACGCCAGCCATCAATCTGCCATTCGGACCGAAACAGCCATTCTTCGTGGCCAAAACCATTACGAGAATTATAGCTTTTGGCGTCCTCAAGATTTGCAGCATCACCGCTGGGACGTTGCCAGTTTTGGGAATTGTAGGAAATGCGGGTAAATTTGTGATTCGGAGTTTTACTCTCCGGCGCGGGGGGACTGCCGGTCAAATCCGCGATAAGAATTTGTCCGGTAATTTCGACATAAATCCATTTCCGCTTCCGGATTATTTTTCCGAAACGAAGCAGCACCTGATCGTCGTAGTCTTTAATTTTCCAAACGCGTGCTTCGGTATCGAGCGGCTGACAGAGAACGCCATATCCCTCCGCTCCATTTTCAATAGCCTCAATTTGTTTGAGGCGTTCCGCATAACCGTTTGAGTGGTTGTCGGCCTGTTGCGGCCATAGAATTTCGGCCTGTTGACCATCTTTTGATATTTGATTATCCCACACGCGGAGGAAAACCCGCTTCTTGTCCGGAACGTATGCTCCCCAGGACCATTGGTTGTTTCGCAGCGGCGCGTGGAGTTTTTTTCTAAAAAAGTCAGATTGAGTCATCTTCATTCCAGGAACCTTTCTCAAACGGGTATACGTTAGTATGGCTTCGTTTTATGTTATTGGCTTTTCAGTCTTTTGCAATTTTTCTAAGGCGGTCCCTTATTTCGCCCTTCAATCCATTCAAAACACATGTCATGCTGTCGGCATGGCAACGAAATCAAAACCGAACAAAAATCCGGCGGCGGTGGCGTTGGGGCGGCTTGGCGGGTTGAAGGGCGGGCCGGCGCTGGCGGCAAAAATGACGCCGGCACAACGCAAGGCCGCCGGACGCAAAGCGGCTTTGGCCCGATGGTCTAAAAAGCAATAGATTGTTGTTGCTTATGCGCGAGCGGTCGCGCATAATAACAGCAATACGAAAGGCTATTTATGGGACTGACTTATCATTACGCTTTCAGCGCGCCTGGCACCACGCAGGCGGCGGTGCTGGAGGATTTTCTGCATGACGTCGAGGATGAGGCGAAGGCGCTGGGGTTCGATCCGGTGCTGGTGCTGGATGCGGCGTTCGACACGCCGGAGCGTCAGAAGTTTGCGCGGCAATTGACGACGGGCGCGCGGCTGGAAAGCGACAAGCTCAAGGACGTGGTGCTGCTGCGCGACGGCCAGGTCTGGAGCCATGATCCGGTAACGGGTTCATGCCGCGTCATTCCGAAGCGCGGGGTGGTGCTGGTTCTGACGGATGCGCAGAAGCGCGAGACGGTTTTCGGGTTTTTCCAATTTCCGGAGATGCTGCAAGATTTGAACGGTCGCGATGTGGTGACGACGCACCAAGGCGAACGGTGGACTTTCCAGAACTTTGTGAACAGCGCGGATCCCCGATTCCGGCAAATTGTGAAGCGGTTCACGGATGCCGGTTATACCGATCAGGAAAGGGATGAATTCAAATGAACGCACAGATTTACATTCCGGCCACGTTGCGAGACGCGGCGCAACATCTGCGCGCCGGCTGGCGTTTGCCACCCGCTCAGTTATCGAAAAACGATTTTATCCGTGCATGGTCGGCGGTGGCCTACCTTTTTCCTGGACTGCACCCCGACGGTTTTGAAGATGCCGACAGCGGCTGGCCGGTTGCGCTCAAGCGATTTGCAGCGGAAGCATGGCGGCGAGCGGAGGCTGGTGAAATGGCGGATGAAGAAATGTATCCTAGCGATGCGCAATGGGCCGGACTTTATGACCGGATGACAATGCACACTCCTGAAGAAACAGCACGCCGGTTTGAACTAGCACAGTTGTCAGCTAAATGACATGGCCGATTCTCTGACCAAAGCGCGGCGAAGCTGGAACATGAGCCGGATCAAGGGGAAAGATACCAAGCCGGAAAAAATCGTGCGCTCCATCCTGCACCGGCTGGGCTACCGGTTTAGTCTGCACAAAATGAAATTGCCCGGTCGGCCGGACGTTGTGCTGCCGAAACATCAAACGATTGTCTTTGTGCATGGCTGCTTCTGGCACCGCCACAAAAATTGCAAGGATGCCACGATGCCCAAAACACGTCGCGAGTGGTGGCAAGCCAAACTGGAAGGGAACGCTACTCGCGACCGGCGTAATCAGGCTGCACTCCGGCGGAGTGGCTGGCACGTGATAACAGTGTGGGAGTGTGAGACTGAAAATCCCGAAAAGCTAAAATCGAGATTGATGAAGTTAATATGCCTTGCAAAAGCAGAATTCATTGAGGCGACTGGCGGGCGGCTTCTGGGTTGATAAAAATTTAGAAGTCCTTCAAGATGTAAGAAATTTGATGAAACCCTCCAAACAGCGGGTAAAAAATGCCCTGAAATATATTGACATCTTTGCCGGGTGTGGCGGTCTTGATGTTGGCTTCCATAAGGGAGGGTGGCATGGGCTTTTTGCCATCGAAAAAGACCCGATGGCATTTGCCACCCTGAAGCATAATCTCATTGAGAAAAAGCGGCAGTTCCGATGGCCCAAATGGCTTCCCATTCAAAATAGTTGCATCAATGCGTTTCTAAAAAAATACCGTAAAGAACTTCAAAAACTGAAAGGAAAGGTTGATCTCGTCGCTGGAGGCCCGCCATGTCAGGGCTTTTCTCTGGCAACAGGGAAACGGAATGAGAACGACGCTCGCAACAAACTTGTAAACGCTTACATCAGATTTGTGGCAATTGTGAAACCTAAAATCCTTTTCTTTGAGAATGTAAAGGGCTTCACCGTTGGATTCACCGAGGGCGAAAAAAAGGGGAAGCCTTACTCCGAAAAAGTTCTGCGCCGTCTAAAGAAACTTGGATATGAGGATGTTCAGGGCAAAATGATTGATTTTTCGGAATTTGGCGTGCCGCAAAGACGCAAGCGGTTCATAATAATTGGAACTCTGAAAGGAAATTCAGGAGATTATTTCAAAAATATCATCGCATTTCGTTCTCAATTTCTTAAAAAAAAGGGGCTTTCAAAAAAGACTACTGTTAAAAAAGCCATTTCTGATTTGGAACGTAAGAATGGCGAATTTCCATCACCAGACACCAAACATTTTTTTGCTGGAGATTATGGCCCCTCTCAAACAAAATTTCAAAAGTTCTTTCGAAATGGGTATAAAGGGGCTTTCCCCGATAGCCATCGTTTTTCAGCACATTCAAAAAAAACAGTAAAGGTTTTCAAACGCTTACTTGCAAGTGTGGATAAAAATAAAAGGATCCCGGAATCGATTCGATTGAAGTGTGGCGTAAAAAAACATAAGATCGTTGTTTTAGATGAAAATAATGTCTCCCCAACGCTGACAACCCACCCAGACGATTACATTCATTATTCAGAACCAAGAATTTTGACCGCAAGAGAATATGCCCGACTGCAAACCTTTGGAGACTGGTTCGAATTCAAGGGGAAATATACAACCGGTGGCAAGGTGAGAATTAAGGAAGTTCCTAGATACACTCAACTTGGTAATGCCGTGCCGCCACTTTTCGCGGAATTAAGCGCCCTTGTCCTTAAAAAAATGTTTTGATTTATGTCGACCAAGAATCATTTGAATTTCAAAATCAGTTCAGCACTGAAGACGATTATCGGCAAGGAGCTAATAACCAATGATTTCATCGCAGTATTTGAGTTGGTGAAAAATTCATTTGATGCTTATGCGTCCAAGGTAAAAGTTATCTTTCGTGACCTATACAGTGGAACACCAAGTATTCTAATTCAGGATGACGGCAACGGTATGGATTACAAAGACATCACAGAAAAATGGTTGTTTGTTGCTTACTCATCAAAACGGGAGAGCGGTCAGAGTCCAGCTCGCGATACAGACGATTACAGACACAAAATTGAAACCCACAGAATTTATGCCGGAGCAAAGGGTGTGGGGCGCTTTTCATGCGACCGGCTAGGTAGCAATCTGAGTATTTTTACCACGTCCCGCGCCGAATGTCCAAAAACACATTCAATCATCGTGAATTGGGGAGATTTTGAAAAAGATACAAAAAGCGAATTTGTAAACATACCGATTCAGTATCAGTTAATTAAAAAAAATCCATATCCGATAAAATACGGAACAGTTTTAGAAATTTCCGGTCTGCGCGACAAGTGGGATCGCGAGAAGATTCTAAAACTAAAGCATTCCCTTGAGAAATTGATAAACCCCAACCAAGATAATGACAGTAAGAGGTTCAAGATTATCATAGAAGCAGACGAAGAAAAAAGCGCTGATAAAGAAGCAGCGGAGGAGAGGGGTAAAGTAAACGGTGAAGTCCGAAATTTTATTTTTGAGAATTTGAAATTGAAAACCACCCGTATAAATGCAGAGGTTTCCTCGGACGGTAAGTTTATCACAACCGAACTTATAGATCGAGGAACAAGAATCTACAAAATCAAGGAGAAGAACACATATCCTTCGCTTTCGAATATAAATGTTCACTTGTTTCAGCTTAATGCTGTCGCAAAAACGCATTTTACAAGATTGATGGGTGTTCCTGCCGTGCAATATGGAAGTGTGTTCTTGTATTTGAATGGCTTTAGAATAAATCCGTTTGGTGAGGAAGGAGAAGACACTCTAGGAATTGATCGCAGGAAACAGCAAGGCCACAGTCGTTTTTTGGGAACGCGCGATTTAATCGGACGTATTGAAATTAATGGAAGCAGCGATGATTTCAAAGAGACTTCTAGCAGAGACGGAGGACTAATTAAAACGGACGCTTATTACCAATTGGATAATTTTTTTAAGGAGCGTGCGTTACGCCGCCTAGAGAGGTATGTGGTTGATGCCATTAAATGGGGTGATCCAGATCGGGAGTTCAACACACCGGCACTTGAGCCGAAAGATGTCAAAAGGGAGATTTTTGAAATTATCACAAAACTCACAAGTTCAAAAGAGGTTGTTGATGTTGAGTATGATCCTTCATTCCTAAACATAATGAAGGACCTTCAAAAAGAGAGCGTTTCTACAATTTTCAAGAATTTTTCACGAATTGCAGAAGAGACAAAGAATCCGACGCTTTCACGAGAGGTAGACAAAGCAAAAAAACAACTTGCGACGCTCGTAAAAGCCAAAGACGAAGCGGAAAAGCAAATAGAGTTTGTTGAGGGAAAAAAGAAAGAATCTGATGAGGCGTTACAGGTAGAAAAAAAGAAATATCTATTCTTATTGGCAACCGCAAAAGACGCCAGTCCGGAGACCCTGGGACTGGTTCATCATATTAAAATCGCCACAAACGGCATTTACTACACGATTAAGAATTTTGCCAAAAAAGTCCAAGCCAACAATTATACAAAGGATGACATTTTAGAAAACCTGCAAAAAATCCAACTGTATTCGTCAAAAGTCCAAGTGATAAGTAATCTGATTACAAAAGCAAATTTCAATCTTAAAGTTGATAAGCAGAGAGGCGATTTGATTGCATTTATAGATGAATATCTTTCTGACAAGGAAATTGCACACTCTGACATTGATATAGTATTTAACAAAAAGAAAACTGCCTATAATGCGCTGTTTAGCGTGCTAGAAATCTCAATTATTCTCGACAATTTAATAGATAACGCAAAAAAGGCGAAGGCAAAAACAGTTCAAATAGATGTTGCGTATACCAAGACAGTATTGAAACTGCTAGTTTCAGATGACGGAAATGGAATTGATCCTGAAATTGAAAAACACATATTTGAACTTGGCATCAGTTCCACCAAGGGTTCTGGCATTGGCCTATATACAGTCACCCAATTATTAAAGGAAATGGACGCTTCAATTAAAGTTCTTCCAAAAGGGTCAATCTTAAAAGGTGCAACATTTGAAATCCAGTTTAGGAAATGAATACAATTCTCGTAATTGACGACGAAGATCAGTCAGAGTTCATGGCCAGCCTGAAAGACCGAGCTGTATATGAAACCAAATTCGAAACCTCGGTTCTGCAATTGGACAGGTCAATTCCACAGGGACTTAACATTTCAGATTTGAAGCCGTTGTATGTTGAATTGGATAAGTATCTCTCAACAAGATTGGATTTGGTCCTATGCGACATAAGTTTAAACGCTCAAATTGTTGGTTTGCCCCTGTTAATTGCTGAGTATATTCGTAAAAAGAATAAAAGTTGCCACATAGTTTTATATAGCGGTGGCCTTCACAAGATTTTGGGAGAACTCCTTGAAACGAAGGCAACAACTAAAGGCAAAGAAGTGGAAAAGCCTGTTCGAGCTTTAATAACCGCCATAATTGCAGAAATGGTCGAAAGGGACAATGTTGAAAACAGAGCTATTCACTGGCTGTTACAGCCGTCACTACTACTACAACTTGAGAGGAAACTTTTAGAATATGAAACTCATCAATTTGATAACGGTTACCCGAACTTCAAGGGGTTTACTCTAGCGCAAATCGCAAAAGAAGTTCGTGAACAATCGCCACAGGGTGTTAAATTTACAGAGGAACTATTTGAACAGACAATGGCACACATGATCGCTATAAATCCATGAGCCATGACGAGCCACAAATATACTGCATCCACCCAATCACTGAAAATCTGCGCTTTCTGTTGCGACTAATTAAAAGATTCAGGAAGAAATATCCCACACGATTTAAATACCTAAAGCTACTCAATAACGATTCGTCTCACACCCGCTGTCTTAACTTACTATCCAGAATAAGGGACGGTCTCTTCATTTTTTTATGTCATGGTTACACCGAGTGCATCTTGGGTTGCGATTTTCGCAGCAGCACATTGGATCTTACGGAACGATTTAAATACGGTCCGTTCATTAACGACTCAACCTTCTCCGCTCTAACCGGTAATAAGATCATAGCCTTTTGCTGTAACTCAAATGGCGTTGCCGAAGCTGCCGTAAAAGCAGGCGCAAAGGTAGCAATTGGTTTTGAATCCATCAGATTTGATTATCAAGAAAATATCGAAAGAGGCGTCAAATTCAAAAAAATTCAGCAAACAGTAAAATACGAGATTCGATGCTTTCTTTATGATTCTATTGTATATGCCATCGATAGAAAATTGTCGTTTGATGATTTGGTGAAACATATGCGCTTGCTATTAAATAAAAGATACAAACAAATTCTATGTTCAGGTCATAAGCACAACCAGGAAATAGCAGCGATTTTGTTGGAAATAAAAATGGGTATAAAATTGTTTGGTGATCCCAATTTGAGTGTTCTTTCGTAATTGCTATTTTTTGAAAAGTGATGCGAGTTTGAAATGCGAATTAGAATTTACACAACTCCCATTATGCAGTCATTTTTTACATTGCCAGGCTAAAAAAAAGATTGGGTAAACTTTAGAATTCTGTCTGAATCACCTTCCAAGTGGCGGAGAGTTTTATAGGACCGGGCTTGGTTCCTGCGCGAATAAAGGTGATTTTCACGACGCGGAGGGATTCGCGGCGAAGGATTACCTTGTCGCCGGCCTTCAAATTAAACTCCCGGAAGTATCCGGTCATGCCGGTAAGGCGGAATTCATTACGGGTGCCACCGAAAAGCCTATTGTTGTAATAGATGAACGCAAATGTCCATTCGCGACCGGCGTCATCAATCACATCAACAGGAACGCGGGGGTTTTTGATTTTGGCGTCAAGTTGCGGGAAGAATCCAAGAATCTCCCTGTCTTTGGGGACATGGATGCCCGCCTGGTGCGCGCCGGTTTCGCCCGTGTCATTCGCGCTCAATGTTTTTTCAATCGCATTCGAGGCCATAGGTCATTATTCGTGTCAGTGTTTTTTCTTCGGTGAAATCCGCAGGGCGCGTAGAAAATCCGCCATTTCCTGGTCGCGTCCATCGGTGCCGACAACGGCAACCGTTGCGAGCTGGCGTTTGTGCTGCATCCGGTCATTGATCACTTCTTCAACCGTGTTGGCATAAAAGAGGCGATGCACGGTGACTGGCCGCTTCTGGCCGCGTCTGTGTGCGCGGGCCGACGCCTGGTCTTCAACCGCCGGATTCCACTCAAGATTGTAGTGGATCACATGATTTGCGGCGGTGATATTAAGTCCGGTGCCGGCGGCCTTGGGGTTTAACACAAGGACGGCCGAGGAGTGCAGTGCTGCAAATTCATCAACTTTTTTCTGGCGTTCCGAGACCGGCACCCGTCCGTCAATAAAGTCGGCGGGGATTCCGGTTCTGGAGGCGATTTCCGAGACAAGAATATCAATGCTCTCCTGATATGATGTGAAAATCAGTGCCTTGCCTCCGGCTGAAATGATTTCATCAAGAATTTCAAGTAGTCGGCTGAATTTCGGCGAGCATTCCGCCGCGTCCCGCATGTTTTTGAAATTATCGGTCAGCCAGGGATGGGTGCAAAATTGCCGGAGCTTTTGCAATGCGATCAGGGAAGCGGCATCGCCGTATTGGGCGAAGGCATCCGTGCGGATTTGTTCGTAGGCATCGGCTGAATCCGCGTCCAGTTCAAGTGGCAGGGGGATGTCAATGCGTTCCGGCAGGTCTTTCGCGACCTCCGCGACACGACGACGGAGTATGATCGGCGAGACAATCGGTTCAAGAATCGTGGCCCCGTCAACGGTGTCGGGGTGATTGCGTTCAAAGTTTGAAAGTGTTCCCAGAAATGAAGGGACGACGAAATCCGTGATGGACCAAAGGTCTTTAAGCCGGTTTTCAACCGGCGTTCCGGTCACGGCGACCGCAAGTTTTCGGGGTATTGTTTTGAGCTGGATCGAGCGTTTGGCTGCCGGGTTTTTAATCCCCTGTGCCTCATCAAGGATGAAAAGATTCCATTGGACCGCCCGGAAAAGCGAGACATCCGCCACGACGGTTTCAAATGATGAAATGACAACATCGTTTGATTGAAGATGCTTCGGGTGTCCCGTTCTGCGGCTGCCAGCATGAACCAGAACCTTCAAATTGGGGGCGAAGCGGGCGAGTTCCCGACGCCAATTTTCAAGCAGTGTTGACGGCGCTACGACGAGATTGGGGCGGTGGTTTTTTTCAACGGCCTCAAGTATGAGGCAGATCACCTGCACGGTTTTGCCAAGCCCCATTTCATCGGCGATGATGCAGCCAAGACCGCCCTCGTTCATAAATGAAAGCCAGCGGTAGCCGTCAAGCTGGTAGGGATATAGACTGCCAACCAGCGCGCGAGGAGGTTCGCCGACAAGCTTTGGTGCTATGGATGATGCCTGAAACGCATTGTGCGTCCGATCCTCAATGATGAAGGCGGGTTTTTCAAGCCGCAATAGTTTCATGTATTGCGCGAGTGTTATCGGGCCAAATCCATGCAACCCGACAGACTCCAGAAATCTGCGGGCATCCTCAAGAGTGTCCATCGGCAGAGGCGTCCAAACCCGTTTGCTGATCGCATAGTCGAGCATGATTGACTCGGTGTGCGACATTTCGGATTCGGTGTTCTTCAACCGGGCAATCAACCGGCAATTGACCTGCGGAATGGTCGGGTTGATGTCCGCCTCAAGGACGAAAACCGGTGTCGCAGTGTGGTTTGAAAACTCAATGCCGCAATTGGTGAATTCTTCAGAGAGGGCCGGAGTGCCTCGAAGTTCGCGCACATCCTCAAAAATTACGGAATAGATTTCGAGGGCGTTGGGCTGAAAAGCATCCTGGCCGCTCGTAACCTCAAAATAGTTGTCGTTGACCAGTTTTACAGGCATGGGTTTATTTCATGGCAGTTGCCGCCCGCCTGCGCTCCTGCACAAGTGTAGCGAGCCGTTCAACCGGTATGGGAGGCTCCTCGCGATGCGCCATAGCGTGGCAGTTGGAGCAAACGGGGACAAGATCGGTCGCAACATTCAGGCGGTATTCGCCCCCCATTGATGCGATTGAATTCAGATGGTGGATTTCGATGTATCCAACCCCCAAAGGCCCGTATGCCTCCGCAAAATCAAATCCGCATACGCAACAACGCATCCCTTTTAATTGGATGCAAGCCTCGCGGTTTATTTTTTTCCGTTCATATCGTGTGGAAAGAGTCTGGACGGTCCGGCCTTCAATCTCTCCTGTTGTTGCCGGTTCGTTTTCCTCCACGCCGATGAGTGCCGCCATCATTCCGAAGAATGGGATGATAAGTTCAAGCAGCAACCGTTCTTGTAGTGCTGTGTCGTTCTCCTCAATTACCATCGGCGGTGTCCGCAACGCAAGTTCAAGGCGTGTCCAGGCGGACGGCCAAGAATCGGGAGAGCCGGGGTTGACTTCAATGCCGTTAACTCGCATCAGGATTTTGATGCGCTTTGACTCCAAGCCCTGCGTGAAGGATGCAAAAACCTGTCTTCCCTCCCCTAAGGCCTTTCCCATTTGCTGGATTAACGGTGCCGAAAACCGCCCCGGCATCAAAACTGCCTCGGCGCTCCGCCAGCGAAGATGAAAATTGACGGCAAAAGATTCGTTGGGGTGGGCGTCCGCCGGAAAACATTCGCAGGTCTGTCCGTCGCCGGTCTTTATCAGCCTTGCATTGATGTCAAGGCCGATGCGGTCGGCAACCTGATGAATGATGAATTTTGCCGTCTCGTTGTTCATTGTGCTAATGGTGGCTCAGGCAGGTCTTCAACGAGCTTGCGGAGATTTCTTGAAACCTCGTAACGAAGTTCGGTGAAGTTGCTTTTGGTGGTTTCGCTGATGCAATTGAGTTCCGCAACCGATAGCCCCCACAACAAGGCATCCATACCTTGAACGGTCACACCCTCTGCCAGATTTGGGACATAGACTTTGTGGTAATAGGCATGACCTATATTGATGCGGACAGCGCAATGACCGTCAATGATGCAGGGTTCCCAGAGGAGGCCGTCGTCAATGCTTTGAACGGCCTGGATGTGAACCTCATTTGGTTTTGTCGCTTCCGAAATCTTCAACTTCAATCTCACCGTCCCCAGCTTGTTGACGATTTCGGCCTCGTTCGTTTTCGGGTCAACGGACTGTATTTCCGGCTTGGAAAGCTGTCCCTCCTTGGTGCTAATATTCCGGTTTGAACTGTCGTGGGCGTTTTTGGCGGCGTTGGCGGTCTTGGCCTTTGTGCCTTTTCGATACGCATCCTCCGCAACACGGCGCGGTGGGGTGAGAAAATCAAGAATGTGGTCGTTTAGCGCCTCATTCAGGATGATTTGGGATTTTTTTATGTCAATCTGGAACGCCTCGTCGAGCTTGTGGTCAAAGGAGAATTCAACCCGCAAAAGGCTTATGTGCGGTTCCTTGGCGAACATTTTCAACCAATCAGGGCCGTGAATGAGGCGGTTTTCGCGATAAATGTAAATGCCCTGGTTTGTGTTGCTTATTTGCGCCGTTTTTGCAGCCTCATCCGATGAAAACTCCTCTTTTCGCGGCAGCACAAACGCGCGCATTTTGAATTTTGCAATCGTTTTGTCGGGAAGTTCGACTTCCGGTTCCGCCTCATTGACCAATTCAGATTCGCCGATGCAAAATGGATCCCACGGTGCCACCGGCAAACCATTGAGACTGATTTCAAGAGTTCGGGCGCGACTGTCCTTTGAATCCAGAAATCTTTGATAAACGGTGGCAAGGTGGTTTCGCAAATCGTCCTCAATTTTTCCCAACGCTTTTTTGGCCGGTGCGCCCATGTGGTTCGAGTAGTTTTTCAGGAGTCGGTCAACAGTTTCCCATTGAACTATTGTTCCGCTGCGGCTACCGATCTGTTTTTCAAAGACGACCCTTTGCTGGGCGGTTGCGTCATCGAGGATCAAATCCCATTTTGTTGAACTTTTGATGTGATCCAAATCCCAAGTCGCTCGCAGAAGCGGCCCTGTTGCGCTCGACCTAGAAATCACAGTGAGTTTGCGGCAAAATGCGGTGGAGGCTGTTTTCAAACCCAGACCGAATTTTCCGAGGCTGGCTGCATTTGGGCGCGGCTTGGAGCCGTATTTCATCGCATTGATCAGTCCGTCGCGATCCATCCCCTCACCATTGTCGAAAATCGCGAGGGTGATGTGCCCGCGAAAATCCATATTGAGGGAGACCTCGATATGAGTCGCCTTGGCCGCAATTGAATTGTCAACAACGTCGGCAACGGCGGTGTTGAATTGGTAGCCGGTATCTCGAAGTCCTTCCACCATTCTTACCGGATCGGGCAGCAGTTCCATTGTTTCGCTCATAATTTTTTCCTTTTGTTTTGCCGTTTGAATTTCAGTAGTAATTCCTCCCTTGTTGCACTCCTGACGCTACTGGCCGGACGTTTCAATGCCTCGATGACGGACTTTGCGACTCTTTCAACAACCGGAACCACAACGGAATTTCCGAATTGCCGGTATGCCTGGCAATCAGATACGGGGATTTTGAAATCTGTTGGGTATCCCATGAGTCTTGAGCATTCGCGAGGCGTCAGCCTGCGCGGGTTCTTTTTGGTTCCTTGTGAAATGAGGATTTCAGAGCCGTCCTTGTAATAGCGTGCGCTCAATGTCCGTGAAATGCCCTTGCCGGTTGCAAGGCCGAATCCGAATCCGTTTCCGGCTGCGCGGTGTTTGGCTGCGTAGTCCTGGAGATACTTCCAAAGGTGATCGGATAGCGTATATTTGTCCGGCACTTTGGAATCAAGGATGGTTTCCAGTTTCGGCCCATCCGTCGGGAAAACGGGGAAATCGAATTTGCGCGGTTTTCTGAATCCGACGATGAAGATGCGTTCACGGTGCTGGGGGACTACGGATTGGGCATCAATTATCTCCGCGTGGACATCATAGCCAAGCGCGTTTGTCAGGGTTTCGTAAATGATCTGGAAGGTGCGGCCCCCGTCATGGCTGCGTAGGTTTTTGACATTCTCTAGGACAAAGGCGGCAGGCTGGTGGCATTCAATGATCTCGGCGATTGAGAAAAAAAGATTCCCCTGCTCCTTGTCCTCAAAGCCGTGTTTTTTCCCAAGGCTCAATTTTTTTGAAACGCCCGCGATACTGAACGGCTGGCAAGGGAATCCGGCGCAAAGAATGTCATGCCGGGGAATGTCGGCAACCGCGACGGAATGAATGTCCCCATGAGGCTTCTCACCGAAATTTTCCTCGTAGGTGATCTTGGCATAATTATTCCAATCCGAGGAAAACACGCATTTGCAACCTGCGCGCTCAAACGCGATGCGGAAACCACCGATGCCGCAAAACAGGTCAATGAATCGGAATCCTTTTGATTCGTCCTCTGAATTTTTGCGGCGGCTGGTTTCTGTTGTCACTTAACAAGTATGAAGTTGCGAATGGGCTTGGACGCAAGCCTAATTTGAACCAACTTTACACTATGGCGGTCTTATTTAAGATGAAACTTGGGATGAACATTTGCTAAATATGCCCTTTTGCAGTAAAAGATTCGCATCCGCTTTGACCAGATGAAAACGGAATTTCTAAAACCGCGATTCACCGGCCCGCGCTTTGACCAGCATACGTTGCCGGTGGAAGTGGCAGCGGACCTTGCGGCCTACGAGGAACTCGTTGTCGAACTGGCGAAGCATTTGTGGTTGCAAGAACATCCTGGCCGCCAACGTGTGCCTTGGGGTTTTGAAAAAAGCTTCAATTTGCATCTCGAAGGAGTGGTGGAGGAAGGGAGTGCTCGTCCAACCCTCGCGTGGGTGACTGCGGGAGTTTTGACGATTAACATCACCTGTGGAACGTATTTTGAACAGGCGCGCGACTTGATCACGGAGTGCATTAAGACAAATGCCGCCAACCAACCAATGCCGCCTAAATTTCCCAAAGAACTTTTGGATTATTTCAATGTTTTTGGACGTTCTCTGATTGAAGGAGAGTCGCTCGAATTGCCGGGAGCGGCAGCTACTGCACCCGCCGTGTTGACCCCGGAGCGCCGCAAACAACTCGTTCTCGCGGCTCGGAAAGTTTACACGAAAGCGGTGGAGTTGGTTGGAACAATTGGTGAAACGGACTGGGAAAAGCAAACATTTCGCTTGAGACTCAAGGATGGGCCGGCTGTGATCGTGCCGTTACCCGAGGCTTTCAATGAGCTTGCTCGGACAGCCGGTGGCCGGGAGCGAACATCCGCGACAGTGAAAGGTGTTGGTGTTTTTGACGCTTGGGACCGATTGCAAAAAGTGCAAGAAACACATCATTTGGAGTTACAACCCAATGCGATACTCGCCGAGGCTTTGAGTGAACTTGCCATTCTTGAAGATGGCTGGTATGAGGGGAAAGGCAAAGCACCAGATAAAGACAAACTGGCTTGGTTAAGCGATCAACTTGTTGAAACATTTCCACCAGACCTTCCGTTTCCCCATGTCGGTCCGACCCCAGATGGCGGTCTATTTCTGGAATGGATTCAAAAGCCATGGCGCATTTCCGCAGAAATCATGTTGTCTAATTATCAATGTGAGTTGCAGATGACAAACACCGACACAGGTGACTCGATAGACAAGGATTGTGACTTGGCTCAGGCCACTGAATGGCCTGGCTTTTATGAATTCGTCCGTAAGCAAGTTTAACTTTTAAAAGTATGCAGCCAGAAACTTTACTTCACAGACAGGTGCATCCACATTGGTTCAAAGAAGGCCACATATTGAGCATTGCTTTCCGCCCGAATGCGAATGATGAGGGATTATTGTCTGTCTACGATGGCGATCAAATCAGCCCTAGGGCATCATGGAATCATTACACAAAAACCAATCTTTCAGCCGGGGTTTGGTCTGTGACATTTGAGGAAGCAGTGATTGCTAAAGTTCCAGCAAGACCACATCCTTTAGAAAACTTTCCCGAACATGCAGTGATTGATTTCTCTAATCACAACGAAAAGCAACAGAAATCAAAATCAAAAAT
>Ga0182018_10002796_pt1 | contig 16759 bp, 13 predicted proteins | sample 812P2MmetaG_FD_120490 | JGI IMG/M metagenome (GOLD analysis project Ga0182018, IMG submission 120490) | Permafrost microbial communities from Stordalen Mire, Sweden - 812P2M metaG | ecosystem: Environmental > Terrestrial > Soil > Wetlands > Permafrost | place: Sweden: Stordalen | collected... | reverse complement strand
GTTTTCTGTACGACGCACTCGGCTTGCTTGCCGACCGGCCGTGGCAACTTCTGCTGATTGGCTCCGGACCGCTCGAAAGCGAAATTCGAGAGCAATGGATTCCGAGTTTTCCTGGACGCATCGTGCATGTGCCCGCAGTCGCGCACGGCGAAGTGCCACGCTATCTCCGCTGCGCCGACATTTTTGTGCTCAATTCCTACGCCACACCGGTATGGAAAGAACAATTCGGTCTAACGCTGGCGCAAGCGATGTTGCTCGGCATTCCGTCGATCGTCTCGAGCTCCGGCGCATTGCCTGAAGTCGCCGAAGATGCCGCGATGATCGTGCCCGAGCGCAGCGCGAGCCAGCTCCAAGCCGCGCTCGAAGCCCTGATCGCCTCGCCCGATCTGCGCCGGGAAATTGGCGATCGCGCGAGATCGCGCGCGTTGCGCCTATATACCAACGACGCTGTGGCCGCGCGCACCTACGACGCTTTCGAGCAAGCGCTCGCGCATCACACCGGTTCTTGCGCCACTTCCCAATTCGCTCGACAGGAGTGTGACCGTGGCATCGACGGGTGAAGCCCGGGCGAAGACTAACCGCGCAGCGCGCGACGAAGCGTATGACCGCTACGTTTCAACGCACGTTGCGGCAATTCGCTCGCAGGCTCCGGGCGCGCTCGAACGCGACGCCCGCGTCTGGAGCGATTATTTCAGCTCGCTCTTGCCCGAGAATCGCTCGGCGCGCATTGCGGATATTGGCTGCGGCAGCGGCGGCTTCCTCTATTTCTTGAAAACTCGCGGCTACACCAACGCGTGTGGCGTGGATCGCAGCCCCGAGCAAATCGAACTTGCCAAAAAGTACGGCATCGGAGACGTGATCGAAGGCGACGCCACAAGCTTTCTTTCCTCGAACCTCGCGGCGTTCGATTGCGTCGCAACATTCGACGTGCTGGAGCACGTCGATCCCGGCGAGACGCTCCCGTTTCTGCGCGCCCTGCTTGCCACGCTGCGTCCCGGCGGCCGCTTGATTCTGCGCACCGCGAATGCCGCGGGGCCGTTCGGCGGGCACATTCGCTATGCCGATTTCACGCACCTGCAGGCCTTCACGCTCTCCAGCATTTCTCAGGTCCTGCGTCTTGCGGGTTTTGAGCGCATCGAGGTGTTGCCAGAGGGCCCGCGAGTACACGGATTGGTCAGCGCCGCGCGCTGGACGCTGTGGCAGGGAATTAACGCTGCACTGCGTTTCTATCTCGCAGTGGAAACCGGGCAAACGCGGCGCGAGATTTTTACGCGCAATCTGATCGCCGTGGCGCAGCGGCCGCCCGCTGACTGGTGAGGCGCCGCCAGCATGCGCTTCGCGAGTATTGGCGAGGGCGAGGGAACTGCGTCGGCAATTTGCGGAAGGCATTCAAGCGCGCGAACACAAGGGGGTAATCGTCATGCGCATTCTCATCACCGGTGCAACCGGATTCATCGGAGGCCACTTGATCGGGCGACTTGTCTGCGAGCATCACGTCTATTCGCTCGAACGCTACATGACCGGCCGCTACGTCCTCGGAGGCCATCGCGACGTGCGATCGGTTTTCTGCGATCTGCGCGATCATTTCGCCGTGCGCCAGGCGGTGCGCGACGTTCAGCCTGAGGTGGTCATCCACCTCGCGGCGATCAGCCCGGTGGCCTACAGCTACGATCATCCCAACGAAGTGATGGACGCGAATCTGCAAGGCACCATTCATCTCGCGGAAGCCTGTCTGCGCGAAGTGCCGCATTTTAAACAGTTTTTATTTGCTTCCACCTCGGAAACCTACGGCAATGGACCGGTACCGAAAGATGAAGACACGCCGCAATGTCCCAACAGTCCCTATTCGGTGAGCAAACTGGCCGCGGAAAAGTATGTGCTGTACATGCACGCCGCTTATGGATTTCCCGCGACCGTACTGCGGCCCTTTAACACTTACGGCCGGAAAGACAATACGCATTTTATCGTCGAGCGCATCGTCGTGCAGATGTTGCGCGGGCAATGCGTGCGCCTGGGCTCGCCCACGCCGGTGCGCGATCTTCTCCACGTGGACGATCACGTCAGTGCGTATCTCGCGTGTCTGGGCAATCCGAATGCTCTAGGCCAAGTCCTCAATTTTGCGACCGGCCGCGGAATCAGCATCGAGGATCTTGTGACGTCGCTACAGGAATTGACCGGCTCGCGCGCCGAAATTCTGTGGGACACGATTCCGCGGCGGCCGTTGGACATCGAGGTGCTCATCGGCAATGCCGCGAAGGCCGAGCGCATCGTGGGATGGCATCCACGCGTGACGCTCGAGGAAGGTTTGCGGCGCACCGTCGATTACTGGCACGAAAAAGACGCTTGGCGCTCGGAAGGCGCCTCCACAGCATCGGTGACCGCGGCGCGCGCGTGAATCGGCGGCTCGCCGCGCGACGGGTTCATCGCGCGCATGGCGGAAATAGCGCGGGAATAAATTCAGAAAGAAGCGATATGAATCAGCTCGATGTAACGGTGCTGCCGGTGCTTCGCTCGCAAGCTGGAATGAGCATGCGCCTATACGTGAGCGAATTATTTGAGGGACTGGCGGCGACTCCCGGAATCGATGCGCGCGTGGCCTGGCCGCCGTTCGCGGAGCGCGATGTGCGCGGACGCTTCGCGCAGCGCTGGGTGCGCAACGTTATGTACGTGCGCTGGGCCCGGGGCCTCGAAGCGGAGCTCTTCCACATTTCCGATCATGCCAATGCTCAGTTGCTGCGCGCGGTTCCGGCGCGGCGCACGGTGGTCACTTGCCACGATCTCTATCCCGTCGCCGTTTCGCGCGGCGAACTCCGCTTTCCGGGCGCGCCCAGCCGAGCGGCCATGTTGCCGACTACGCTTCGCTTGCGCCCGCTGCGGCGAGCCGCCGCGGTCGTGGTGATTTCCGAACACACCCGCGCGGAATGCCGAGAATATCTCGGCATATCGCCGCGCAGGATGTTCATCGGCTACCACGGTATTGACGAGCGTTTCCGTAGTGCTCCGTCGCGCGAAGCGCTTGGCGAATTCCGAGCGCGCCACCGTCTCGATTCGCGCACGATTCACGTCCTGCACGTGGGCAGCAACGATTCGCGCAAAAATTTGCCGGGCGTGTTTCGTATCATTGCGGCGCTGCGACATCGCACGGGGCGTGTGGTGCGTCTCCTAAAGGCCGGAGACCCATTCGGTCCGGCCGAGCAGCGCGTGCTCGCCGCGATCGGCATGGCGGACAAGGTCAGCGTGTTCGCGGGCATTTCCTCAAGTGAACTCGCTCTGCTCTATCGCGCGAGCGACGTTTTGCTCTATCCCTCCTATCACGAAGGATTTTGCCGGCCGGTGGCTGAGGCCATGGCTTCGGGCCTCCCCGTGGTGGCTTCCGATCGCGGCGCGATTCCGGAAGTCGTGCAAGAAACCGCGCCGCTCTACGCACCGGACGATGTCGATGGCATGGCGCACGAAATCGCGAGGCTTAGCGAGTCCCGCGATCTTCGCGCCGAGCGCGCCGAGCGCGGACAATTTGCGGCGCGAAAATTCACCTGGCGCGCGCATGCGGAGGCCGTTGCCGAAGCCTACCGCTCGGTTGTGCCGCGCTGGTTTTAGTTGGCGTGCCGGCTGGACCCGGAAAGGTTAACGAAATCGGTGAGCGGAATAGACCGCTAGCGAACGAGATGAGCGCCGCGGAAACAATGAGCCGTAGAAAAATGACGAGCCGGTAAAAACCATGCGCATCCTGCAAGTCATCGGCAGTCTCGCGCCGCGCTATGGCGGCCCCTCGATCTCGTGCCCCGCGCTTTGCCGCGCCTTGGCCGAGCGCGGACACGAAGTCACCGTGTACGCAACCGACGCCGACGGGCCCGGGCGCATAGATGTTCCGCTCGACCGGCCTGCGCTCGCCGATGGATTTAGCATTCGCTACTTTCGGGCTTGGGCGCACCCGCGCGAATTCAAGGTCTCGCCCAGTCTCGCGGCTGCGCTTGCGCGCACCGTGGGCGATTTCGACGTGGTTCAAATTTCCTCCTACTACGGGCATTGGGTATGGGCGGCGACGCGTGCCTGTCGCTCGCGCGGCACGCCGTATCTGTTGCATCCCCACGGCTCGCTTGATCCGTTTCTGCTGCGGCATCGTCCGCTGCGCAAGCGCGCCTACGCGCGCTTAATCGGCGACGCCTGTTGGCGCAACGCTGCGGGCATTCTATTCAACTCCGCCGAAGAGATGCGTCTTGCGACCGGCTCGGGTCGCGCGCGTGGCGCCGCGTCCTCCGGCCCGCGAGGTTTCGTCGTACCGGGCGGCGTCGGCGAAGAATGGTTTCGCGCGCCCGAGCCCGCTGCCGATCAACGCATGGCGCAAAAGCTCCACCATCTTAAAGATTGTCCGCTCGTCGTTTATTTCGGGCGCATCGATTTCAAGAAAGGGCTCGATCTGCTGGCGCGTGCTTTTGGCGCCGTCGCGCGCGCGAATCGAAAAGCGCGTCTAGTGCTTGCGGGTCCTGAAAGCCCGGGCTACGGCGCGAAAGTGCGCGCGTGGCTTCGAGATGCCGGCGTGCTTGACCGCGCGACTTTTCTCGGGCCGCTCGAGGGTGCTGAACGCGTCGCGCTGCTGCGGCGCGCGCGGTTGCTCGCGCTGCTCTCGTACTCTGAAAATTTCGGCAATGTGGTTGCCGAAGCCATGGCCGCGAGCACGGCCGTGGTGATTTCCGATCGCGTGAATATCTGGCCGGAAATCGAGCGCGCCGAAGCCGGCATCGTGGTTCCGTGCGAAGCCGAAGCTGCCACCCGCGCCATTGAGGCGCTTCTTGAGGATCCCGCGGCCGCGCGTCGCATGGGAGCGCACGGGCGCGAGTGGGTCGAGCAAAATTGGACTTGGCCCGCGGTGGCCGACAAAACTCTCGAAGTCTACGCCGAAATTTCCCGCACGCGTACAGCGGCCGGAACCGGCGCCCTCGAACACGCAAGTCGATCGACCGGCGCCCCGAACGCTCGCGCGGACTTCGCGGCGCCGCCGGGGCCCTCCCACGCGGCGGCGCTCGGCCGCGCGCCCGTTTCCGTGCTGATTCCCACGCGCAACGAAGAATCGAATCTCGCGAAGTGCCTCGCAAGCGTGGCTTGGGCCGATGAGGTAGTGGTCGTCGATTCCGCCAGCGACGATCGCACCGTGGAGATCGCCCGCGCGCACGGAGCCACCGTTGTTCCGTTCGTGCGGCAGGGTCGCGGCCTGCGGAAGCGCAACTGGGCGCTCGAAAACTACGCCTGGAAAAACGAGTGGGTTCTCCTGCTCGACGCCGATGAAGAAGTCTCGCCCGAACTCGGCCGTGAAATCGCGCGCATGGTGCGCGAGGACACCACACACGACGGGTTCGTCATTCGCTTCCACTATTTTTTCCTCGGCCGAAAGCTGCGCCACGGCGATCCGCTCTGGAAACTTTGCCTCGTGCGTCATGCCCGCGCGCGCTTTGAGACTGTGGACGTTCCCGAAGTCACTGCCTACGACGTAGAAGTGCACGAATGGGTGCGCGTGGCGGGCGCCGTGGGCCGGATGCGCGAAGTGATCCTGCACCGCGATTTCGAGGATCTGCACCATCACTTCGATCGCCACAACACTTATTCCGATTGGGAAGCGCTTTTGCGCACGCGCTATCGCCGCCGCGATGTCTCGGGCGAAGTGCGGCCGCGTCTTGCGGGATCGCATGTGGAGCGGCGCCGCTTTTTTAAGCGCTGGTTTCTCGCCATGCCGGGCCGCCCATGGCTTTACTTTTTTTACTCCTACGTTGTGCGAGGCGGATTCCTCGATGGCCGCGCTGGCTTCATCTATAACGCGCTCAAGTCATTCTATTGGTTCCAAGTCAGCGTAAAGGAGTACGAGATTCGCCTTGCTGAGCGCGCCCGCGAAAGTGCCGCGCCGCCCATCGCGCCATCCGTTGCGACCGCGAGCATCGCAAACGCCGCCGTGGCCGACTCCACACCCAGCGCGAATCGCGACGCGCAAGTCGAGTTCTACCGCGAAGCCGTTGATCCCGAAGACGAGATCACCCGCCCGCGTTGCTACCCGGAGCCGGTGCGCTTCTTACTCGACTACAAGATTCGCGATGCCTGGCGGTTGGCGGGCGATGGCCGTAGCGCGCCCACCGTTACCGCAAGCGCGCCCTCGCCAACAAATGCAGCCGCAGAAACCGTCCTCGTGATCTGCTGCGGCTCCGGGATGGAAGCGGAAATGGTCGCACGCACCGGCCGTCGCGTTGTCGCTCTCGATATTTCGCCCGCAGCCGTGGCGCGCGCCCGTGAACGCACCGCGCGATTTGATTTCCCTCTCGACCTCATCGTTGGCGACGCCGAAAATCTTCCATTCGCCGATTCGAGTTTCGATTTCGTTTTCGTTCACGACGGCTTGCACCATCTCTCCGATCCCTACCGCGGCGTGCGAGAGATGCTGCGCGTGGCCCGCCGCGCCGCGGTGATTGCCGAGCCCGCCGATGCGGCGCTCACGCACCTTTCGATGCGACTGGGTATTTCCGGCGTATACGAGGACGCCGGGAACTATGTCTATCGCCTCGATCCCGCACGCTTGGTCCGCCAGTTCGGCGAAGCCGGCGCGCGAAGCTGGCGCATGCGCCGCAGCTTGATCTACTACCAGCCCTGGACATTTCCGCTTTACCGCTTTCTTGAACCGCGACCACTGCGTGCCGTTTTTCGCGCGGCGTTTCGCGCCGCGAACTTGCTCGTCGGCCGCTGGGGAAATTCTCTGCGTGCCGTCGCCTGGAAAGAAGATCCGGCCGGCGCGCACTCCGCGCACTCCGCGCGCGTCGAGGTATCGCCACAATGACCGCGACCGTCGCCGCGATCAATCGCCCCCGCCTCGTCGCGCAGCCCGCGCCCACGCGCAGGCTGCACGTCCTCGCCGTCACCGGTTCCTACGCGCCCGACCGCACCGGAATCGCTCCGCTCAATACCGAGCTGTGCGAATATCTCGTCGCGCAAGGACACAAAGTCACAGTGGCCACCGGCCTTCCGCACTATCCCGAGTGGCGCGTGCCCGCGTCCTACCGCGGTCGCTTCACGTTCAGCGAAATGCGCGCCGGAGTCTCCGTCCGCCGCCACTGGATTTGGGTTCCTGCGCGCCGCACTCCTGTGCGACGCATCTTCTTCGACACATCGGTTGGCGTCGCTGCGGGATTATCTGGCCTAGCGGTTGGCCACGTGGACGTCGTGCTCGGAATCTCGCCGCCGTTGCAAGCCGGCTTTGCCGCATGGGCAATCGCGAAAAGCCGAGGTGTTCCTTTTCTTTTGCAAGTCAAAGATCTCGTGCCCGATCTTGCCGTCTCGCTCGGCATGCTGCGCAATCGCGCCGCGATCGGTTGTGCGCGCTCGCTCGAGCGTTTTCTGTATCGCCGCGCCGATGGCATTCTGGTGATCTGCGAAGGTTTTCGCGAACACATCCTGCGAGCGGGAGTGCCTTCAGAGCGCATCGCCGTCGTGCCCGATTGGGTGGACACGCGCTTCATCCGACCGAACGCGCCGGGCGCCGCATTTCGCCGCACGCACAAACTCGAGCGCGATTTCCTCGTGCTGCACATCGGCAACATGGGCGCAAAGCAAAAGCTCGACGTCGCGCTCGAAGCCGCCGCGTATCTGCGCTCGGCCGTGGGCACCACGATTTGCCTCGCTGGCGACGGCGCGGACCGCGGGCATCTTGAATCGCTCGCGCAAAGCCGCAGCCTCGATAATGTGCGCTTTCTTCCTTTAGCTTCGCGCGCCGACCTGCCGGCGATGTTGGCCGCCGCCGATCTCTTGCTTCTAAGTCAATCCGCCGCCGTGCGCGATTCGGTGATTCCCTCGAAGCTGCTCACGTATCTTGCCGCCGGCAGAGCCGTGGTGGCGGCAGCTCATCGCCACAGCCAGGCGGCGCAAACCATCGAACGCGCGGGCGGCGGCGTGGTTGTGCCGCCCGAGGATGCAGCGTCACTCGCCGAAGCCATCTTGCGATTGCGCGACGACCCGAGCGAACGCGAGCGCCTCGCTCGCTGCGGCCGCGCATTCGCTGAAGAACATTTCGCAAGCGAACGCGTGCTCGCTCGCCTCGAACGATTCCTCGCGGCCTCGGCCGAAAACGGCGCACGGCGGGCGCACCATGCGTAGGCATCGCTCGCACGCACGCGGTCTCGCCGCATCGGCTGCCTCCGCCGCATCGCGTGCGATGGACGTACGCTCTTCCGCGGATTCGTCCTCCGCGCGATCTTCCGAGTCACCGCGCCACCGATCTCGCTTAAGCGCCGAGAAAGATCCGCGGCCGATCTCCCGGCGCGTTATCACATCCGCGCTCGTCGGCGCCGTGGCCGGAGCGGTCGTCGCCTTCGGCGGCACGGAGCCCGCCTCGTTTGCAGCGGTCGAAATCCTGCTGTTCGCGCTAGCGGGTTGCGCTCTTTGGATCGAGCCGCGCGAAAGCCCGCGGACCTGGTGGCCCGGCCCCGCGCTGTTGCTGGCTTATTTGGTGTCCGATATCGCCATCGCCCGACCCGCCGCATATCCCGCGCGCGCGCAGTTACTCGCGGTCGCAGCGTACCTTTGCGGTTTTGCCATCGCCGCACTCGCGGCGCGCGATGCACAAGCGCGCCGCTCCATTTGGTCCGTGCTCATCGCGCTGGGTCTCGCCGAAGCGTTCTACGGTCTGGTGCAGTACATGACGGATTGGCAGCAAGTTCTCGCTTTCAACAAAGTCGTCTACTTCGCGCAAGCCACCGGAACGTACATCAACCCCAACAATTTCGCCGGTCTCCTCGAAATGCTCTTGCCGCTGGTTTTCGCGCGCACGCTGTGGGAATTCGAGCAGTGGACGCCGAACGCTCGCGGAGCCAGCCCCCGCGCCGCGCTGCGGATGCGCGAAGACCACGGACCGCGATTTGCCTTCTTCCTTTTCGGCACGCTCTTGCTGATGGCCGCGCTTTTGTTTTCGCGCTCGCGCGCCGGAATCGCCGCGGCGTGGGCCGGCGTCGTGCTCGTCACCGTAATTTGGACCGCCCGCCGCCGCCGGCATTCCGCGGCCATGGCCATCGTGCTGTGTCTTGTCGTGCTCACGTTCGCCGGCGGCGCCTGGATCGGTCTCGAGCCGGTTTTCACGCGGTTTCGCGCCGCCGAACAGGATCTGCCCTCGCGCGTCGCCGTTTGGAAAGACACAGCGAAGCTTGTTCGCGCGCATCCTTATTGGGGCTCGGGCCCCGGCAGTTTCGAGGACGCCTACACGCGCGTGCAAACCTCGGGGCTCACCATGCGATTGAATCACGCGCATGACGATTATCTCGAGTTTGCCGCCGAATGGGGCGTGCCGGGCGCGGCGCTGCTCTTCGCTCTGATTGGATTGGTTTTGTTTCGGGCGCTTCGGGGAATTGGCCGCACGGTTCGCGCGTCGAATCGGTTCTTGTTGCTCGGTTGCTGCGGCGGTCTGTGCTCGATGCTCTTGCACGCCGCGGTCGATTTCAATCTGCACATTCCGGCGAACGCGCTGCTGTTTGCCGTGCTCGCCGGTTTGGCTTGGTCGCTTTCCGCCGGAGATGCGAACGCGCCCGAACGCCGCGCGGTCCGTCGCTAATCCGCCGCTTTCGTCAGACGTACGTCGTCCACCCACACCGTTCCCGCAAGGTGATTGTCAAAACTCGTGCTCGGCGGCCGGCCCACACGCACAATCAGCATGTGCGTCGTCGGTCCCGTGCGGAAGCGCAACCGCTCGGCCGTCCAGCCGGTGATGCCTCGAACGTCTTCGGTTGCAACATTCAGATTTTGAGGATTAGCGGCATCGTACAGCTCAAATCGTGGCCCGGAATCCGACGTGATGTCCACAGCGCGCAAGTACCCTGTGAATTCGTAATCGGTATCGGCTTCCACCGGTGCGAACTCGAATATGTGCTGATAAGTCAGATTCCCCGGCGCGCCAAAATCGATGCGCAGCGAGCGAGTGCCGTCGTGTGCTTCGGTCGCATCCAGGCTCACGAACACTCCGTCCACCGGGCTCACGCGCCAATCCAGGCCCTCGTTCAGCATCGGTGCTTCAAAGCTGCCGTTCGAGATCAAATTTCCGGCCGCGCGCGCAGCTGCCGCCTGCGCCGGCGCAACCTCAGCCCACGCCTCTTCGAGTTCCGCGGTCCTTTCAAACCGAATCAGCGCGTCAACATATTGGAACGCGCCCTGCTGGTATGCGTCATGTTGAGCTGCACTTTGCGCCGCAATTCCTCCGAGCGCCTCAATTCGCATCCACACTAACTGCGCATCGTCGAGCGCGCCAACGGCAGCGAGCGCATCGAGATAAGCCAGCAGCGCGTCGCGGTCAGGCGGTACGCCGCGCGCCAGCACTTCGCGCGCATCCACGCCCGCGCGCCACAGTTCGCCGAATAATGCCGGGCGCATTTCAGGATCCGCCGCAATCGCGAAACGCAGCGCGTCGAGCGCATCGTCGATGCGCCCCTGCCGCAGATAGTATTCGCCCAGCGCGCGGTTCACGTCGGGCGACAATGGAAACAGTTCGCGAGCCTGCAGAAAATTCGGTCCTGCGCTCTCCGCCATGCCCGCTTCATCTTCGCTCATCGCGCGTTCGAGCCAGAAGATCGCATTGCCCGGCTCAAGCAGCGTGGCGCGCCGCCGCAGCCGCAACGCTCGCGCTTGTCCCTCCGCGCCACCAGCCAGCTCATCGAGCCGCGCCAGCGTCGCATCATTCGCAGCGTTATCAGGAGCCCAGCGCATGGCGCGTTCAAGATCCGCTGGGCTCCCGCGCCGCGCGTACCACGCTCCCACTCCCGCGCGCGCTGCACTCCAGCCGGCACACGCCAGCGCCACCGTAAACGCCGCACGCCAAGCCCAATCGAGCGAGTGCGTAAGTGCGCGATCAGAATTCATTTGCGCATCACGATTGGTTCCATTTTGAATTCGCGTCCCAATCTAGAAACGTGTCTTCCGCCGCGCACTTTGACGTCGCCGCCTGCGGAGTCCGTTTGTCTTTAGTTTTCTTTACGTTGCGCTATCTGTTATCGCGATTGCCGTGGCCCGCGCCAATTTCGCGTGAAACCTCACCAAGCGCGCATTTAGGAGAATGCAAGTACCATGCCAGAGGAGAAGTGAAATGAGGTTATTTCCAAATCGCAATGATCAACTGCGTTGCCCCCAGCGCAAACAGTATCGCCGCAAACGCCCGGCGCATCCGATCCGGCGTCAGCTTCTGCGCCAGCCAGCTCCCGAAGAACGCCCCGAGGAAAACTCCCGGCATCAGCAGCAATCCGAAAATCCAATCCACTTCATGCGCGTGCGCGTAGTTCAAATATCCCAGCAATCCCGTGGGCAAAACCAGCGGCACCAGCGTGGTGCCCTGCGCGCGATGCTGCGTGAAGGAAAACAGCAGCACGAGCAGGGGCACCAAAATCACGCCGCCGCCCAGCCCGAACATTCCGCTGAGCACGCCCACGCCGCACGCCACAAAAAGCAACGCTCCCCATCGCGCCGCTCGCTTAAGCTGCATCGGCCGTCTCCGCAGCGGGGGTTGCCGGCTTGTGTTTCCGTCTCCACAGCAACACGGCGGCGATCATCTGGAAAAGCGCGAAGTACGCGCGCAACGGCCGTGATGCCATGCCGATCGCAAGCGCGCTGCCGAAATATCCACCCAGCAGAAATCCCACGGCGCACAGAATGCCGGCGGTCACATCCACTTCGCGGCGGCGCCAATACACCAGCAACGCGCCAATTCCGAGCGGCGGCAATTGCATCAGCAGCGAAGTTCCTTGCGCCACGTGCTGGTCGAAGTGCAACAGATAAACCATCACGGGAATCAGCACCACGCCGCCGCCTACGCCCAGAAATCCCACCAGGACGCCGACAAGCGCTCCCAACGCGATGGCGATCAAATGCATAGTCGTGGCATGGCGAAGAATGCATCTTGCGGCAGAAGGCGCGCGCCGGGCAATAGGAATTCGCCTCGCGGAGTGCGCGCGTTGTTATAATGAAAATCTTTGCGCGGTCGTTGCGCGGTCTTATGGCCACATTTTTCATCGAACAATTTGGTTGCCGCGCCACGCAGGCCGATGCCGCCGCCATCGAGCGTCAATTGCGCTCGCGCGGTTTCGATGTTGCGACCGTCGCCGGCGCGGCCGACGTGGTCGTCGTGAACACTTGCACGGTCACCGCTGCGGCCGATGCGCAAGCGCGCCGCGCGATTCGCACGATCCATCGCGAAAATCCCGCGGCGCGAATTATCGCCACCGGCTGCTACGCTCAGCGCGCGCCGGAAGATCTCGCCGCGCTCGCCGGCGTCGCGTTCGTGGTCGGCAATTCGCACAAGCCGGAGATCCCGCGCCTTGCGGAATTGAGCTGTACTGTGGGCGATGTCGCGGAGTCGTCTTCCGGTCGCGGCGGCTTCGTACCGCTCGCGGCGCTCGGCATTCCAAGCGGCGCTCCCGTCGCTCGGCCAGCGCCGATTCTCGTCGGCGATATCTTCGCGTTGACCGAGGTTCTCGTTGCGCCCATTGAAGGCGGCGAAGCGCAACACACCCGTCCCACGCTCAAGATTCAGGACGGTTGCAATCATCGCTGCGCCTTCTGCGTGATACCTTTCGTTCGCGGAAATAGCCGCAGCCTCGAGCCTGCGCGCGTTGTCCAAGAATTGAATATTCTGATTGCGCGCGGCTCTCGCGAGATCGTGCTCAGCGGAATTCATCTGGGCAGTTACGGCCGCGATTTAGTTCCGCGGGCCGATCTGCTCGGCCTTCTGCGCGCCATTCTCGACGACACCCACCTCGAACGCGTTCGGCTCAGCTCGATCGAACCCATGGACGTTTCCGAAGACCTCGTTGCTCTGGTCGCTTCCACCGAGCGCATCGCGCGCCATTTTCACGTTCCGCTGCAATCGGCGTCGAATCGAATTCTCGCAGCGATGCACCGTTGGTATCGCGCCGAGCATTATGCGCGCCGCCTTGAATGGATTTCCGCATGGTTGCCCGACGCCGCCATCGGCGCCGACGTAATCGCCGGCTTCCCCGGCGAAACCGACGAGGATCATCGCGCCACGCTCGATTTCGTGCGCGCGCAGCCTCTCACTTATCTCCACGTGTTTTCATTTTCGCCGCGCCCAGGTACGGCGGCCGCCGAGCTTCCGCACCAAGTCTCGCCGCAAGAAATTCTGCGGCGCGCGCGCGAATTGCGCGCCTTAGGCGCCGAGAAAAAAGCCGCATTCCTCGCGCGCCACGTCGGCAAAACGTTATCCGTGCTAACGCTGCGCCCTTCGCCGGGCGATGCCGCGTCACGCGTCACGCCCGCCGTCTCGAGCAACAATATAGAAGTTCAATTGCCCGGCGCGTGGCCCGCGAATCTCATGATGGAAGTGCGCGCCGCCGGCGCAACGCCCTCCGGACTTGTGGCCGAGCCGTACGCCACCGCGGTAGTGCCGGTGCATCTAGCATGATTTCTTTCCGTGCGGTGGGGAATGCAGCGAGGCTCGGTTCAATTCTCGAAGATCACTTGCGCGAAGGCCCAATCGCCACTGTGCGTAATGCTCACCGTAATGTTCTTCACTCCCAAATGTTCGGCGATGCCCAGTGTCGCGCCGTGCAGCGCCAGCGTGGGCTTGCCGGTCGCGAGGCGCGCGACTTCGATATCCACCCAGCGCACGCCATGCGACCATCCTGTTCCCAACGCTTTCATCGTCGCTTCCTTCGCCGCGAAGCGCCCGGCGTAACGCTCAAATCTGTTGCGGTGCCGCTCGCAGTATGCGATTTCGCGCTCAGTGTAAACGCGATGCAAAAATGCTTCGCCACGCCGCTCGATCGCGGCGCGCAAGCGGTTCACTTCGGCCAAATCGACTCCCAGCCCAATGATCATGGCGATGTGTGCGCGGCTCTCTCGGCGCCTCATTCGGCGTCCGCGCCGATCCGCAATTATACATTGCGTGGCGACGATCGGACTGAGCACCGGAGAGCGTGCGAGGGAACCAGTGTTTTGCGTCAGGGCACGGCCCGGCCTACCGGCAGGCAGGTTCGGTCGTGCCGCAAAACGCCACGAAATCAATGCGGCTTTGGCCGCTGAGGCTACGCTGTGTGAGTATTCAGGTGCGCGGAAAGGGCGGCACAATCTAGCCCAGGGCGTGATGCCGCCGCGACAGCAACGATGAAGATGACAAGGAAAACTAACTCGACAAAGTCAACGCGCGCGACGCGTGCGATACAAACGAAACATCCGCGTGTCCCACGATCCGCAGCACGCGAATCAAAACAATGGACAATGCGCCGCACGAAAGGTATCTGCACGCTGGAAGCATCGCAACTTGCGCGTCTGCCCTGGCTCGTTCACGGTTTTAGCACGCGGGTCGATGCTTCCCGCGCGGAGGCGGCCGCACCATTTAATTTGGGATTTACTGACGCAGATTCTCGCCCCGCCGTCGCCGCCCGCCGCCGCCGTTTCGCCGCCGCCCTGGGCGCCGCCAATTGGCCGGTGGCCGCCGCGACGCAATTCCATTCCGACGCGATTTACGTTTTCAACGACGCGCACGTTCCATCCGAGCCGCCGCGCGCCGACGGTTTAATCGCGCAGGCCTCCGGTCTCCTGCTCACAGTGCAGACCGCCGATTGCGTCCCCATCCTGCTCGTCGATACGCGCCGCCGCGCGATCGCGGCTGTCCACGCCGGCTGGCGCGGCACACTCGCGCGCATCGTCCAAAAAGCGCTGGGCAAAATGCGCATGAACTTCGGCACGCGTCCTGCGGATATCATCGCCGCGATGGGCCCGTCCATCGGCCCGTGCTGTTACGAAGTCGGTCCCGAAGTTGCGCAAGCCTTCGCAGGACAATTTGACGCCGCGAAAGAATGGTTCGAAGGCCCCTTCGATCGTCTCTCCTCGGGCGAAGAACCGAATCCTCTCCCGTGGCTCAACATGATGCCGCCCGGTCATCAGCCCGCTCCGCCGCGCGTGCAACTCGATCTGCGCGCCGCGAATCGCTGGCAATTGCTCGACGCCGGCGTGTCGTCAGCACGCATCGTCGTCAGCCCGCTCTGCACCGCGTGCCGCACCGATCTATTGTTCAGCTATCGTCGCGAAGGTCCCGGCACCGGCCGCCTAATGTCCGCCATCGGGATCCGCAAAAAGTAGCAGCCTCCGCGTGCACCTCCCCGCGCCGGGTTTTCATGTAGGGGCGGAGCCTGCCTGCCGGCAGGCAGGCTTGTCTCCGACCGCTTTTGTTCAGTTTAGAGTCGGCGCTTCAATGAGAAGGCAGCACAGGCAACGCCCCCGCCGAAGTTTCTACGAGCGCCAATTGCCCGCACGCCGCGAAAACGTCCTGCCCGCGCGAGAACCGCACAAACGTTGGCACGCCTTTGTCCGCCAGCGCGCGCCGAAACTCCTCCACGCGCGCCGCTCCTGGCGAACGATACGGCAACGCGCCCGGATTCCACGGAATCAAATTTACTTTCGCGCGCAAGTTCGCAACCAAGCGCGCCACGCGCCGCGCATCCTCCGGCGCGTCGTTCACTCCGCCCAGCAACACGTATTCAAACGTAAGCGATTCCCAGGTTCGCAACGGATACCGCTGGCACGCATCCAGTAATTGCGCGAGCGGATATTTCCGATTGATCGGCATCACCGCGTCGCGCTGCTCGTCGTTCGACGCATTCAGCGAAATCGCGAGCTTCGGCCGCACGGTCTCCGCCGCGAGACGCTCGATTCCCGGCACGATCCCGCTGGTTGAAAGCGTCACGTGGCGCGGTGAGATCGCCATTCCCTCCGCGTCCAACATGATTCGCACTGCCGCCATCACCGGCTCGTAATTCAGCAGCGGTTCGCCCTGGCCCATCAACACCACGTTGGTTCGCGGAGCCAGCGCCGCTTCTCCGTGCTCCGCGAGCGCCACCAGCGCCTGCCCAACAATTTCTCCCGCCGTCAAATTGCGAATCAATCCCAGTTGCGCGGTCAAACAAAAATGGCAATCCACCGCGCAGCCCGCCTGCGTCGAAATGCAAATCGTCTGCCGCCCATCCGCTGGCATGAATACCGCTTCGATTTGCGCCGGCCGTCCGGCGTCGGCTGCAAGCGCCATCAGAAAACGCACCGAACCGTCCGCAGAAAGGAATCGCCGCGCGACGACCGGCAACGAAATGCGCGCCTCCGCCGAAAGCCGCTCGCGCAGCGCCGCCGGCAAATTGGTCATCGCCGCGAAATCGAAGCGCCGCTCGGCATATAGCGCGCGATAAAGCTGCTTCGCGCGGTAAGGCGCTTCACCCAGCGACGCAAAGTAGCCGCGCAGTTCCTCAATCGATTTTCCGAGTAGTTCAACCGGCATGGTGTAACCCGTAGAAGTTCGTCACGCCATCATAATTCAATTCGCGGGCAAGAATCCTCGCACCATCCGCCGGCACTGCCGGTAAGCCGCCAATTTGTGAAAGATCAGCACTAGAAAAATGAACGCAGCCGCCACCGCGGCATCGATTGCGTCGTCCCCGCCGCCTGTGATCGCGGCCGACGCTAGTACCACCGCATACACCAGAATGATCGTTTCGATAATCGCCTGCAGAATTCCCAGCCCAATCTGTCGCACGTAAAAATATTCGCCTCCGGGAATCAGCAGCGTGCGCCAAAACAATTTCTTTTCGTCCCGAAACTCCTGCCCGCACTGCGCGCAGCGATACGCGCCCGCCGTCAGCGGCCCCAGGCACTTCGGGCACAGCGCGGTCGGTCCGCTCGCGGCGGTCGCTTCTCCCAGATTCGCGTTCAGCAGCAGCGGCGCCAGCGTCTGAAGTTTCTTTCCGAAAAC
>Ga0182018_10002795_pt1 | contig 16761 bp, 18 predicted proteins | sample 812P2MmetaG_FD_120490 | JGI IMG/M metagenome (GOLD analysis project Ga0182018, IMG submission 120490) | Permafrost microbial communities from Stordalen Mire, Sweden - 812P2M metaG | ecosystem: Environmental > Terrestrial > Soil > Wetlands > Permafrost | place: Sweden: Stordalen | collected... | reverse complement strand
CCCGGCGGTCGCCGGCCGAGGCGCCGGGAGCGCAAGAACGTCACCTACGGCGTCGCCCACATCAAGAGCTCGTTCAACAACACGATCGTGTCGATCACCGACCAGGAGGGCAACGTCATCTCCTGGGCATCGGCAGGCAACGTCGGGTTCAAAGGATCCCGCAAGTCGACGCCGTTCGCCGCCCAGATGGCAGCCGAGCAGTGCGGCAAGCGCGCAATGGAGCACGGTGTGCGCCGTGTCGACGTGCTCGTTCGCGGTCCCGGCTCGGGCCGTGAGACCGCCATCCGCTCGCTCGCGACCGTCGGCATCGAGGTCGTCGGCATCAAGGACGTCACCCCCATCCCGCACAACGGCTGCCGCCCCAAGAAGCGGCGCCGGGTCTAAGCGCCGAGTTCGAGGAGCACACAAACACCCATGGCCCGCTACACCGGTCCCGTCTGCCGCCTCTGCCGGCGCGACAAGACGAAGCTGTACTTGAAGGGCGCGAAGTGCGACACGATGCGCTGCCCCGTCGAGCGCCGGCCCAACCCACCGGGCGAGCACGGGCGCGACCGCTTGCGCCAGGGCTCGGAGTACAACACCCAGCTCCGTGAGAAGCAGAAGACCCGCCGGATCTACGGCGTTCTCGAGAAGCAGTTCGCCAACACCTACGAGGAGGCGAACCGGCAGGGCGGGATCACCGGTGAGAATCTCCTGCGAATGCTCGAGCTCCGGCTCGACAACATCGCCTTCCGGGCCGGCTGGGGCGCCAGCCGGAACCAGGCTCGCCAGTTCGTACGCCACGGCCACGTGCGCGTGAACGGCAAGCGCGTCACCATCCCGAGCTACCGCGTCCGCCAGTCCGACGTCATCGAGCTCAGCGCCAAGGCACGGGAGTTCATCGTCATCCGGCACAACCAGGACACCCTCGATCGCCGGCCGCCGGCCTGGCTGGAGGTGAGCGACAACGGCAACTCGGTACGCGTTCTCGCCGTGCCGGTCCGCGAGCAGATCGATACCCAAGTGCGAGAGCAGCTCATCGTTGAGCTGTACTCCAAGTAGCAGTTCAGAAGTCCAGCATTCAGCAGCCACTGCAGCCGAAGCAGTGGTTGCAGCCCAGCAGCCGTTTGCAACATAGAGGTCTAAGGAGCCCAGTACCCAAATGCTCATCATTCAGCGACCGACCGTCGAGCCGCTCGGCGAGTCCGACCAGTTCCGGCAGCGCTTTGCCATCGGGCCGCTCGACCCCGGCTTCGGCCGCACGCTCGGCGCCTCCATCCGCCGCACGCTCTTGTCGTCGATCCCGGGGGCAGCGGTCACCCAGGTTCGTTTCGACGAGGCGTTGCACGAATTCACCTACCTCCAGGGCGTGAAGGAGGACGTCAGCGACATCATCTTGAACTTGAAGGACCTCGTTCTCCGCAGCGAGTCCGACGAACCGGTGACCATGCGCGTCGACGTACGCGGGCCGGCCGACGTGACCGGTGCCGACCTGAAGATCACCTCCGACATCGAGGTGCTCAACCCTGACCTTCGTCTCGCCACGGTGAACGCCAAGGGTCGCCTCGCCATGGACGTGACGGTCGAGCGTGGGAAGGGTTACGTCGCCGCCGAGCGCAAGCAGACGTCCTCCACCATCGGCGTCATCCCGGTGGACGCCATCTACTCACCCGTGCGCCGGGTCGCCTTCGACGTCGAGCCGACCCGCGTCGAGGTGTCCACGGACTACGACCGCCTCGTGCTCGACATCGAGACCGACGGCTCCATCAGCCCGCGGGACGCGCTTGCCTCCGCCGGACAGACGCTTCGCTCGCTCTTGTCCCTCGTCGCCGAGCTGGCCGACGAGGGATACGGTCTCGAGCTCGGCGACGTCGGTTCGACGACCACCGGCTCGCCGGATCTCGACCTTCCCATCGAGGACCTGGACCTGTCGGAGCGGCCGCGCAACTGCCTCAAGCGCGCACAGATCAACACCGTGGGCGAGCTGATCCAACGTACGCCCGACGAGCTGCTGTCCATCACGAACTTCGGCCAGAAGTCCCTCGACGAGGTGCTCGTGCGCCTCGACGAGCGTGGCTTGGCCCTGCGGGAGGGGGCGAGCTGAGTGCCTGGGGCTCCACGGAAGTCACGGCGGTTCGGCGGCGACGCCGCCCACCAGAAGGCCATGATGGGCAACCTGGTGGCGTCGCTCATCGCCACCTACCCGTCAGCCAACAAGGGTCTCGTGACGACCGAGGCGAAGGCCAAGGCGCTCCGCCCGGTGGCCGAGAAAATCATCACGAAGGCGATCAAGGGCGACATGCACAGCTACCGCCAGGTCATCGCCTTCATCCGTGACGAGGACATGGCCCACGTCCTCTTCCACGACATCGCGCCGTTGTACGCGAACCGGCCCGGTGGTTACCTGCGCATCCTCAAGCTCGGCCCGCGCCACGGGGACAATGCCCCCATGGCGCGCGTGCAGTGGGTGTGAGGCTGTTCGACCCTGACGATGCCGCTCTGAGCGGGGCGGCTCCGCTGCCAAAGCCGGCTGCGCCCGACGCCCACGAGGCATCGGCCGGCGGCGAACCGGCGGTGTCCGAAGAGCGAGAGGCGGCCCCTGTCGGGCCGCTTTGTCGCGTCAGGCTCCTCGTCGTCTACGACGGGACGAGCTTCCATGGCTTTGCCCACCAGCCAGGCCAGACCACCATCGCCGGCAGGCTCAAAGAGGCGCTCGCTCGTGTGGCCGGGCACGACGTCACCTTGACCTGCGCAGGCCGCACGGATACGGGTGTGCACGCGGCGGGCCAGGTGATCCACGCCGACGTGGTCGAGACCTTCTTCCAAGCGCAGCCCGACCGCGAGCGCCTCATCCGTTCGCTTACCCACCAGGTGGGTCCTGAGATTGCCGTGCTCGACGTCGAGCGGGCGGTCGACGGCTTCGATGCTCGCCGCTCGGCGCTCTCCAGGCGGTACCGATACCGATTGCTCTGCTCGGCGGCCCCGGACCCTCTTCTCCGCCACGAGACGTGGCACGTGCCGCGCCCCCTCGATGTGGCGGCAATGCGCCTGGCTGTGGACACACTCCTGGGAGAGCACGACTTCTCGGCCTTCTGCCGGCGACCACCCGATGGTGGATCGCTGGTCAGGCGGGTCAGCGAGGCAACCCTCCGAGCGGAAGGGTCGGACCGGGGGGCGCATGCCGGCGCACGGCCTGCGCTGAATGCCTCCTCGCCGGAGGTACTCCGCTTCGAGATCGAAGCCAAGGCGTTCTGCCACCAGATGGTCAGGTCGATCGTCGGAGCGATCGTGTCGGTCGGAGAGGGCAAGCTGACGGCGGCAGGTGTGCTCGAGATGCTGCGGGCCGGCGATCGTTCAGGAGGATGCCGGCTGGCGCCTCCCGGCGGTCTCTGCCTCGAGTCCGTGCGCTATCCGACCGAAATGGTGCCCGGCGGCGTCTGGCGGCCGCCCACGTGCCAACCGCATGCCTGGGCGGACGTGCCGAGCACTTGAGCTCCTTCGCACGGGTGCTCGGCCGAATGGGCTTCGGCAGGCGAGGTCTCGGGTTTCTTTTTGGAAGTGCCGTACATAATAGTTGCCACAATTTATGTACGGCGCCGAAAAAGGAGCTCGCACGCACTCCCGACGAACGCCTGAGCCCGCTCGCGCGGTTGCCTGAGGTGCTCGCGCCCCCTATTCTTGAGCAGCGACGGCGCGCGCCGCGATTGTTGCGCGCGCCCCGGTTCCTGGCAGAGATGCCTGCCGAGCCGCAGGCAGCTCGCAGCCGCGAGTCGTCCCCGAGACTGAGCAAGGAAGATTGGTGCGTACGTACTCCACGAAACCCAGCGACATCGAGCGCGTCTGGTTCGTCGTCGACGCCGAGGACATGGTGCTCGGCAGGGTCGCGACCGAGGTGGCCCGCATCCTTCGCGGCAAACACCAGCCGATCTTCTCCCCGCATCTCGACACCGGCGATCACGTGATCGTCGTGAACGCCTCCAAGGTCGTCCTGACGGCGAACAAGGGCGATCAGTCATTCGTCTACCGGCACAGCGGCTACCCCGGCAGCCTGCGGGCGACCAGCTATGGCGAGCTGCTCAGGACCAAGCCCGAGGAGCTGATGCGCTCGGCCGTTCGGGGAATGCTCCCGAAGGGCACCCTCGGTCGCAAGATGCTGACCAAGCTCAAGGTCTACGCCGGCCCGGAGCACCCGCATGCTGCACAGATGCCGAAACCGATGGAGCTTCCCGCCTCCGCCAAGCGGGCCTCATGATGGGCGCTCGTACTGCACACGATTCGAAGGAGAGGTTCACCCGCTGATGCCCAAGCCGCTCGTACAGGCGACCGGTCGCCGCAAGCAGGCGGTGGCGCGAGTGCGCTTCCGCCCCGGCCAGGGCGCGATCACGATCAACCGGCGGGGTTTCGAGGACTACTTCCCGTCGGCGACGTCGCGGATGCTCGCCTCCGAGCCACTCCGTCTCACGGGTAAGGCCGAAGAATTCGATGTCGACGCCACGATCGATGGCGGCGGCCTCTCGGGCCAGGCGGGAGCGCTGCGTCTCGGCATCGCCCGCGGCCTCATCGAGATGGATCCGGACCTACGGCCGAGCCTCAAGAAGGCCGGGATGCTCACTCGCGACGCTCGCGAGAAGGAGAGCAAGAAGTACGGCCTGAAGAAGGCTCGCAAGGCACCCCAGTACTCCAAGCGCTGAGCTCGCGGTGCTGCGATTTGGCACCGACGGGATCCGCGGAGTAGCCAACACCGAGGTCACGCCGGAGATCGCCTTGGCGCTTGGCAGGCTGGCTGCTCGCCACCTGGCCGGATCGCCATGGCTGCTCGGGCGCGACACCCGACGCTCAGGGCCGATGCTGCTCTCGGCGTTGGCGGCAGGGCTGGCCTCCGAAGGTCGCGACGTCATCGACGCCGGCGTCATCCCGACACCGGGCCTTGCCTGGCTGGCAGCCGAGCGGCGGGTACCTGCGGCGATGATCTCGGCGTCCCACAACCCCTTCAGGGACAACGGCATCAAGCTGCTCGGCGCCGGCGGCACCAAACTCTCCGTCAGCGACGAACAGGCGATCCAGGACGAGCTGGCGCAGGGTCCCCCAGGGTCCGGAGCCGCCGGCACCGTCGTGGGCACGATCTCGAGCGACAGCGGAGGGCTGGCCTCGTACGTCGATCGACTGTGCACGGTCGCGCCCGGTGCGGGCGCCTTCGCGGGACGCGTCGTCGTCGACTGCGCCAACGGCTCCGCCAGCGGTGTCGCGCCGGCAGTGCTGGAGCGTCTCGGCATCGAGCATTCGGTGATCTCCGCAGCCCCGGACGGCACCAACATCAACGCCGACTGCGGGTCGACGCATATCAGCGCTCTCGTTTCGGAGGTGCTGAGCGCGGGGGCGGATCTCGGCGTCGCCTTCGACGGCGATGCTGATCGCATGCTGGCGGTCGATCACGCTGGGCGCGTCGTCGATGGTGACCAGCTGATCGCCATGTTCGCCACCGACCTGCACGCTCGCGGGCGCCTCGAGGGTGAGCACGTCGTCGTCACGGTGCTCTCCAACCTCGGGTTGCGGCTGTTCCTCACGGCGCGCGGTGTCGCTCTCATCGAAACCGCAGTCGGCGATCGTCACGTCTCCGACGCCTTGGAGGGTGGCGGTTTCGTCCTCGGTGGGGAGCAGTCCGGCCACATCATCTTCCGCGAGCATGCGGCCACCGGAGACGGTGTTCTTACCGCTTTGAAGCTGTTCGACCTGCTTGCTCGCACCGGCTCGTCCCTCGCCGAACTGGCCGATGCGTCCATGCAGCGGCTGCCACAGGTGATGATCAACGTGCCCGTCCGCGATCGCACGCGCCTCGAGGGGGCGTCGGTCGTATGGAGCGAGGTCGCTGCCGTCGAGTCGGAGCTCGGACCGACCGGCCGCGTCGTGCTCCGGCCGAGCGGAACCGAGCCGGCGGTGCGCGTGATGGTCGAAGGCCCGACGATCGCGGAAGTGGACCGCTACGCCGAGCGTCTCGCCGCCGTCGTGGAGCGCGAGCTCGCCTGAGGGATCGGTCTGAGCGCGGTCGCGTGCCTGAACGGATCGGTTCGCAGGCGCACGCCAGCCTGCGACTGCGCCCAGGTAGCCTTGCGGCCATGTGCGGGATCATCGGAGTCACCGGTTCGGCGGATCCGTTCCGGCTCATCGTCGACGGGCTGACGCTCCTCGAGTATCGGGGATATGACTCGGCCGGCGTGGTGCTCGTGGCCGGAACCGACGGAGGGCAGGACGTGACAGGTGGTGGCGATCCGGCCGGCGGGCCCCGCGGCGCGAGGGCGGGCGAGGTGACGGTCTCGGATGGCGGGTCCGGCACGGAGGAGGCGCAGGCGGGAGCGGCGTCGCTCTGGCTCCGGCGCTCGGCCGTGCGGGCTGAGTCGATCTCGATGTTGGAGCGGTTGGCGGCGACCGTTCCTGCTGCACGCGCCGGGATCGGGCACACGCGTTGGGCGACCCATGGCGCACCCACCGAGCAGAACGCCCACCCGCATCTCGATTGCACGGGTCGCGTCGCCGTCGTCCACAACGGCATCATCGAGAACCACAGGGAGATCGCTGCCAAGCTCGATGCCGAAGGTCATCGGCGTGCATCGGTGACCGACACCGAGGTGATCGTTCACCTGGTGGAAGCAGAGCTGGCTGGCGGAGCGAGCCTGTTCGAGGCCGTCCAGCGCTGCGTGACCACGCTGCGCGGCGACTACGCCCTTGCCTTCGTGTCCGCCGACGAACCCGAAGTGCTCGTCGCCACGCGCCGCACGTCGCCTCTCATCGTGGGGCGCACCGACACGCTCGGGCTCGTCGCCTCCGACATCTCGGCCGCGCTCGGAACGACCCGGGAGCTGTACGCGCTCGCCGACGACGAGGTGGCGGAGATCCGCCCGGGCGTCATCCGCGTCGTGGACTCCTCCGGCGCGCCCGTGGAGCCTGCGCCCGTGCGCGTGTCGTGGGGTGTGAACGCCGCGCTGAGGGACGGTTACGAAGACTTCATGTCCAAGGAGATACACGAGCAGCCCCGAGCTCTCGCCGACACCCTCATCGGTCGCATCCTCCCTGAGGGCACGACCGAGCTAGAGGAGCTGGAGATACCGGACGCCGAGCTCGCCGCCCTCGAGCGGGTCATCGTCATCGCCTGCGGGTCGAGCTATCACGCCGGGCTCGTGGGCCGGGCAGCGCTGGAATCCTGGGCGAAGCTCCCCTGCACAGTGGAGATCGCCAGCGAGTTCCGCTACCGCGATCCGGTTGTGGATGCCTCGACCCTCGTGCTCGCCATCAGCCAGTCCGGCGAGACCGTCGACACGTTCCATGCATTGCGCGAGGCAAAGCGCCGCGGGGCGCGCACCATCGTCCTCACCAATGTCGTCGACTCGCTCATGGCCCGGGAGGCGGACGGTGTGCTCTACACGCGGGCCGGCCCCGAGATCGGCGTTGCCTCGACGAAATGCCACACCGCTCAGATCGTGCTGTTGCAGGTGTTCGCCCTCCACCTGGCATCGATCCGCCAGAAGATCGCGCCTGAGGAGACGGCACTGCTCGGCAGCCGGATCGCGGCGCTGCCGGGCCTGGTCGGCCAGGCCGTGAGCCGCTTCGACGAGTACCGCGCCACGGCAGAGCAGCTGGCCGACGTCAACGACGTCTTCTTCCTCGGGCGTGGGTACGGCCTGCCGGTCGCGCTCGAAGGTGCCCTGAAGCTGAAGGAGCTCGCCTACGTGCGCGCGGAGGGCTACCCGGCCGGGGAGATGAAACATGGCCCGATCTCGCTGATCGATCGCGACGCCGTCGCCGTGGTCGTGGCGACCCGGGGAGCGCTCTTCGAGAAGCTGCTTGCCAACGTCGAGGAAGTCCGTGCCCGTGGCGCTACGGTCGTGGCGCTCTGCGACGAGGGCGACGAGGAGGCAGCCGCCCTCGCCGACATCGTGCTCGAGGTCCCGCCGGTCGACGAGATGGTGGCGGCAGCCGTGCTGGTGGTTCCGATGCAGGTGCTGGCATACGCGATCGCGCGGGCACGGGGCAATGACGTCGACCGTCCGCGCAACCTGGCCAAGGTCGTCACCGTCGAGTGAGCCCGGTGATCGGCGTCGGCATCGACGCCGTCGAGATACCTCGATTCCGGGACATGCTGGCACGGCGGCCTCGGCTGGCGGACCGCCTGTTCTCGGGTGCGGAGCGGGCGCTCGTGGCGGGCCGGAGTGATCCGGTGCCCACGCTGGCGGCTCGTTTCGCCGCCAAAGAGGCAGCGATGAAAGCATTGTCCACCGGTCTCGGCGGGGTCGACTTCGCCGACATCGAGGTGTTGGCGAACGCCGACGGGGCACCCCGGCTGTCGATATCCGGGCGGGCGGCGGTGAGGGCCGGCGCCCTCGGCGTCACGGGCTGGCACGTATCGCTCTCGCACACGGCGACGTTTGCGACGGCCGTCGTCGTGGCGGACTGATCCCGGAACGACGGCGCTGATGCAACCGGTCCTGACGGTCTCCGAGATGCGAGCGGTCGACGAGGCGGCACAGCAGGCCGTCTCGATCTCGGCGCTCGTCGAGCGGGCCGGGACGGCCGTTGCGGTCGAGGCGCTGGCGATGCTGGGCGGCGCCTACGGCCGACGCATCGTGGTTGTCGCCGGTCGGGGCAACAACGGCAACGATGGTCGCGTCGCCGGAAGGTTGCTCGAACGGCGCGGTGGGCGCGTTCTGCTGATCGATGCCGCCGATGGCGTCGAGTCGACGGCCGGCGCCGATCTCGTCATCGACGCCGCCTACGGGACCGGGTACCGCGGCGACTACCAGGCTCCGGATCCAGCGGGCGCTCCGGTACTCGCCGTCGACATCCCGACGGGGGTGGCCGCAGATCTGGGCGTGGCTTCTCAAGGTGCGGTGCGCGCCACCCGCACTGTCACCTTCGGTGCCCTCAAGCCCGGGCTGTTGCTCAACGACGGACCAGGGCTGGTCGGTGAAGTCGAGGTCCGGACGATCGGTCTGCCCGTGCACGAGCGTTCGGTCGGGATGCATCTCGTGGGTGACGACGACCTCGCGCTTCTGCCCGAGCGCAAGCGCTCGGGCCACAAGTGGAGTGTCGCAGTCATGGTCGTGGCCGGCTCGCCGGGGATGTACGGGGCGGCGGGTTTCGTGGCGCGAGCTGCCGGACGAAGCGGTGCGGGGATGGTTCGGCTCGGCATCCCAGGCGCCGAGGCTCGCGACTTGCCTGTTGGCTCAGCCGTCGCGATGGCGCTGCCGGCGGAGGGTTTCGAGACGGCTGTGCTCGAGGAGCTCGAACGGTTCGGCGCACTCGTGATCGGCCCGGGGCTCGGGACCACTCCAGAGACGGCGGAGGCCGTGCGACGTCTCGTGGCCTCGGCGAAGGTTCCGACGGTGGTCGACGCCGACGGGCTGACGGCTCTCGGGGACGTCTCGCAGGCCGCCGGTGTGATCGGGTCGCGGGCGGGAGCTCCCGTCATCCTCACGCCACATGATGGCGAGTTCGCCCGCATGTACGGTCGGCCGCCGGGTCCTGATCGCGTCGCCGAGGTCCGGGATCTGGCGGCACGAGTCGGCGCCATAGTGCTGTTGAAGGGTTCGACGACGGTGATCGCCTCGCCCGACGGGGCCGTGCTGCTGGCGGCATCGGGGTCTCCGCGCCTTGCCACGGCCGGCTCGGGCGACGTCCTGTCGGGCGTGATCGGGGCGTTTGTCGCCCGAGGCGTCGGCTGTGCCCTCGCCGGCGCCATTGCTGCCCATGTCCATGGTGTCGCCGCCTGCTCGGGTCGGGCGGAGGGGCTCGTTGCCGAGGATCTTCCCGAGCTCGTGTCAGACGTACTGTCACGGGCTGTTCTCGTGCAGGCGGGCCTGGTCGGTGCGTCTGACGTCGGTGCCCGCTGGGAGGAGGCCTCCCGTGGTTGAGGGTACCCATCGCCCTGTATGGGCCGAGATCGACCTCGGGGCGATCTCGCACAACGCTGCGGTGCTCGCTTCGGTGGTCGCCCCCGCCCGGCTGTGTGCGGTCGTGAAGGCCGACGGCTACGGCCACGGCGCTGTCGAGGTCGCGCGGGCCGCGCTGGCGGGCGGTGCGAGCGAGCTAGCAGTCGCCATCGTCGACGAGGGCGTCGAGCTGCGCGACGCCGGTATCGAGGCACCGATTCTGGTGCTGGCCGAGCCCGGACCTGATGCGATGCCCGAAGTGTTCGGCTACCGCCTGACGCCGACGTTGTACACGCCTGAGGGCGTGGCCCTCGCCGGCGAGGCGGCTGGGCTGGCCGGGGCTGGGCTGGCCGGGGCTGGGCTGGCCGGGGCTGGGCTGGCCGGTGGTTTCCCAGTGGAGGTCAAGGTCGACACGGGCATGCACCGGGTCGGCGTTGATCCCGCTGGCCTCGTGGCACTCGTGCGTCAGCTCACGGAGGTCCCTCAGCTCGACTTCGCCGGCCTGTGGACGCATCTGGCGGTCGCCGACGAGCCGGACAACACCTTCACGACCGAGCAGTTGGGCCGGCTCGCCCGGGCGCGGCAGTCCTTGAGGGCGGCCGGCCTTCCCGAGCCGGGACGAGTGCATGCCGGCAACTCGGCCGGCGCCATGGCGTGGCCGGAAGCCCGCCTCGACATGGTTCGCTGCGGCATTGCCCTCTACGGCTACTCACCGAACGCCGCCTTGGCGCCCGTTGTGGCCGCCGCTACGCGCCAGGCCGGGTGGGGACCTGGCGACGGCTTGCGGCCGGCGTTGTCGTGGATCGCCCGCGTCAGCCTCGTGCGTGATATCGAGGCCGGCGAGCGAGTCAGCTACGGACTACTACAACCGCTCAAAGAGCGGTCCTTCGTGGCCACGCTCCCGCTCGGCTACGCCGACGGGATACCGAGGGCATACTTCGCCGGCGGGGGCGAGGTGCTCGTGAACGGCCGCCGGCGACGCCTCGCCGGCACCGTGACGATGGACCAGATCCTCGTGGACTGCGGCGACGACAGCTCGGTGGCTCCGGGTGACGAGGCCGTGCTCATCGGCGAGCAAGGTGGCGAGCAGCTCACGGCGGCGGACTGGGCAGAATCGCTTGCCACCATCTGCTACGAGGTGGTCACGCGTATCGGTCCCCGCGTGCCGCGGGTCTACCGCCGGTGAGGACACGACGAGCGCTCGTCGGCACGGCCGCCGCAGCAGCCGTCGGTATCGCCGGGTTCGCTGCGAACCGAGTGCTCACCCGACGCTCGGAGCACCGTGACGCCGCCACTTCGGCGCTCCGGGCAGCGCAGTCGGGGACCGAGAACGAGCTCGAGCTGCCGGCGGACGTGACCCACCGCTACGTCGAGGTCCGCGATGGTGGCCGAGTGCACGTCGTGGAGCGGGGGAGCGGTCCGGTCGTCGTTCTCCTCCACGGCGCCGGCCTCGCCGTCGCTGTGTGGGCGTACCAGTTCCGAGACCTTGCCGACCGGTACCGCCTCGTGGCCCTCGACCTGCGCGGCCACGGCGAGTCGACGTCCGGCTCCGAAGGCGGGACCATCGCTGCGATGGCCGACGACATCGCCGAGGTGCTCACGAGCCTCGAGCTCCGTCCAGCGCTCGTCGTGGGCCACTCCATGGGGGGCATGACACTCCTGCGCCTGGCGCGGCGGCACCCTGGGCTCATCGCCGAGCGGGTGTCTGCTGTGCTGCTGCTGTCGACCGCCAGCGGCGTGCTGCCGGCGATCGGCCCGTGGAACCGCCTCGGCCCACTGGCAGGCAAGGCGGCCGTGACTGCCGGCTCGATCGCCGATCGCTCTGGGCTGCGCGGGCTCCCGGGGGGAGATGTCGGGCGGAGGTTGGCTCGGTTGGGTTTCGGAGTGGGTCCGTCGACCGCTCAGCTGGACGCTGCGCTCGAGATGATGCGCTCTGCCCAGCCGGGGCACCTCGCCGCGCTCGTGCCGGAACTGGTTGCCTTCGACGAGCGTGCCATCTTCGATGACCTGCGAATCCCGGTGACGGTCGTCGTCGGCGACCGTGACCGTCTCACGCCGCCGGCGCTGGCGAGAGAGCTGGCGGAGAACCTTGGCGGCGCTCGGCTCGTGGTGTGGCCCGGCGGCGGCCACATGCTGATGTACGAGCGGCGAGAGTCCCTCGACTGGCTCATCGACCGCCTCGCGTCCGGCGAGCTGGACGCGAAACGTCCCGGCACCGAAAGGCACCGGGGACGCTCGTCGAACGAGTCCTCACTCTCACAAAATGGAGAGCTCTGAATGAAGCGACGTCTGGTCCTTCTAGAGCGTCACCTTGCCGATGCCGGATATCACACCGATCGTCTCGAGTGGGACGGCACTGCTCGCTTCGTTGCACTTGCCATTCTTGAGCCTCGGCAAGACGGCAACCGCTGTGCCACCGGCCGAGAGCGTGCCGGAGATTCCCTTGTAGGCACCGGTGCCGCTGAGGAATCCGATCTTTCCGCCGAAGGTCCCAGTGAGAAGACAGGTCTTCGCGTTGAACTTGAACCTCATGGTCAGTTTGCTCTTGTCAACGAGGATGTTCCCCTTGGAGAGCGTCAACTTTCCGCCGGCGGTCTTGCCGGCATCGGTGAAGAGACCGCTACCGATGAACGCGGTCGGCTTGCCGGTCTTGGGACTAAAATTCGAGACCCAGATGTGCTCCATGCCCGAGGTCGCTCGGCTCGGTCTGCTCGTTGCCGAAGCAACCCCGACTGACATACCCGTCAGAATTGCAACAACGAGAACTGCGGCAAGAATTCTGGAACGCGTGATCATTGCGCCACTTCCTCCCCTATGTCCGGCTGCGGACTCGAGATCTACTCAGGATGCGAGAGTCCGCGTGGGGACCGTTCCCCTGCAGGTGATGGTGACAGCCAGGCGTCACACAAGCGTCACAGCCCGCACGCCAGCACGCCAGGCCGCTCAGGAAACCGGAACTACGGTCCGGAGCACCAAGCCCTAGCATGCGCGACGATGCCGACGCTGGCCGAGATTGAAGCGGACGCCCGCACCTGCGTCGCCTGTCCGCTGGCGGCCGGCCGCACGACGGTGGTGTTCTCGGCCGGCAACCCCGAGTCCGACCTCATGTTCGTGGGAGAGGCGCCGGGACATGACGAGGACTTGCAAGGTGAGCCGTTCGTCGGGCGCTCCGGGAAACTCCTCGACCGCCTGATCGCCGAGGAGCTTGGCCTCGATCGCACAGGTTGCTACATCTGCAATGTCGTCAAGTGCCGTCCGCCCGGCAACCGTGACCCGCAGCCCGCCGAGGTGGAGGCTTGCGGCCACTACCTCGACGCGCAGGTGTCCTTGGTCGCTCCGCGCGTGATCGTCACGCTCGGCAACTTCGCCACCCGTGCGCTGCTTCAGACGACCGAGACGGTGACTCGCCTCCGCGGCAAGAGCTATCCGTACGCCGGCACCGTGGTCGTCCCGACGTTTCATCCGTCATATGCGCTGCGTGGCGGCGGTGTCGTCGTGGCCGAGATGCGGGCCGATCTCGTGCGGGCGAAGCGGTTGCTGGCGCCTGCCGGCTCGTGATCTCGGCGCGCACTCGTAGCCCGGAAGGGACGCGGGCAGTCGGCGCGGCACTGGCCGCACTGCTCGTGCCCGGCGACGTCGTGCTCCTCGTCGGCGGTCTCGGCGCCGGCAAAACCACCCTCGTCCAAGGCATCGCCGGTGGCCTCGGCTTCACCGGTGAGGTGACGAGCCCGACCTTCACCCTTCGCCACACCTACGCCGGCCACCTCGACCTCGTACACGCCGACCTCTGGCGCCTCGAGCGCGTCGGCGACATCCTCGACCTGGCGCTCGATGAGGAGCTGGAGAACGGGGCCGTCGTCGTGGCCGAATGGGGCGAGGCTGCGGCTTCGCTCTTTGGCGACCAGGCGCTGGAGGTCTCCTTCGAGGCGGGCGAGGGGGAAGACGATCGTGATATCGCCATCGAGCCGCACGGGCCGTGGATCGGGCGGGCGGCCGCGCTCGAGGCCGCCATCTCGCAGGTGACGGCGTGAGGACCGCTGGCCGAGTAGCGCTTTCGAAGCCGCTCCCGGGCGGGGGCGTGACGACCAGCGGCGCCGTGACGATCCTCGCCATAGAAACCGCCACCCTTTCCGTCGGCGCGGCCCTCGCGAACGAGAACGGGCTGCTGGCGGCATTCGAGGTTCGTGCCGGCCGGCGCCACGCCGAGCTCCTGCATGGCGTCGTGATGAGCGTTCTCGAAGTCACCGGCCTTGGATTCGGCGACCTCGACTGCATCGCCGTTGATGTCGGGCCTGGCCTCTTCACGGGCATCCGGGTGGGAGTAGCGGCTGCCAAGGGTTTCGCTGTCGCTCTCGGAGTCCCGGTCGTCGGCCTCACCAGCCTCGAAATCCTCGCTTCGGCCTGCCGGGCAACAGGCGATCACGACGCCGTCGGCGTCGTCGACTTGCGCCGGGGAGAAGTGGCATGGGCGATGCCGAGTGCGGAGGACGCCCCCGGAGTGTCTCGGCACGGCCCGCCGGAACTGCTGGCGGCTGAGCTGGCGGAGCGCCTCGCTGCGGGCGCCGGTGGCGGCACCGCCGGCGGCGCTGGTGCCGCGAGCAGCGGCAGGGAGCGGCCCGTGCTCGCCGGCGAAAGCGCCCTGAGCGGCGGCAGGGAGCGGTCCGTACTCGCCGGCGAAAGCGCCCTGAGCGGCGGCAGGGAGCCGATCGTGCTCGCCGGCGACGGCGCCATTCGGTATGCCGAGATCTTGACGGCGGGGCGCTACGGCAGGGTGCTGGTGGCCGGTCCCGAGCTGGCTGCTCCGCCGGTAGCGTCGCTCGCTGTGCGCGGCATGACCGAGCTGGCAGCGGGACGGGCCGTGGATCCTTTGGCGGTCCGCCCCACCTACCTCCGCGAGGCGGATGTGCGGATCAATTGGACGACGCGCCATGACGCGCCGGCGGCGGGACGCGGCGAGGTGAAGGCGTAGTGCGGTTCCGACGCGCGACGGTCCAGCATCGCGATGTAGAGGCGCCATCTCAGGGGATCGACATCGTCCCGATGAAGCGCCGGCACGTGAAAGCCGTCGCCGCCATCGAGAAGGACATCTTCCCGAGCCCGTGGTCCATCAACCTCTACCTCTCCGAGATCACTCAGAGCGCCACGCGTACCTATGTCGTGGCGTGCTCCGACGGTGAGGTGGTCGGCTATGCCGGCCTCATGCTCGCTGTCGGCGAGGGTCATGTGACGACGATCGGCGTGGCGAAGGGCTGGCAGCGCCGCGGGATCGCCAGGCGGCTCCTCCTTCGGCTCGCTCGGAGCGCCATCGAGCGCGGCGCGGAGGACCTCACACTCGAGGTCAGGGTGTCGAACTCGGGAGCCCAGGCGCTGTATCACGAGTTCGGCTTCGCGCCGGCCGGGATCCGGAAGAATTACTACGCCGAGGTGCACGAGGACGCCATCGTCATGTGGGCGCACAAGATTCAGGATCCGGCCTACGGCGACCGGCTGGCCGAGATCGAGCGCCGCGCCGGCCTGCGATCCGGTTCGGCATCCGACCAGATCCCGTGACGGTCCCCGACGGCGGTGTCCGAGTGCTCGCCATCGAGACCTCGTGCGACGAAACCGCAGCCGCCGTTGTCGACGACGGACGCGTTGTGATCTCGTCGGTCGTGTCGAGTCAGATCGCGCTGCACGCCCGCTATGGCGGCGTGGTCCCCGAACTGGCGAGCCGGGCGCACGTCGAGCTGATCGTCCCGATCATCACCGAGGCGCTCGAGGCGGCAGGTCTCGACCGGCGCGGCCGGCCGCTGGCTGCGGCGGCCGCCTCCGAAGCACCTCCAGTCGGAGCGGACGCGTCGCGCCGGGGCAGCGTCGCCGGCGTAGCACCTCCAGTCGGAGCGGACGCATCGCGCCGGGGCATCGTCGCCGGCGTAGCACCTCCAGTCGGAGCGGACGCATCGCGCCGGGGCATCGTCGCCGGCGAAGCGCGGCCGATTGGAGCCGTCGCCGCCACGATCGGGCCAGGCCTCGTCGGTTCGTTGCTCGTGGGCGTGAGCTTCGCCAAGGCACTTGCGATGGCCTGGGGCGTGCCGTTCGTCGGCGTGAACCATCTCGAGGGCCATCTGTACGCGTCCCTGCTCGAGGAGCCGCAGCTCGAGCTTCCGGTTGTCGTCCTCCTCGTCTCCGGTGGCCACACCCTCCTCGTCGAAATGGACGCTCCCGGGAGCTACCAAGTCCTCGGGAGGACGAAGGATGATGCCGCCGGCGAGGCGTTCGACAAGGTCGCCCGATACCTCGGTCTCGGCTATCCGGGCGGCCCCGCCATTGACCAGGTCGCCGTGGGCGGCGACGGCACGGCGATCACGTTTCCTCGGGCGTGGCTGGAGGGAACACTGGACTTCTCATTCTCGGGCCTGAAGACGGCGGTCGTGAACTACGTGCGTGCGCACCCCGACGTGCCGACCGAAGACGTGGCGGCATGCTTTCAGGAAGGCGTGGTCGACGTCCTCGTGGCGAAGACGTTTCGTGCCGCAGCGGCCGTCGGTGCCAGGGGGGTGTGCCTGGCCGGCGGCGTGGCAGCGAATTCGCTGCTGCGAGCACGTGCGACTGACACGGGAACCCAGGTGGGGCTACCGGTGTACCTCCCGAGCCGGGCGATGTGCACGGACAACGCCGCCATGATCGGCGCCGCCGGGTACTTCCGTCTCGAGCGGTACGGGCCGAGTGATTGGGGGACGGGCGCGGAGCCGTCGTTGGGTTTCTCGGGATAGAGCCGGCCCAAGCGACTTGGCACTCTCCGACCGCGTGTGCCAACGACGCGTGATAGGGTTGGCACTCACGTAGTGAGAGTGCTAATGGAGCCAACAGGAGGCCCTGAGAT
>Ga0182018_10002793_pt1 | contig 16763 bp, 9 predicted proteins | sample 812P2MmetaG_FD_120490 | JGI IMG/M metagenome (GOLD analysis project Ga0182018, IMG submission 120490) | Permafrost microbial communities from Stordalen Mire, Sweden - 812P2M metaG | ecosystem: Environmental > Terrestrial > Soil > Wetlands > Permafrost | place: Sweden: Stordalen | collected... | reverse complement strand
TGACTGGCTACTCAACTAGGTAGAGCCAGAGAGCGATTCGTGCGCCCACTCTGGCTCTTCGCGAACGGGAATGTAGTCCGGGCGAAACCGTAGAGGAATTCCTTTGTATTTCTCTTCTTTCATCAGCTCGACTCTTAACTATTGTTGATCGGCCAACCCGATCCGGCCGCCCCATCGGCACGACCAGAATTTCGAGGCAGGAACTTCGACCTGAAAATGAGGTAGCTGATCAGAAGGCAATAGGCCCCGAAAAATAACACAGCGTTGATTCTGTAGGGAGCTAGTTGAAAGAGGTCAAGAACATCATTGGCGCAGCCCGGCAGGCCGAACAATGCCACGAGCAAACAGAAGCTCCTCCGCGCCAGCTCGACGGTCAACCAGCAGGACAGCAGTGTATACGTCTCCTGCGGCTCCCCGGAATGGTGGACTACCCCGTTTCCATGTCTGACCGACAAACTCCTCACCAGTCTAGACCTCTTCTATCGGGCGCAGCCTCAGAAGTCCCGCTCCCCTCTACAGCGTTCGCGGGATGGTTGGGCCGCGACGACTCCCCTTAGCATAGGAATCGGTTAACTACTTGGGGGAAGTGTGAGCACGTGGATGTTTGCGAGCTCGCCAGCCAAAACGAGTCGTGTCTCTACTCCGCAAGATTTGGTACCGGCTGAATCTGGACGACTGCGTCGACCTGGCTGCACAAGTATCGTTTTATTTCATCCTGTCGCTGTTCCCCTTTTTCCTTGTTCTTGCTTCCCTTCTCGGGTGGATTCCCACCACCGACCGCTGGGATGCGTTTGCCGATTGGTTGACCACCTATTTCCCAAGCCAAGCACGTCGCATGATTCTGACCAACATGCTCGAGTTGTCCCACGGGTACGCGAGCTTCCTGTCGATTGGACTCCTGGCAACTATCTGGAGCGCTTCCTCCGGATTTATGTCCTTGATGGAGGCCCTGAGCGTTGCGTACGGTGTGAAAGACGGTCGAAGCTACGTAAGGAAACGCGTAATTGCCATACTGGCAACGCTGGTAGCCGCCGTGTTCGTCCTCTTGAGCTTTGCCCTGTGGAATCTGGGTCATCTCGTGGAAGGATTTGTGACCTCTGATCTTCGTTACTTTATTTTTTTCCAGACGCAGTGGAAATTCGCCCGATGGCTGGCAACCTTAGTGCTGTTGCTCTTAGGCATCGACCTCATCAACTATTTCCTGCCGGCCAAGGGGCGGCCGTGGAGATGGTTTACGCCCGGAACGATCTTCGTCGCCCTGGCTTTTGCCGCGGCGACGCTGGGTTTTAACTTCTACGTCGCGCACGGCTCCGACATTCCCAAGATTTACGGCGCGCTCGCGGGTTTCATCGTGCTTATGCTCTGGATCTACGCGGCCAACCTGATCCTTTTGATTGGCGCGGAAACAGACACGGTTCTGCGAGAAGGCCCGCGTGAGGCGGGTGCGTGAATTTCAGCCGCCGGTGGCACTCGACAGCTCTGGTGTCTCTTGTCTTTCTGGCCTCGATCGCGTCGTCTCGGAAACTTGGAGCAGCAGCACAGGAATCACAACCTGATTCCTATGCTGGATTCGAAGGACGCACGGTTTCCAGAATCGATGTTGCCGTCCGACCGAGTGAAAACGTTGAAAAAATACGAGCATTAATCCGCCAGAACACGGGCCAACCGTTTTCGATCGAAGCCATCAAAAGCAGCGTGGCCGCGCTGCAACAAACGGGGAAATTCACGCAAGTGCAGGTGAGTCTACAACCGCAGGCTGAGGGACTCAGGGTCCTGTTTATCTTGCTACCCGTTTACGACGTCGGGCTGGTTTCCTTCCCAGGCGCCACAAAAACTTTTACTTATTCACGTTTACTCCAAGCCGCAAATGTTCCGGAGACTACGCCCTTCGTGCCCGACTACCTTGCCGACGAAGAGAAATCCCTTTCGCGATTCTTCGTATCCGAAGGTTTTTTCGTCGCGAGAGTCAGTGCTCGCACGCAAGTCGATGATGCCCACCGGATCGTTAACATCATCTTCGATTGCGATCTGCATTCGCGCGCAAAGATCAGCAGTCTTACCATACAGGGAGTCTCTGCCGAGGAAGCAGCGGAGGTTCAGAAAAACCTCGCTTCGTTCTGGGCGAGGGTGTCGGGCGTCTCGCTGAAACCGGGAACCACCTATTCTCATGGTCGAATCGAGAAATCGCTCGAACACTTGCGGGTGCGCTTCCGAAAGGAGGGGCGACTCGCTCCCAACGTGCGTTCCGAACCAGCGTATGACTCCCAAACGAACCGCGCACAACTTACGCTGGTGGTCGAGCCCGGTCCCATCGTGGTGGTGCGCATCGAAGGAGCGCACATCTGGAGGCGCACGGAGCGGAAACTTCTGCCGATCTACCAGGAAAACGCCGTGGATCAAGACCTCGTCGACGAGGGGGCGCGGAATCTGGTCTCCTATTTCCAGGCCAAGAGCTATTTCGACGTGAAGGTCGATTCCCACTTCGACAAACAGCCGGATCGAATCGATGTCGTTTACCACATCGACCGGGGAAATCGCCACCGCGTCTCGGACATAAAGTTTGCAGGAAACAAATATTTCACGGACGCGCAGCTCATCTCCCACATAGCCATCCAAAAGGGCAAGTTCTTTTATGACCACGGAAAATTCAGTCAGGATCTGCTGAAGAAAAGCGTCGCTTCTTTGACGGCGCTCTACCGCAATGTAGGCTTCACGAAAGCCTACGTCGGCCCGGTAGTTTCCGATCGCGAATCGAAAATCGCAGTGACCTTCACGATCGACGAGGGCCCCCAGGACCGGGTCCGTGACCTGAAAATCGTCGATCGCAACAACCAGCCCGTGCAGCTGATACTCCGGGAACATGCGCTGCAACTCGCCACGGGACAGCCGTACTCGCCCCACCTTCTGGAGGAAGACCACAGCTACGTTCTGGCGGAATATCTCAATCTCGGTTATCCCAACGTGCAGTTCGATTCCAGCGTCGCACCAGCCGAGGGAAACCCCCATGCGATCGACGTCGTCTACAAAGTGGACGTCGGGTCCAAGGTGAAAATTGGGCAGGTCGTCTTGCTTGGCGCCGATCACACTCGCCCTTCCTTTGTGAAAGAGAAGACCAACCCAAACGTGAGCGAAGGGAAACCGCTCGCTGAGGGAAAGTTGCTGCAGGCGGAAAGCGATCTTTACAACGCGGGAATATTCGATTGGGCGAGTGTGACGGCGGCGGGATCTCCGGACAGCCAAGATGCGCAGGAGGTTCTGGTCCGCGTGCACGAATCGCCACGCTATACGATGGATGTCGGCGGAGGCATCGAGGTCATCCCACGAAACGGCAATATTCCCGTCGGATCGGTCATCGTTCCGGGATTGCCGCCCGTCAGCTTGGGGAACAAGTTCACCGTCAGCCAGAAGAGCTTCATCGGACCGCGCGGGTCGCTGCAACTTGCCAAACACAACATTCGCGGCCGCGCCGAAACCGCTGCGCTTGGATTGGTGGCGTCTCGTCTGGATCAACGGATAAGTCTTACCTACGCCGATCCCGATTTACACGGCTCGTCGTGGTCGTCGCTGTTCAGCGTTTCGGGGGAGCGGACCAGCGAGAATCCCATTTTTACGGCGCTGCTGGAACAGACTTCATTTCAGATTGAGAAGTCTCTCGACAAGAAACACACCCGGAAACTCATCGGAGGCTATCGCTACCAGCGGACAGACCTGAGCAACATTTTAATTCCGGAGTTGGTTCTGCCGCAGGATCAACGCATCAAGCTTTCCAGCCCGTATATCCGCTACGTTCGCGATACGCGCGACAAGCCCCTGGATGCCCACCACGGGATCTATCAGACGTTGGATTTCAGCGTAACTCCCGAATCGTTCGGATCGAGCAGCAGCTTCGCTCGATTCTTCGGACAAACCGCATTCTACCGGCCGATTCGGCCGTGGCTGACGTGGGCCAACAATTTCCGGCTTGGTCTTGCCGCGCCCTACGGCGCGGACGGCTATGTTCCGTTGAGCGAACGATTTTTTTCGGGTGGCCCGGATTCGTTGCGGGGCTTCCCTATTGAAGGGGCTGGGCCACAGAGATCCATTCCCGTTTGCAGCAATCCTTCGGACTCGTCTACGTGCACGCTGATCAGTGTGCCGTCGGGAGGGCTAATGCTGGCGATTATCAACTCGGAGGCCCGCTTCCCGATACGGTTGATGGAAAATCTGGGCGGCGTCGTTTTCTACGACGGCGGCAACGTTTACGCGAATATCAACGCGCACCAGTTTCTGTCAAACTATTCCAATTCGATCGGCGTCGGGTTGCGTTACAACACGCGCGTGGGGCCCATTCGCATCGACGTGGGCCACAATCTGAGTCCGCTGCCGGGAGTGAAAGCGACGCAGTATTTCATCACGTTGGGTCAGGCATTTTAATGAGCGAGCATAAAACACTACGGCACGTTCTTTACGCCTTTGTCGCCATCCTGGTGTTTCTATTTGGTGGCGCCGCTCTGGTTTTGCATTCCCGGGAGTTTCGCTTGTACGCATTGAGGAAGATTATTCAAGCCGCCCAAGAGAGTACCGGCACACGGATCGCGGTTACGGACATGAATCTCTCCTGGTACCCACTGGGCATGGAGTTTGAGGGCATTTCCGCCCGGAGCCGGGGTGACAACTCGAAGGAACCGCTTTTTACTGCGGCGCGGTTCAGCGTGAGTTTGAAGATTATTCCGCTGCTGCATCATCAGGTGGATATCGAGAAGGTGGATATCGAGCAGCCGGCCGTTCATATGCGAACGGAGTCCGATGGGCGAACCAATCTGCCGGTTATTCCGAACAAGCCGAGTTCCACTGCGAGCTTCGAAACCCAGATTGGAGTTTTGCTGGTTCGCGACGGGCTGGTCGATTACGACGATCGCCAAATCCCGCTATCGGCCGAGCTGCGCAACTTCCACAGCCAGATCGTACTCGATCGTACGACGAATTCTTACAAAGGACAGATTGCCTACGACGCAGGGCGCATCGCCACGCCCGGCGTGCGAACTTTCGAACATTCGGCGGAACTTCGCTTCGTTGCCGATGCCACTCACTGCGTTGTCGAGAGACTCGATCTGGCGACATTGCATTCCCATCTGCAAGCGCGCGGAGGTTTGACCGACTACAAGAACCCGGTGTTCACTGGCGAGTACCAAGCGGCCGTGCTTGGCGAAGATCTTCGCTGGATCACGAAAAATAGCTCCCTGCCCTCGGGTGCATTGTCCTTGCAAGGGGGCGTCTCCTATCGAAGCGCGCCAGGGCGGACCTTGCTGGAGCAAACGTCGCTTGACGGTCACCTAGAGAGCCGCGCGCTGATCGTTCAAACCAACCAATCGAAGGTCCCGCTGAAGGAAGTACGAGCCACGTATCGGCTCGAGCACGGCGAGCTTCACATCGATGGCCTCCGGGCAGAAGCTTTCGGCGGGCGCGTTCGCTCGGACAGCGACGTCATCGATTTACAGACCAATGCCGGTCAAATTCACCTGACGATTCGCGGCGCAGCGATACAGCAAGCCGGCAATGAGCTGGGCGCAAATCCTTCGCAGAGAGTAAAGGTCGCAGGCCTGGCGGATCTGGACATTGCCGCAAATTGGAAAAATAGCGTGCGCGACGCGACGGTGCACGCACGAGGCACAATTCGCCGTCCGCCGGGATTGGTTGCCGGAATTGACGTCATACCGTTGGAAGGAAACGTCGGTGTCGATTATGACGCTGCTAAGGATCGAGCTTCCTTTGCGCCGTCGACGCTGCGCGCTAGCGCTACGCAACTCAGCATCCATGGCGTGCTCAGCAGCAATTCGGCTCTGAATCTGCACTTTGCTACCGGTGATCTGCACGAGCTGAGCGCGTTAATCGCAAACTTCATGCCGTCAAATGGATCGAATGGTATCGCCAGGTACGACGTGCACGGCGCGGCGGAATTTACCGGCAAGATGAGCGGTGCGGTGAATAATCCTCACCTCGACGGGCAAATCGCGGCCACCAATTTGCAGGTTGAAGGCACGAAATGGCGCACGCTTCAAGCGCGCGTAGATCTCGATTCCCACTCGTTCAAGCTCGACGAAGGCAACTTGACCGGCGAGGAAAAGGAACGCGTCACGTTCAGCGGAAGCGCCAAGCTCGCCAATTGGTCGCTCGATCCCGCAGCGCCTTTGTCGCTGCACACACGCGTTCAGAACATCTCTGTGGCAGAGATCCAACGAATCGGCAAAATCTCCTATCCGCTGGCCGGCATTCTCAGTGGAGACTTGTCACTGAGCGGTTCGGAACGCGAACCCACAGGCCTAGGCCACCTCGAACTTGTTCACGCGGTCGCCTGGAACGAGCCGCTGAACGCATTGAACGTTGAATTCAGTGCGGACAAGCAGACCATACATCTGACTGGGCAAGCCACCGCGCCCGCGGGTGCGATCGCAGTGAAAGGAAGCTACGATCCCAAGTCTGGCCGCTATCAAGCCGACGTGAATACGCGAAACCTGAAGCTCGACCAGGTGCGCGCACTCCAGCAGGGTCAAGATTTGGTCACGGGTCAGTTGACGGCCGACGTTACGGGCAGCGGCACACTCGATGATCCCGAGCTAACGGGTCACGCGCAGATTCCTTCGCTTCAGGTGCGCGGAGAAACTTTTGCGGGCGTAGACGCACAGGTCACCGTGCAGCACAAACATGCGGACCTAACCTTTCGTTCCACCGTCGAACAGAGTTCCCTGCAAGGGAAAGGCGGCGTGGACTTGACCGGCGACTATCCGGCCAAACTAGGGTTCGACACCGGTGTGGTACCGATCGGGCCACTCCTGGCGAAATTTATTCCCGAACGTTCGCAGGGCGTTTCCGGACAGATGGAGTTGCACGCCACGCTCGATGGCCCGCTGAAAGAACCGGCGAAAATCCAAGGACACGCGGAAATCCCCACGATTCGTCTGCAGACGCCGTCGATCGGACTTTCCAACATCAGTCCCGTCACTCTCGATTATCACGGCGGTATGCTGCAGGTGCGCAACGCGGAGCTGAGAGGCAACGGCACGGACATCCGCGTCGACGGCTCGGTCCCGGTCCAGGGAAACGGCGACATGAACTTTACCGCGAGAGGAACCGTGGACCTGGGACTCCTTCAACAGTGGACCGATGGTGGGCACTCGTCCGGGCAAGTGAATGTTGAGCTTCAAGCGAAAGGGACGAAGACCCAGCCGGCAATTCAAGGGCACCTGCGCATCGTCAACGCAGTGTATACGTCGGACGACCTGCCCGTCGGCATCGACTCGCTAAACGGTGACATCTCCATCGACGGCAACCGCTTGCAGATCGCGAATCTGTCCGGCACCGCGGGAGGCGGAACGATTTCGGTTGGCGGCTCCGCTATTTACGGAAAAAACTCCAGCTTCGACCTGGCCCTCGATGCATCCTCGGTGCGCGTACACCAGAGCGGTGTGCGGGCGGTCGTCGATGCCAAGCTGGCCTTGAGCGGCGCAGCCACAGCCTCAACGCTGGGAGGCCGCGTCACGATCCACAAGTTGTCGTTCAATCAGGGGTCCGATCTGGCGGACATCGCGAGTCAATTTTCGAGTGACACTGTGGTCACCGATACGTCGAGCCTGGCCAACAGTGTGAAGCTGAACGTTTCCGTACAATCTGCCGAGGATCTAGGGCTCGCCACCAGCCAGCTCACCATCGCAGGATTGGCGAACCTCAACGCCGTAGGCACGGTCGCAAATCCCGTCATTCTCGGCAGAGTGTCGCTCACCAGCGGCGAAGTATTTTTCCTGAGCAAGCGCTTCGAGATTCAGAGCGGCACAATTGCGTTCGCCAACACCGTCCGCACCGAACCCGTCGTGAGCCTGTATGTCAACACGGTCGTCGATCAATACACGATCACCGTAAATCTCACCGGCCCTCTCGACCGTCTGAAGACTTCGTACACCTCCGATCCGTCGCTCTCTACCGCGGATATCATCAACCTGCTGGCGTTCGGGCAAACCACCGCCGACGCCGCATCGAATGCCTCGCAGCCCGCTTCCATGGCTGCTGAATCCGCGGTGGCGAGCGCGGCCGGAAGCCAGGTCGCATCACAAGTGCAGAAATTGACCGGCATTTCGCAGCTGAGCTTCAACCCGCTGGCGGGGAGCAACACGAATCCGGGCTCCCAAGTGGCCGTGCAACAGCGCGTGTCCGGAAATATTCTGCTAACGTTCAGTACGGACGTCACTTCCGCGCAAAATCAAAGCGTTCAGGTGCAGTACCAGGTCAAGCGCAACGTCACCGTGTCCGTGCTGCGCGACGAAAATGGCGGCTACGGACTGGACCTGCACTATCACAAGGCCTTTTGAGCACGTGAAATAGAACACAGCGCGATGGACCTGAGCACCGGGAATCCCAACCTTCAGGTCGTTGCGGCGCGCTTGTTGGCTTGGACTCGTGCGCCAGCTCCTCGAAGGGGGTGACGGCTGGCGTGGGCCTCTAGGCCACGCCGGTTCCCTCAAAGAAACGACGCAGTTCTGTGGCCAGGATCTCAGGACTGTTTAACGGGATAAAGTGCCCTGAGTCAACCGTAAGAACTGTCGACTGAGGAATCAATGCACCTGCACGCTGGGCGAATAGTTCTGGCACGGCCTTGTCATGGGCGCCCTGCAAAATAAGGGTGGGGACCAAAAGGCACGGCAGCATGGCCGGTATGGTGGCCAAAAGTTCGGCTGGATCTCCGAAGCGCAGCACAGACATCAACCGCCAGGCACCGAGCAGGCCTGAGAAGGGAGCGCGAAAGTCTTCGAGGAGGCTATCGCATTCCGCTCGAGTTTTCGCCAGGGCCATGCGCATAGCGATTTTCCAGAAAATGACGCTGATGAGAGGGGCAAGAAGTTCACCGACAACCGGAATCCGGATCAGTCGGAAAAGATGAAACGGCTTCAACTCCGGAAACATGGCCGGAGACAGAAGCACGAGATGGTCGACGTGATCCTGAAACCGGTAGGCGTAGTGCACGGCAACCGCGGAACCGGCATCGTGGCCAACCACGTGCCATTTTTTGATTTTGTGTTCCACACGAATTTGCTCAATCTGTTCGGCGAGCACTTCCAACTGGTTCGCAGCATACGGGACTTGCGGAGTCCGGCCGAGTCCAGGCAAATCAACCGCAAGACATGTGAAGCGATCGCGCAACCTGTCGATGATGCCGCTCCACAGCCGGCTGTTGGTGGGCATGCCGTGTATGAACAAGATGGGATATCCTGATCCGCGCGAGAACAGATACATGTACGCCCCTTATAACTTGCCCTTACGAAAATGCGCGACAAAGCCTGAAAAAAATCCACTCACTTAACCGGAACAATCCGAGCAAGGAAACAAAAAGAAATGTCGAGAGGATTCCGTTTGGCTTCACGCGCGCATACAGAAGATTCAGGGTCCACGCAGGGCTGATGTAAGTGGTTCCCGCGTGCCGTATGCCAATGCGGTTTCTGACGGCAGGCTGGTAAACAATATTCTCGATTCCACTATTGAAAAACAGCGCGACCTGGCGGACGCGAGTGCCATAGCAGATCCTTGCGCGCACTGGCACGCTGGACCGTTTGTGATACTTGATGATCAGCTGCGACGCTTCCGCCGCGTGGCGGAGCGCTGCGGTAACGCCATTTGACGTGATGGGATCAACCATGGCGCCCGCTTCACCGGTGACGAACCAGTTGGGTCCTGTCACGCCGAAATAAACGCGAGATCGAAAGGAAGTGACGCTGGGCGGACTCATGGCGCCCGCCATGAGTCTAGAGAAACGGGGAAACTTCAACAGCTCCTGGCGAAAAACGTCTTCGACAGACAGGCCTTGTTGGCGTTTGCACTTCATGGACTCAGCAGTGGTGACATACCCCACGCTGATAACTTCGCGACGGATGGGAATTTCCCAAACCCAGTCGAGATATTCAGACGGCTTTGGCTGCATGTAAATCGTGGTGCCCTCAACCGCGTCGTTGACCGGGAAGTACGTCCAGATGGCTACTTTTGGAGGGCCATTGTAGGTAGCGCGGAGATTGAACTGACGAGCCAGCAAGGATGTTGCGAATCCCGAGGCGTCAATGAACCAAGGTGAAGCGAACTGTTCTCCACCTGCGGTGTGGACAGAGGAGATTCGCCGACCGTTCCGTTCCACTCCGACGATCTTGTCCTTAACCAGGGTGACGCCACAGTCGATCACCTTCTTGAATAACTCTTCATCCAGCCGGGTGCGATCGACGTGCAGGGTGCGGAGCTCGACGCGGAAGGGCACTTCGCCGAGCCAGGGAACCGGCACATAGTCTTCGGGGATACCCTCAGGCAATCGCAGACTGACGTGTCGTTTCCAAGTGCCCATCTGAACCCCAACGATGTCGTCCATGGGCAGACCAAGATTCTTCAGCAGGTCGGGGCTTGACCAATCCAGGGACTCCCCCACCGGCTGGAGGCCGCCTTCGGCTGGATCGATGCAGATGACCTTGAGGCCGGCTTTTGCGAGGTGCAAACACGCCGCCTTTCCAGCTAAGCCACCGCCGATGACAGTCACGTCACAAGTTGTGGCAGACCGCGAATCTGGCATAAGGGATTCAAGTCAGTTTGGCGGGAAACCTATCACTTCAATCCCGGGCCATCCATAGTAGGAAAGAACTAGGGCCAGCCAGCGTCGCACGAGTGCTGTTCCCCAGCTGACGCTTCCCTCTAGAACTGGAACTTGAGCGCCAGTTGCACAATGCGCCCCGGCTGCGCCGCAACAATCTGTCCAAACCCCGGCGAATTAATATCATTGTTCGGCAACTCGAAATTCACATTGTTGAAAATGTTGAACATTTCCGCTCGCAATTGGACACTCATTCTTTCGCGGATCGGAATCGTCTTTATCGCCGAAAAATCCCACTGCTGAAACGCCGGTCCGTCCAGGGTATTGCGTCCCACGTCACCAAATTGCCCGGTCGCCGCGTGTGCAAACGCATTCGTGTTGAACCAGCACGCGGCCGTCCGCACCGGGATCCCTCCGGGACATGCCCCCGAATTCGGATCTCCCACAATATTCGGCCGGCTGCTGAAGAATCCGGAGATTTCCGGCGCACTTCCTTGTAGCGACGGGTTGCTCGAATCGTAGACGGTGAACGGTGTGTTGCTCATCAGCGTCGTGATTCCGTTCACCTGCCAATTCCTCAAGATGTGCCCGTACCAGTTGTCCGGATGCTTGAACCACGGCAAATCCCACTGGTAGCTGGTCACAAACCGGTGCCTGGCATCGAACATGGACCTGCCCCACTCCGCCTTCACGTCAAACGGATTTTGGGCTAGATCGTTTTCCCCCGCCACGCTTTGCGACGCCGACCCTGTAATGTTGAACGACGACACGTCATCCAGCGTCTTTGAAAGCGTATAGGACACCAGCATCGAGAACCCGTGCGCAAATCGCCGCTTCAAGCTGACTTGCAGCGCATTATACGAAGAGTCCGAAATCCCCGCGATCTCACCCACCGAAGAATACGTGCACGGCGTGGTTCCCGTCACCGTGCACCCCGAATACAACCGCCTCTGGTCCCCGTTGTCCTGCGTCGATTCCCCGGGTATGTACACCGCCGGATTGGCCTCAATAAACCGCGGCAGCTTCGTTCCTTTCGTTCCGATGTACCCGACCTCCAGCAACCAGTCCCTTCCCAAGGCGCGCTCGATGTTCAGGTTCCAGTCCTGCGCGTACGGCAGCCGCAGGTTAGGATTCAACACCAGCAGCGTCATCGGCTGTGCGAAACTGCCATTAAACGGGTTCTGCCCATTGAACGGATCCCCAAAGTTCGGCACGCTGATTTGAGGTGTTTGTAAATAAGGTGGCGCGCTAATCGGGTCCTGCAGTGGCCCGCCCTGGCCCGTATAATAAGGATCGTAGAAAATCCCGTAAGCCGACGTCACCAGCCATTTCCCATCCCCGCGAACGTCCCACGCCAACCCAAGACGCGGTGCAAAGGCATCGCGCTCGGTGGGAATCAGTCCGCTGGGTACGCCCGGGTCACCGGGATACACCAATCCCGTCGGGGCCGTCGGAAACACCACCGATTGCCGCCCCGGAATCCACAAATTCTGGTAGTTGTGAATTTCCGTGTACGGCGAAGGCACCTCGTACCGCAATCCATAATTCACCGTGAGCCGCGAGCTCACCTTCCAGGTGTCCTGCGCGTACAAATTGAAGCTCTGACCGCGCAAGCCGCGATAGAAATTCCCACCTCCCTGCAGAAACACTACCGGTTGCCCGAACATGAAACTCGCAAATGCGTTGTTGACGGGGAACGTTGCAAACACGAAAAATCCGTTCGTCGCAATCCCTTGCAATACGTTGATCTGGTCGTACTGATATCCGCCGCCGAACTTGTATTGATGCCGCCCCTTGATCCACGTCAGCGAACCCGAAAAATCATATGTGTTCTGATACGTGTTCCGCGGCCCGGTAATGGGGTCGCCGATCGACGCATACCCGCCCACCTGTATGAACGGCGGCCCAATCGCCTCCTGCAGCGACGGCTGGTACTCGAATCCCAGGCTCGCCGGGTCCGTGTGATTGATATTGGTCCCTAGCAGAAATTTGTTTCTCAGGTAGGACGCCCTCAAAATCCCCACCAATGTAGGGGAAAACGCGTGCGTCTCTTGCGCCACAAAATTCTGGTTGCGTTGATTCACTCCCACCGGGAATCCCGGTACGTTCGCCCCTCCGGTCGGAAGCGGGTCTACCTGGCTCAATTGCCCATAGCTGTAGCGGAAATTCAACGTGTCCCGGTTGGTCAGGTAGTGATCCACGCGAACGCCGAACTGGTCCGTATTGCTGGTTAGCGTCTGCGTCCCGACGTAAGTAAACGGCCCGTCATTCGCCAGCGGATAATACGACAGAAGAGCCTGCGAGATCGGATTGATGAAAGGCAGTTGATTGTTGGGAATCGGCTGCCCGGTGAATTCATTCACGAGCTGCCCATTCGGGCTCACCTGCCCGGACGTATTGTCGATGCACAACCCCTGCGCATTAAACGCCCCGTTATTGAGCGGACATTGATCCGCGAAATTTCCTGTCCGCTCCGCAGTCGATGGCACCGTCGCCAGAGTCGTTTCTCCCTGCGAGTCGCGGACGCCCTCGTAATACAAAAAGACAAACGTCTTGTCCTTCTTGATCGGTCCTCCGAACACGCCCCCAAACTGATTCCGGTGCAGCGGCTCCACGCTGTCTGCAAAAAAACTCTTTGCGTCCATTGCGTTGTTCCGGAAAAAGTCCCAAGCCGTGCCGTGATACTGGTTCGTTCCCGAACGCGTGATGATGTTTGTCGTCGATCCCGTGCTGTGCCCAAACTCCGCGTTCGCCGTATGCGTCAAAATGCGAAATTCAGCAATGGCATCGATCGGTGGCTCCATCACCAACCCGCCGTCCACCGTGTCGAAATTGTCCGCCCCGTCGATCAGGAAATTATTCGATTCCGGCCGCTGCCCGTTCACCGCGTACGCCTGCCCTGCGCGCGCCGAGCCTCCCGCTTCCAGCAGCCCCGGCGTCAGCGGCACCACTCCTGTCTGTAACAATCCAAGCTGCGTGAAATTCCGGCCGTTTAACGGCAGGTCGAGAATCTCCCGTTCGCCTACCGTCTGCCCCAGGTTCGTGGACGTGCTCTCGATCATCGGCGCGTCGGAAGTCACTTGAATCTCCTGCGTCGCCGTTCCCACCGCCAAATGCACCGCCACCGTCGCCTGCTGGTTCACGTCCAGCGAAATTCCTTCCTGCACGTACTTCTTGAATCCCTGCGCTTCCGCTTCCACGCGGTAACGTCCAACCGGCAATTCCACCAGCACATACGTGCCTTGCGAATTGCTCACCGTGCCCCGCTGAAATCCCGTGTCGGTATTGATGGCCGTCACTGTCGCGCCACTCACCATCCCGCCGCTTTCGTCCGTCACCGTCCCATGGATGCTTGCGGAAATGTCCTGCGCGCGAATTCCGGCCGCGCACACAAGCGCAAACACCATCACAAGAACCAATCTCGAAAATATGCGCATCGCAACGGATGACATGAGCCAGTTCACCTCAGATTTCGTTTTCTTGGAACTCGCTCTGGCAACCGTGAACGCAGACGCAGACCCATGCCCTGGCCTTTGCGAAGCATCTTCGCCAGGCTCATTCGTTCCATCGTTGACCAGAGATTCGCGGCCCCGGGCCGCGAAACACACCCGCAAAATCGGCCGAGGATACGAACTACCTGCCCGCCGAACAATACTTGAAAAGAATTAGAAGACAGAAATGGCTGGTTTTCGAGCGGAGTTCACTCCGTAGTACTTTTGCAGTATTGTACGGAATTCTAGGCTCCTTGAGACTCTCGGAACCTTTCTGAAACAAGCATGGAGAGACACGATGGCGCACATCCAAGTTCCCGAGGGAATGCCTGGAATCGTTGGTCCACTCGCTTTTAGCCCGGATACCGCTAAACCCCTGCTGGAATTGGCGGAGGTTTTGCTTCGCGCGCCCAACACACTGACTTCCGCGGAGCGCGAAATGATTGCCGCGCACGTTTCCTATCGCAATGACTGCGATTTCTGCCAACTGTCGCATAGCGCGGCCGCGGCGGCGCATCTGAATGGAAACTATGACCTAGTGGAACAGATCAAAGTGAATCCTGAGGGTGCCGACGTCTCGGACAAGCTGAAAGCACTGATGACGATCGCGGGCAAAGTGCAGCAAGGCGGAAAGCAAGTCAGTGCCGGGGATGTGGCGCTGGCACGAGAACGTGGGGCCACCGACAAGGAAATACACGACACGGTTCTCATCGCGGCGGCGTTCTGCATGTACAACCGGTACGTGGACGGACTGGCGACGTGGCAACCACGCGAACCCGAGGCTTACCGGGAAATGGGCGAGCAGCTTGCACACCAGGGCTATCGATTGCGGGAATCGCCAAAAAAAGCTCAGGCTTAAGGGAGAATGCAGTGGCGCATATCACTTTAACGGAAGGCTTGCCTGGTATTCGGGGCCCGATGGTCTTCAGTCCGGAAACGACAAAACCTCTTTGCGAGCTCGTGCAAGTGCTGCTGAGCGGGCCCCACTCCCTGACTCCGGCCGAGCGCGAAATGATCGCGACCTATGTTTCTTCCGAGAACGACTGCTACTACTGCCAGCATTGCCATGGTTCGACGGCAGCACAGCACCTTGGAGGTAGTGAAAAAGAGTACGAATTCGTAGCGGCAATGAAGCGCGATTTCGAGTCAACTGCTCTTTCGCCGAAAATGAAAGCCTTGCTGAATATCGCTGGAAAAGTACAAAAGGGCGGGAAGCAAGTGACAACCGCTGATGTGGAACGAGCGCGTCGGCAGGGTGCGACCGACAAAGAGATCCACGACACGGTTCTGATTGCAGCCGCATTCTGTATGTTTAATCGCTACGTGGATGGTCTGGCCACGTGGCAGCCACACGATCCCGATGTTTATCGGGAAATTGGCCAGCACACCGCCCGGCTGGGATACGTTGGCCGAGACTACAAGAAACCTCTCGAATCCATCGCCGCAAAACAGGGATCTCCCATCGGGAAAGTCACCGGCTCGTGATCGTAGACGAGCCATCAAAAGAAAGCGACCTGGCCTCCTACCAGAACGAATCGAATCTCAGTTATTACGGCTGGCGTGTCGTGCTGGCGGCGTGTCTAGGGGTGATGGCGGGTTTCGGCTCGCTGTTCGTTTATACCTTCACGGTCTTTGTGAAACCGTTGGGCGCGGCATTCGGCTGGAATCGCGAATCGGTCTCGCTTGGCTTCGCGATCGCTGCTCTGACGGTAGGGTTGTCTTCCCCTCTGATCGGCCGCTTGATCGATCGATTCGGCCCTCGCCGCATTATTCTTCCTTGCATGACGGTGTTCGGCTGCGGAGTTGTTTCGCTGGCGTTGCTGGGTTCCAGGCTGTGGCAGTTTTATCTGACCTGCTTGGTTATCGGCGTGGTTGGTAACGGCGCGGCACACCTGGCTTATGCGCGGTCGATTTCGACGTGGTTTCAGCGACGCCTGGGCATGGCTCTGGCTTTCGTCATGGTTGGAGCCGGCTTGGGGGCCATGATCCTGCCGGTCATTGCACAATCGGTTGCCACTCGATTTGGCTGGAGGGCCGCGTACGTTTCGCTCGGCGCGCTTGCGTTGCTACTGGGGTTGCCGCTCAGTTGGCGCCACATCGGCGACCGTGGTCCGTCGCAAAAACAGTCCGCGCCGGTTGTTCATTCTGGACTCACTTGGCAGCAAGGGACGCGCTCGATCGCCTTCTGGATCATCGTCGCCGTTCTTTTCGTGAGTTCGATCAGCATGAACGGTGCGATCACCCACCTGTCAGCGCTGTTGACAGATCGGGGAATTACGCCCGGGGCGGCAGCATTGTGTGCGTCTGTTCTTGGCGGCTTGAGCGTGCTTGGTAGGATCGGCACAGGTTGGTTGCTCGACCGGTTTTTCGGGGCTCGCGTTGCCCTTGTGGTGAACCTGGTTACAGCGGCGGGCGTTGTACTGCTGGCCAGAGCGAATAGTTTTGCGGCGGGTGCATTCGCGGCGGCGCTTCTTGGTATCGGAGCCGGTGGAGAAGCCGCGATTACTCCTTACCTGCTGACTCGTTATTTTGGGCTGCGTGCTTTTTCCACGTTGTACGGTTTCACGTGGACTTTCTATGCCGCCGCAGGTGCCATCGGCCCGGTGATACTAGGTCGTGCCTTCGATATGACGGGATCCTATTCCTCCTTGCTAATCACCCTCGCAATAGCTCTATTCATC
>Ga0182018_10002792_pt1 | contig 16766 bp, 16 predicted proteins | sample 812P2MmetaG_FD_120490 | JGI IMG/M metagenome (GOLD analysis project Ga0182018, IMG submission 120490) | Permafrost microbial communities from Stordalen Mire, Sweden - 812P2M metaG | ecosystem: Environmental > Terrestrial > Soil > Wetlands > Permafrost | place: Sweden: Stordalen | collected... | reverse complement strand
GCCGATGTGATCCTTGGTGTCGGAGAAACCGTAGGCGGGCAGCTTGTATTGCACGGCACAGTAACTGTATTTGTGCTCGACGGAATTTTTATAGATGCCGGTGCTCAAGATGCGCTGCTCCTTCGCGTGGATGACGACGCCTGCGCGCAAATCCTCGTTGTTGCACATGAGCATGTTGCGGTCGTCGTCCACCGAGAGCCAGTTGAAGACCGGGTTGCACTCGGTGATGAAGCGGCTTTCGCCCTCCCGCGCGGGGGGATAATCGGCCGCGTGCGAAAAAACGGCGTAAGTGTAAAAGCCGCTGGCACCGCGTTCCAAGTCGTAGCGCACTTCGATGTCCATCCGGCCGTTCACGCCTTTGATGTCCACCTCCGCGCGCTCGCCGCCATTTTGCGCCGGATCAATCGTGATGGACCGCGTCACCTGACCGGAAGGGTTTTGTTCCCAGATGCCGCCCGGCCCCATGGTCTCGACGCCGTGATAAACCAACGAAGTCATGTGGCTGTTGTATTTATTGATCGTCGCCCTGACGATGCCGTTGTCGAGCGTCCAAGAGCCGCCATTGTCGGTGACAGTCACGGGGGCGGTGACTTTGGATCTGGCGACCACTGGCGGGCCATCGGCGGCGCGCAGCACAGGCGCGGACAGAGCCAGGGCAATGAAAACGGATGCAAGCAATCCTCGTACGCCGGACCAAGGGAATGTTCTCATGTGATTCCAGGTTTGCCAAATCGTTGTTCGGATGAAAAAACAACCATCTCCCGCGCCAGTCAGAAAACTGCTTTTGCGGGGTGTATGTTGAAAAGGACGAAATCCGCCACGATGGGTTACATCAATTGTGCGCTTGTTCCAAACAAAGTATTATCTTCGATGTTTATGCGACGATGAAACACAATCCTTTTCAACCCATCCATGGCGCGGAAACGCTTTTGATTGCGACGGAAGTTCCATCCACTGGCGCGTTTGTAACTTAATCCATCACCAACACGGGAACTTCCGTCATGGGCATGGGTTAGCGTGAATGATTTTGGTTTCACAGATTTTTTTTACGCAGAGATACAAAGGTGCGTAACTTATTGCGTAGCCGTAGCACGCTCTTGACGATATAACTGTTCAAGAATGGCAATTGATAAAATGAATAAGTCGCGTCTCAGAGCTTTTGCGCAACTCGAATACAAAGATCCAGAACAATATCTTCGCCTATGGTGGCATACGGGTCGGTTGATTGCTGCTCTGGATATCAATTACCGCCAAAAAGCTCTCAGAACTCATGGATTGCGAATTCACAAGGAACGTCGAGAAGTTGCACTCTTCTGCTATGGCTTGCGAGCAGCCACCGGAAATTCAACGTATGAATTTGCCGACAACGAAGCCTCCGATCACGATGCGGTATTCCGATTTATCAGAAATGGAAAGATTTGTTATACGCCAGTCCAATTGAAAGAAGTTGTTCCGTTCCGTCTCGATGCAAATGCGACTCTCAAAAAAGAAATCACCAAACTCGAAAAATATCCCGACTCTCAAGACCTGGTCGTCGGCTTCTTCCTTAATCAGAATGGCGTTTCAGAATTAACAGAGATTGAAGCGCACAACTTGAAAATCGGCGGAATTTGGATTTTTGGATGTTGTGCTCCTGACAGATCAAGGTGGTTTCTGTTCGGTAACATTCTCTCCAATCCACAACTTTTTGAATTTGCGCATCCGAAATAAAATACTTTTGGCTGTGCTAATTGTTGTTTGCATAAGAAATCTCATCCCAGACGGTGCCATCCCAAATCAGTGTTAGCGTGTCATGCGCACCTAATCCGCGCGTCGTTTCAAGGTGAGTGTTTGCACCGTTGGGGATAATTATGTTGTTGTTATCACTCGTTCCTTGAAGAATTAGAATTTGACCTGGCTTCGTGCCGTTGGCTATCGCGATTACAGAATTGAGCGTCGCAACAGTAGTTGCTGTGAGAACAACATAGCTGGTGGACGGTGACAACGTTGCACCTGAAAATACTGAACTTGTGCTGGCAGTAAGAAACAGGAATGTTCCAAGTGTCACGCTCCCAAAGGTTGGATTAACTGTAACGTTAGGAACAAGGTTGCTGGCAAGGTTAGCGTAGCCACTTGTGTTTGCGTAAGTCGCATAAGGTGCAGCCGTCAAAAATTGGCGCGGTGAAAGCGTTGTGAACGCACCACCATTCGTGCATACTTCGATTTCGAGCCAGCGCGGGTTGCCGTCGAACACGCCACCGCCGAAATCTATCATGACAGTAAACAACCCATTGGTCACACCAGTAGCGATGTTGGTGACGGTGTTGCCGACTTGAGAAGGCCCACTCGGGTTAGTCCAGATGCTAAACGTGATATCATAACTGCCACTGGCGAAGTTCGTTCCGCTTTGTAGCTGCCCCTGATAAGTGAACGCAGTGCCTTGGGCGTGAAGATGATTCAAAACCCCTAACATGATCAATACACGGGCGATATATGTGAAAGTTTTCATAAATTTGGCAGCAGAGAATATTTAATTTTCATGTCAGGCTTTTCATGTTTCTAAAATTTTCAACTTCCGCTGTCTGAAGCCGGAGCGGGAGCGGCGTCTTTGATAACAATTGCGTCCTTTAAAATTTCCTTTGGATCAGCAATGCCGACGCCCGCGCCCTGCGGCACGGTGATCGCGCCGTCTACGATTTTCAGCGGCGGGTCGAACCATTGGCCGTAGGTTTCCACGCCCTTTTTGTATTCCTGCCACGGCCCGATTTTCGGCGTGCAGGACGCGAAGTGCAGCGAATAGACAAATCCGAATCCGCCGGAGAGATGCACGGTGGTCGCCAAGCCGGCCTGCTCCGCCATGCGCGCGACCCGGCGCGAGCGGATCAGGCCGCCGTAATAATAAAGATCGGGCTGCACGATGTCCACGACGTGATTGCGGATGCACCATTGAAATCGCCAGTCGCTCGATTCCTGTTCCCCGAACGCGACGGGAATCTTCAGCGTGTCGGTCACCTTTTTCGTGTCGTCAAAATTGTCGAACGGGCACGGCTCCTCGTAATGGATCGCGCCGACGTCCTCCAACATCCGCCCGACTTCGATGGCCTTGGGCGGGTCGTAGGAACTGTTGGCATCGGCATGGATGACCATTTGGTCGCCGAAAACTTTCCGGACGAGCGGGATCAACTGGTCGGTGCGGCCGGGCATGGCGTCGGCGTTGCGGCTCATGCGGCCGCCGACGCGGAATTTAAGCGCCTTCGCGCCGGTTGGTTCGACAAGCGTCTTCAGATAATCAATCTCCTGCTTCGGCGTGGTGTCGCGCCGACCGCTGGCGACGTAAAACGGAACGCTCCGGCGGACGATGCCGCCGAGCAGTTCGCCGAGGGATTTGTTCGTCATGCGCCCGAACAGGTCAAGGATGGCAAATTCGACGAGCGCCACCGGACACCAGAGCGCGAGGCCGAGCAGCTTGTAATTGCTCTGCCAGCGATAGACCTGGAACAGGTGTTCTTCCAGATCGCGCGCGTCCTTGCCGATGAAATAGGGAATGATCAGCTCGTTGAGAATCCCATGCAGATAACCCATGCGCCCGTCGTCCACGGAAATTCCCTCCGCGCCATCCTTCGATCGGACGCGGACGAAATGGGTCCGGCCCTGGCGCAGCAGTTCGATGGATTCGATGATGACCGGGTCGTTGAGTCCGATGATTTGAAGCACGGGTTGCGCGGCGGCTTTTTTCAGAACGTCGTCGGTGATTTTATTTTCGTTCGCGGTCTTGCTGCACGCCGGCAGCATCGAAAGCGCCCCGGCGGCGGCGGCCGTGCCGAGAAATTGGCGGCGGGTGGTTTTCATGGTTTTGAAGGAAAAACGTTCGCTGGTTGCGACCGGGCGAAAATGATTTTCAAGGCGTGCCGCTGCCGGGCTTCAAACCTAACGCCCATTCGATGCCGCCAAGAACATGCGCCTGATATGCGTTGCTGATTTCCACGGAATTTTTCCGGTTTTTCATTTCAGGATCGGCGTCAATGATGTCCTCCCGATGGCCGAGCGACGTGTAGAAAACTTTTCCCGCGCCGTAATTTTTGCACCACGAGACCGGAAAATGCCCCGGCGAACCATTTTCGGGATGCTTGTCGAGTATCAGCAGTTCATGGACGCTCGACGGAACGTAATTGCTGAACTGGTAAATTTCCTCCTGCGAAATCGTCCAGCTTTTCGGCAACGGCGCGGTGGCCGGATGCGCCGGGTCCTGGTTCAAACATTCCACGCTTACCTGCGGCCCGTGATGCCGGAACTCGCCGCCGAGCATGTCAATATACCCCGGCCAGTTGTGAAACGTGTCGCTGGCCGCATGGATGCCGATGAATGCGTGGCCGGCCTTGATCCAGTCCAGGAATCCCTGCGGGTCGGGAAGCGGCAGGTCGCCGGTGGTGCTTGCAAACACGACGCCGTCGTAATTTTTCAAATTGTCCGGCGAAAGTTTTTGCAGTGCCGATTTTAATTTTTTATTCCACGCGGCTTCGGCGGCATTAAACGCGGCCTTGTCGGAATCGCTGGCGTCCGGTTTTAGCTTCGTCGGGAATCCCGTCGGAGGATGACCCGGTGGCTGCCGGACAAAATCCACGGTGAACTCGCCACTGTCCTGGCCCAGTTGCGTGAGGACTTTTTCCAGCGTCGGAATCGAGCTGTGCCGGAAGCCGGTTGTCGTCGTGACGACGAGCAGTTTTTTCGGCGCGGCCTGCAAGGTTGAGACCGCCAACGCGACCAGCAGGAGTGATGCGATTTTTTTCATTTTATTTTTTAGTTTTGATTCAGTTTTGAACTGGTTTTCAGGGTTCATTGTCCACCGGCACCGGGCGCACCCAGATGTTGCGGAAGGAAACGGAATTATTGTGATACTGCAACGCCAGCGGTCCGGTCGGGCCGTGGGGCGTGTATTTGCCGGGCGAACGCCAGTTTGTCGCGCCGCGGATGGCCTGGTGATTTTGCGCCACGACGCCGTTGTGAAACACCGTGACATAGCCGGGTGACAACAGTCCGCCATCCGCGCCAAAATGCGGCACGTTGAAAATGATGTCGTAAGTCTGCCACTCGCCCGGCGGGCGGCACGCGTTGGCGAGCGGCGGATGCTGCCCGTAAATCCCCGCCATCGCGCCGTCGGCGTAAGTTTTATTGTCGTAGCAATCGAGCACCTGAATCTCGTATTGGCCCATGAGGAAAACGCCGCTGTTGCCCCTGCCCTGCCCTTCGCCTTTCGGCGGCGTCGGCTCCTTGAATTCGAGATGCAACTGGATGTTGCCGAATTGATTCGTCGTCTGGATGTCGCCCTTCGCGGAAACCATCACGCCATCTTCAATTTTCCACGGCGCCGGGCCGCCGGTTTTTTTGTCGCGCCACTGCGACAAATCCTTTCCGTCAAAGAGGACAATCGCGTCGCTCGGCGGCGTGACGTTTTCGCTGAAGGTGCCGGACGTCACCACGGGCGGCTGCGGACGCGCCGGGTCGTGGACGTGCCACTTGCCGTCCGGCTGCATCGGCGTGTCTTGAAAACCTGCGACGCCATCAATCACGATTTCTTTGATCTTTGGCCTGGGCGCGGCAGGCGTATTGTTGGTTTGCGCCAGAACCGGAATTGCCGACACTACGGCCAGCAATGTAAGAACAGTGATTTTATTTTTCATTTGATTCAGGTTTTTACGAACTTCGTCCACTTCGCATTGAATTTCGCGGACTTCACGGCGGTTTCAAGAAACGCCATGCCAATCACGCCGTCATCCACCGTTGGAAAATCTCTTTTATCCGCGCGTCTGCCTTCGATTTTGGCGCGAATCGCGGCCACCGCTTCCAAATAAATATTTGCGAACGCCTCGATGAACGCTTCGGGATGGCCGAACGGCAGGCGAGTGAACTTCTTCGCCGCGTCGCTGACATACCCGTTGCCACGGCGAAGGATTCGCGCCGGCTCGCCTTTGGCAATAAATTTCAATTCGTTCGGATGTTCCTGCTGCCACGCGAGCGAGCCTTTCGTGCCATAGACGCGGATGTTCAAATTGTTTTCCTCGCCGCAGGAAATTTGCGAGCAGTGCAAAACGCCCTTCGCGCCGCCCTTGTAACGCAGCAACAGATTCGCATCGTCTTCCAGTTTGCGGCCCGGAATAAACGTCGTGAACTCTGCGCACAGCGAATCAATCTCCAGGCCGGTGATGTAGCGGCCAAGATTTTCCGCGTGCGTGCCGATGTCGCCAAGGCAGCAGCTTGCGCCCGCCTTTTTCGGGTCAGCGCGCCACGCGGCCTGCTTCTGACCGGTCGCTTCAATCCGGTCCAGCAGCCAGCCTTGCGGATACTCGGCGACGATTTTCAGAATTTTGCCGAGCTTACCGCCGCGGACGAGTTCGCGCGCCTCCTTCACCATCGGATAGCCGGTGTAATTGTGCGTGAGGGCAAAAACTTTTCCCGTCTTGTGGACCAGTTCGCGCAGCGCCTTCGCCTCCTTCAAATTCAACGTCATCGGCTTGTCGCAGACGACGTGGAAGCCCGCCTTCAAAAATGTGGCCGCCACGGCCGCGTGCAGAAAATTTGGCGTAACGATGGAAACAAAATCAATTCGTTCGTTGGTGGGTAACGCCGCTTCGCACTCGGCCATTTCTCCGTAACTCGCATAAACGCGCGCCGGATTGAGAAAAAGTTGTTCGCCCGTCGTCTGCGAATTTTTTGCGTCGGAGGAAAAAGCTCCGGCAACGAGTTCAATCTGTCCGTCGAGATTTGCAGCTATGCGGTGAACCGCACCGATGAAAGCGTTCTGCCCACCGCCGACCATGCCGTAACGAAGTTTGCGTTTGGCTGACATAAAATCAATTCTTCTTGGAAAAAGTCGCGTCGAACGCCGCCTTGTTCGGCGTAAAATCCAGCTCGCGGACGAACGCGCAGCTTTCCGTCGCGCCGTGGACGCGATCCATGCGACCGTCTTCCCATTCGACCGAGAGCGGACCGCGATACCCGACATCATTTAGCACAACAATGATGTCTTCAAATTTAATGTCGCCGCGACCGAGCGAGCGGAAATCCCAGAAACGGCGCGGGTCGGTGAAATCCGTGTGCCCGCCAAACACACCCACGCTGCCGTCACCGTGTCCCCACCACACGTCCTTCATGTGCGCATGGAAAATGCGGCCGCCGAATTCGCGGATGAACTTCACATAATCCACGCCCTGATAGCCGAGGTGCGATGGGTCGTAATTGAAGCCGAAGCGCGGATGATTTTTTACGGCTTCAAGCGCGCGTCTGGCGGAGGCAATGTCGAAGGCGATTTCCGTCGGATGCACTTCGAGCGCGAAGTTGACATTCTCTTTTTCAAACGCGTCGAGAATCGGCAGCCAGCGTCTGGCGAAGTCGGCGAAACCTTTGTTGAGAAATTCCTGGCTCGTCGGCGGAAAAGCGTAGAGCGCGTGCCAGATGGATGAGCCGGTGAAGCCGTTGACGACGGCGGAAAAATCGTCGCCATTTTTTTTGCCGGGACGCGCATTGAAAAATTTTCGCGCGGCGCGGGCGGTGGCCTGCATTTTTTCGGCGGCACGCTGGCGGACGCCTTCGGGTTTGCCATCGCCCCAGACATCGGCGGGAAGGATGGCCTTGTGCCGTTCATCAATCAAATCGCACACGGCCTGGCCGACGAGATGAGTTGAAATCGCAAAACAGTTCAGGCTGTGCTTTTGGAGGAGTGCCCATTTTTTTTTGCAGTAGCCGGGTTCGGCCAGCGCGCGGTCCACTTCAAAGTGGTCGCCCCAGCAGGCGAGTTCCACGCCGTCGTAGCCCATGGCTTTGACTTTGGGTGCGAGGTCGGCGAAGGCGAGATCGGCCCATTGGCCGGTGAAGAGAGTGACAGGTCGTGGCATAAGTGAAATGTTGTATGCGGCCATCTTGCCAAGCGCGGCGGCGAAATCAAGCGCCATAGGAAAACAGAAAGCGGAAAACAGGAAGAAGAAAGCAAAACCACCCGAACGGGCCGGCGGAAAAAGCTTTCCAGTTTGAAAAAACCGCCCATCATTTTTGAAACCACGGCATTGTGCGGCACGTCAGCTTGTGAACACGCACGCCATTGACCGCCAATAAAAAAACCATGAAAAACGATTCATCGCCCCGCAATCCGCCACGCGCCTGGAACCGCCGGCATTTTTTGAAGGCCGCCGGGGCGGCGCTCGTGCTGCCGGCCATCCTGCCGGGCTGCGCCACGTCGGGCATGCGGCGTCCCTCGGCCTCCAACCGCATCACGATGGGCGTCATCGGCTGGGGTTTGCAGGGGCCGGGCAATGCCAAGTCATTTCTGGTTGAGGAAGACTGCCAGGTGGTGGCCGCGTGCGACCTCGACAAAAATCATCTGCAATCGGCGGTCAACACCATCAACGACCACTACCAGAACACGGACTGCAAGGCGTATCATGATTACCGCGAACTGCTGGCGCGCGAGGACATTGACGCGGTGATGATTGCCATACCGGATCACTGGCACGCGCTGGTGGCCACTGAAGCGGCACGGCAGAAAAAGGATATTTACGGCGAAAAGCCGCTCGCCCGCACCATTGCCGAGCAACAGGCCATCGTCGAGGCTGTTGAAAAAAACAAAGTCATCTGGCAGACCGGCTCGTGGCAGCGTTCGCAGGCCGTTTTCCGCAAGGCGGCGGAAATTGTCCGTGGCGGACTCATCGGGAAAGTCACGCATGTCGAGGTGGGTTTGCCCAAGGGGTTTATTGATTTTCCGAAAACAGCACCGGAGCTGTTGAAAAAGCTCGGCCAGCCGCCGGACAACATAAATTTTCTCGCCACGGTTCTCCCCGGCTCGCCGGAATGGGACATGGCGGTCACGCCGCCGCCGGACGAACTCGACTACGAAACCTGGATCGGGCCGTCGCGAATGGAGCCATACATCAAGCAGCGCGTCCACATGAACTGGCGCTGGAATTACAACACCGGCGGCGGGCAGTTGATGGACTGGATCGGCCACCACGGCGACATCGCTCACTGGGGACTGGGCTTTGATCATTCCGGCCCGTCCGAAATCGAGGGCCACGGTGATTTTCCGGCACCGAACGCCCTCTGGAACACCGCCACGAAATATCGCATCGAGACCAAATATGAGAAGTCGGTAACCGGCTATCACGGAGATGTCACCATGACCATCGCCGGCGGCTATCCTGAAATCAAGAGCGGCACCAAATGGATCGGCACCGACGGCTGGGTGTGGGTGGACCGCGGCGGCTTTGACGCTTCGAATCCCGAATGGAAAAATGGCAAGTCGCTGCCGGAAAATCTGCGCAAGGTGAAATTATATGAGTCGCCCGGCCATTGGCGGAATTTTCTGGACTGCGTCAAATCGCGCAAGCCCACCATCGCACCCGTTGCGACCGCGCATCATTCCGCGATTCCCGGACATCTAGGCCTCATCTCCATGCTGGTCGGACGCAAGTTGAACTGGAGCGTCAAACACGAGAAAATCCTCAACGACGACGGCGCGAGCGCGCTGCTTTCGCGGCCTTATCGCGCGCCGTGGCAACTGGCCTGATCTTTCAAAATAATTTTACGCTTGAGCGAGACAACCGATAAAAAACCAAACGGTTCCGGCGAAGGCCAGTGCGGCTGCCACTGCGACCAGACGCTCGCGTTTCTCGTGCTGCGTGGCTGGCTGGCGGTGCGCGCCATCCTGACGGGCGTTGAAAAGTTCGGCACCTACCAGACCATCCAGAAACCGCTGGTTGACCCGGTGACCGGCATGGAAGACCCCAGCGGCGCGATGATTGACGTGAAGGTGAAATTTTATTCGCTCACGAATTATTCCGGCATCCCCGCGCCGCTCAAGGACAAGTTCGCCAGCGAGCCGCTGCTGCCGCACTCGCTGCTGTCGGCGTTTGATCATCTGCTCGGCCCGGCGCTCATCGCCACCGGCGTGATGCTGTTGCTCGGCCTCGGCACGCGGCTGTCGCTGTTTGTGCAGGGACTGATTTACATCACGCTGACGACCGGCCTGATTTTGATCAGGCAGGACGACGGCGTTTCCTGGCTCGGCATCCACATCGCGCTTGTCGCGTTCGCCCTGATGCTCGTCCGCTACAATAAATTTGCGCTTCTCAAAAAATGGTAAACCAACCCATCACCCGCCGGGGTTTCATCAGCACGACCGCCGCCGCCGGGGCGGGACTTGTGCTCGCTTCCGGCCCAAAGGTTTTCGGCCAGACAAAATCCGCCAACGGCAAGATCAACATCGCGCTCATCGGCTTTGGCGCGCAGGGCCGCGTGCTGCTGGAGTCGCTGCTGAAAATTGACAGCGTCCGGCTTGTCGCCATCGTGGACGTCTGGGATTACGCCCGCACCTACGGCGAGCGTTACCTGAAAAAAATCGGCAACGAAGTCCGCGCCTACGAGAATTACGATGACCTGCTCGCGGCGGAAATAGATTTGCAGGCGGTCGTCGTCGCTGTGCCGGATTTCTGGCACGCGCCCATCACGAACGCTTGTCTCAAGGCCGGGCTGCATGTCTATTGCGAAAAGATGATGAGCAACACCATCGAAGGCGCGCGTTCAATGGTGCAGACGATGCGTTCAACTGGAAAACTGCTGCAGATCGGCCACCAGCGCCGCAGCAATCCGCGCTATCTATTTGCGCTGAACCGGCTGTTGCACGACGCGAAGATTTGCGGCCGCCTCACCGCCGCGCAAGCGCAATGGAACCGCGCCGTCACGGAAGATTTCGGCTGGCCGAAACATTCGGACATGAAGCCGGAGCAGCTTGCGAAATACGGCTACACCGACATGCACCAGTTCCGCAACTGGCGCTGGTTCAAGGGACTTGGCGGTGGCCCGCTTTCCGATCTGGGCGCGCACCAGATTGACATTTTCAACTGGTGGTTCGGCATGGCACCAAAATCCGTCATGGCGAGCGGCGGGATTGACTACTACAAAAATCACGAGTGGTATGACAACGCGATGGTGATTTACGAATTTCCTTTGCCCGACGGCGTCGCCCGCGCGTTTTACCAGGTGCAGACCACGACCAGCGCCGGCGGCGGCTATTTCGAGTATTTCATGGGCGACGAAGGCTCGATCAAAATGTCAGAAAATCCGATCCTGTGTGCGATTTACCGTGAAGCCCGTGCGCCCTCATGGGACGACCTGATCCAAAAAAATTACATCCGCGCCAAAACCGGCGGCACCGCGCCAACACCCGATGCCGCCAAGGTGGACGTGCGCGAAACCGCGCAGCTTGCGGAATACGAAATGACCGTGTCGTTCAACAAGCCGCCGCACATGCCGCACTTGGAAAATTTTTTCAACGCCATCAACGGCAGGGCGAAGTTGAATTGCCCCGCCGACGAGGCGTTCTCCAGCGAATATGTCATCCACAAGGCGAATGAAGCCATTCCCGTGCAAAAAATGATTGCGATTACGCCGCAAGAAACGGAAGCTTGAAATCAAATCGTATGAGAAAAATATTTTCAAAATTGTTCATGACCGCCGCGTTGCTCATCGCCGCCAACCTGTTGGCGCAGGACAAAATTCCGCTGAAAACAGATTTGCCCAAGCCGCTCTTCGTCGGCACGCCGGTGCCGATCAATGTGCCGAACTTGGAACCAAAATTGACCAGGTGGCCTGACTTTTCGGTGCCCGTCGGCACGACCAATCTGGCGCTCGGGAAAAAAGTCACCGCCAGCGACAATGATCCCGTCGTCGGCACGTTTGACCTCGTCACCGATGGCGACAAGGAAGGCGACGAAGGGTCATGGGTCGAACTCGGGCCGGGCAAACAATGGGTGCAGATTGACCTTGAAAAAGACGCCGATATTTACGCCGTGGTCGTCTGGCATTTTCATTCGCAGGAACGCGTTTATCGCGACGTGGTCGTGCAGGTCTCCGACGACGCTGCCTTTGGCAAGGACGTGACCACCATCTACGACAACTCCGCCGGCGGCAGAGATCTTCCCTACATTGAAACCAGGTTTGGCAAGCTGATTGACGCCAAAGGCGTCAAAGGCCGTTACGTCCGCCTTTATAGCAACGGCAACACGGCCAACAAACTGAACCACTACATCGAGGTCGAGGTGTTTGGCAAACCTGCCGGCTGATGCTTCCAGCAACGTACCATCAAATGAAATCATTACGGCGCGCTTTCAAGCATTTGAAATAGCTGGGAATAACTGGGATTGTCATCATCCAGATTATGCAAATAGTTGATCGCTTGGTCGCTCCGAACAAACTTCACCGAACCATCCGTGAAAAGAACGTCAAAGTTATGGCTGGGATAATGCGCAAAATAGTTGGGGTTAAAGAGCGGAGTGGGATAGGGAGGAAACAGAGTCATTCCACCGGCCAATGACGAATTCGTCAATGTCTGAAAACAATCCGTTCCAAAAAGTCTGCCACCAATGATGCTGCTGGTTTTTGGGAAAAGTCTTGCGGAATTTAGTGGTGGAAATGGACCGGGATTAATGACCTCTGGATTAAATAACACGGAATCGCGAAGCGTTCCACTGGAATCAGTGCTCATGAAAGACGGATTTGAAAACTGCGCTGCACTGAACGTCGAGGTATCCGGAAAACCCGGACAATAAAGCACCTTACCGTCACCTACCATGCGGGTTTCATACAAAAGCCCCAGGCAATCAAAGGCAATCTTTTGGATGCCCGGATTAACGGGGGTATTGGCCGGCACTGACGGGTATCCCACCCCAAAAACGATGGGATTTATCATCGCCGCAGGAGGGACAATATAAGATGTCCAACTGGGACCGATGTTGCCGGTAATTCCACCTCCTATTGTGCATATCGGAAAATAATCGTGGTAGTCATTGGCATAGACAAAAGAAGCGACATAGACTTGATGGAAGTTGTTTTGACACTGCGTTACTTTTGCCCGTCGTTTTGCCGCAGCCATCGCTGGCAGTAATAACGCCGCCAGAATTGCGATGATGGCAATGACTACTAGCAGTTCAATCAGCGTAAAGGCATATCGCTTTCCTGAACTTTTGGCGGTCATATTCTATTGCGGAGTGGTGGTGCCGATAAAGGTGATGATGACATAATTTTCCGGCCAACCATAGCTCCAATCACACGGAAAACCATAAAAATAATACGTGTCGCTGTCATATCCATAAGGCAGCGAGTCCACCGAAATCCAACCCTCAAGCATATCATTTACCACATAGGGATACATCCACTCACCATCAATCCATTCGTCATCCCATGGCGAAGTCAGAGCAGTGCTGTCGTCCATGAAACCACCCTCTGTTATATCATAGAAACTACCATCAGAGCTATTCCAGAAAACATAACCACCGGTTCTAGTCCTATCACCCGGTATGACCCAGCCGATGGTGCCGGGCGCGAGGGGATACAAGGGATTCTGGATTGGCGCATAAATCTGATGGATTGGCGAATCGGGATTCCAAGGATTGTCTGCATAGGTATCAATGATGTCCTCCAGAGCATAGCCAAAGATGGCGGAAGACACATCACCACTGCGGAGTTGATAAAACTGGGACGACCAGTCAAACGTTCCCGCGCCATAATCTATATAAGGAGGGGCATTGCCATCGGAGTCAAAAGTGATTGTTCCAATGGCTTGCGCATCATCACCTTCATTTCCTTCCGGCAGGGAATAAACCGTCCATGTGCTGTTTGGCACGCCGGTCACCGTGAACGTAAATGTTGTCCCGCTGCCTCCCACGCCGGCGGCGCAATTGGCATAAAGATTGCCATTAAGGGCGCCGCTGGTGAACACGGGCGCGGAGGCATATTCGGGCGTGACGTTCGCCTCGGCGGAATTGGCGCTTTCATCCTCGCAACCGTCCACGGCGGAAACCTCGTAATAATACGTCGTGCCATTCACCAAGCCGTTGTCCGTGTAATGCGTGACGTTGGTCGTGGCAATGGTGGTTTCCTCGCCGCTGACGGTCGAGCGCTTGATGTTGTAGCTGACGGCTCCGGCAACCGGACTCCAGCTTAACAGATACGCCGCCTCGTTGCCCGCTGACATAAGATAATTTTTACTGCGCGTTTTCAAGCATTTGGAATAGCTGCGAATAAGGAAGATTGCCTTCATCCAGATAATATGGTAAACTTAAGAGGTTGATTGCTGGGTCGCTCCGAACAAACTTCACCGAGCCGTCCGTGAAAAGAACATCAAAGTTACGGCTTGGATAATGCGCAAAGGTATCTGGAGTGAAGGCGGTGGATGTATAATTATTTCCAGTGATAGCCTGTAGGGCATCCATTCCAAACAATTTGCCGGCAACGAGAGTGCTTGACTTGGGAAACCGTCGAAAACCATTTGCTAACGGGTTAATGACTTCTGGATTGTATAGCATGGAACTTCGCACCCATCCATTGGTATCTGTGCTCATAAAGGACGGGTTTGAAAAATATGTAGCGCTAAATAGTGAAGTATCAGGAAAACCCGGGCAAAAGAGAATCTTGCCATCACCAATCATCCGTGTTTCGTATAAATGTCCCAGGTTTTGAAACACTTTGGGTTGAATGCCAGGATTGACCGGAGTATTGGGTGGAAGACCTCCATAAGTTGCGTCATTGTAAACTGCATAGCAGGTATAATCAATGAATCCAATGGCATTTAAATCTGTAGTTGCCGATCCGTAAATGGGAAAATAATCATGGTAATCATTGGCATAAACAAAACTAGCAACATAGACCTGATGGAAATTATTTTGGCATTGGGTTACTTTTGCGCGGCGCTTGGCCGAGGCCATCGCAGGCATTAGTAATGCAGCCAAAATGGCGATGACGGCAATGACTACAAGCAGTTCAATCAAAGTGAAAGCATCATGCGTTCTGAACCTTCCATGTTTCATGCTTACTGCGGGGTGATGGTGCCAATAAACGTAATAATGATGTAGTTTTCAGGAGCGCCATAGGTCCAATCACACGGAAAACCATAAAAATAATAAGTGTCGCTATCATACCCGTAGGGCAGCGAGTTCACCGAAAGCCAACCTTGAAATAAGGTAATCATTGCGGCGCGTTTTCAAGCATTTGGAATAGCTGTGAATAAGGAAGATTCGCATCACTTGTATTATGAAAATTGTTGATCGCCTGATCGCCCCGGACAAACTTCACCGAACCATCCGTAAAAAGCACATCAAAATTATGGCTGGGATAATGGGAAAAAAAGTTAGGATTGAATATCGGAGTGGGTGGAAACGGAGTATATCCACTATTATAATTAGTCTCCGTCTGTAGAGAATCCATGCCAAACAATCTGCCAGCAATAAGACTGCTAGTTTTTGGAAATAATCGTGCACGGTCAGTTAGCAAAGGCCCTATCGGATTAACGACTTCCGGGTTGAATAACATGGAAGATAGAATCCATCCATTGTTATCCGTGCTCATGAAGGATGGATTTGAGTATGGTGTGGCACTGAACAACGAAGCATCCGGGAAACCCGGACAATAAAGAATTTTGCCATCGCCAATCATACGCGTTTCATATAAATATCCCAAGTTTAGAAATATACCTGCTTGAATGCCTGGCTTAACAGGAGTATTCGATGGGAGACTACTTCCGGTTATGGCGTTATTCACGACAAAGGTTAAGCGTGAAGGATAGTCAATGGCATTTGCTATTTCATAAATTGGGAAATAATCTAGATAGTCATTGGCATAAACAAAGCTGGCAGCATAGACCTGATGGAAGTTATTCTGGCATTGTGTCACTTTTGCGCGGCGTTTTGCAGAAGCCAAAGCAGGCAGTAGTAACGCTGCCAAAATGGCGATGATTGCAATGACCACCAGCAGTTCAATCAGCGTGAATGCACACTTGCTTCTCATACCAAAAGAATCAATTATTCTGAGGGAGTCGTGCCGACGAATGTAATAATGATATAATTTTCAGGATAACCCCCGTCCCAACCACACGGAAAGCCAGAAAAATAATAAGTGTCACTGTCATATCCGTAGGGAAGCGAGTTTACCGAAATCCACCCTTCACCCATATTGTTCACTACATAGGGATACATCCACTCCTCATACAAGCTACTCCACGCATAATCCCATTGGAAAGTGCTGTCATCAAAATAACCCTCTTCGGTAATATCAAAACTACTACCATCCGATGAATACCAAAATGAATTTAGAGTCAAGACCGCACCCACCGTTGCCGTAGGCGGAACCAACGGATTCTGGATTGGCACATAAATCTGGTGGGTTGGCGAATCAGGATTGTAGGGATCATCAGCATAGGTATCAATGATGTCCTCCAGCGCATAGCCAAAGAAGGCCGAAGACACGTCGCCGCTGACCAACTGGTAAAACTGCGACGACCAGTCAAACGTGCCGGCATTGGTGTCCTGACAACTGCCGTTTCCGCTTGAATCAAGAGTTATCGTCCCGATGATTTGTGAACCCCAATCCCCGGCATTGCCCTCCGGCACGGACCAAACCGTCCATGTGCTGTTGGGCGGCCCGGAGACATAGAACGTAAAAGTGGTCCCGCTGCCGCCCACCCCGGCTTCACAATTGGCATAAAGATTGCCGCTAAGCGAGCCGCCGGTGAACACCGGCGCGGCGGCATATTCGGGCGTGACATTTTCCTCTTCGGAATTGGCGCTTTCATCGCTGCAACCGTCCACGGCGGAAACCTCATAATAATACGTCGTGCCATTCTCCAGGCCGTTGTCCGTGTAATGCGTCACCGCCGAGGTGGCAATGGTGGTTTCGCTGCCGCTGACGGTCGAGCGCTTGATGTTGTAGCTGACGGCTCCGGCAACCGGACTCCAGCTTAACAGATATGC
>Ga0182018_10002791_pt1 | contig 16773 bp, 15 predicted proteins | sample 812P2MmetaG_FD_120490 | JGI IMG/M metagenome (GOLD analysis project Ga0182018, IMG submission 120490) | Permafrost microbial communities from Stordalen Mire, Sweden - 812P2M metaG | ecosystem: Environmental > Terrestrial > Soil > Wetlands > Permafrost | place: Sweden: Stordalen | collected... | reverse complement strand
CCGAATGCCATACGCCAAACAGCCAATCTCGAACGTTGTGCCGCAACTGCGGGACGGCATTGCCATTGCTCGATTCCGGGTCGCCACCTACTCCCGAGCCCGTAGCGAAACCTGTCAAGTCTCAACGCTCTGGGTCGGTGGGGCGCTTTAGACCACTTGTAAAGAACGTTGCAGCGGCCCTAATCGTCGCGGTTGCTCTCGTATTTGCCCTCGTCCCCACGGCCAGACACACTCTCGTAAACTTCTTCCATCCTACTTACGCGCGGGTCAGTGTCTATGGGCTGACCACATCACCGTCGAGTAGTACGTGCTCTGCCCCCGAAGTGAGGTCGGACAACATCATCTACTGGTACACGGGCACAACGTTCCTTAATCCCCAAGCTCTGACAGTTACCCCGGTTGCTGCTGTCGCCGAAATCGGCGTAACGGTTGAGCCGTCAACGTTGACTCGATCTGTGGCGGACCCCGAGACCCTTCAGCTCTCATCGGGAGGGCAGTCGGAGATCATCACATTGAGCGGCTCCAATTTCCTGGCGCGGCCTATTACGGTCGCGAAAGGTCAGCCGATTCACATCAGGTTAGTTACTACGGAACCGCCAGGAGCGACCGCATGTGCGGAGACGGCAATCGTCCTCTATGCAAAGGACTAGTGGTGCTTCAGACCGCATGCGCTAAGACACGACGACGGTCATGCCGGGGTGAAGTGCATGGACACTCATTGGCTCGAGCCAGATCATTGGGAAGACAGTCCCATGGGGGGTGGCTGTGATGGCAGCATTCATCGTCTCACAGCCAGATCCACTCTCGGTCGACCCCGGCAGTACCGCAATGGTCACTGTCCAAATCCACAACCTCAGCACCATCGTTGAACGCTACGACGCCCGGTTGCTGGGCGATCTTGCCAAATGGTGTCGCGTCGAACCGCCCTCGGTATCGCTATTCCCAAATACCTCCGACGAGATGCACATCTCGTGCGCCCCCCCTAGGGACCCTTCGGCGCGTGCCGGGCAGACCACACTCGGTCTGCGGATCGAACAAGCGAGTGACAAAAGCCAGGCGCAAACCATCGAGATTCCCGTCGTGATTGCCCTCTTCGTCGAGGTGCAGACCAAGCTGGAGCCCGAGACCTCTCGCAGTTTCTGGCGAGGACGGCACGTGCTGAGCGTCGCCAACGACGGAAACGTAGCCCTACCCGTGGCAGTCGGCGCCGTTGATCCGAACAAGCGTCTTCAGCTTGTTGTCCGGCCACCTGTCGTGACGCTGGGACCCGGCGAACGCAGCTCGGTGCGAATCTCGGCTCGAGCCACGTCAGGATCTGGTCGGCATGAACGCATTCCGTTCGCGTGTACGGTCCAACCTGAAGGCCAACCCGTCAAGAGCGTCCCCGCCGCATTCATCAAACAGCGGATACCGCTGGTACCTATCATAGCTGCGGCAGTTGTAGCGGCGTGCTTGATCAGTATCCTTTTGCGAGGGAACGGCATCGGCCCAGTTGCGGCTGCCTCATTGACGGTGCCAACGACGACAGTCTTCAACACGACAACAACGGCGGGCGGCAACCCGACGACGACGAGAGGTGGCAACACGACGACGAGAGGTGGCAACACGACGACGACAGGTGGCAACACGACGACGACGACGGGCGGATCTTCGAGTACATCGTGTGCGAATGTGCAATGCACGTTGCAGGCATCCGCGGCAGCCTCAGTGACCGTCACTACAGTTTACGATCCGGCGACGGTCAGTTCGGACTCTGTCGAGCAGCCGAACCCAGGAGATCAGCTCGTTGCCGTAATGGCGACACTTAAAAATAACTCGACCGGTGACCTGCTCCCCAACTTTGTCTCCAACATTGCATCGCTCACCGACTCGAGCGGTAACGTGGCGAGCGCCGATACTAGTGACGACTTCACTGTCGATGAGTGCCAGTCATTCAACTTCGCGAACACGATGGGGGCGGGCCAAAGCGAAACCGGCTGTTTTATCTTTCAAATTCCGATGAACACGAAGCCTACCCAGTTCCAACTCTTCTTCTCACCTTCTCCCACTCTGACATGGAACATCAACATCGTCACCCCGCCTACCATCACGGTGCCGCCGACAACGACCGTACCCTCCTTGATGGGTCAGAGCGACGTCGCGGCAGCACAACAACTACAGCAGGCCGACCTGCAAGTGAGCGTGACATACCAGGCGAGCAGCACGACTCCCGCCGGTCAGGTCATCACCAGCAACCCCTCGCCGGGATCTTCGGTACCGGTCGGGACCACGGTCACTTTGGTGACTTCGAGCGGGCCACCACCTCCATGACGTCGGAAACCGATCCACTAAGCCGCCTGCGACTGTCTGCAGTAGATTCAGGTTGTCGACAGTGAGTGAGGAGGTCAACCAATGAGCCTGGTTGTCGGGGGAGCAATGATCACGTGCACGTTCGGAGCTGCTCCTGCCTCCTTCATTCCCACGCCAGGTACGGTGACAGCCGGTGGGATGCCGGCCGCGACCATCATGGATTTTGTCCCAATTGAGAACATTCCAACGTTTGGCATGTGCATGAGTCCCGCGAATCCGGAGGTGGCCTCAGCAACGGCAGCGGCCATGGGGGTATTGACCCCTATGCCGTGCATTCCAATGACCGAAACTCCTTGGACGCCAGGAGCGCCAACAGTGACCATAGGCGAATTGCCCGCATTGACTAATGAGTCGGTCTGTCTGTGTACCTGGGGCGGCGAAGTCTCGATCGGTTTCGCCGGCCAGACGGAAGTGTCGATCACAGACTGACCTGGGAGCTCGATGGGTCGGATCAAACGGTAGCATTTCACCTCGAGGTTCTGACCTGGATCCACAAATTGGCCACGCTCAGAATCTGGCCATGATCCACCGGAGCTGGTCACGGCAATTTAGGCCCCCGACGGCCTGTCCCAGGATGCAACAACGAACCGAGTGACGAACCCGGACTGCTTTTCCGAAGCGACGGTCACCTAGCGCTCAGAGCTCATTTATCAACGAATATGGTGGTACTTAAGGTTCTTGAGTCAGGCTGGCGTTCAACGCCTCAAACTCGCTTTTTGATGCCGCCCACACCCCGCGCCAGCGTCGAAGGTCTGAGGACGCCCGCAAGGGTTGAAAACCGACCGTGATTGAAGGGCAATGTGCCGGATGGCGTGCGAGTTCCACGAATAAGCGCACTCTTCTTCGGGGCCGTCGGAACGTTTCGTGGCCGCTGCGGCACAGCTCCTCGAGTCACCTTCTTCCGCGCCATGTTCTTGAGCTGTGGTTTCGACGTCAGTTTCGCAGGCAGGGTGTGGCCACTCCGAGACCCCAACTGCTTGGCACCAAGCGTGAGGCGGTGACCTACTCCTCGCAATTCCAACCCCCGTGGCGGCACCCTCGCCGGAGGATGTGCGAGCGATTTTCGCCTCACCAGCGCGCTCCTGCTGGGAACGAACCGCCGTCCGCCTCGAAGCCCCTCCTTCGAGGCGGCGAAGCCGAACGGAACGTGGATCTTCGCTTTTCGACCCAGCCGGACTGTCGCCTTCTTCAGTGGACTCTCCCGAGGACGACCCCCCGCCGATCTGGCCTTCAGCTGCTCCGCTTGGGGGATGGGACGCCGCTTCATTCCACCGGCTCCGAGACCACGCACGAGTGCACTGTGCGTGGGCATCCTCGCGGCACGGACCTGAAACGGCATCCCACGTGGACCTTTCAGGAGGCCTCCGGGCAGCCGCGGCTTCGGTAGGCCCTCTCGCAAGCGCGGATTCGTCGGAAGACGCAACTTCGGGATGCTTACCGGAAGGTGCGGCCTTGCCGGCGCACCTCCAAAGCCCACCTCAACTCTCCTTGAAGTATCCGATTTTGACGAGTGAAGCGTCGGTCGACGCCAGTTCCCTCGCACTCTTGTCCCCGATGCCGAGGGCATCCTTGACCTGCTCTACCGAGCCGACTCGCGCCGCGGGTTCGGGCACGGGTTCTGGTTCTGGTTCTGGTTCTGGTTCTGGTTCTGGTTCTGGTTCTGGTTCTGGTTCTGGTTCTGGTTCGACCGATTCTTCCTGCCCGCCAGGCCACAGGAATGCCGCCCAATCCCCGCAGAATTGGTCCGTCCGCTGGTTCTCGCACCCGCATTCACTGAGAGCGTTCACTCTCGAGGATCCCCTTCTTCCGTCTCCTTACCGGTCGACGTCGGCCCGGGCAGGTCTGGAGCGCGGCTTGACCCATCGCTCGGGGCGTCGTCACCGGTAAGGGTCGGATCCGATGTAAACGTCCGCTCCCCGCTCTCACTCGATGTCAGCTCATCCGCATCTGGCGGGGGCACGTCGCCTCTCGAGGTGTCCGAAGGGGATGACCTGCCGGATGAGCGCTCGGACCGAGGACCAATCTCCACCGTAAAGGGAACGTGAGCCGGTCGCGCTGCTGCGACGATACGTACCAGGTTCGCCTGGCTCAGACCGGCGCTCTCCTCGACATCCAAGAACACCGACATGCTCGGCTCGGCCGAACCGGGCAATGGGGCATTCGGCGCGGTCGACCAGTCACATCCGCCACTCTCCTCGATGACTGGTGCAACATCGGCGAAGAGATGCACGTGGGCGGTGAGTCCGGCGACGGTCCCACGCTGACGATAGAGCGCCACTGCCTCTTTGATCAGTGCCCGTCGCCGACGGAGTGACCAGGCCTCGTCGATATCGACCCCCACCCAGCTGGCCAACCAGTCCACGAGATCATCTGGAGCCAGCTGAGCGTCGAGATAGGTGTCGCCGCAGTCGAGGGTCACGAACACAGGAGCCAATACCTGATCGAATGCACCCATCAACCGCCGGCAGAATTCGTCTTCCTGAAAGATCACAGGCAGGAGCTCGCTGATCGGACGAGGGCTGGGAAGATCCTCGAGAAGACCTCGGACCCCTCCGCCTTGCCCGTCCATTGCCGAAAGGCTCTGGATCGACACCGGCTAGGTCTCCTCGACGCGGATCTGGTGCTCGTAGGAGAACACCAGCGCGTTGGACGCCACCGCTACGCGTTGCGATCGCTGCCCCATTTCGCCGGTGACAGGATTCGCCGCGAATAGATGCACATCTTCTACCAACTCCGTCCCCGGCAACTGCTGCAAGAGCGCGTAGACCTCCCCCATATGGACCGGCCTTCCGAATGGCCATCCCGTTCCCTCCGGACCTCCTGAGATGGGATGCAGGTACGCGTAGAGCGCATCGATGGCGGACGTTTGCAGGCGACCAGCATCCGCCCACGACCGGGCCCGAAGCTGTGCAACGACGGTCACGCCCTGGTAGTGCGGTGGTTCCACCATCACTCTGGCACCGATCGTCCTGCGAGCGTCAAGGTATGACGCGACACTACTCAACAGCTCGTCCGAGGGCTGCAGATGCTCGAACTCAAGTCGCCCTTGGTCATTGTCTGCGATCGCCGGAACCAGCAATACCCTCACCCCTCCGGCGTCCTCGGCCCCATCGGCAGGCACTGCGCGCACCCGTGCGGCTTCCGGAGCCGCCTCCCTCGCCAGCAATTCGTAATCCTCGGCGGTAACCGCCCGACCGAGGGTCCGGAGAAGGATCGGTCCCCGCACCTTTGCCTCCTCGATGTCCTCCCCGTCGACTCCTCCGAAGGCGGGTCTCCGGTTCTCGACGCGGGACACGAACGGAATGCTGGTGCGGCTCACCCGGATCGCGCCTCTCGACACGTTCCCCTGATGACCCCCTCCGGTGTGATATTGGCGCAAGCGGAGAAAAGCACCCTTTCCCGGGACGGCACCGTAGTGGACCAGACCGCCGTCGCGATTCCGGACAGCAGGTCCGAGCGCGATCTCATTGGCGACCTGATCGACCCGGAAGTGCTGGTCCTCAGCTCCGCTCTGCGAGAAGTCCTCGACTTCCGACCACTCCTGCCAGCCTTCGTCGTCCTCTCCTTGCACCTCGAGCACCATGGGCTCGACAGAATGGACCAGTGGAGCTCGGGCAATGAGGAACCCCTGCCCAGGGACCCCTTCGGATGTCCCGAGCATCTCCTCTTCGACGATCTCGGCCTGCACCGCACCGATGGTTCCACCCACCGTGAAGGCCTCAAGACTATTGATGACCGGCGAATCGCTGTAGAACGGCTGACCTTCCTCTGGCTGGACAACTCGGGCCCGAAGCCAGCCGGCTCGCAGTCGATGGTCGAGGGCCGCAGAGTGCGAAGGCGGTACGTGTACGACGACGTCTCCCGCCCTGTTCAGCCCGCCAGTGGTGTCCTTGTCCACATCGCAGATGTGCCAGGACCGACCGTCATAGGCTTCCCAGACCAGCGGTGGCCACTCGGGGTCGACGCCAACGCCTTCGATTTCACAATCGAATCGGAGGTTGACGGCACAGCGTGGGACCGCCTCCGACAGTCCGATGAGCAGCGCGTCTCCGGGTTCGGGATGGGGCGAAAAGCAGGCGAACGACGACAGCTTGCTCTGCTCGGTGTGGTTTTGCCAGTTTCCCCCAGACAGTTGTGAGCAGATGAACTCCATCTCGCAAGGAACGATCGACAGTTGCTCGGTCGTGGTGAACACGATCGCAGAACCGGCTGCTTCCGTTCGCGGGGTCGCGACCTCGCTACCTCGCGGTACAGCGATGGTGTCTGGCTGTGTTGCCGCCAACCAATAGGTCACTTGGACTGTCGCTGCAGTGGGAGGAAAGAGTCGAACGCCGATGAGCTCCAGAAATTTGATGTAGTTGCGATCCGGCACACGATTCAAGCGATAGATGAGCTGGTCCACCATGTAGGCGAACGTCTCGATTAGCGTGACTCCGGGGTCCGAGACGTTGTGATCCGTCCACTCCGGGCACTGGCGCTGCACCAAAAGCTTGGCGTCGTCGACAAGATCCTGAAATCGGCGGTCATCAAGGTTTGGCGCGGGCAACGACATCAGGCTCACTCATCCTCGGGAATGACATAGAAGGGAAAGACCAGATTCCGAGGGTCGTAGGAACCCTTCTTCACATATTTGACATTGATATAGAGGGTGTTTCGATCGCCCTGATCGACGCTGACATCAACGCTCTTCACCTCGATGCGAGGTTCCCAGCGCGTCAACGACCGTTTCACCTCTGCCGACAATCGACCGGCAGTCGTGGCGTCAGCCGGAGCGAACACGAATCCATGGATGCCACAGCCGAACTCGGGACGCATCGGGCGCTCGCCTGGAGCAGTCGAGAGGGTCAGCCAGATGGCCCGCTGAATGTCCTGGTCGTCAGCGACCAAGGCGATACTTCCGGTCGCATCCGTACTGAGCGGAAACCGCCATCCTTGACCAACGAACTTTTCGGCCACCTTCGTCTCCTCCTATGAGCCGAGGCTGATCGAAGGACCGGAGATGGAGACACTTCCGTCTCCGGTGACCGACACGTCCGGACCTTGCAGCGAGAGAGAGCCATTGCCCTGCGCCGAGACGTCCATCCCTTGGAGACTCAAGCTGCCTGTGGCGTTGATGCCCACGTCACCTTGCGAATTGATTGTCAGGCCCTCTGGACCAGCTTCGATGGAGATCTGACCCATCGAATTCAGCGTGATCGTTTGTTGCTCAGCGTCCATCTTGATCGTGCAAGTCTGATCCCCCGTCTGGATCGTGATTCCCATCGCGTCGGGTCCGTCGTCGAACTGCACCAGGTGCTTCATCCGGGAGCAGATCCGTCGACTTGCGACCATGCCGTCGATGGACGGGGCCGGCTCAGGTGATGTGACGCCGTTGTACAGGTTGCCGACGACATAGGGATAGTCGACATCGCCCCGGTCGAATCCGACCAGCACTTCGTCGCCGACTTCGGGCACCCACAGGAACCCACCGCCAGCCTTGCTGGCACCGACCTGCATGGTTCGAGCCCAAGCACTGACGTAACTGTCCGAAAGCCAGGGAAACATGACCTTGACCCGCCCCAGGTTCTTGTCATCCATGTTGTCGGTGACCGTACCCACGACAAGTCCACTGATCTGGGGGCGTGTGGAGTCGACCGGGCCGGCACCAGAGCTCAGCGAGAACATCGAGCGGTCGCGAAATCCGCCGACCGTGAACCAAGTCGTATAGCCGCCGCCAGAGGGCTCGAAGACATGACGAGCTGAAGAGACTACGTATTGCCCGTCGAACGGCCTCCCCGCCATGCCGATACTGATGCTCTCTCCGGCAAGGATCGACGGATTGCCAACGCATTCACCCTCCATCTCGGAGAGAGCGCCTGCGATGTCATCTGCAATCGCCCTGGCGCGGGTCGTCGCAGCGCCCTCGTTGTCGAACGGTCGGCTCGAATCGAAGAATGGCGACGCTCCGAACTCACCGGCGACGACTGCGGGCAGAGTTCCGGGATCCAAACTGACCGACGATGACGGCGTTCCGGGAGCCATGCCGACGACCGGCACAGCCATCGACTGGTCGTAGCCGGTGACCGTGACAGCTGGCACCTGCTCCGCTCCCGACACGGTTGCACGAAGCCGCACGAGATTCATACCCTTGACCAGTTGCGTGCCTTGAGCGGGCTCGAGATAGCTCATGACCGGGGGGAGGCCTTCATTGGGCTGGGTCATCGGCTCGAAGTGGAAAGCACCCAAGGCATCGGCGAAGGCGACGCAGCCCTCGAGGGCAGCCAGTTGCTGGATGAAGACCCAGGCACTCACATTCGCCTGGGTCAGCCATTCATAGATCGTCGACGTCGGGAGCACTGCCCCCTCGAGCCCCGCCTGAGAAATCAACTGTTGCACGACGTCGGAAGCCGTCATGTCCGGGTAGGCTATGGTCGTCGTACCGCGCATGAGCCGATGGGACTTGTCCATGCCCCGGACAATGGTGAACGCTCCGTCCGGTGCGTAGTCCACCTCGACGGCCGTCACTTCAGCCGTGATCAGCGGGGTGGGCGTTCCGCTGTTCGAGACGTTCACGACCACATCGGTGGCAAGCTGGAGGCCGCCCGGTTCCAGAACCTCTTCTGGTGCGTCCCGGAAGACCAAGCGGAATTGCGACGGTAGAAAGAGGCTCGAATCGACTTCGGCGGAGACCAGAAGACCGAAGACCTCGGGGTTGAGCGGCGCGTTCATGACCTCTACGTCGCATTGCGAACTCGTGACGTCGCTCATGCTCATGACGGTGACGTCCTCACACCAGGTCCTCGGCTTCCCGGGGATCAGGTACCATCAGCACGGTCCCGACACCCACGCGCATTGGATCATCGATTCCGTTGGCGACCGCGACGGCACGCCATTTCGCCGGATCCCCATATTCGCTTTGTGCAATTGACGCCAAGGTGTCACCTTGGATGACCGTATGGGTTCGGCGAGTCGTAAGCCCACCAGATGTGGGATTGGTACCCGGCACGATGGAGGGGACCGCTTCGAGACCCACGGTCACCTCCGCACGCACCGGGTTGCCGAGCATGAACCGCTTGTAGGTGATCGACATGGTCTTCAGGTATGCCTGCTCCATGATGATATTGGTGCCCCATCCGAACAGCACCGTCGGAGCTTTGGCCGCTCCCTGCGCCAGCGATGCGTCAGACGGTGCCATAGCCGCGTGAAGGATCTCGATGAACGGTTCCGGAGGTGTTGGGGGTACAGCAAAGGAATCGAGAAGGATCTTCACCTCGATGTTCTTAGCCTTCACTCCGTGGTATTGCGGCTTTCCTCCCCCGGGGGCCGCCGGCTGGGCCGTCGAGTGCCACTCTGCTTCAGCCTTGACGGTGTACTGATCGGGGTTGAATGGGAACTGCACCAGCCCGACACCAGGTGGAAGAACCTGGATGTACGCGGGGACCATGCTGACGGCGACGCCAAAGGCCATACGGATCTCCTTTCCTACCGATTACCCGAATGATTGGTAGGCGAGTTCGAGCTGTTCATGCGCGATCTGGAGCTGCGCGGCGTCAAACGACGGTCCGGTCCACTTCACCGGGGTCACACCCAACAGGTCCCAGCTCATGATGGTTCCTCCCGTGGAGTCCATGGCTGTGACCTGGGCCTGTGTTGGTACCGGGAGCATGTGGAACGCGCTGATCCACGTGAGCACTTTGGCGGTGTCCGGACTGACGGGACGGCCAAGGACGAGGTTGGTGTACTTCAACTGACCGGGAAGATGATGCATGACGAACGACATTGCCGTGTCACCGCGTTGCTCGGTTTCGATCTCCATCCCAAGACCGGAACAAGTTGTCCATGAACCAATGTCGATCCCGTCCAACTCCACCGAGAAAAACACACTGACCGCGGGATCATCTGTGACGGCGTCTCCCATCGGTTTCACCACCTCCCGTAGCTGTTGGTCAGAAGGCCAGCTCGCTCACGATCCTCTCGAAGCTCTCGTCTAATCCGGAAGCTGATCAGCGGATAGAGCCAGCCGGACATCTTTGAGAGGTCAGCGTCGCTCGGTCGCTCGGAAAACGGGCTCGCGCCCAACGGTGGGGCCGCAGCGGAATCATTCGCTTTCGCCGGAGGCTCTTCGGCGCGCTGCACCGGCAAGGCAGCGGCAGTGGGCGGCGGCGTTACTGATGGCGTCGTCCCCGGGTCGAGTCCCTTGGGCAGCATCATCGCCCCGGCACCCGACAGTGCAAACTGCGGATCAGATGGCAGAGCATGATGACTGTGTAATTGCGACTCAGTGGCAAGCCAATCGCGGCGAAGGGGGAACCCAAGCGGGATCTCAGATACCCTTCGCGCAGCTGCGACCGTTGAGAGTTGGGCGTCGGATGGCACCATCGGCTGCCTTTTCGACCCGCGCAACGGCAAGGTAGTGACCGCCGCCTCCGCTGAGAGCGCTTCTGTCTCCAAGGTTCGACCCGCCGGCGTATGTTCGGGCGGGAGCGCAGAATCAGCTCGGAATTGTTGAGCAACATGGGTCAGTTCGTGAGCCAACAGTGCCATTCCGGGGCCCGTGTCGAGACTGCCGAGGTTGGGAGGGATCACCACCGTCGACCCCGAGCTCATCCCGCGTGCGTGCAGGCGTCGAGCTGTGGCCGAAGCCGTCACACTACGATCGATCAGCACATTCGAGAGATCGACGCCGTGGCGCTGTCCCACGTTGGTTCGGACCACGGAACCCTCGGTGCGCGATGCCAAGTCTTCGGTCCGCGACGGCGAGCCCCGAGTGGGCAATGCACCAGGTCCTACCGGAGGGGAAGATGGCCATTGCCCATCTTCCGAGCCTTGGTGGCGACCTCCGTCAAGCTCAGCTAGCTGCCAGAATCGCTCGACGGACACGGGAGGCTGCACCGACGGGAGATCCGTTCCGAAAAGACGTTCCCGCTCCGGGGACCATGACGCGCGCGCTTCGAGTGCGATGACCTCCCCCTCTGCGGACCGGGGCTCGTCATGCAAGAAGGATCCTGGTAGCCGCTCGACAGGTACAAGGGGTAGTTGCTCCCCGGCGGTGACCACTGGACGGACTCCACCCGGCAGCAAGCCTGCCTGGAGGTCATATCGGTCAGCTGTATCGGTATCTTTTGAACGATCGCTGGCCCGCACCTGTGCTTGGCGAAGAGCACGTGCCATTCCCAGCTGTTCCGACCGATCCACTAGGTTCATATCGAGTGGTTTCGCCGTACGGGGAAGATCTGCGAGGGGCTCACCGAGTCCCGCCACAAGGGCCCTTCGCGACGAGGATCGGAGAATTGCGGCTTCGCGAGGATCCACGATCACAGGCGCCGACTCCCCCAGCGATGAAGCCCGAAGCTCGTCGGATCGCGCGTTGCTCCGCTGCATATCGCCCGACCGCATCCCTTCGCCCGCCGGACCCTCCATCCCCGCCAGGCTCAACTTCTCGTCGACCACGACGACCGACATGCCAGCCTGGTCAGCGGCGGGTGCAAGGTCGGGGCGACTGCTGGGAATCACGACGAGAGGCATCTTCGAGGGCGTTCGAGCGCTCACAAATGGACCACGAACGGGTCCCGAGTGATCCTTACGGACTCCTCCGGTCTTGTCCGACACCGCCGGATCTCCGCGCTCAGTGGTCGGGAGGACTCGAACCTCTCCCTCGTGGCCCCACTCGGCGATCGCCTGCGCCATGTCCGGCTCCTCCGCCGGATCCGACGGCTCCCTTAGGCTTCCTCCTGCCCCGCCCGCAGGTGGAGCCGCACCCTCACGATCGACCGTGAGCTGCGGGAGCTCCGCGATCCGCTCCCCATCCATTCCAGGTCTCCTCGGGTTACCCAGGACAGTGCGCAACGGGACCAGCGATCGGGGAGGCGGGCCACTCGTTGGCGCCTCTTCCTCCCGTACTAGGTCAGGTGCCAGTGGTGCCGAAATCACCGTGATCCCTTTGACGAGTCCCGCGGGGGAAGAGGGCAACACAAGGTGTCCGAGCGGCTCGAGGAACCGCACCGGCGCTTGTCGCGCCGGCAACGAGTCCTCAAAATGACGCGAGATCACCAACGGCATCTCGTCCAACAACGGTGACGGAGGGGGAACCTGCGACCATGCTGGGGGCTCGAACGTCCCAGCGTTGATGATGTCCAGGCGATCGTCCCTCTCCGGAGCAGGCACCGAGCCCTTGGTCTCGAACTCCTGATCCTGATCATGACGCCGACGACTCAACCGTCGGATGAGCACCCTATACCTCGCCAGATAATCGTCGATTGATGTTCGCTATCTCCGCCACGAAGCGTCGACGGATGGGGTGCTCGAGGTCGAGGATCTCGTCCAGAGACCAATGGAAGTAGTACGCGACGTACGCCATTTCCTCGTACAGCTCGTCTGTCGCGTACATCAAACCCCTCCTGGACCAGCAGCCAGGTCCACCGTGAACAATTCATGACACGCAGGACAAGTGACCGCGGCCTTCGTGTGACCTTCCGTATTGACGCGTCGATAGAGGTCCTGGAGAAACGCGAGGTCTGATGCGAAGAGGCTCTCGATGACTGTGGATCGCACATCCTCGGCCTCGATGGTTCCGAGCCTGGTGATGACGCGCGCGAGCAGCACCACGGTCAAGTAAGCGGGATTTTCACGAACGCGATCGTCGTGCAGCGGCAGCAGCTCATCCCTCGCCGTTGCGAGCCGCATCGATCCCGTTTTGTGCCACATGCCGTGCTGATCCAGGTAGCCACGCGGGAGCTCGAACTCGAACTCCGTCCTCAAGGGCTCGGGCTGCGCGGCGGACGCCTTCGGCTCCGAATCGGTCCCATCAGCCTCGTGGTCGAGCAACGTCCCTGAGTGACCGGCGCTCGTCACCGACCGGCGCATCATGCGGGTTCGAGACCCTCATGCACCATCGTGAGCTTCTCGGTCACAACGCTCGTGTCGCCAGCTTTGAGACTTGAGAACTCGAGCGACTTGGGCCAACCATTGGTGAACTTCAACTCTTTGGCGAGCGCCCCCTGATAGTTGTAGATCTTGATCACACCGTTCTTACGTGCGGAGGTCATGTCGCCTTTGAAGACGTTTTCGATCCACGACTGCCAGGTCTTGTCTTCGGTCGCCCCTCGGGTGAAGGTGATCTCTCCTGCCTTCTTCCGGCCTGGAAGCCGCTTATTGATGTACTTCCCGTCAACCGTGTTGTGCTTTAGCTCGATTTCATCCGCCTCGAGCTTGAGTCCATCAATCTGCTGGATCTCCTTGATCTCGATGCCGTCGATCTCCAAGCCGAATGACCAGGCCACGCCGGTGTCGTATTCAGAAAAGATGGACACGGTTGACTACCTCCGTACGATTCGTGGGTGATTATGATTCGTTGACCAGGCTGGTGCCGCCAGAGAACTGCGACAGACGGAAGATGACGAATTCTGCAGGCTTCACGGGTGCGACACCAACCTCACACACCACTTGCCCTGCGTCGATTCCCTCTGCCGGGTTGGTCTCAGCGTCACATTTGACGTAGAATGCTTCCGCGGGCGTCATTCCGAAGAGTGCGCCCTTCCGCCACTCGTTTACGAGGAAAGCGGACACAGTCCGCCGGATCTTCGACCACAGGGCGTAGTCGTTAGGTTCGAAGACCACCCAATTGGTGCCATCAAGCACCGATTCCTCCAGGTAGTTGAATAGACGCCGAACGTTCAGGTAGCGCCACGCCGAATCGGACGAGAGAGTCCTCGCGCCCCAGACCCGGATGCCTCGCCCGGGAAACGCCCGTACGCAATTAATGCCGACCGGGTTCAACAGATCGTGCTCGTTCTTGGTTATGTTGATCTCAAGTGCGATCGCTCCCCGAACCACCTCGTTTGCGGGCGCCTTGTGGACTCCTCGGGTGTCATCGTTGCGTCCCCAGATCCCCGCCATGTGCCCGCTCGGGGGCACCAAGATATTGGTGCCGCTCGAAGGATCCAGCACTCTCACCCATGGCCAATACATGCAGGCATACTTGGAGTCGTATCCAGCTTTGTCCACCCTCCATTCCTTGATCTGCTGCGCATTGAGCCCGGGAGGCGGGTCGATGATGGCCACCCGATCGCCCATCAACTCGCAGTGCGCGATCATCGCGAGCTGAACCGCCTGTACGCCCTCGAGATCGACCATCTGGTGCTGGTAGGCGGACATGAGGTCAGGCACGCTCACCATGGTCACCTCGTCGATCGCCTCGAGTCCGCCAAATCCGGTCCGATCAGTAGGGCTGCCGACGTAGTCGTCCGGAGCGACGTGAGTCGGAGCAGAAACGCCGCCTCCCGCAAGCGTGACCGATCCTCGTGGCAATGGATCCGTGAGGCCAAGTGATTCGAGCCGGATCAGTTTCGACTGCTTGTTCACCACAGTGACGAAGTTCTGCGCGCCCCGCTTCGACGTGAGGTTGTCGAACGTCTCCGCGACAGAGCCTCCCTTCCTCACCACGATCTTGAAGGTGTCCTCGCCGTCATCGTCACGAGGCGCGTCAGCGACCTCGACCGTGATGTCGTTGCCTTCGCCTCCCTCCACCAAGGCCTCGATCCGGACCCCCTCTTCCCCATCGGTCTTGCCCGCCGAAGTGGCCCCCGATCCTGCGCCGAGCACGGCCTTTGCGGCAGGTGGAAGCGCTTCGTTGCTGCCGACGCGAACGACGTAGCAGGCGCCGCCGCCGTTGAGGAAGTAGCCGTAGACGGCATGGCCGAGATAGCAACCGTCGAGGAAGTCACCGAATAAGGAGGCGTACTGGCTCCAATTGGTGACGAGCGTCGGAGTATTGACCGGCCCGGAACTCGCCATGCCAACGAACGCTGCGATCGCAGTGCCCACGCCCTCAATCGGCCGGGCCCCGGAATCGACTTCTTCGACATAGACGCCTGGAGAGAGATAAGTCACCATTGCATCCTCCTCGGAATTAGCTACCAGCAGCTTGCCGCCTGTGAACCGGCGCCGAAAGGTCCGAGTGGGCGAACCTCGGGGAAGTCGGCCCTGCGCCTAAGGGCAACCCGTTCAGCCCGTGGCTATGTCGCGCCGGTGAGCTCGAAATAGGGACCGAACTCCGAGGCCACGACCAGTCGACCTAATTTGCGATACTCGCGATCCACCGCTCGAATGATGTCGGCCATCGTCACAGGGCGCCCGCAACCGGCTGCCAGGTATGCGGCAGAAATCGCGACGCTCCGGATGTTCCCCCCCGAGAGCTCGAACGCCTGGGCACAGAACTCGAGATCCAGGTCGTCGGCCCGGGGAACGCCGGACGCCAGACAATGCTCCCAGAGGGCGCGCCGCAATTCCCCGTCGGGAGCAGGGAATTCCACAATCATGTCGAGCCGACGAGCGAACGCGTCGTCCACATTTGTCCTCAGATTGGTCGCAAGGATTGCCAATCCGTCGAATGTCTCCATGCGCTGCAAGAGGTAGGCAACTTCGATGTTGGCGTACCGGTCGTTGGCTTCTCGTACCGCCGACCGTTTACCGAACAGTGCGTCGGCCTCGTCGAAGAGGATGACCGCATTCATTCCGTCGGCCTCCGTGAAGATCCGCTCGAGGTTCTTCTCAGTCTCACCGACGTACTTGTCGACGACGGTTGCAAGGTTCACCGTGTAGAGATCGAAACCGAGATGGCCTGCGACGACCTCTGCTGACATCGTCTTGCCGGTTCCGGAATCTCCGGCAAAGAGCGCTGTGATGCCACGGCCCCGGCCGCCGCCAGGCCGCATGCCCCACTGATCGAGCACCTTGTCGCGGTAGCGAGCCCGTTCCGCCAATTCGCGTAGAGCAGCGAATGTCGGTGCTGTGAGCACCAGGTCATCCCAACCCACGGTTGACTGCACCCGGCGCGCGAGCCGATCGAGCCCTGCTCCATTCTGGGCCCGAGCCCCCTTTCGAAGATGCTCAAGGCCCAACGGTTTTCCGGTGTATTGGGCATCCAGGCGCGCCGATTCGACTGCCCGGACCACCTGATCGCCTGACAGCACGAATTGCGTGATGATCTCGGCGTCCTTGGTGACAGCGGCCGCATCGGAACGCAGGCTGTGTTCCCACTGGTTGAGGCGGGCACTCGACGAGCTCGTCATCAGCTCGACCGTCAAGGGCACCGTGCGACTCCACGATGGTTCCCAGGTCACCCGTCCGTGGAGCACGACCGGGACCGGGATAGCGGAGAAGGCCCGAATCGATTGATGCCCACAGTCAAGCGCCGCCTCGATCGGACCGAGGACCACTCCGGACCCGGTCAACAGTGCTTCGCGCCCGACGATCGTCGCCCAATTCGAGAGGTCTGCCTGGGTGACCACGCAGCTGAGATCGAGCGCGAGCGTGCCGAGCCCGAGGCTCGCAAAGGCCGCTGTCGCCACGCCAGGAGCCGACACTCCGGGTCGTTCGCGCAGATAGATCAGCCGGACGTCATCGGCCAGCACCGAGGCCAGCCCCGAGACGAGCTCGCGATCGTAT
>Ga0182018_10002790_pt1 | contig 16777 bp, 19 predicted proteins | sample 812P2MmetaG_FD_120490 | JGI IMG/M metagenome (GOLD analysis project Ga0182018, IMG submission 120490) | Permafrost microbial communities from Stordalen Mire, Sweden - 812P2M metaG | ecosystem: Environmental > Terrestrial > Soil > Wetlands > Permafrost | place: Sweden: Stordalen | collected... | reverse complement strand
TGGAACTGGGGATGTCGGCGATGTAAGAATCGCCCGCGTTGACGCGCCGGACCTTCTCTTCGCTGATGTCGATTCCCGTGACGGTGAACCCCGCCTTCGCGAACTCCACCGCCAGGGGCAGGCCGACGTAGCCCAAACCGACGATACCGACGCGCGCCCGGCGCGAGCGGATTTTCTCTTCCAAAATCGCGGCGGTCGCCGCGCCGAGGACCTCTAGTTCGTGCATGAACCACTATTTTCGCACGGCGTGGGGGCCGAGCGACTATCTGTTCTGCCGGTTCCGGCCCGCCGGGGCCTCCCGGAACCTCGTTGCCGCTTGACTTCGCCGACGGAGACTCAAATTTCGAAATCATGGATAGTTGGCGATCTCCGAAAGTACCGCTATCCGGCTGCTCGCAAAGAGAATCAGGATGCTGAGGATGGAAAAGGACTGGAGTCAGGAGCAATTGGCCGAACGCGCCGCCATTCAGCGCAGCTACCTCGCCGATCTGGAACGGGGCGCGAGGAATCCGTCGGTGCGAACGCTCATCAAAATCTCGAACGCTCTCGGGGTCTCGATACGGCATCTGTTTCCGTCCGATTAGTCCAAGGAGGCCTCCAGGAAAGGGAAATTCAGACCTTTGCGCCCATTGCCCCCGCCTTAACGTGCTCTATAACCCGTCTTCCGAGGTGACCCGAGTTTGCACGATGTTGAGCCGGGCGCTGTGTTGGAACTGACCACGGCGAAAACGAAACCGGCAATCCCCGGCTCAAGGCGGCGGTTAATATCTCGGCCTGAGCCTCGTTATTGGTATCCCTGCGGCATCGGCGAAGCGGCTCCTGAGTTCGTGCCAATCCGGATCTTGGCGAGCGCCGGCGCTTTGCGTCACGTCAAATTGCGCCGTAGTGCGCCGCCGAAGAGAAAGGGCTGTACCTTGCCCGAAATTTCGGCGTCAGCCACGAAACCCATAAAAACTACGGCTTGGGGTCGTTTCCGCTGTCGTAGCGCTCTAACATTGCGCTTGATATTTCTGGCGACGACGGCCACACGCCACCCGGTGCCCCGGCGTGGCGTAGGTATCTGCCGAGCGCTTCAATTTCGGGCTGAACGGGCTTTCCAGCCTCCATAAAGACAAAGCCAACAGCATCGCTTGGAATCCGGCTGATAAATCGCTCCGCATCTTCAATCATGTTTCGGATGCGCCGGTGAAGGGCTGGCACGTCAATTGGATGCTCAGTTGCCAGCACGCGAAATTCCTCGGCGTCAAAGCGGCTGTGTCGGGTGATATCGGCGAGCATCTCTTCCGGGGACTGTCCGGGGAAGCGTCCCACGGCGGCGCAAACCACGGCCCCAAGGGGAAGGATGTTTTCATGGATGGTAACAAGGTCAACGATGTCGCGGGGTTCCCGGCGGTCCGCTGCGGCAGACGCTTTGTTTGTCGCAAGGTCCACGGGGTGCAGGACATAACCGAAAAGCTCATCCCGCCGCGCCGGAAAAAAGCGAAAGGCGCTGTCGGCAACCCACTCAAGCGGCATCCTGTCGCCAAGACCCGCGACCTCCGCTTCCCGCTTGCCGTCCTTGATCTTTTTCCACGAGAGCTTGAATCCGGCTTCGATCAACGCCTTCGCGTCGGCTTCGGCGGCGGTTTCCAGCCGTTGCTGCGAGTCCTGGAAAATGTCAATGTCACGGGAAAAGCGCGGCCCTTCGCGGTTCAGGGCGACACCGCCCGCGATGTAGCTGTCGGGGCTGCGCTCCGACGCAAGCACGCGGAGCACTTCAGATTGGAGTTTAGTGAGGGGCACGGCAGAGATTTTCGATCTGTTCCGCTAAGCGCCGTCCATCCATGCCGCCGTGCGTTCGCAGCGCCCGCGTGATCGCCAATGCGTCAGCGGGGGTAGGGTTCTCAATCGCCCGCATGTTCCACAGGGCCTGTGTCCCGTAGTCCGAAAAGGCGCGGCGGTACAGGCTCGCGAAATCTTTCGGTTCTGTGGTCTGGTCATTCATGGGTATCATTCTTAACACAGGCTGCGACCTGCCGCAAATGCGGTGCGTGGCGCTTTGTTTTCAGGGTCGCACATGCGGCAGATCTGTGGGTAGCTTCGACTAACGCAGCCCCTCGGCTCTCAGCAACGCCCTTGTTTGCGGGCACGACCATTAATAACTGGATGGTTCGGCCATGGGAACTTGAAAGGGTGTTGCCAACCCGCCCCACCAACTCATGAGCCTGCTCGGGATGCCAGAAACTCCCCTTCGGCCACCAGCTCTGCCGGACCCGTCAGGTAAACGTTGCCTTCCAGCCGCAAGTGCATCGACCCGGCGGGCGTGAGCACCTCGACCGGCGATTCCACCATCCCGCGCGCCACCGCCGCCGCCGCCGCGCCGGTCGACCCCGTGCCGGAACTCATCGTCTCGCCCGCTCCCCGTTCGTAGAAACGGACGTCGATGCGGTGACGGTCCACCGGCGCGAGGAAGGAAACGTTCGTGCGGTTGGGGAAATGCGCGTGCGATTCGATCTCCGCGCCCATTTTGCGCCAGTCGAAATCGAAATCTTCCACCGGGACGGCGCATTGCGGGTTCCCCACCCAGAGCAGCGTGACGTCGCGCGGCCCGGTCGAGAGCGGCAAGGCGAATCGCGCGGCGGTGATCTCGGGACGGCCCATATTCATTTCGAACTGGAACTCGAGCCCCTTGCGTTCGAGCAGCCGCAGCGTCTTGATGCCGGCGCCGGTGCGCACCCGCACCACGCCCGCCGCGTACCCGTGACGGATCAGAAACGCCGCCGCGCAACGCGTGCCGTTGCCCGAGATTTCCGCCGTGCTGCCATCGGAGTTATAGAGCTCGACGGAGCCCTCGGCAACGCCATCCACAGGCGGCGCCACCAGCATCCAGCCATCGGCGCCCACTCCGGTGTGACGATCGCAAATGGCGCGCGCCATCGACGGCAGATCGCCCTCGGGAGCGTCGGCCTGCCAGGTGAGCAGGAAATCGTTCTTGGCGCCGTGGGCCTTGGTGAAGCGGATCTTCATCCCGCCGGTTCCACTTCCACCGCCGTGCCATAGGCCAGCACTTCGGTGACGCCGTTCATGATCTCGGTGGCGTCGTAGCGCGCGCCGATCACGGCATTGGCCCCCAGTTCGGTGGCATGCCGCAGCATCAGCTCGAACGCGTCCTGCCGGGTCTTCTCGCACAGGCTGCTAAAGAGCGAAATGTTGCCGCCGACGATGGTCTGCAGCCCCGCCCCGATGGTGCCCACGATGGAGCGCGAGCGGACTACGATTCCCCGCACCACGCCGAAATTCTTCTTGATGCGGAAGCCCGGCAGATCGAATGCGGTCGTAACGTTATGATGCGGAACCATTGCCGCCTCCTGTGCGCCGGTAGATGTGGATCTCCGGCGCGTCGGTCACTTTGAAGCTTTGTTCCAGGGTATAACAGCCGGCGTTTTTCACGGCCTTCTCGGCATAATCGCCGGAGATCACCACGGCCCACGCCTGATGGGCAAACGGGTCTGGCCCTTTCGCCGCGGCCGCCCAAACGGGACCATTGTCGCCGGTCAGGGTTTCGCGCAGCGGGATGCCCAGTTCGCGATAGATGGCGGTGGTGGCGCCGAAAGACGTCACGATGCCGGAACCGCGCACGTAGCGCGGCCGCAGGTAGTCCTCCACGGCGCGCTCCAGTTCGCGATGCCCGCGATAGTTCTTATTCCCTTCCTGAAACACGATCCAGTTTTCGGGGTGCGGATGGATCAGCCAGGGCACGGTGGCTACCAGGATCGCGATCGCCGCCACTTTGCTCCGCATCCATGCCGGAAACACCGCGACCATCGCCGCCGTCGACACCGCCAGCAGCGGCAGCAACGACAATCCGTATCGTACGTTGTAATAAGCGCCGGAATATAGCACCGGGACGAAGATCGGAGTGTCCCCGGAATGCATGCTGCACAGGTAAAAGGCGCCGGGCAGCAGCAGCAAAAGCAGCGGCCAAAAGGCGCGCTTCGCCAGCACCGCGACGAGGCCGAGGGTGGCCATAATCGCCAGCCCCGGACCGGCGCAGAAGTACGCCGCGAATCCGAAGAATTGGAAGGCGCGCGGCCAATAGCCTTTGCCCGGGTAGTCGGCACTCCCCTGGATCGCGAGCGCGGAGTAGGGACCGCGGTAGAAGCCCAGCGGATCGCCGCTGAGAACCCAGTTGTGCGCCAGCCAAAACAGCGGTCCCAGGCTGGCCAGCAGGCAAAAGACGAAGGCCACCTTCATGCGCCGCTCTTGCGCGGTCCACAGGAAATAGATGCCCACAAAAGGAATCAAAAACCAGCCGTCGTAGCGTGTGAGCGTGCCCAGGCACAACGCGATACCGGCGCCCGTCACCGCCCACCAGGCCTGGGTCTCGCGGAATCGCACCGTGAAATACAGCAGCGCAGCCAGGCAACCGAAGAAGATCCCCTCCGTCATGGGGGTGGCCTGGATGTACAGCAGATTGGGGTTGAGAGCGCACAGCGCGGTGGCTGTAATGGCGGCCGGCATGGATTGAAAGACGCGGCGCACCGCGGCGAACAGAAAACAGCCGCCCATTGCGAAAAAGAAGGCGGATGGAATGGAGCCGGCGAGCCCGCTGTGCCAGAGATCGTCGCGGCCCACGAACGGCAGCATCGCCCAATGGGTCAGCGGCAGCCAGACCGTGCCCACTTGGGAGTAGCCGGGGGTCTGCGAGTCCACAATGCGGCGGGCGATGTCCAGATGGCATTCGGCATCGCCGTAGTAGAGCAACCAGCCGCGGGAGTAACAAAGGTACACCGCCGCGGCGCTCCAGACGGCGAGCAGCAGCCCGCACAGCAGAACACCGGCGATGCTAAAAGTCGGTGCAGTCCTTGAACTCGTTGTAGCGCGCATCGATTTCCTGGCGGGTGAGTGTGCGGAAGCGGTCGACCCCGAATTTTTCGCAGCAGAAGCTGCCCATTACCGAGCCGTAGATCACCGCGCGGCGTAATTCGGCAAAATCGAGATGCCCCTCGGAAAGGTCCAGCCCGCGCCCCGCCAGGTATCCGATGAAACCGCCGGCGAAACAATCGCCAGCGCCGGTGGGGTCGAAAACGCCTTCGAGCAGGTAGCCCGGCACCATGAAATGGTGGCCGCCGTGGAACAGAATGGCGCCGTATTCGCCGCGTTTGATCACCAGCGTCCCCGGTCCCATGGCTTGTACTTTGGCGGCGGCGGCCCGCAGGTTCTGCTCGCCCGAGAGCAGACGGGCTTCGCTATCGTTGATCAGCAGGAAATCCCACTGTTTGAGGGTTTCGAGCAGCTCGCCGCGAAAATCGTTGATCCAGTAATTCATGGTGTCGCCGCCGATGAGTTTCACGCCCGGCATCTGGGCGCGCACGCTCCGCTGCAGCGCGGGCTGGATGTTGCCCAGAAACAGATACGGTTCCGAGCGGTACGACGCGGGCAGCTTGGGGTTGAAATCGGCGAACACGTTGAGGTCGGTGCGCAGCGTGGTGCGGTCGTTCATGTCGGCGGAGTAGACGCCCGCCCAGAAGAACGTTTTGCCTCCCGGCACGCGTTCGAGCCCGGTGAGATCGATGTTTCGCGACGCCAGCAGATCGATGTCCACTTGGTCGAAATCGTCGCCCACCACAGCGACCACCTTGACCGGCGTGAAATAGCTGGCGGCAAGCGCAATATAAGTAGCAGCGCCGCCCAGCATGCGGTCGACTTTTCCATGCGGCGTTTCCACGCCGTCATACGCCACGGAACCCACGACAATCAGCGACATGTAAGAGTGATTGTAACAACCCGCCGTCAGGGCTCGTCCGGAAAAATGGTGTGCGTGAGATCCTCCTGTTTCTTATCGCGGGAGGTGCCCCAGAAGGCGAAGGTGAAGGCCACCGCCGCCAGCGCCCAAACCATGACGTCTACCATGTCCAGGGAATAGCGGAAGGCCACGGCAGTCAGGCAGAGGACGGTGCGGATGATCCACCCGTACAGGCGGGAGGGTTTGTGCCACCCCTTGCGGACGGCGGCGGCCGTACGGCCGGCCATATACGCACAGGCGATGCCGAGCAACCCGAGCACGCCGCGCAGGAATTCCATGGGAACGTTCATGCTGTTTCAAACATGCCGCAGACCGCGCCGGTTTGCAAGTGGCTGGTGAGACGGTGGCATCGCTTACTACGCCATTCGAACTCCTGACTCGTACGTTCGACACGGCGTCGGGCTCACTGACGACCGCGCCTCCGTCACCGTCGAAGAGCGCATTGCCGTTTACAAATGTTGGACGAGGATCAAGATGACCTTGGCGCTGGAACCCGGTTTGTAAAACGGGGCAGCCGCAAGCTCAAATGCACCTTCGTTGGCATTCCTAGTCAGAATCTCGTTGATCTTATTCGCATCCGGCTCGACCTCAAACACCTTGTACGCGGGGTTCCCCCTGCCCGAAGGGGAGAATGCTCGCCCCATCGCGCCTGAGGTGTATTGCGGCTGTATGGCTGATCGAAAAGCAATCGCTGCCAGCAGACAAACCACCAGAATCATGCACACCCTGGAAAATGAATCGGACATTCAGGTCTTCCTTTATAGAAAATGTTATCACACAGCGCCATCCCCGGCCGAAGTTCGCCCGGCAGCGCCGGGGTGAATTCGCGGATGGTCGCAACAGGAGGCGGTCGGCGCCAGTACTCGGCCAATCCAGGATTCCGGGCCATCCCAACCAACTCCATTCTATGATGGCAAGATGACCTGGGAAAAGGACGGTAGTTCGCTGGAGATTCGGACACAGGGCCAATTGCCGGATGGACGGGCCGCGCTGGACGAAATTGTGGCGAGTGGCGCATTCGTTCATCTGGAGCAGATGGCGCACGATCATTGGTGGATGGGCCTGGAGGCCGGTGGAAAGTACTTCCATCTGAACTTTGGAGTCCAGGAGGGCCGCTTGTGGGTGCGTCTGTCCGGCCAGGGCGAGGAGGACGTGGAGTTTGAAGGCGACAGCCGTGAGAGGCACACTCCGGGAGTCGAGGATTAGGCCCCGCAGGTGTGAAGGTCCGCTCCCGGACCTCGAACTCAGGGCGTTGGGAGCTTGTGCGTTGGGCGGCTAATATTACCGTCTGACCAGCGCCGGTAAGCAGTAACTGGACGCCCGCGAATCCAAGTGGAAGCAGTCTGGCGGACCCGATCGGGCGCGTCATCCGGCCGTAGCAGGTTCGCCGATGCGATATGCTCTCAAGGGGGGAATCGCGATGATCTTCACGCGCCGGCAATTCAATCGTATCGCCGCACTGGGAGCCGCTTCGGGACTGGCGCCCGCCGCGCGGGCTCAACTCGAGACGCGCAAGCTCGGCTACTGCATCGTGGGACTGGGCCGCATTTCGATGCAGCACTTCATGCTGGCGACCAAAGCGGCGCAATACGGCCGCGTAACGGCGATTGTCAGCGGCCATCGCGACAAGGCCGAGCGCATGGCGGCGCAATACAGCGTCCCCACCAAAAACATTTATAGCTACGACAACTACGACGATATCGCCGGGAACAAAGATATCGACGCGGTCTACATCGCGCTGCCCAACAGCATGCACGCCGAGTACACCATCCGCGCCGCGAAGGCCGGTAAGCACGTGCTGTGCGAGAAGCCCATGGCGTCCACGCTGGCCGACGCGCAAGCCATGGACGACGCCTGCCGCAAGGCCAATCGCAAACTGATGATCGCCTACCGCTGCCAGTTCGAGCCGGCCCATCTGCGCGCCATCCAGCTCATCCGCGACGGCAAGTTGGGGAAGATCGAGGCCATCGACAGCGCCTTCGGCTTCGACATCGCGCCCGGCGAATGGCGCCTCAATAAGGCAATGGCCGGCGGCGGCCCGCTGATGGATGTCGGCATCTACTCGCTGAACGCGTGCCGGCATCTCACCGGCGAAGAGCCGGTCGAAGTGAAGGGCTACTCCACGGTGGCGGACCAGGACGGCCGCTTCCGCGAAGTGGAAGAGAATCTCTCCTGGAGCATGAAGTTCCCGTCGGGCGCCGTGGCGAGTTGCAGCACGACCTATGGCGCGAATATGACGAGTTACTTCCGCGTGCTCGGGTCGAAGGCCGAGCTTTACGTGGAGCAAGCCTTCGCTTACGACGGCCAGCGCCTGATGACCGTGCTTCCCGGCGAGCCGCCCCTCAACGAGCCGAGCACCCTCCGCGACCCCGGCTGCTTCGTGTTTGAGGCCGACCATTTCGCCGAATGCGTCTTCAGTAATCGGGAGCCCGGGCCCAATGGCACGGAAGGACTCCGGGATATGAAACTAATATCGGCGATTTATAAGTCGTGAGACTGCGATTTATCCCATACTCGCGCAGAACTGGCGAAAGCCCGCCTCGTACGACGAGGGCCGTGCGCGAAAGCGCCCCGTCGGAGTCGACCTCCGCGTTAACTAACTTACTCGCCGACACCTTCCAGGATCATGCGGTAGTGTTCGTCGCGCAGCCAGAAACCGGCCTTCCGAAGCTCGTCTAGCTTTGGGCGAACCGCTGCAATGACCCGTCGTTGCTTGGCCAATCGGTACACGCCGGGAGTTCGTATCACGTTTGCGCCCGCTGCTGCCGCGGCTCTAATTCCGTCTCCGTCGTCCATCAATAACGCCTCGGATGCAAGCTCCGTAGCAAGCACGACAGCTTCGCTCTCGCCCGAATGGAGGCCGCTTCGGCAAAGACGATCCGCCTCGGAAGTGTTCGCAATGGCCACCACCAAAAGCCATGAAGCCATCGCGCCCTGTACCGCGGCCGCTACCGGGAAACGGGATCCCCCCACGACAACCTCTTTGAACACCGCCCGCGGTATGGCAATCTGGCCGAAAAGTAGTTGAAGCAGTTCAAAATCGCCAAGGGCGGCCAGGTAGACGAGAGGACTGCTGTTAGAGACGACCACCGACTATCCGATTTTGCGGCGTCTTTCGAATTCGCCAACGGCCCTGGCGTCGGCCTCCCAGTCTTCCGCCGTATAGATAACGTAGGGAATGCCGCGCGTCTTAAGCAACTCCATGAACGCGAGCCTTTCCATGTCGAGTTCCTGGGCGGCCTTACCAGCAGTGATCTTGCGATCGGCGAAAAGAGCCAGGATAGCTTCCTTGCGCAGGTATTCCTGGAGTTCTACCTTGTCGGTCGCGCCATCGGCGACGTTGATTTCGATCTCCAGCTTCATAGCACCTATATTGTACCTCCGCGGCAACCAGGAACTGATTGCGCATGAGCGGCGTATGCACTTGATTTCGCCAGTCGCGGAGTCCGGGCCATCGGGAGCGTCTCGACAATGCGTAATCATCCGCCCCTACACCGCCAGCTTCCCGTGGTACATCATCTCCGCCGGATCGAACCTGGCCTTTACTACCAGCCTTCCAAGCCGTGTGGAAAAGTCCACTTCGCGATCTTTCTTGCCGAAATCCAGAAATTCCTTGGAAAAGCCAAATAGAAAATAAGTGCCCCCGGGAGTCATCTGCTGGACCACTCCGGCCTGTGCCATTTCCCGGCCCTTGGGCTGCAGAATGGTGAGCGTTTTCAAATAGTCGAGGGAGTCCTTGGGGGGCGTAGTGGGCGTGGAGAGCTTGGGCGAATCCGAATCGTTGTCGTTGGTGTCCTGCGACCGGCGCCGCTCGTCGATCAGCGGGATGTCCCGGACGCCGATCACATAATGGTTGGCAAACGCCTCCGGCAACGGAGTCTTCAGCGCATCGAGGATCGGTTGGGCGCTTTCCCAGCGCACCGTACCCTTATAAGATTGGCCGCCGTTGCCGCCGCCGTTGCGCGGGCCGCCCATTCCACGGCCGCGCGGCATGCCGATTCCGATTCCGCCAATCCCAATCGTCGGGCCGCCCATGCCGCCCCCTCGCGGGTAGCCGCCGCCGTTGGGCGATCCCTGCCCGTACCCACCGTTTTGACCGGGGGTGCCCTGCGCGGTCACCGACTTCGCCCACGGCGACTTGGTGGTGAGCCGGTCAATCTCTTCGCCGGTCCATTGCGAGGGGTCTTTCTTGTCCCAGAACTCGCCGGCGTAGAGACTGTCCACCGATACCAGACACGCACCAGCCAGCGTCAACACACTCCGCCGGCTCAGAATCCAGGAATCCGCATGCTTCTGCATGTCTGTGGGACGTATCGGTGTAACCGGCGCGTTTCCAAAATTGTTAATTCCAGCACTTTGCCATCCGCCAGCCGTCGGCGCCATCCTCGTAGTACTTGCGAACGATTCGCGAGCGGTTAAAGCCGTACCCCTCATAGAACCGGATGGCAGGCTCATTCGTCACTTTGACCATGAGATCGAAGCGGGCGATTCCGCGGCGGCGCAATCGGCGCAAGGTGCTATCCATCAGCGCCGAGGCGATTCCCTTCCCTCGATGCTTCGGATCCACCGCCACCGACACCAATTCGGCGCGGCCGGCCCTTCGCCCGCCGATGCAGGTGACCATATACCCGCAAACGGTCCGGCCCCTCGCCGCCACTAAAAACAATTCCCCGCATTTGTGGTAAAAATCTGCAAACAGGTTGCGATCGTATGCGTCTTCGCCGAAACTGGCATCCTCGATTTCCAGAATACGGTCCAGATCGGAGGGCCTTAGAAGCCGGATGGAAAATGCAGTAGACATTCTGTTATCCTTTATTTTGGCGCACTTGGAGGCTCTTCGAAACTCGTGGGATCGAAAAAGCGTAAAAAAATCCCAGCCCCTCTTGACAAGAATTTCAGACAAGATCATACTGGAATCAAGATGCAACTGAGTGTCAACTGCGATTTACCGCAAACGCTTCCCGCGAGCCTGATGGACCTGCGCCGGGGCGATACGGCCATCCTGGACGGGATCGATTTGCCGGCCGACGATGCGCGCCGTCTGATGGAGCTGGGTTTCGTGCCGGGCACGCAGATTACGGCGGGGCGCAGCGCTCCGGGCGGCGATCCGCAGGTCTTCCGGGTGGATGGTTCGGAGATCGCACTGCGCCGCGAAACCTCCCGGCGTATCACGGTCCGCCGCAAGAAAACTGGTAAGCTGGATCAGACACCGAGGGCGTGATGAGCGGATGCAGCGATTGCAGCAGTTGCAACTCAACAGCCGTAGCTGAATTTCCCGGCTTGCGGACGGCAGCCAGTACCGTCGCCGTGATCGGCCCGCCCAACTCCGGCAAGACCACTCTCTTTAATCGTCTCACCGGCCTTCATCAAAAGGTGGCCAATTTCCCCGGCGTCACGGTGGAACAGCACACCGGAGTCGCCGCCCTGCCCGACGGCCGCAACATCCTGCTGATCGATCTCCCCGGCGTCTACAGCCTTTCGCCCCGCTCGGAAGACGAGCAGGTGGCGCATGATGTACTTACCGGGCGGCGCGCCGATACTCCCAAGCCGGAAGCCGTCCTGCTGGTGTTGGACTCCACCAACATGGCGCGCCACCTGATGCTGGCCGCTCCTATCCTAGCCTTGGGGCTCCCCACGCTGGTGATCCTCAACATGGCGGACGACCTTCGCAGCCGTGGTGGCCACGTGGATTTGAAAAAACTTTCGGCGGAGTTGGGCGCGCCCGTTGCCCTGCTGAGCGCGCGCCGCGGCGAAGGCGTGGACCAGGTCTTCGATTTCCTGGCCGGCGCCATGGCCAAGCCCACGCCCAAGGAACTTCCGATTCTGCAGGACGTCCCCAAGTGCCGCCAGTGGGCCGGCCGCGTCGGCACCCAGGCGTCGTACCATGCGCCCGCGCCGCCCAAATGGACACGGCGCCTGGATGCGGTGTTCCTTCACCCGGTCGCCGGTCCGCTGCTGTTTCTGGCGGTGGTGGTGGCCATCTTCCAGACCATCTTTAATGTGGCCGATCCATCCAAGGACGCGGTCGATTGGCTCATCCGGCATTCCGGAAACTGGGTTGCAAGTTTGCTCCCGAGTGGCCTCTTCAAATCGCTGCTGATCGATGGCATCTGGACGGGCGTCGGCTCGGTGATCGTCTTCCTGCCGCAAGTGCTGCTGCTGTTCCTCTTCATTGGAATCCTGGAAGACTCGGGCTACCTGGCGCGCGCCGCCCTCATCGCCGACCGCACCATGGCCAAGGTCGGGCTACAGGGCAAATCCTTCATCCCGCTGCTCTCGGCCTACGCCTGCGCCGTGCCGGCCATCATGTCGACGCGCACCATCGAGAACAAGCGCGACCGCATCGCCACCATCCTGATCGCACCCTTCATGACCTGCGCGGCGCGCCTGCCGGTCTACACGCTGGTGATCGCCGCCTTCATTCCGCGGCGTCCGCTGTTGGGCTGGCTGCTCTCGGCGCGCGCGGCCGCCATGTTGGGGCTCTACCTGTTGGGATTCCTGGCCGCCATAGTCACTGCCCGTCTGCTGAAATCTTCCGTTCTGAAGAGCGGGCGCACCCCGTTCCTGCTGGAGATGCCGTCCTACCGCTGGCCGACATTCAGTTCCATCGGCCTGCGCTTGCTCGACCGGTCCAAGGTCTTCCTGAAACGCGCCGGCACCATTATCCTGCTGGTCACCGTCATCCTGTGGGCCATGTGCAATCTGCCATACTCCCATGGCAAGCCGCCGGAAATCGCCCACAGCGTGGCCGGAACCATCGGACGCACCATCGAACCGGTGATCAAGCCGCTGGGCTTCAACTGGAAAATCGGCATTGGACTGATCACCGCCGTGGCCGCTCGCGAAACCATCATCGCCACGCTGGGGACCATCTACGGCACGGATCCCGAAACCAACAAGGAGGGGATGCAGGCCGCGCTGCACCACGATCTCACCCCCGGAGGCGCGGTGGCGCTGCTGATCTTCTTCGCCTTTGCCATGCAATGCATCTCCACCATCGCCGTGGTGCGCCGGGAAACCGGCGGATGGAAGTGGCCCATCCTGCAATTCAGTTACATGACGGGCTTAGCCTACGCGGGAGCGTTCGCCGCCAATTACCTAATTCGCTGACAGGTGCTCCTGCGCTTCCTGCCACACTCCCGTAAAGAACTCGCGCGAGCCCGGTGAGCAGCCGATGTGCAGACGGTCCGGGCCATCCTCCACGAAGCCCAGTAATCCGCTCCACCCCAGATCGTCCAGCACGAACCGCAGGCACTCCACTTCGCCCGGCGGCATGCGGGAGGTGTCGATATCGAACACCTGGCCCGAGCTATGCGCGAAGGCTTCGCGCTGGGCCGGCTGCTGGCGGGCGTAATCCTCGGGTTCCACCAGCGCGCTCACGGCCAGGGGATGGAAAGTCTCGCCGAGGGCATTCAGTTCCTCAAAAAGGCGGCGCGTCTCAAAGGCCACGTAGGTCAAAGCGCCGAGCGCCGCCGGCGCCGCCTGGGAGAATTCCGCGGTGGCCGAATCCGCGGGCGAAAGCTGCAGGCTGTAGCCCAGATACCCGGCGCTGTCCGGCGCCTTGATCAGCCGTGCGCCGACGTTCGCGCGGATATCGCTTTCGGTATGGTAGATCAGGTCGTCCCGCCGAAGCCACGCGGAGAGCCGGTGCGGCGCTCGCGGACCGGTGGCGAACTGATTCTTGTACTCCTGCTGCAACGCCGCCAACGCGGTGGGGTCGCGGCGATACAAATCCAGTAACTGCGCGGCCCGTTGGATGCGGAAATAATAAGTGGGCGAATAGTCGCGCAGCATCTGCTGCTGGATGGCCACATATAGTTCGCGGTTCCAGGTGGGGCTGCAGGAGAAGAACATCCGCGGCACGGTGACCTCGTCTTTGGGGATGCCGCGCGCGCGGCTGGTCAGGTCCATCATCGCGGTGACACAGCCGGTGCCGCAGTGGTATGCGAAGATGGCCCAGTCCTGCCCGCCGAACTTGCGCTCGATGGCGGCCAGGTACTTGGCCGCCGCGGGAATGGCGCGGTCCGGCAACAGGCGGTCGTCGCGCACCGTGACGGTATACGGCTCCTTGTGAATGACGGTCTTGTACTTGGGTTTCTTGCTCTTGCTTTTCACCGCAACTTTTTCGCGCGTGATTTTGTACCGCGTGCCGTGCACCACTGGCAGACCCATATCATGCGCCGTAGCTTCGGCGATCTGCATGATGCCTTTGGGTCCCGCCGGGCTCTCCGCTTTCGGGTCGCCCCAGCTTTCGAGGTAGGCGATCGCTTCGAGCATGTGAACCGGGAATCCGCTGCTCAATGACGCCGCGCGAAAGATCGCCTGCAGTTTGGGGTCGGTGATGCGCCTGGCGCCGGCCACGGCCTCCTGCTCGCGCATGATGCCAAAGGTCTGCGATTGGATCATGAGGTCCGTGCGGGCTTCGAGAACCTGCGCCGATAAATCGTCGCGCTCCACGCCGACACCCGGGACGCGATGCGACGGGAAGAAATACTCGGGCGAGCCGGCCTGCCCCCAGGACACAAGGCTCAATAACAACACAACCGTGAATTTCATCCGCTTCTTACAGTGTAACGACAGCGGGCGCGGTCCGCGCCACAATTCGTTGGACGCGCGTGGAACCGGACTGGTAACGCTTTGCGCGATTTATGCAGAAGCTACAGGAAGGCAGGGCGGGCTAGAGCATAATGCCACTGACTTTGCCGGAAACAATCTGTCCGCACATTGTGGGGCGGTTAACGGTTGGCCGCGGGAAGCGGCCCACCCCTTGCGCGCCGTGGGAGATCGTTCGGCCTTCGTGTCGAGCCCGGCGCTTTGGGAGCCGCTGCCGGATCCGGAGATTTCATGCCGATGGCCGCGAGTATTTCTGCCCGCTTTTCCGTTTCCCGCCCCGCACAAGAGCCGTGGAATCGCTTTCGATAGAAGCCGATGCCATTGCCGTCCGATGGTGCGCCAACACTCCGGGCGAGCCCGAATCTCACCGGTTTGCTGCGAAGTGTGGCGCCGGCGCCCTGCCTGCCGCGACGCAGTCTCTAGCGCCAGCAGCCTCTTTGTGCTCCCGAGGCACTCCCGATTTGGAATCAACGACTGACGCGGAGGTTTCTGCAAGGTGTCCGCGCCACATCACACGGCGGGGTATGAGAAATGCCCGCTAGAATAGGAGCGTGCTCACCACCCATCCGCGGATCGATGAAATCCTGGAAAAGCTGCACATCGAGCCGATAAATTCCGGCGCTTGTTATGGCGATTGGATCGCCAGTCCGTCCGGCGGCGAGATGGAGTCCATAAACCCCGCCACCGGCGAGCCCTTGGCCAAAATCCAGTTGGCCTCGCCGGCGGACTACGAACGCGTGGTGGCACAGGCCAGCGAGGCCTTCCCGGAATGGCGGATGGTGCCGGCCCCGCGCCGCGGCGAGATCGTGCGCGAGATCGGCAACGAACTGCGCGCCTCGAAGGACGGCCTGGGGACGCTGGTCTCGCTGGAGATGGGAAAAATTCTGGCGGAGGGACGCGGCGAGGTCCAGGAAATGATCGATATCGCCGATTTCGCGGTGGGCCTTTCGCGTCAACTCTACGGACTCACCATGCACAGCGAGCGGCCCGGACACCGCATGTACGAGCAGTGGCATCCGCTGGGAATCGTGGGGGTGATCAGCGCTTTTAATTTTCCGGCTGCGGTGTGGGCCTGGAATGCCATGATCGCGGCGGTGTGCGGCGATTGCGTATTATGGCGCCCCTCTTCGGACACGCCGCTGACGGCCATCGCGGTGCAAAAGATCTGCAACCGCGTGCTCGACCGGCACGGCCTGAAGGGTATTTTCAACCTGGTGATCGGCAAGAGCAACCCGATTGGCGAGACGCTGATCCACGACCGGCGAATCCCGCTGGTGAGCTTCACCGGCTCTACCCAAGTGGGACGCCACGTGGCCGAAGCGATCGCCGGCCGGTTGGGCCGGAGCATTCTGGAACTGGGCGGGAACAACGGCATCGTCGCCATGGACGACGCCAACACCGATCTGCTGCTGCGCGCGGTGCTGTTCGGCGCGGTGGGGACCGCGGGACAGCGCTGCACCACCACACGGCGATTGTTTTTGCAGCGCGGCATCTCCGCGAAAATGACGGCCGCGCTGGTCGATGCCTACCGGCAAGTGAAAATCGGCGACCCGTTGGAAGAAGGCACTCTCATGGGTCCGCTGGTGAACCGCCGCGCGGTGGACGATATGATGGATGGCATTCGGCGCATCCGCGAACAAGGCGGCGAGATCCTGGCGGGCGGCGAACATATCACGGGATGCTTCGTCCAACCCACGCTGGTGCGTGCCCGTCCCGACATGCCGATCTTGAAGGAAGAGATCTTCGCGCCCATTTTGTATTTGGTGGAGTTCGACCGTTTGGACCAGGCGATCCATTGGCACAACGACGTTCCGCAGGGCCTTTCGTCCGCGATGTTCACCACGAGTCTGATGCCGGCGGAGACATTTCTGAGCCATCGCGGCAGCGACTGCGGAATCGCCAACGTGAACATCGGAACCAGCGGCGCGGAGATCGGCGGCGCATTCGGCGGGGAAAAGGAGACCGGCGGCGGGCGCGAATCGGGCAGCGACGCGTGGAAGGCGTACATGCGGCGTCAGACGAATACCATTAACTGGTCGACGCAATTGCCTCTGGCGCAGGGCATTCGGTTCCAGTAGGGCGCGGCCGGCGGCGCTCACGAAGGATGAGCCACTTCTGCTCGGTTAGAGTGACCCACACGAAGAACAGCCCTGCCCCAGGGCAGGAAACGGCACCCGCGATTTCATCCACGCCGAAGGCGTGCAAGGTCTTTGACCCTAGAACCGGCGGTTGACTCTCAGCGCTTTCGGTAAGTCCGAGACCCGTCTGGGTTTGCAACTGCGGCGCATTTCACCCAATGGGTGACAAGTGCCATGACTGCAAACACCTGCGGCTGAGGAAGAAGGCTGGCTTGGCGGCTTCTCAACCGCCGTTTTTGGG
>Ga0182018_10002789_pt1 | contig 16779 bp, 16 predicted proteins | sample 812P2MmetaG_FD_120490 | JGI IMG/M metagenome (GOLD analysis project Ga0182018, IMG submission 120490) | Permafrost microbial communities from Stordalen Mire, Sweden - 812P2M metaG | ecosystem: Environmental > Terrestrial > Soil > Wetlands > Permafrost | place: Sweden: Stordalen | collected... | reverse complement strand
TCGATCTGGGGACCGGCCTTCACCCTCCCGATAAAGACAGTCTCGAACGAAAAAAGAATACAGCCTTCAGACGCTTCGCGCCACCCGTCCATCTAAACTTTGGCCGGTATAAAGCCGTTTCACGGCCAGTGGCGGAACCGCGTGCAGGCTCCAATTCGGAACACTGGCCTGCAGGGCGGGATGATCTGCGACACGGTGGCCAGCTTCCGTATAGACGACACCTCAGGACGAATCCAGAAAACCCATGTCCCAACCCACGACCAATTTGCCCGCCCAGCCGGGATTATTGCCGGTATGCATCGATGTGAATCTTGCCGGTAGCCAGGTTGACGGTCCCCGGCGCCCAAATCTGGCCCGTGTTGACCCACGCGTAGCCGAGGGCCGCGGTGATGAGAGTTACGTTTTCACACAGATCGGCGATCGGCTCACCTTGGCGCATCACCGCCGCGCCGTCCGCAGACAGACCGATCCGAAAGCCGTCGTCGGTCTCGATGGTCCCGCGAATGTCTAGATCGATCCGTCCGTCGGCGCGCATGCAGAGATAATCGACGCCGCGCACTCGCCCTGAGAGTCGGCCGGTAGCGTTTCCCTCAAACGCCACGTCAAAGCGCGCCCCCTGCGGCGGGATCTTTTCCTTGCCGGAAAGAATCGACTCCATGCTGACACCGTAGTCCGTGACGCCCGTAATATTCAGATCGTACTCGTAGATCTTCTCGCCCCTCATCGTTGTGCGCCTCTTCCTTGAACCTCCGGTTTGAAACCGGATGACCCATTGTAGTCGGACCGGACTGGTATGACGCGGCAGCCAGGGACCACCCGTCGAATCGATGAGGGGTACCCCTTCCCCGGCCGGTCGGGCCGGCACCCCAGGGAGCACTTGAAGGCGGTACGAATATCGGATAAGCTGGCCTGCGTGAGACGTCTTCCCCGGAATTCGAAGCACACGGTCATCGTGGGCATGGTTTACGCCGCCGTCCTCTGCGCGTCGCTTCTGTTCACACAAGAGGCTTTCGCCCTCGATTTCATTCAGGCCCGAGGGGCGAAGCTCTTCACGGCAGGGAAAGAAATACAACTGCGGGGCACCAATTTGGGCAACTGGCAACTCCAGGAAGACTTCCTGTTTGGACTCTACGGTACCCATACGCAGATGCGCTCCGCGATGAGCACCGTATTGGGCAAGCAGAACGCCGAAGCGTTCTGGGACGAGTACGAAAGCGTTTACTACACCGACAGAGACGCCGCGTTTCTGGAGAAGAAGGGCTTCAATGTCATGCGAGTGCCGCTCAACGAGAATCGCATCGAGGACCCCAATCAGCCCGGGCATTATGACGAAACGGCCCTGCGGCGTCTCGACGACGTCGTCCGGATCAACAAGGCTCACGGCATCTATGTGATTCTCGACCTTCACGCGGTGATGGGCGGACAGTCGAGGGAGGTTTACGCCGATTCGATTTCCTCCATTCCGGAGTTCTGGCGCTACGCCGACTTTCGCAAGCGCGCCACGGCCCTGTGGGTCGCACTGGCGAAGCGGTACAAAAACGAGCCGGGGGTTGCCGGCTTCGACCTGATGAACGAACCCAACACTCAGGGCCACACGGAACTGCTGACCGCCTGGCTGCGCGAGACACACCTCCAGATCCGCGCGGTAGACCCGGTTCATCTCATCTGGCTGTCGGGTGACGACTGGGGCAAGGGCTTTCAGGGTCTCCCCGACGCGTTCTGGGAAGACAAACAGGCGGTGTTCGAGTTCCACATCTATCCCGACTTCACCTTCCCGCTCGACAAGATGACCGACTATCCACAGACGGTGGAGGGAGTGCGTTACGACAGGGGCTGGCTGCGCGAACGATTGCATGAGAAGATTGCATTCGGCCGGCGAAGGCCCGTTCTGATGGGTGAATTCGGCTTCAGCTTGTACGAGGGGCAGATCAACCAGCTGCAGGCCATGGTCAGGGACATGTTGTCGATCGCCAACGAGGAAGGCTGGTCCTGGACGGAGTGGACCTACAAGGATTTCGGAGAGATGGGCTTGGTGTCGCGACGCGCCGACACGCCCTGGAAGAAGTTCCTCTCCTCGCCGGAAGTGAACGCTGAACGGGAGAAAGCCCGGGTCCTGTATGCGGTGCGAGGGGCGGGTCCGCAGACTGACGGTTTTCTCGCCAGGATCACGGACTCGATCGCCAGTCACTTCGAACCTGGGACGAAGCACCGGTTCTATCTGCGCGTCCAGCGGGTGTTCGACGAAGAATTGACGTACGCGATCGTGTATCGCCTGAAGGAGAAGAACGAAGCCGAGTTGCGCCAGCTGGCCGATTCGTTTGCCTTCGACTCCTGCGCCGCTAGCCCCGAGCTGGCCGAGATATTTCCTTAGGCGCCCTTCGGCCGGGGCTGCGGGGGGCTTCGATGATGGCGTCTACCAGCCTGGTTGCCTCGTCGCGCTCGGCGTCGCTGAGGCGCTCCGGCCGGACGTGCTTGCTTCGTGGGGGCACGTACCCTTTTTCACCCCGATGTCCGATTACTTGCCCTGGAGAGGGGGCCCTCCTCCCAGTTTGACGGGCTGACGCAGGCGCTTTTGCGCCTCGCCTTCGCTCGGCGGTGCGTCGACCATCGAGCGTGGGCCGAACGCGAAGGCTTCGCGCGACTGGCCCTTGGTCATGGTTCGAGAGCGCGCCTCCTTCAGCGCCCTTGTCCGCGGCGGCGTGGCACCGCGAGCGACTCACGATTGCAACTCGTAGGGCGACACGATGCAAAGCTACCTGGCGCCTGAAACGCCCGCACCATTACCCCTCGGAGGAGCGCCGCGATTGATCCTGGGCTTCCGAGCGCGTTGGGAAAGTGCGGAAGTGGATCCCGTCGTCCACATTGCCCACTACCGCATCACTTTCGATAGAGTGCTAGAGTTCTCCGGTCTTTTGGGCTCAGCGTCCATTAGTCAAGAGTGCGGTATACGAAGGTAGGTTGACACCGCGCGAGGATCCTCCCGGCTCAGATCTGAGCATTAAAAGTCAAAAAGGTCTTTTTATATTGACTGCCAGCTCCGACCTGATTCATAATTAGGCATCCTTATTGGGCCTGCGGTACGGGACGGAATCTTGCGCGTTCTTTCCCGTGGCTCCGAGTTGCCTGGCGTATCTGTCGGTCACCGCGCCGCCAGCGAGCGTTGAGGGTAGGTTAATGCTTGCTCAAGAATGCAGCATTTCAGACGCCCTGCGGTGCCAAGGGATCCCACGCAGGAAATTCCTGAAGTTTTGCGGATCGATGGCTACCGTGCTGGGTCTGCCATTGAGCGCGGTCCCGCAGGTTGCGGCAACCCTGGAAAAGAAGCGCCGGCCCGTATTGGTGTGGCTGGAGTTGCAGGATTGTGCCGGCAACTCGGAATCAATGTTGCGCTCCAGTCATCCGCCTATCGCTGACTTGGTGCTCTCCTTTTTCTCCTGGGAATATCACGAGACGATTATGGCGGCGGCCGGCAAACAGGCCAACAGCGCTCTGGATCGCGTGGTGCGGGAGGAGACCGGCAAATACCTGGCAATCGTGGAAGGTTCCATTCCCACGGCCGATCCCGGATATTGCACCATCGGCGGCCGCTCGGCCCTGGATATCGCCAGGCGGGTCTGCGGGAATGCCGCGGCAGTGATCGCCGTTGGCTCGTGTGCGTTCGATGGCGGGCCGCAACGGTCGGACCCCAACCCCACAGGCGCCATCAGCGTTGGGGAAGCAATCCCGAACTTGAATCTGGTGAACATGGGGGGCTGCCCTCACAACCCCGCCAACACCGCCGCACTCCTTGTCTATTGGCTAACATACGGCCGGATGCCTGCGCTGGACGCCCATAAGCGCCCTTTGTTCGCCTACGGACACATCATCCACGACCAGTGCGAGAGGCGCGCCAACTTCGATGCCGGCCGTTTCGTGGAACGCTGGGACGACGATGGCGCCAGGCGCGGGTACTGCCTTTACAAAATGGGATGCAAGGGGCCGCAAGGGAACTTCAACTGCCCGGTGGTTCGGTGGAACGACGGTACCAGTTGGCCCGTCGAATCCGGGCATGGCTGTGCTGCCTGCGCCTCCTACCGCTTCTGGGACACGGCTTTTCCGCTCTATCGGCGCCTGCCGGGGGTTCCAGGTTTCGGCGTGGATATCACCGCCGGGAAGATCGGTGGCTGGATGACGGCTGGCGTGGCGACCGCTCTGGGGTTGCACGGAATCGCCAGTGCGGCGCGTTCGCAGATGCGCCCGCGAGGCGAGGCGCCAAGGGGCGGACCGACGGAGATCGGCCGGCGCAGCGGTCTGGTGGAGCGCGAAGGGCCGCCCGAGGAACCGTGAGCTGCGGAGGAGATGCCATGAGCATCCCACCTGCTGGAAGTCGGGAGTTCAGATATGCCGCGTATTGTAGTTGATCCGGTAACGCGAATTGAAGGACATCTTCGGGTGGAGGCCCAGGTGGAAGGTGGTGTAATCTCCGACGCCTGGAGTTCCGGCACCATGTTCCGGGGCCTGGAACTGGTGGTCCGCAACCGCGACCCGCGCGAGGCGTGGTACTGGCTGCAGCGGATCTGTTCCGTATGTACCGTGGTCCACGCCCTCGCCTCGGTACGGGCGGTGGAGGATGCACTGCAGATCGAAGTACCCGATAACGCGCGCCTGGTGCGCAACCTGATCGCCAGCGCGCAACTGGTGCAGGATCACGTCGTCCACTTCTATCACTTGCAGGCGCTCGATTGGGTGGACGTCGCCAGCGCCATTAAGGCCGATCCGGCGAAAACGGCGCAAATTGCCGGCTCGTTATCCGACTGGTCCAAGTCCGGCGTGGGCCATTTCAGGGCCGTTCAGGCACGCGTGCGAGCTTTGGTGGAGAGCGGCCAATTGAGTCTGTTCGCCAACGGGTACTGGGGCCATCCGGCCTACCGTCTGCCGCCCGAAGTGAACCTGCTGGCCGTTTCCCACTATCTCGATGCGCTGGAATTCCAGCGCGACTTCATACGGATGCATGCCGTGATGGGCGGCAAGAACCCGCACCTGCAAACCTTTCTCGTAGGCGGAATGTCCACGGCCATGGACCCCGATTCTCCGCAGGCTCCCCTCAATCCGGAACGCCTGCAACTTCTCCGCACGCTGATTGAGATGGGCCAGCAGTTCGTACGCCAGGTCTACGTGCCGGACGTGCTGGCCATCGCCGGTTTCTATGGCGACTGGTTTACCCGCGGCGAGGGAGTGGGCAACTTCCTGGCCTACGGGGACTATCCGGGCAAGAGCATGCACGACCCGTCGGCGTTCTTCTTTCCCGCCGGAGTGATTCGAAAGCGCGATCTCTCGGTGGTACATCCGTTTTCACCGGAAAAAATCACCGAGTATGTGGCGCGGTCCTGGTATGAGTACGGAGATAAGAAGCCCGCGAAGCATCCATTCGAAGGCGAGACAAGACCCACTTACACGGGTCCCGCGCCGCCGTACGATTACCTCCATGTCGATCAGAAGTATTCCTGGCTGAAGGCTCCGCGTTATGAGAACGAGGTGATGGAACTGGGGCCGCTGGCGCGTTTCGTGATTGCCTATGCGGCCGGCAATCAGCCCGCGAAAGGACTTGTCGATTCCGTTTTGGCCCAGATCAAGCAGCCTCCGTCGGCGCTGTTCTCCACCCTGGGACGCATTGCCGCACGGGCCTTGGAAGCGCAGCTTGTAGCGGACAAGATGACCGACTGGATGCATGAGTTAGAGGACAACCTCGGCCGGCGGGTGCTCGACATGCACAATGGCGCGCGCTGGGATCCGGACTCGTGGCCGCGCTCGTGCCGCGGTTTTGGACAGCATGAAGCGCCGCGAGGCTCGCTCGGCCACTGGGTCGAGATCGAGGATGGCGCCATCCGCAATTACCAGGTGATTGCGCCCACCACGTGGAACGGCGGTCCGCGCGATGCCATGGGGCAACACGGTCCGTACGAGGCCGCGTTGATCCAGCATCCGGTTGCGGACCCGGACAAACCGCTGGAGCTGCTTCGCACCATTCACTCCTTCGACCCGTGCCTGGCCTGCGCGGTTCAGGTGGTGGATGCGCGGGGACGCCGATGGCAGCGGGTTGAGGCCACATAGGAGGCTGCGGTGCCAAGAAATGTTTCGCCGACATCCGTGCTGGCCCGCCGCCCCGAGACGGAACTGGTCCGTACCTATGTTTGGGAACTGCCGGTTCGCATCGGCCACTGGCTGATTTTCTTTGCGTTCGTGTCGCTCTCGGTCACCGGACTGTTCATACACCGCCCGTTCCTGGTCCCATCCGGGCAGGCGCCTTACCTCATGGCCACAGTCCGGTTTGTTCACGTGGTCTCGGGATTCGTGCTGATTAGTGCGTTCGCGTTCCGCGTGTACTGGTCTTTCAAGGGCAATTTCTGGGCCAGGTGGTCGGCTTACATCCCCATTCACCGCGAGCAATGGCGCGGGATGGGATCGATGCTCGAGTTCTACTCGTTCCTGCGCTTCGAGCCGGGCCATCGAGTAGGCCATAATCCTCTGGCCGCGCTGACTTATTTCGTTATCTATCTACTGATGCTGGTCGAGATCCTGACGGGCCTGGCTCTGTACAGCCGGGTGGTGGGCAATCCCATCCTGACCCAATTCATCGGCTGGCTGCCGCTGCTCATCGATCCCCAATACCTCCGCGAACTTCATTACTTCCTGATCTTCGTGTTCTTCGCCTTTGTGATCTTCCACGTCTATCTTTCGGTTCTCATCTCGATCGAGGAAGAAAACGGACTGCTCGACAGCATTTTCTCCGGATGGAAGTTCGTGCCGGCCGGCGAGTTGCGTCATGAGGTCGCCGCCATTCCGGAGGCCAAGACCTTCGTCAAACGCCACCAATTGCTGCCGCGCGCCGCGCCGAATGGGAAACGCACTCCGCGGCCCGGCCCGGGCCCGGTGGCGCTCTATCGCAACTGGATCAGCTATGCGGGAACCGGTATTGCCGCCGTGGGCTTGTTGGTATTTGTGGTGCTGATGGCCTACCACACCGTGGGAGGCGGCGCGCTGATTCAGCCCTACGGCGACCTGGTGATCTTTTTTGGGCCGCCGTTATTAGTGTTTGCCGGCATTGCCATCGTGCTGATCGGAATGTACGTGCAGTGGATCCGGTGGCGGATGCACAAGCCGTTGTCCTTCGCACGCTATCCCCAATGGGACCTCAATGTCGCACGGGAAAGAAAGGCGCTTCTGGTAGTCGCGATCGGGGCTGCGCTGCTGTGCGTGCCGGCCATCTACGGCGGCGCTCAGGCTTATCTGTACACTGACGCTGTGTCGTTCTGCGGGGCCGTTTGCCATTCCATGACGCCGGAGTACGTCACCTATCAATCGTCGCCGCACGCGCGCGTGACGTGCGCGCAATGCCATGTCGGACCTGGCGCCACCGGGTATATCGAATCCAAGCTTCGTGGCATGACGGAACTCGTGGAGACTATGCAAGACAAGTTTCCGCGCCCGATTCCGGTTCCTGTGGTGTCGCTGCGCCCGATACGGGGCAATTGCGAGAATTGCCATTGGCCTCCGAATTTCTTCGGAGGCCGGGACGTGCGCAAGGTGCACTTCCTGTCCGACGAGCAGAACACCCGCTGGGAGATCGACCTGCGCGTGTTGGTCGGCGGGGGCGAGTTCGTGAGCCCGTCGCAAATGGGAATTCACTGGCATGTGGCGGGCAAGGTGGAGTATGTCGCGACCGACGCCGAGAGGCAAAACATTACCTGGGTGCGAGCCGTGGATCCTACCACTGGCCAAGCGAGTGTGTACACCTCGCAGCCGCAGCCCTCGACTACCGCGCCGGCTGGTGAGATCCGCACCGTGGACTGCGTGGACTGTCACAACCGCCCCAGCCACATCCTGCAATCGCCGGATGAGAGCGTGGACGTGGCCCTTGCCGATGGCCGTATCGACGCGTCCCTTCCGTTTATCAAGCAGCAGGGCGTAGCGGCTCTTGCCGCGGCTTACGCGGACCGCGAGCAGGCGCTGCGGGGAATCGACAGCGCCCTGACCGGCTACTATCGGAAGACTTATCCGCAGGTGTACGCGGGCAAGCAGCCGGCGATCCAGGCAGCCGTCGGTTATTTACAGAGCAGTTACACCCGCTATTTTTTCCCCGCGATGAAGGTGCGGTGGGACACATACTATACCAACGACGGTCACCTTCGATTCGCGGGGTGCTTCCGTTGCCATGACGGCCAGCATAAGAGCGTGGACGGGAAAGCCATTCGCTCCGATTGCGACGACTGTCACAGGATCCTGCAACAGGGCAAGCCCGGGAGCCTGCAAACCGCAAAGGGCCCCGAGGGGCTATCCTTCGAACACCCGGTAGACATCGGCGACACGTGGAAGGAACAGGCGTGTAACTCGTGCCATACGGGAGGACCGCAGTGATCGATCTAACCGGCGGCCCGCGCGCTTTGCGTGATCCCCATGCGCCACAAGATATTGTGATTCTCGGCATCGGAAACCTGTTGCTCTCCGATGACGGAGCGGGTATCCATGCACTGCGTAGGTTGCGAAAAGACTCGCATGTCAGATCCATGGCCCACCTCATCGATGGCGGCACCATTGGAACCGATTTGTTGGCCGAGGTTTGCGGGTGCCAGAAACTGCTGATCGTCGACGCCGTGGATGCCGGCCTGCCGCCTGGCACTACCATCCGCATGGATTTTAGCGGCCCCGGTCCACAGAAGATCGATACACGGAACGCGCACCAGTTGGGAATACCTGGATTGCTGGACGACCTGCGCCTGCTCGGCCAAGCGCCCCACCAGGTGGTCCTGGTGGGTGTCCAACCCGCCGCGATGGGATGGGGAACGCAGTTATCGCCCGAGGTCGCCAGAGCTTTGCCGGTTGTGTCCGCGGAGGTTGTGCGGCAACTGGACCGTTGGACATCGGCCGGCGACGGCGCGCTCCCGGGAGCAACAAGAACGATATCAGGAACAGAGCAGCCTAGAGAACGCATATGAATGGAAATCGAGCATTAAGGATAATTGCTTTCATGTCGATTTCGATCGGCATCGGCATCCTTAGCCGCGGGGCTTGGGGCTTCGTCGCCTTCGGGATACTGGTGTTAATCGACAACTTCGTCATCCCGAGCCCCCCTCCAGCGCCACCGGACCACGCAGTGGCCGAAACGGAAAGCGCGGAGCCTTAGCACGCTCCGAAGGCCACTGCGAATGCCCCGTGCAGTGGGTGTCAGAGCCGGCACAATACTCCTTCGCCGTGAAGCTTGGGGGCTGGACAACAGGAAGCCTTGCGCGTGCCGACGCGACGCCGTTCGCCAGTCAGCACGTGGTGGTCGCGTGGGGATCGATCAGGGTGGCTGCAAAACGGCTCTGCGCATTCGGCACGGCGACATGGAAATGCCACCGGCTTGGCGAATCGCGGGCTGTGTTTCAGCGAGCCGCGGTCATAGGTCTTGGATTGCGGCAAGACGCCGGGGTAGCGGAAGCGCGGTGGGAGCGGCACATTGGGGTGCGATACGCGTGGCACGGCGTTGAAGGAAATACGCTGGTGAGTTAGCACCGATCCCGGCTGTCAAGTCCATAGGAGGCGCACCCGGGGGCATCGCCGACTGGCTAACTGAAAGACTAATACTTCTGCTCGCGTTTGAAGAACGACTTGCCCCGCGAGTGACCTAACTAACGGCTCCAAGCCGGTCGCGACCCCACGTGTCAGTGGACAAAAAGTAGGCATAACTGGCCAATCGTGATGCCCGCGCGGTCCTAGGTTGAGTGGACTCTTACGGTTCGGGGCGCGTGCACAGATTGGAACCAATTATGCCGAAAATAACCGGCCAATCCGCTGATTCCAGAGCGCTTACGCTGGAAGCTTTAGTTGAATCGGATTGACCGGTTATTTTTAGCTTATCGGTAACTTGCCGACCCGGTAGGCCTCAACCCAGGACGGCGAAACACGAGGGGCAGCCTGGCTGCGTTGTCCCACAAATCGGAAGCAAACTCCGGGCGCAGGTAAGCCTCGACGAAGGGCTCTTACGAGCGGCGCCTCATCAGCCGAAGCTTCCCAGAACGGACTTGGGGACACCAACCGGAATTCAGTTCGGAGAATGGGAGCTTTCGGCGAGTTCTGCGCGAGTTTTTAGGCAACCGGCTCTCCAGTAAAGTCACGGCTGCAGTCCGACCAGCGCCGGCCCGCCGTTCAGAAGATCGGCTTCAGGACCATGCGGCCGTACGCGATGAACGCCATGAGGAGGCCCAGCACGCCGCTTAAGATGATGGGCGTGATCTCGCCGTACTTGGCGTGCACCCAGACGAACACGAGGCTCTCGATTGCCAGGACCGTGGCGGCCACCACCGTAAGCGCCGGCTGCCAGTGGAAGGCGGCGGGGACGATCAGCCCGACCGTGCAGACGAGTTCGAGGATGCCGAGGGCCGCCCAGGCTTCCCGCGGCAACGCACCAAAGGACGGGGCCTGCTTGCTTACCTTGTCGAACATGAAGACCTTCATGACGCCCGACGCTCCGTACAGGAGCGCGGCGAGGACCTGCAGGACCCACAACAGGATGTTCATCGTGTAACTCCTCCCAGTTTCCGCGTCGGCGCGCGCAGGGCGGTTTCTCCCCGCGCGATCCACGTTCTGAGCCCAGATCTAAAGACCATGGATACCTCATGATATCCAACCGTGCGATCGCCGCTCGCATCTAGGCGCGGTCATCAACTCGACGGTATTGGGTCAACCGATCCTATACCACTCCAACAACCTTTGTCGCCGAACCTCCGAAGTTCGCCCGAAACGGCATTTGAGGAGATCTGGGGCGAAAACGCCAGAACAACGAAAGCCAATGGAACAGAACAGGGCTTCACGACCGGGGCGCCTTCCAAAATCATCGGGCGGCGTTCTTCGTTGGCGACCGTGGTGGGAGCGCCTTTCTATTTCACGTATATCGTCGCTCCGATATTCCCTTGGACGACTGATTGGCCGCCGCTGGCTAGCTCCATCAAAGACCAAGGGGAAAACTCAAACACACCCTGTGGGATACCGGTTGGCACCTGCATGTTTATCTGCATCACTCCACACGGCATTCCGGGTGCGCTACCGGCGTACAGCGCCGGTGCATATGTGGCCGGTGTTCCGGGTGGCGTGCCGGGGCTAATATCTACGCTTGTGCCAGGCGCCATGTTTACGGGGCCCGCGGGGTTGAGGCGACCGGTGGCGCAGGGAGAGGCGAGCGAGCCCAAACCCGTGCCCCACATGGAGACTCGGCGGTGGAGAACGCCGGCCTGGACGGCTTGAAATTTCACGATCTCCGCCGGTCGGGTGTCAGGAATCTGTCACGGTCCGGCACACCAGAACGAGTAATAATGTCCATCGCCACCGAACCAGGGCGATGTTTGACCGGTACAACGTCACCAGCGAGGACGATCTGGCCGACGCGGCGAAGCGCATGAAGGACTACCGTGACGCCCGAACGGCCGCTCAAAAGGGGTTGCACTCCGATTTGAATAGTGACAATAACCGTGACAGTGGCCTAAATGAAGAAGGGCCCCGGATCGCTCCGGAGCCCTTAAGTACTTCATAATAGATGGTGCGGGGGAGGGGACTTGAACCCCTACGGGATTGCTCCCGCTAGCACCTCAAGCTAGTGCGTCTGCCAATTCCGCCACCTCCGCGTTCAGGGTGCTACTTCTTCGTTGGCGCCGCGGGCGGGGGCGGCAGCTTTACGTCCTTCATGTCGATCTTTACCTCGCCCGGTTTATCCCCAGGTTGCGGCTTCACGTTGATCTGCACCGGCTGCGCGCCCGGAGGCACTCCTGCCGGGAGCGACTGCGCAGGCGCCGACGTCTTTACCGGCGCCGTCCTCGCCGGCGCGGTATCGAGCACCGACGTTCCCAGCCCCGCGTTCCGCGTTGCCAGAATCGAGAGCGAAAGCGAAGTGACCATGAACAACACCGCCGAAATGGTGGTCGCCTTCGAGAGCAGTGTCGCCGACCCGCGTGGGCCGAAGGCGGTCTGAGAACCCATTCCGCCGAAGGCGCCGGCGAGATCCGCCGCCTTTCCGCTTTGCAGCAGCACCACGATGATCAAGAAAATACAGACGACGACATGAATCGTCATTACCAGGGCATACATAGGGATGTTCTTAGTATAGGAAACGGCGGGCCCTCGGGTCAAACCGCCTGGCTGGCCTTATCCTTCATGCGCGCATAGTGCAGGAACAGGTCCATCCCCTCATATTCCCGCGGCCCCAGCTCGTGCACGATGTGCCGCGTAAGGTAATCGCGGACCAATTCGGGCGCGAAGCCCAGCCGCGCCGATTCCTTCGCCACGATCTCATCCATCTGCGCGAGCCCGTAGCGGCACGACCCGCGGAACGCCTCTACCACATCCGGAGTCACGACTCCCTTGCGCGCCGCCCAGACCGCAAACACCATCGGCGAGCCGGTCATCTCCACCCACTCCCCACCCAAATCGTGGACCTCGTAGGGTAGAGCTCTGGGATCGAGGCGCAGCGCCGGGTCGCCGATAATCAAGGCGGCATCCGCCACTCGCAGCATCGCCTCCAGATCGGGTGCGTGCGCAATGGCCGTATACTCCGCGCCGTAACGGCGCTCCAGAATCACCCGCGCCAGTTGGACCGAGGTGCGCGAACTGCTGTCCACCGCCAGCGTCCGAATTTCCGGCGCCGGCCGGCGAGACACCAGCAAAATGCTGCGCACCGGTCCGTGGCACGCGATCCCCGCGCCCGGAATGATTTCCAGATCCTGCCGCGTCAACTCGAAACAGGGGACGATTCCTATATCGGCTGCTCCGCCCGCCATCTGGTCGGCGCAGGCGGAAGGGATGCGGAAATCGAGGTCGAAAAGCCCTTGCTGCGGTCCGTGCAGCATACCCCACACCAAGGGAGTGGTATTGAGGAAATTTACGGCGCAAACGCGCAATTTGTTGGGTGTGGTCGGACTCAACTCATAGTGTAACAAACCGCTTGTCCAGCGCCTCCCGATGTCGCAATACCCGATTGTGTAGGAAGATGCCACACGATACAATCATTTCGGATTCGAAATACTGAAATGCCGCATCGGCTCGGGCGGAAGCTGATCCTTTCGATCACGGTGATCGTCCTCATCGTGGCGGGGGTATCGGGGCTTGTCAACATCAAAACCGAGGAGAAACAACTCCTCAACACGGTGCTCCTGGGAGCCGGCCAGCTCTCCAAAGGCATAACCAGCGCGACCTGGCACGCCATGCTCGACGACCATCGGGAGGCAGCCTACCAGGTGATGCAGACCATCGCTTTGAAACAGGGGATCGACCGCATCCGCATGTTCAACAGCGCGGGGCACGTCACCTTTTCCACCAACCAGGAGGATCGGCAGGAGTCGCTCGATCTGCGCAAGATGAACGCCAAGACGCTCGTCAACGTCTACCGGGGCACTGACGGCTGGCGACGATTGGACATGCGGACGCCAATCTTCAACGAGACCTCCTGCAGCCAGGCGGAGTGTCACGCTCATCCGGCCGACGTGAAGACGCTCGGCGTGCTCGACCTGTCGCTGAGTTTGCAGAGCGTCGATCACGAAGTCGCTGGGCTAAAGTACCGCGTGCTGCTGGTCACCGGAGTGGAAGTTACGCTGATCGGCCTGTTCATCGTCTTTTTCACCCGGCGATTTGTCGGCCAGCCGATTGAGAAGCTGATCGCAGGCACGCAGGCGATCAGCCAGATGGAGCTGGATAAACCGCTGGATATCGCCGGCAACAGCGAAGAACTGGACGAACTGGCGCGCTCCTTCGACGTCATGCGCGACCGCCTGCGCACCGCGCTCGCCGAAATCAACAGCTTCACCCAGAGCCTGGAAACCAAGGTGGAGGATCGCACGCAGCAGCTCAAAGCGGCCCACCAGAAACTGCTGCAGAGCGACCGGCTGGTTTCGCTCGGGGAACTCGCCGCCAGCGTGGCGCACGAAATCAACAATCCGATTGCCGGTGTACTCAATCTGTCCATGCTGCTGCAGCGCATGCTGAAAGACGACGGCATCCAGCAGGAGCGCATACCGGAGTTTCGCCGGTATCTCACCCAGGTAACTAACGAGACCACGCGCGTGGGGCGGATCGTCTCGGACCTGCTGGCTTTCTCGCGGCGCTCCAAGCCGCAGCGTGCGCCCGCTGACGTCAACAAAATCGTGCGCATGACGCTCTCGCTGGTGCAGCACAAGATGAAGCTGAGCAGCGTCGAAGTGGAAACCAAACTTAGCGACGATTTGCCGCCGGTGCCTTGCGATCAGTCGCAGGTGCAGCAAGTGGTCTTGAATCTGATCCTCAACGCGGCTGAGGCCACTCATGGCAAGACCGAGCGGCGGGTGGCGATATCCACTTCGGCGGACAGTGGATTTGTGCGGCTGGTGGTGGCGGACAACGGGGAGGGAATTGCGGCCGAAAATCTGGCCAAGATCTTCCATCCGTTCTTTACTACCAAGCCGGAAGGGAAGGGCGTGGGCCTAGGATTGGCCGTCTCGTACGGAATCATCGAGGCGCATGGCGGAGATATCGAAGTAACCAGCCGGGTGGGAGAAGGAGCCAGGTTCACGGTGTCGCTGCCGTTGCAGGCACGGGCCGGCGCCGGGTTGGCGCTGCCGGAGTTGGCGCGGAAGGGATGAAGTACCTGTATGTGGCGGCGCCGCCGGAAGTCCGTCCGGAGGATCGGCGCATGATAACCGGGCTCCTGTCAGGCGAATTCGACCTGCCGGTGCGGGAAATGGAAATCCCGGACCTGGATTTTGCCTATGAACCTGGCCGGCGGCAGTACAGCTCGATCGCCGTGCTGGAAATGGCGCTGCGGCTGATCCCGGACGATGCCGCGAAGTTGCTGACGGTGACCGATCGGGACCTGTTCGTTCCCGTGCTGACATTTTTGTTCGGACAGGCGCAACTGGGCGGCCTCGTCGGGGTCCTGTCGTTGGCCCGGCTGCGGCAGGAATTCTACGGTTTTGCGCCCAACCGGGAGCTATTCGAGGAGCGCGCCGCTAAAGAGGCGCTCCACGAGACCGGCCATATGTTCGGGCTGGTGCACTGTTCAGACCGGGGTTGTGCCATGTCGCTGGCTACCAATATCCGGCAAATCGACATGAAGCAGTCCGCCCTTTGCGCCCCGTGCAAGGCGCGTTTAGCGAGGGCCCAAGGAGTGAAGGCATGAAGAACCGCTGGCAGATCCTGGTAGTAGACGACGAAGAAGTAATGTGCGAATCGCTGGCTGCGTGGCTGCGCGAGGACGGCTACGTGGTGGACACCGCGGCATCGGGGCATGAAGCCATCGATAAAACGCGCCAGCGTGACTACGCCATTTACTTCGTGGATTTGAAGATGCCGGGCGGGATGGATGGCATCGAGACCATGATGCAGATTCGCCGCATCCGCGCGGAGGCGTCCATCATCATCATCACCGCTTACGCCACGGTGGACACGGCCATCACCGCGATGAAGGAGGGCGCGCAGGAGTATATCGTCAAGCCGTGCAATCCGGAAGAGATTTCGCTCCTGGTCAATCGCATCGTGAAGGTGAAGAACCTGCAGCGCGAAAACAGCATCCTGCGCAAGAAACTCAGTCGCCAGTATGTCGTGCACGACATCGTCACCAAGAACGCTCGCATGCGCGACATTCTGGCGCTCTGCCAGGAAGTGGCGAGCCTGCGCAGCACGGTGCTCATTCAGGGCGAAAGCGGCACCGGTAAGGAGATGATCGCGCGCGCCATCCACAACTCCGGCGGCCGCGCACAGAAACCGATGGTCGCGGTCTCCTGTGCGGCGCTGGCGGAAACGCTGCTCGAGTCGGAGTTGTTCGGGCACGAAAAGGGAGCGTTCACCGGAGCCGACCAACAAAAGCGCGGCAAATTCGAATTGGCAGACGGGGGTACCATCTTTCTCGACGAGATTGGCGATATTTCTCCCAAGCTTCAGGTGGATCTGCTGCGCGTGCTGCAGGAACGCTCTTTTTATCGCGTGGGCGGATCGCAGGAAGTGCGCGTGGATGTCCGGGCGATCGCCGCGACTCATGTGAACTTGCAGCAAGCAGTCGCGGAGGGTAAGTTCCGGGAGGATCTTTACTACCGGCTGAATGTGATCGAAATCCGCATTCCGCCGCTGCGCGAGCGGCGCGAAGATGTGCCTTTGTTGGCGCTGCATTTCCTGGAGCGGCTGGCGCACGAACTGGGGAAGGATGTCAGCGATATTTCCGAGGGCGCACTAAAGCTTCTGATGGAGTACAACTGGCCGGGGAATGTGCGGGAGTTGGAAAATACCATCGAGCGGGCCATCGTCACCTGCAAGAATCATGTGCTCACGGAAGATTCCTTCGGCTTCCTTGCCCTGAATGGGACGGCGGGAAGAGTATGGGCCCCTCCGGCCGGCATGAGCCTGGAGGAAATGGAGAAGGTGCTGATCGTGAGCACGCTCCAAAGGACCAGTGGCAATATCAAGGAATCGGCGGGCATTTTGGGAATCGATCGCTCTACGCTCTACGAGAAGATCAAACGGTACGAGATTCCGCGGTAATTCAAGAAAAGCCACAGATGAACACAGATAAACTAGCTTAGCTAACGCGGCATAAACGCAAGCAAAACCTTATTCACCACGGAGCATTTGGACTGGGGGGCCAGTCTGGTGGGGAAAGAAACATCGCTGCATCTGTGTTGCGATACTGCGGCCGCAAGAAAGGTTCGGAAGTGGCGCCGCTCTGAAGCCGCGGCGCCGGCCATACCTCGAACCGAGTCATCGAGCCTCATCGCTAAGGTAAGGGTTGTCGACAGCCCGCCAGACCCGCTA
>Ga0182018_10002788_pt1 | contig 16780 bp, 13 predicted proteins | sample 812P2MmetaG_FD_120490 | JGI IMG/M metagenome (GOLD analysis project Ga0182018, IMG submission 120490) | Permafrost microbial communities from Stordalen Mire, Sweden - 812P2M metaG | ecosystem: Environmental > Terrestrial > Soil > Wetlands > Permafrost | place: Sweden: Stordalen | collected... | reverse complement strand
TGCCGGACGGAACTCGAGGGCAAGGTCAACGCCGGTGCGCGGTAGCGTGCCCAGGGAGAAATTTGGCCATAGCTAGTAATCAAGGCTATTATTTGGCGGTGGCCGGCTTGGTCTATCATTCTGGCGATTGATGCCCAGAGCATGAGTTCGCCGCGGAGGTTCGATTGAATCCGACACCGCTTGCTCTGCCTGTGTTGATCGTATTGGTTGCTCTATTGATCCTCGCCCTTTCGATCCGGCGAATCCGAAGTGTCGGGCGGTTGCCACACAGGAAGTGGCGTCGAGTAACCGAGCGGCTTGTGCTGTCGCTGGTCACCTTGGTTTGCACTGCAGCCACGCTGACAACTGCGTACAACACGATTGCGCAGCGTTACTACCAGTCGATTTATAAAGCCCCCGGAAAACTCTACGAAGTCGGGGACTACAGGATGCATCTCTACTGCACGGGCGAGGGTGCTCCCACGCTTGTCCTGGAGGCGGGTTGGACGGTCCCTGCGCTGGGGTGGGGCACAGTGCAGCCCGAGTTGTCGAAAACAACCAAGGTGTGCTCATACGATCGCGCGGGATACGGCTGGAGTGAACCACACCCCGGGCCGCGGGATGCGGACCAGATTGCTACTCAGCTCCATGCCTTGTTGCAGCAGGCTGGAGTGACGGGGCCGATTATTATGATGGGGCACTCGATGGGGGGCTATACATTCGGGACTATGCGAGTCACTATCCTGAAAATCTGGTGGGGCTGATTTTTGTCGACGCCGTCACACCAGTGCAGCCGGATCAACTTTCCCCCGAGCTAAGAGCAGACCTTTACGAAATACCGAGCTACGAATACTACATATTCTCGGTGACGTATGGGCTCGGTATTCCGCGGGGGGTGGGCGAGTGCTCTAAGGTTTATGCGGGCTTTGAGGAGCACACCGAACGGATGTTGGCGGAAAGTGTGTGCAACAGCTCGTTGGGTGAGATCTGGAAGGAGTACAAAGGCTGGTGGCGGTCCTTCGACGAGACGATTCACACCGGGCCTTATGGAGGGCTGCCTATTTTGATTTTTTCGCGAGTCGCAACTGGAAGGCAGTATGGATGCGCAATCATCCAAAACCCGAGATTCTTATGACTTTCGCTAAAATGCTCAGTTTTACGCGAAGCATTTGCCGGCGTGGCCGATTCTGACGGAGGTGCTTCCGATGAAGTGCATCGTGCGCGCCACGCTCTGAAGCACGCCCTGCGCCGCAAACACGGGTGTGATCCCGAGGAAGCGAAGCGGATTGCCAAAATTCTTGATCAGGCTGCAGCCGAGATACTGGGAAAATAGCGGCGCCCGCAGGCGCACATCAAAACCTGAAAGGACAGACCTACAGAAAGAGAGATTCATGCCGAATACTTTGTTGAATGAAACTTTAAAAAGCGTAATTCAGGATGAACGAGTCCGTGCGGTAATCGAGCGATTGGAGGCAGAACGTCGCGGCGCAGGGGCCGGCAGCCCGAACGATGACGGCCAAAGCCAGGATCCGTATGACTATGCGGAGCGTGGGTTCTCAATTCGTCCCCAGCAAGGCGACCTCATCTATCTTTTGTGCCGTGGAATGCGCGCTAGGCGTGTGGTCGAGTTCGCGACTTCGGTCGGAATGTCGACCCTGTATTTCGCTGCATCTATGCGTGACAACGGCGGCGGCCGCGTAATCGGTTCGGAACTCGTACCGGCAAAAGTCGCGACCGCGAAGCGCAATCTCAGCGAGGCTGGTCTCGCTGACTATGCGGAGATTCGCGAGGGCGATGCTCGGCAGACGCTGCGCGATCTGGGAGGTCCGGTAGATTTTGCCCTGATCGACGGCTGGCCGCGCGATGAAGAGCCTTCGCTGGCGCGCGAGGTGATTGAGATCGTCGCTCCACAACTTCGCGTTGGCGGGTATGTAATGAACGACAACGCGGAGCCGGATTTCCTGGAGTTTATTCGCGATCCAGGCAATGGATTTATTTCGATCACGCTGCCGCTCAAGAGTGGAACAGAGCTTTCGGTGAAGGTGGCGTAATTCAGCGAGGCGCGCTGGCGCCGCTTGAACACAGGTCGTAAACCGATTCCTGAAACAACTGCGGCGTGGAGTTGCATCCGCAGAAGACGCGGATCGTAGGTCTCGATTGACGATTCCGCGGCGAAGCGAGTGCCCGGATACTTGAAGAGCCTCGCGCTGGACGACCTGTCGGGAACGGTGCCAGGTTGGGTGATGGTATACGCGGAAACCTTCATAGCGGCAAGCAAGGCCGCGGATCTGGTGAACGTAAAGTGGAGTTCGGGCACACCATCACGCGCCACGCCTTCTCGCATCGCGCGGGTGAAAGCTTCCAGCGACCAAACTCCTATACCGGTTTTCGGGTCCGGAGTGATATTGGTGCCAAAAAATGGCCCCGAACGGAGTGTTTATTCGATATCCGCCAGCAAACGCTTGTCCTCCTGGTTGGGTATGGCATGCCGCGCAATGTCCAACCGCTGAGAGAGCTTCGCCCTTGGCAACCAGTTCGGCATAAAAAGTTGATGGGCTCGGGGGCTCGATCGGAGCTATCGAAGGCCGCCATGCCAAGAGCAACAAACCAGCCAACATGAAACAAGCTGTAATGAGTATCGCGATCAAGATGCGGCGAATCATCGTTGTCTTTCTCCCATCGGCCCCGAAGTTTCTATTAGAACTCGATTCCATTCACTCACCGATTTGGTTACCCGCTTTTTAACTCAATCAGATGGTTGATGAGACCGATCGGTCGCATCGAAAGCGAGATAAATTTGCTTGGCGGTTCAATCGAAGGATAAAACGATTGAAGGCTAACCTGAGAGACCCGTTTCCTGAGCAGAGTTTGCTACATCAACAAGCAGGGGACCAGGTAAGAAGATTACCGTCCTGCGGCCTTCTGGTCGCGAAGAACCATGCACGTGGAAGCTGCTTTCGCAACCAATCGGTTTTCCTCGTCTGTAATGGTGCACTCGACGTAGCCGATCGTATCGCCCCGCCGCACGACCGTTCCTTCCGCCTTGAGTTGCGTCTGCCACACCGGGCGAAAGAAATTGATTTTCAATTCCACGGTGGTAAAGGATTCATCCTGGCCAAGAGTGCTTGCAAACGTAATGCCCATCGCGGCGTCAGCAATATCGCAGAGAATTCCGCCATGCAGCGTGCCCATGGGATTGGCATGCTCTGGCCCGGCTGCCAGGACGACTGTCGCCCGTCCTTCGGCTATGTTTTTCGCCTCAAATCCAATCAGGCGCGCGACCGGCACGTCGTTCGTTTTTGCTCGTTCCCTGAAGTCCGCCTGCGAGGGAATTTCTTGGGTACTCATGGCTTGTTGGCTCCGGCCTTCGCTTTCCGCGCACGAACCTTGGTTTCGAGGTATTCCTCCAGATGCCGGCAGGCGAGATCAAGAGACTCTCTATTCCGCTGCAGACGACCCACCATCCCGCTGCCTTCAAGAGTGCTGGCAATCAGGGTGGGTAAGTTTGCCGAATCGACATCGGAACGAATCTCGCCTCGTCGTTGCCCCTCCTCGGCAATTGATTGCATACGGTCGAGCCAGGAACTGAGAGCCTGGCGAGCTTTGGCCCGCAGCTTCGGATTTCCGTCGTCACAATCGATGGCCGTATTCAACAGCGGGCAGCCTCCTGGAACCACCCCGGTGCTCCGGTCTCGAAAGTTCCGCACAATTTGTTTGAGGCGGTCAACTGTATTTGGAATCTGCTCTGTACCTTCGAAGCGCGTATCCATTGCGAGTTTCCAAGCGTGGTCGAAGGCCTCTCCTGCGAGCTCTTCTTTGTTCTCAAAGTGCCTGTAAATCCCGCCTTTTTTGAGACCGGTGGCTCGCATGAGATCGGAAAGTGCAGCGCCGTCATATCCCTTTTGATTGAAGATTGGCGCTGCCTTACGAATGATCTCTTGCCGAGTCTGCTCGCCTTTGCGCATGTTCTGCTCCTAACAATGTCAACTTCGCGATCTCATACGGTCGCTGGCCCCACCATACAAGCAGTTGGATGAGACCGACCGGTTCCAGGTCGCATTGATGTGCGACCAGTGAGAGCCAATACCAATTTCCCAATGCTTCCGGCGGCTTCGGTGAAAACTCGGAGGGTCACCTCGGCCCTATGGCCGGCTCAGGCGGATCGAAACCTGAGGTCACCATCGCTCAGTGGCTCACCGCTTTGCTGGTGGTCGTAATGATGCTCCAGCACTATACGCGAGTCGTTCCATTTCCTGAAGGTGCGCCAGCTCACAGTGCAGACCTTGCCTGTCGCCCCGACCGACTCCAGTGTCCACCGAGAGTGGGTCTCGTCGGTAGCATCTCCCGGAATTGACGTCTCTCGAATGGACATCGACACACCACCGACCTCGGCCATTGCATGGAGGGGAACGAGGAAGTTCGAAAGAAGCGAGTGCACTTCCGCCCTTCCGCGAATGGGTTCTTCCATGGTTTCACTGCTCCCCTCGATGTCGTCGGCATAAAACTCGTCGAAAATCTCAAGATATTCTTCATAGCCTCGGGCGATCTCAGCATGGACGATGGCTGCATTTAGGGTGCGCTCCGCGGTCCGACATTGTGCGTACGGATCGGGATGAAACTGATCGGCGGAGACGAAACCGCGGTGATGGCTCATTGAAAGTTTGCGAAGTCTGAGCTTCGCTCTTGCTTTCTCTCATTCTGGAGCGCGGGCGATTACGACCGCGAACGCCTTAGGTATCGCTATTCGCCGCGTTTTCAAGATCACACCCTAGGCAACTGACTGGTGTCCCAGCCGCCGCCGAGCGCTTTGATTAGAAGCACGTTTGCCTCAAGCCGCCGCCGAATGATGTCAATATCATTTCGCTCGTTCGTGAGAGCAGCTGTTTGCCAGATGACCACCTGGAGATACGTATCGACGCCGCCCGCATAGCGGTTTTGGGAAAGTTGAAGTGACTCTTCCGCTGAGGCTGTGGCCGAATGCTGCTGAGTTGACTCTGTATTCAGTATGTGGAGTACGACGAGATTGTCTTCGACCTGCTGATAGGCATTCAGCACTGTCTGGCGATAGTTGGCGACGGTTCCGTCGTAGCCGGCACGAGCCGATTCTGTTGTCGCTCTGCGCCTGCCTCGATCGAAGATCGTCTCGGAGAGAGTGGCGCCAATCGCCCAAAATCGGCTAGGCCACTCAAGCCAGTTCGCCCCTGAGGTCCCTTCCACACCGAATACTCCGGCGAGGTTGAGTGTCGGGTAGTATGCACTCTCTGCAATACCAATTTGCTCGTTGGCTGCCGCCATACGCCGCTCCGCTTCAGCAATATCAGGACGGCGTTCGAGCAACTCCGACGGCAGAGTCACCGGGATATCCGGCAGTCGAGGAGCCCGGACGTTGACCGGAATGGGAGCAAGACGAAACTGTGCTGGCGATTTGCCGAGCAGAATGGCCAGCGCGTGCTCATATTGCTGCCGCTGCACCATGATGTCCGAGGCTTGCACTCGCGTTTGCTCAAGTTGCGTCTGAGCTTGTGCTACGTCCGCTTTTGGGGAAACGCCGCCCTCAAAGCGATACTTGGTCAGCTGCAGTGCATCGCCGTACGCCTTCACCGTATCGTCGAGGAGCTGTTTTTGTGCATCGTCGCTGCGCACTTCGAAGTAATCGATTGCGACTTCGGCATGCAGGCTCAAGCGAACGGTCTCCAGGTCTGCCGCACTGGCCTGGGCCTGTTCCCTCGCAGCTCTGACAGTCCGGCGAATGCGTCCCCAGAGGTCCACCTCGTAGGACAAGTCGACAGGAAGCGTTAGATCTCCAGTACCGTTGTTCACCTGAGAGGAGGGAAAGTAGGGCTCGTTTGCGGAAGCGCGTACCGCCGACGCGCTGGGCGCGACAGCGATGGTGGGCGTTTCGGCGGCGCGGTTGAACCTGACAGCCGCGCGAGCCTGACGAAAATTTGCCTCGGCTTCCTTTAGGGTTTGATTGGAGGGATCAACCTGCTCCTCCAGTTCGTTCAACTTCGTATCTCCGTAGAGTTCCCACCACTTTCCACGAAGCGCTGTATCGCTCGGTTCGGCGACCTTCCACCCGTCACCGGCCTGCCTTTCCGAGCTTTCCTTAAACGTAGGGACGGGCGGAACATCGGGTTTTGTGTACTTCGGGCCGACCATGCATCCGGCGGTCAGAAGCAGGAGCGATGTGCCTGTCAAGAAGAGTCCGCGCCGCATCATCGCCGCACCGTGTCCCCGGACTTCGCGCGCACACGCACAGCCGAGCCTTCCGCCAAGGAATCGGATGGGTTCACGATGACCTCGTCGCCGGTTGACAGTCCGGAGAGAACTTCAACTGCGTTCCCGTAGTCTTGGCCAATCGTAATGGGCGTAAGCGCTACATGGCCGTTGCGGACTACCCCGGCGCGCAACCCCTCAGAACGAAAGAGCAAAGCATTCGATGGAATCGTTACTGCACCGGCACTCGCAGGAACCTTCAGATGAATAAAAGCATACGCGCCCGGAAATAAACGCCCTGTGCGATTGTCGACATCGACCTCAACGTTGAGAGTGCGCGTATTCAGATCGATCGCGTCGGAATTGCGCACGACTGTCCCAGTGAACTCCTCAGTGGGAAAGGCATCCAGCGTCACCTTCGCAGATTCCCCATTCCTCACGTTGGGGGCGTAAACCTCGGGGACCGGAATGTAGATGCGCAGCGTTCGGATGGATGCAAGGTGGAAGATCTCTTTCGTCGAATTGTCATCAGCTTGAATCAGGGCTCCGATATCTGTATTGCGCGCGGTGATAACTCCGTCGAACGGAGCTGTAATGCGTTCAAACCTCTGCAATTGCTCCAGGCGGTCGACATTTGCCTTATTCGAGGCGACTAACGCTTGTTTTGCATTGAGATCGCTGACTGCCCGGTCGGTTTCCTGCTGGGAAACTGAATTGGTCTTGACCAGATTCTGCCAACGCGCGGCAGTAATCTGGGCAATCTCAAAATTTGCCTGGGCAGTTTTCAGGTCCGCTCGGGCCTGTTCCAGTTGCTGATCGAGTTCAGGAGTCTCAATCAGCGCCAGCAACTGCCCCTGTTTAACGTGTGCGCCGATATCGACATTCCAATCCTTCACGTAACCGCGGGTCCGCGCATAGATTGGAGTGTCATTGAATGCCTGCGCATTTCCGGGTAACGCGATCTCCTGACCCTGTCCATCTGCTCCCCCTTTCGGGTGCACAACTTCCACCACCGGGTTCGCGGATGCTCGGGCGACTTGATCCAGATTCGTCGCAGCCGCCACCCTTGAATGGATTCCTTGGACTACGCCGAATGCCATTATGGCAAACAAGACTGCTGTGACCATGGATAGCTGTCGTCTGGTGACCGGAGTTTTAGCACTTGCGCTGTCCGAACCAGTTGCGTGATTTATGACTGGAGAATGACTGACTGAAGAACGATCAGGTGTGTTCATCTTTACGCCTCCGCCGATTTTTGAGTCGCCGATCTCTGAGTGTCTGGGGACTTGGCTTTTCCGTGAAAAAGGGTGAAGACTGACGGTACAAAGACGAGGGTCGCCATAGTTGCGCAAAGAAGTCCGCCGATGACTGCGCGTCCCAGGGGCGCATTCTGTTCGCCACCGTCTCCGAGGCCCAGCGCCATCGGGACCATGCCAATGATCATGGCGAGCGAGATCATGATGACAGGACGGAATCGCGTATTGCCCGCCTCGATTGCCGCTTTTACGGCATCGCCGTGTTCTGCCAGCTTCTCTTTTGCAAACGAAACCACAAGAATGCTGTTGGCAGTCGCAACCCCCACGCACATGAGCGCTCCCATCAGGGCAGGCACACTCAGGCGGGTCTGGGTGAAGAACAGCATCAGCACAATGCCAGCCATCGCCGCGGGCAGCGCCGTAATGATGATGAATGGGTCGAGCCACGACTGAAAGTTCACGACGATTAGCATGTAGACCAGCATGATGGCAGCAACCAGTCCAGCAAGCAGCCCAATGTACGAGCTGTGCATGGTCTCGACCTGGCCACGTATCGTGATAAAAGTCCCTCTTGGGAGCTGTTTGCGGTAACGATTGACAATGCTCTCGACATCCCGGCTTGTGGCGCCAAGGTCGCGGTCCTGGGCAGACCCATAAATATCGATGACACGGCGGATATTGTAGTGAGAGAGAATCGCCATTTCGTGCGATCTCTTCATAGAAGCGACGTCGGCCAGAATTTCCGGATTCCCCTGACGGCCTCCTGCAATGGGAACGTTCTGAAGGTCTTGGACAGACTGAACCCTGTACTGGGGCGTCTGGACAACCAGGTTGTAGTTCACACCGTTATCCCAGTTGACCAGGAACATCGGCGTAACCTGAAAGCTTCCGCTCAGTGTGTTCAATGCGCTCTGTGCGACCTGCTGTTCGGTATAACCCGCCTGGGCTGCCTTAGTCCGGTCAACCTCGACCTCCAAGGTCGGATAATCGAGTGGCTGTTGTATGTGCAGGTCAGTCAGCCCTGGAACACCATGCATCTCGGCCATCAGCTTCTCGGCGATCTGATGACTGGCCTGAACATTGCTACCTTCGATCTGCACATCGATCGGGGAAGGAAGGCCAAAGTTTACGATCTGAGTCACCATGTCGGCTGGTAAGAAATAGAAGCTGACCCCGGGGAATTCTTCCGGGAGCCGTTGCCGCAAAGTCCGTACGTAATCTGCGGTCGGGTGGTGATTTTCCCGCAGCGATACCAAAACATCGACGTCATTGGCGCCGAGAACGCCCGAGGTCGAGTGCATAGTGTTGAATGGGCTATACGGTAGGCCAATGTTGTCGAGGATGTTGTCCATCTCCGCTGGCGGTATCTCGTGGCGAATAAAGTCCTCGACAAGATCCGAGAGCCGGGCAGTCTCCTCAATACGCATTCCGGTCTTTGAGCGCAGGTGCAGAATGAATTGCCCGCTGTCGGACTGCGGGAAGAAATCCCGACCGAGCCAGGGAACAAGAAGCAACACGGACAGGCAAGCGACGAGAAATATCGGGATAAAGATCCTGCGGTGCAGCACACTTCGCGTCAAAAGATCACGGTAGATGCCGCGCAGGCGCTCAAAACGTCGCTCGAAGGCTTTCTGAAACCGTGAAAATACGTTACCGGCGTCTCCCCGATCTTCGTTGAGCCGTAGCATGTACATCACCATCGTCGGCACCAGCGTCCGGGAGAGAAGATAGGATGCAAGCATGGCAAAAACGACGGCTTCGGCCAACGGAACGAACAGATACCGTGCCACGCCGCCAAGCAGGAACAGCGGCATGAATACGATGCAGATACAAAGCGTCGATACCAAAGCGGGAATCGCGATCTGCTGCGCACCATCCAGAATGGCCTGTTTGATATTGGTTTCGTGTCCTTCTTCAAGGATGCGGTTGATGTTTTCAATTTCGACCGTGGCATCATCGACGAGGATGCCAACAGCAAGCGCTAGGCCACCCAACGTCATAATGTTGATCGTTTCGTGCAACAAGCTGAACAAGATGATCGAGGTCAGAATCGAAAGCGGGATGGAGACGGCAATGATGAGAGTGCTGCGCCAGCTGCCGATGAAGAGCAAAATCATCACGGCGGTCAGGCAGCCGGCAATCAGCGCTTCACGAACTACTCCGCTGATTGCGCCGCGTACAAAGACCGACTGATCGGCAAGGGGGGTGATCTTTAACTGCGGAGGCAAGGTTGACGCGGCAGAGGCAACAACTTGCGAATGCCGGAGACAACATCCAATGTTGATGCGTTCCCCGCCTTGAGGATACTCATCAGGACGGCGCGATTTCCATCCTGGCGCACGACATTGGTCTGTACTGCGAAACCGTCGCTTACGGTAGCGACCTCGCGCAAATAGATTGTCGTGTTCCCCACCTGCTTGATAGGGATGTTGCCTAACCCTCCGACCGTACGGGGATAAACATTCATCCGCACGTCGAGTTCACTCTCGGCCACTTTGGCTGTACCCAATGGGAGAATCAGATTCTGGGCATTTACAGCGTTGAGCACATCCGATGGCGACACACCCTTTGCCTGCATCAGGCTCTGATTCATGTTGACCATGACTTGTCGCTGCTTTCCTCCGTAGGGCAGAGGGATAACCGCGCCAGGAACCGTGATCAGTTGCGTACGCAGAAAGTTCAGAGCGAGGTCGTTCAGTTGTTGCTCTGACATTCCTTCGCCGGAAAGACCGAGTTGCAGAATCGGTACGCTAGAGGCGCTAAAGTTAATGATCTCGGGAGGCTGGATGCCGGGCGGCAAAGTACGTTGAACAAATCCAGCGGAGGCAACGACCTGGGCGTTTGCGGTATCCAGGCTGGCACCAGGCTGCAGGAAGATTTTCACAATTGCTTCGCCGTTGTAGCTCGTCGATTCGATGTGCTGGATATTGTCGACCAGGGTCGTGAGCACCTTTTCGTAAGGAGTGGTCAACCGCGCCTCGACGTCCTCAGCATTCAGCCCCGTATAGGTCCACGCCACTGCGATCACAGGAATATTGATATTCGGGAAAATGTCGGTGGGAGTGTTCAGAATGGTCACCGGCCCAAGGATGCAAATGAGCAGCGCCAAAACGATGAATGTATAGGGCCGGTTGAGAGCGACGCGGACAATCCACATAGGGTAATCAGGTCAAGGCGATACCGTTCCCGGAACGGTATACATCCATTGAATCTCTCCGAAGAGCTGGTTTCGCTTACCGTGTTGCTATCGACTATCAGATGAAGTGAGAGACCGAACGGTCGCATAAAAAAAGATCTCGCGCCACTCCCCTAGAAGAAACCAGTCGTTCGCATACCCTTTGAGCAGACAGCCATGCGTGCGAAGCATTGCTACTAGGCTTAACAAAGTATGGCTTCAACGGCGCTACGACGAACTGGCCTCGCCATCTAACGAGGACATCGCAGCTTCACCAGTCTAAATTCGGAAAATGGGTGGGGGATGAGATGTCTCGAACTTGCCTGCGTCACAACGAGCCTATTTCAGTTGTCAGGAAGTTTTCTGAATGAGGACAGCCCATGATCACCGGGGCCCTCATATCGCTCTGGAGCACTCCTTGCCAAGCGAACTGGCTGCGATTTCTCCCTTCGTGGACAGGCTCATGCTCTTGCTCAGAAAGTGCGGCATTGTTCCAGAAGGTGTAAGCGACGTTGAAGTCGCATTGCGGGAAGCCCTGGCAAATGCCATGATTCACGGAAATCATGAGGATCCTCGAAAACACGTCCACGTCACGTGCCGGTGCGAGCCTGGCGAGGTGTCAATCGCTGTAAAGGACGAAGGAGAAGGATTCGACATTAATAATGTCCCGGACCCTACGGCTCCAGAACGGATTGGGTCGGTTCACGGCCGTGGCATCCACTTGATGAATGCGGTAATGGATGAAGTTCGCTTCGAGGAAGGTGGAGTTGTTGTCCAGTTGCGAAAGAGTGCCAGCGAAGCTCCAGGCGCCAAGGATCCACATAACAACGAGACGAACTAGGTTCGGTTATTTCAGAGCCAGAGTTGTCTGCCCCAAGTGGTAGGACATGTGGTTGGTTCGACTCATCAGAACAGCCAATCGGTTCCGGGTCGGATCTTTGGCATAATCTTCTTCGGACACTGCATTATGCCGCCGCAACCATTCGGTCCGATCTGAGGGGCTTTGCCTTGGACCGAGTTAGGGGAGATCAAAGAAGTCCCCTAGAACAGACTATAAATGAATGGGGCTATTACTGAACTTTCTGCAAGCACAATCAGAGCGCTGAACAGGGAAAGAACAATCAGCATTGGCAGGAGCCACCAGCGTTTATTGCGACTGAAGAAAACGAAAAGTTCTCCCGCAGTGCCGGCATTGCGAACAACTCTGTGTAGGAATGTCATGGCGTTTCCCGAGACTTGGAGTATGTTCTCTCCAAATGCAGCGACGCCATTGTCGTCCCGACTGTCCTTAGCGTCAACATGAAACAACCCTCGGGGTGACAGGATCCTGCTTCGCGAGTGGAACGGATAACGGACCCTGGAGTTAAACAGTCGCCCGTGTTTGACAGTAACCGGACCTAAGGGTACTTTACCATTGCAAAGAGACTGGAGTCAGACCTTGCGGCGACTTTTGACCACAATCGGCCTCTCGGTTGTCAGTGTGTTTGCGACCCTTGTTTTGCTGGAAGGCGTGGTTAGAATCGTCGATCCGCAAGATCTCACCTTTTGGGACAGCCACCAATTTCGGAGAATTCGTGCTACCGCACCTCATTTCGTGGAAAATGCTCCGAACGCCAGGGCCGGATTTACCGGGGTCTCAATATCTATCAATTCTGTCGGCCTTCGAGACGAGGAAATCAGCATTCCGAAGCCGCCGAATACTGTCCGAATCCTGACCGTGGGTGATTCGATCACTTTTGGATACGGAATTCCACTGGAGGACACTTATTCGAAGGTGCTGCAAAAGCGGCTAAACCGAAATCCTCCTCGTGCGATGCGATATGAGGTGCTTAATGGAGGAACCCTAGGCGGTTCCCTTGGCGATTATCTTTATTTCCTACAGCAAAAAGCGGAGAAACTGCAACCTGATGCGATAGTCATCGGTGTTTCGTTGAATGACATCCTCTTATATTCAAAAGCGGGTGGTGTATCGGAAGCTGGCGCAACGTGGCGGAGCGGACGCCCACCTTTCCCTAAAAGGATTAACGAACTGTTGTTGCACCATTCGCAGTTGTACGTGTTCTGCTACGCACGACTTAGGTCATTCTTGTTCGGTTCTGGAATTCTAGATATCAACAGAGTCCGGGGTCTGGATTTCGTCACTCTAAGTCCCCCCACCGAATATCAAAGAAAAGCCTGGGAATCGAGCTTCGATATGCTGTCACAGATTATTGCGTTCTGCGATGGCCACGATTACCGACTCCTCGTCGTGGTCTTTCCGATGCAGATGCAATTATCGCCATCCGACCTGCATTTTTATCGAGAACGGTATCATCTTCGATTAGGCGATGAAGCGCTTTCCGGCGAACCTCAAAAGCGATTGAGGGAATTTGCAAATATGAGTAATATTTCGTTAGTCGATCTGCTTCCAGCGTATCGCGCTCACCTTTCCGAACAACTCTATCTTCACAACCGTCTTGTTCCTTCCGATCCAAGTCATCCTTCGATCCGAGGTCATGAAATAGCTGCCGATGAAATTCTTGCGCCCCTTGTACAGATTTTGGGGATCTCGCCAGCCGGTCGAAAATAAGGTCAAAATTGTCGCCGGAGGTCACTGCGGCGCGCCTCGCGGGCAACCCACAGGGAGTCGCGATTGCGGCCGGAGTTGAGACGATTTCGTCCCAAGGCGCGCAGCAGAATACCCGTCGGGGTGATCACTCCAAAATACACAACACCTATGAGAATAGGCGCGGTCACCCCAGAAACCAGCCGGCCCCATCGCATCCATGCGCTCTCTAAGGTACTAAGACGAGCGGGTGCGAGTAGCGCTCCCAGGATTAGTAGGCCCCCAGCGACGCAAAGCACCTCTGCGGCAGGTACCCGACTATGCCACCAGGCGAGACCACTCAACGCGAGAAACGTGAGGCCGACCGTGAATCCGAAATTGCGTCCTTTCCGAACGCTCATGACCGTGGAAATTCCCAGCGCCACTCTCCAGTCTCCTTCCACTCGTCTTGCTCGTCCTTGTGCAAGAGGTAGGAACCCAGCACGAGAGCGTCAATATTGGTCCGCATGAAGCACGAATGCGCGTCCTTCGGGGTGCAAACTATAGGCTCGCCTCGTATGTTGAACGATGTGTTGACGACTACCGGGCAACCGGTGAGCTTCTCGAACTCGCGGATGAGATCATAGTAATCTGGATTCAGGTCTCGGGAAACGGTTTGCACGCGAGCAGAATAGTCGATGTGGGTGACCGCAGGGATATCGGAGCGCGCGAGGTTCAGTTGCTCGATTCCCCAAAGACGACTGTCATTATCACTCATCGGGATCTGGCGCTCGCGTTTCACCGGTGCCACGATCAGCATGTAGGGCGAATCCACATCTATCTCGAAATACTCGGCGACCCGTTCGCGAAGCACGCTTGGTGCGAACGGACGAAATCCTTCCCGAAATTTGATCTGGAGATTCATCTTTGCCTGCATCCGCGCACTGCGTGGATCCGCCAATATCGAGCGGGAGCCCAGGGCTCGAGGACCAAATTCCATTCGGCCGTTGAACCACCCAACAACCTTCTGGCTGGCGAGCAGACGCGCTGTGGTCTCGATCAGACAAGAGCGGTCGAGTTTGTAAAAGACTGCGCCGACATTTCTCAGAAAAACCTCAATGTTTTCGTCCTCGAATCCCGGCCCGAGATAGGACCCGTGCATCCCGTCTGGATTGCGGCATGCTGAGCGCGGAGCCTGAAAATGCCTGTGCCAGATGAGCTGTGCCACCCCGAGTGACCCGCCGGCGTCACCAGCGGCCGGCTGGATCCATAGTCGCTTGAATGGTCCCTCTCGCAGCAGTCGCCCGTTTGCGACGCAGTTCAACGCAACACCGCCGGCCATGCAGAGATTTTCGAGTCCAGAATCGCGATGTACCGTACGCGCCACGCGCATAATGATCTCCTCGCAGACCTCTTGCACCGATCGCGCCAGGTCCATTTCCCGCTGAGTTAGCTGAGACTCTGGAAGGCGCGGTGGCCCCCCAAAGAGACGATTGAACCGGGCGTTCGTCATGGCCAGACCGTCGAGGTATCCGAAGTACTCCTGATTCATCCGGAAAGATCCATCTTCTTTGAGATCAACAAGGTGATCGCAAATAAGCCGCACGAACTTCGGATTCCCGTATGGCGCTAGCCCCATGACCTTGTATTCCCCCGAGTTCACTTTGAAACCGAGGTAGTAGGTCATTGCTGAATAAAGCAGGCCGAGCGAATCAGGCCACATCATCTCCTTGAAGATCTCGATGTTCGCGCCTCGTCCTACTCCCCAGGAAGCGGTCGCCCACTCTCCGACGCCGTCCATCGTCAGAATCGCAGCGTCGTCGAACGGAGAAGGATAGAAGGCGCTCGCGGCATGAGACTCGTGGTGTTCGGAATAAAACAAGTCACCCTCGTATCCGCCAAGCTCGTCGCGAAGCATCCGATCGATCCAGAGCTTCTTGATCCACAAGGGCCCGGCAACGCGAAACTGCTCGAAGCCACGCGGCGCCACGTGAAGGTAGGATTCCAGGATTCGTTCGAACTTGAGTATCGGTTTCTCGTAGAATCCGACTGCCTTCAGTTCATTGGCATGGATGCCAGCTTCCCGTAGGCAGTATTTGACGGCATTCGATGGAAACCGGGCGTCGCCTTTCTTGCGAGTGAATCGTTCCTCGGAAACCGCCGCGACAATTTCGCCATCGCGGAGCAGAGCGGCCGCGCTGTCGTGGTAAAAAGCGGAAATTCCGAGAATTGTGACACCGGCCATGCCGCGCTGCCCTCAGAGTCGCCGAGCCGGCTCCGCACACGGACCTCGATTCTTGGATCGGCCACACACAGGCCATTCCGATGCAGCCGTCCAAGGTCTGGTGGAGGCTAACATACCCTTGAGAATCAGGTCTAGCGATTGCGTTTACATCAAGCGTAGACTCGTCGTGGTTGTAATCGCTAGGACAAATGTCAACGACGGAGTACGACCCGCGAATCCGCCCGCCACGCCCTGAAAGCGTGCAGTCTTCGATGCCTCACCAGCTCGCCCGCGTGACTGTTCGGGAGATGTATCACTATCTGGTGAACGTGGACGAATATCCGGAGATCCTCCCGCTGGCCCACGATTGGGTGGACGGACGCCTGAATGCCGCAGGAATGCGGAACGACTCCTTACCCGCGCCCGCAACATTCAGTGACGCAAAGGACGCCCTGAGCGAAGTCGTACGCAAACTAGCTGAGTCAAGTTCACAATTTTCTCGACCTTGGCGGGCCACAGAAGACCCGACACCGAGGCTGATCCAGCACTACTTCATTCAGTACATGCCCACGGCGTTGGTTGACGGCTGTTGGCTCCAGGGAGGCCTTAAAGCAGCGCTGGCTCACACTCAGGCAGGGGCGTCTCTGACGCGTTTGTATCAGCACCAGGTCCATGCGTTCGCAGGGAACTCGGAACGCCATTTTGTCGCGGACTACCGCGCCCTCTATGCCCGCATGGAATCGCCACTCGAAGAACTGTCGTCCTACTGCTTCATAGATCGGGCGGACTTCCGCGAGACTAGCTTCCTACTGCCAATCTTCCTGTTAAGCGTTGCTCAGTTCACGCGGAGTTTCTGTTCCGAAATCTTCGGTCTGAACCTCGCCTGGCAGTTTTTTGGTCCGTTGGCTTTTGGGCCAGACCTCATTGGAGACACGTGCACCGCCTATATGCTTCCCCAGATGGGGGACAATCTCGAGTATCCGAAACATTTTGACAGAGGACGTGAGATCGCGCGTGAGGCCGCTTTCCGGCACCTGAAGAGTGCTGATGAATCTACCTTAACGGAAGTGTGGAAGAGGCTACTGCGGGGCATTCATGCGGGGGTAGAGGTATGGAGTGAGTGGTTCGACCGGACCTGCGAAACGGCGCCCACTCGCCCGCCTGATCCTCGGCAAGAAATGATTGATATGCTGCGGCGCAAATCGCCTTACGGGTGCGGTTATCACGCGGACAGGAAGCTTGGCACCAAGAAGATCGATGATCACCTAAACCCGAAGACCTTCGACGGCGCCGCCCTGCTGACGGACTTGGCAGGATCGCCTTGGGTTAAGCCGGGAGAGCCGAATCGGAGCGCCCTGCTGAAGCGTCTCATCGAATTTGGTGGCCCAATGTTCTCGGTGTTCTCA
>Ga0182018_10002787_pt1 | contig 16782 bp, 12 predicted proteins | sample 812P2MmetaG_FD_120490 | JGI IMG/M metagenome (GOLD analysis project Ga0182018, IMG submission 120490) | Permafrost microbial communities from Stordalen Mire, Sweden - 812P2M metaG | ecosystem: Environmental > Terrestrial > Soil > Wetlands > Permafrost | place: Sweden: Stordalen | collected... | reverse complement strand
GGTGTCGGACGCTATATTGATGATTCGGCCCCATTTCCGTCGATGCATACCGTCGGCAAAGGCTTTGGTCATCAGGAACATGGAATCAAGGTTCACAGAGAGCACGTGGCGCCAGTCTTCGAAAGTCATCTCATCGAAGGTCTGCATCGGATAGATGCCGGCATTGTTGACAAGGATGTCGCAGCGGGACCCAATATTTTTTACAGCTGCTTTCAAAGCTTCAACGCTCGCCGGATTGGTGACATCGCATTGAACCGCGGTCGCGCTCCCGCCCACCGCCGCGATTAGCTGCAACGTCTTTTCCGCTTTGTCGCGATCGGCAATGATGATCTGGGCGCCTTCCTCTGCCAGACGTACAGCCGACGCTTGACCAATGCCGGACGCAGCGCCCGAGATGACCACCGTCTTTCCGCCGTGCCTTTTCGTCATTGATCGCCTCCAGTTTCCTCAGTGCGATTATCCAGAAATTACGTCCATACATTACGTTGCCGTCCTCCGGAAGCCGAACCTTTCTTCCCATGATGGCTCTAAAGAACGAAGTAGCGCTGGACGGGACGTTGATGACTGCGATTTGCCTGCTCGACGAAAGCAAGCGCCCAGGGCAGGAACCCACGTTACAGCAGGACATGCGCGGCCAATATCTGCAGGTCATGGAGGCGCTGACGATTCGGCTCCGAGCGGCGGGCGCTACTTGGGACGACGTAGTCTACCGTCGGCCTTTCGTCCTCGATATGGATGCGTTCATCAAGACGCAAACCGACCCGACGATGACCTACCCTTGGCACAGGCCGCCGCCGAGCACTCTGGTCGGCGTGATCTGGCCTTCGCATTCCCGATTTTCCAATCGAGATCGACCTGATGGCAGTGACGAAGGGATAAAGAAATATTTCTTGGTAATGCCGGTCATTGGGTTGGCGCGAGTTGCACGAACGGCGACTGTCACGGCGCTTTCGGTCCGGCTGCGAGAAACCAATCGGCGATCTGCGCACCTGTCCAGAATTTCACATCGCTCTTTTGGCGGATGACTTCAAGGACGCGGCGGAAATATTTCAGCCGATGCGGCGCACCCATGATGTAGGGATGCACGACCAGCGCCATGACGCGGGCCGATTTCGCAGAGTCCGCGTAAATCTGCTCGAACTGGTCGAACGCGCGGTCTGAATATTCGGAAGCCTTGTGATGCTGGATGAGCATCATGGCAACGTCGTTGCATTCCTGGGTATACGGCACGTTCAGAAGCGGCCTGGTACGGGTCTTGAGCCAGACCGGCTGGTCGTCGAGCACCCAGTCGGCCACGTAATCGTAGCCCTCCTCGACCAGAAGATCGGGCGTTTTCCAGGTCTCGGTAAGGCCGGGCCCCAGCCAGCCGCGGGGCGGCTTGCCTGTTGCCTTGAGAATGACTTCGCGCGTCTTGCGGATGTCGACGCGCTCGTTTTTCACCTTCTGCATGTTGCGCTGCGTGAACCCGTGGCCCATGAACTCCCACTTGCGCTGGACCGCTGCGCGCACGATCGGAGGATAAGCGGCAAGTGCCGAGCCGTTGATCGCCAGAACGGCCGGGATCGCAAGCGCATCGAACACCTCGATGAACCGCCAAAAGCCGACCCGGTTACCGTACTCGTGCCAAGCCCAGTTCGGCACGTCGGGCATCGGCGACCCACCGGCTGGCGGCGTGAGCACCGTGCGCGGCATCGGCTGCATCGGGTCCCACTCCTCGACATTGACGATGACCCACAGAGCCAGGCGGGCACCATCCGGCAGTTTGAGCGGCGGGCGTTCGCTGACCGGCGAATATGCGATACGGTCGTTCGGCAGCATCCGCTGCCTCTTCGGTTGCGCATCCTCCCGCGCAGATTTCTTCAGCCGCCCGACCACAACGATATTATGCCGATAGGTTCGCGAAGACTCAAGCTTGCAGGCTGAGAGCGCGTCGATTTAATCGGCGTCCTTCGTCGATAACACGCGCAGAGAGCTCGGATCGCTGCTTCGTTCTTGGACGCGTCGCGCGAAGTTATCCGCCATCTCATCCATTGTGCAAAAAGCGGACGCCGGATCAGAGGCACGCCGTCGGGGACGACTTCGCACTTTGCCAAGCGCAAATGCTTTGCCCGTAAAGATCAAATCTCGTCGCGCGGCCGGACGGTGGGGAACCTTTTACAGACCTAACTGGTCGGCACCACTAGCGCGCCGGTCCGCACATGTCAGTAACAGCGTCAAGGCGGAGGCCCGCACAATCCATTTCGTACTCGAGCCCGCGCAGTGGCGGTCGTGCGTAATGCCACGTCAAACCGGATTGGGCTGCGCCCCGCTGCACGATCTCGTCCGCCAGAAACGGGTGAATGTCGTGAACAGTATAGATTTGTACGGCTGTTGTGTCGGACCAGCCGAAGCCGAGCAGACCAAGGCGGCGTTCCATCTCTCCGAGAACGTAGCGCGCCTTCTCGCGGATCGCGTCAGCGCTTGTTTCGCCATGTCTGACGGCGCGTTCGCTATAGCTCCCCGATCCTTCGGCGGCCTCGCCGCTGCCAGAGATGACGAACGTCGGTTTCACCCGAATTGCTTCGACTGTGAAACAGAAGGCATGGAAACTTGGCACTTTAGGCGGATTTATCTTCGGGCATACATTGCTACGCGCCACTGGGTTCACCGCGTTATCGATCAGTCCCCACTTCTGCAGCGTGGCTACGTAGCTTTGGTTGAACGCGCGAAAGCCCTCGTCTGTGAAAGGAGCAGGCGACCGCAGTTCACAGGCGCAGACAGCCGTAAGCGGCCGGCCCGCATCCCGAACGATCTCTTTGATGCAATCGAAGCCATCACCGAGCGGCACAGGATTACGAAAGCGCACGCGCTGGATTTCGAATCCGGTAAACGCCGCAACGCCACCACAGTACTGGAACACACTTGGCAGGAATCGATAGGAACCCGGCGTAAACTCGCTCACGATAGACATTCGTTTCTCCTATTCGATTCGGCCCATGTTTGGTTGCCCCCGAAACTCAACTGCCAGGCCGCGATCGGCAAGGTTTGACTCGTCACGCCACGTGCCAAAATTATAACGATTTACCGCTATGCGCCTTTTGGAAGCTGCAACCTTTGTCAACATGAGGTGTACGCAATCTAACGCCAAGCGTTACCGTTGCGCAGACTGACCAAAAATGCATTCGACGGCTCGCGTTCGCCCAGCTAAGCCAATCGACGCATACCTTATTGAATCTAAGGTCCGGAAAATTCCAATATCGCGACTTCCTCCTCTCACCCCAGGGGAGCTTCAGAGTCCGCTTCTGCCGCCGACATCTTTCCCGGATCCGAACGGGCACCGCTTGCGAAAATCCGCCGCCATTTCGGCGAACGTCACCATTCGCACGCCGGAATGCGCTAGCATGTGATCGATCAACCTTTCGAGCAGCATCAAAACATGTGGCTTGCCGGCGCTGTCGGGATGGATGCAAAGCGGATAAATCGCATAATCGTGATGGCGGTAAATCCAGTCGAAATGATCTCGCCAAATCTCCTCAAGAGCGCGGCCCGTCACCCAGCCATGACTGTTGGGAAAAGACTTTATGAACATCGTGGGTGGAGCGTCGTCCAGCAACCAGCTTGCTCCAAGCTCGACAAGGTCGACTTCTTTGCCGGCCTTCCAGGGGACCATCCACTCAGAAGCCTTTTTCTTATAGTCAATCTTGGTCCAACTATCGCCTACGCGCAGGTAAAAGGGATGATAGTCATCCTCCATCAGGCTGCAGTCGTACTGAATGCCCCGCGCCAGGATCAATTCAACCGTATTGGGGCTCAGCTCCCACCACGGCGCCATGTAGCCGACCGGCGTCTTGCCTGTCATCCGCGTGATAATTTCGATGCTCTTGTCAAGTACCTCGGTTTCTTGCTCGCGCGTCATGGCCAGTGGATTTTCATGGGTATAGCCATGGAGTCCGAGCTCATGTCCGTCATCTATGATCATTTGTGCAGCACGCGGAAAGCTCTCCATTGAGTGTCCAGTGACTCCCCAAGTCGTTTTAATCCCATAACGTTTGAAGAGGTCTAACAGTCTCGGAACGCCACGCTTGGCAGCGAATACGCCGCGCGAAATATCACAGGGCGAATCCGCGCCGCCGAACGACCCGATCCACAATGCCACCGCGTCGAAATGCGGGTTAATACAAACCTGAATATCCTTCGCTGTCATGGCCAGTTCCCCCCCTAGAATGGTCACCCTTGTGAAACGACTGAGTTGCCCCGCAGCGCCAGCTCTTGACGTCACTTGGATCAGTTTGACCGGATGAAGATTATCAGACGATACTTCCGCACACAACGATCGACCGGCCAAACCTGTCCGTCGATATTGCAATTTCGGCTTGGTAGATCATTGACTGATATTGATCATCGACGATTGGTCGTCCAGCGATCAAGTTCAGTCGGTACTCCCGGGTGGCCGTCGCCGCTGCGGTAGAACGGAATGAGGCACCTTATGTGCGGAGCATGTGGAGTCCTGGGAAATGCGCCCGATTGGATCGACCGTGTGGGAAATCCTGAAGGTGTTGGTCACGAAGAGAACCTTACCCGGGCGGCAGAGCGTCAGCGTCGTGTCGACCTTGTGAATTTGCTCCTGCGACATAGCCGTATGAGATTGTTCGATTTGGGAAGCAAATTGAGCCTGCAGGCACCTACCGGCCGCGTCGAGATCGTTGAAGGCCTTGCGCACGTTTGGATTGCTGCGGACCAGCTTTCCGTGCACCTTGTTGATCCATTGGATCTTGAACAACTCGAAGCCCTCGAAAGGTCATAAAGAGACATGCGATGGCGGATAATTCACGCATTCCCGTGGCGGTACTGACGGGCTTTCTCGGCAGTGGCAAGACGACGCTGCTCCGCAAGCTGCTCGAGGAGCCAAGCATGAATAGGACCGCAGTGCTCATCAACGAGTTTGGAGAAATTGGCATCGATCACCTGCTCGTCAAGTCGGTACTCGAGGGCGCCGTGGTGCTCCAGAATGGCTGCATTTGCTGCACACTGAGAACCGACTTGCGCGACGGAATCGCCAGCATCATCGACAGCCGTTATGCGGGTAAGTTTCCTGATTTCGATCGTATCGTCGTCGAAACGACTGGACTTGCTGACCCCGCACCGATCGCGCAGACGCTGCTGATCGATCCGATGTTGCGCAACCAAGTCAGCTTGGCCAATATCATCGCCACGGTCGACGGCATGCTCGGCGCCGAGCAGTTGAACACCCACGACGAATCATTGCGGCAAGCCGCTGTCGCCGACCGGCTAGTGATCACGAAGACCGACATGATCGCCCCCGACCGCACTCAAGCGCTCAAGAGCGCTTTGTCTCGTCTAAATCCGGCCGCCCGAATTTTTGACGTTCATGCCAACGGGTTTAACGCCGCTGCTCTTGTTACAGGTGGAGTGAGCGATCCGAAGACCAAACTTGCCGAGGTCCAGCATTGGCTCACAAGTGCCAAGCAGGAATATTCGCACGACGAAAAAGGACATCACCACAATGGCGACCACATTCACCTGGGTGACAATCACTCTGTCAACATCCAATCTTGCTCGTTGCGTGTTGAGGAAGAGATTGATTGGACTGCATTTAGCATATGGCTGACTTTGCTGTTGCATCGGCACGGCGGCAAGATCCTGCGCGTGAAGGGATTGCTGCGCGTGACCGACGCTACTGGGCCGATAATTCTCCATGCTGTCCAGCACGTGATTCATCCTCCCATTCACCTTGAGCAATGGCCTGACGATGATCATGCCTCTCGAATTGTGTTTATTGTGCAAGGTGTTAATCCTGCGGTCCTGCAGCGATCCCTAATGTCATATCTTCGAGCCTCGACCAGGTGAACTGATGGAGTTAAGCAATAATGAGCTTTTCCTAAGCCAATTCGTGCACAGACAACACCATCTAAAATAAATTTCACGCACGACGATCACCGATCCATAGGACGGTTGAAGAAGTTGAGCACGTTCGGCACCGTTAACCGAGCGAAGCTAGCCGATGCCTGCGGTGCCGAAGCTTGGTAGTTATATGATTGGTTAAAAATCTTAAGAGATAATGTGGCATCGTGGCGACTGAATTTTCCGAGCAGGAATGTCAATCAACTCAAATCGAGTTTTTATCTCCTATGCGCGCACGAATGAATCTTTTAGCAGATTGGCTATCCGTCTTATACATCTGGTTGGGAGAGCTGCGGACCGCGCAAAAAAATTGGCTTAAAGCCTTGGGTTATTCGAGTGGAATCTCTCGATTGTTGCGTGCCTTGGCCTAACCGGAATCAGGCGTGGCGATCTTGAAAGGTCGCTCGGCAATTTCACATGCGTACTTGGGGACGCAGTTTTGCTCAAGGTAAGTTGATCATCGCACTGAACTGAATCATACCGAAATGCATTCACGTCTCGTTATCGTTTGGCGCGCGGTGACCCCCGGCGGCACTTCGGGCAGAATTTCAATATGCTGGAGCGAAGGTTATTCACTCGCGCGCGAGCCCTTGCCGCGGCTTAAATCATTGCGGGCCCTCATCTACGCCTTTTTAGTTGTCTCGTCCTCGATATTTCTTCTGCCGGTGCTAGCTTAGAGTTGGTATTTGGTCCGACGGCGAGATACCAATCGACGATCTGCGCGCCGGTCCAGAACAGCACATCGCTTCTTTTGCGTATTACCTCAAATATACGGCGGAAGTATTTGAGGCGGTGCGGCGCCCCCATAATGTACGGATGAGCCGACAATGCCATGATGCGCGACGAATCGACTGCATCGGAATAGATTTGCTCAAACTGATCAAGCGCGCGATCGCAATATTCGGATGCTTTATGATGCTGGATCAGCATCATCGCAACGTCGTTGCATTCCTGCGTGTAAGGCAGATTAAGGATCGGTTTTGTGCGCGTCTTCAGCCAAATCGGTTGATCGTCGAGCACCCAATCGGCGACATAGTCGTAGCCTTCTTCAACCAGAAGGTCCGGCGTTTCCCAGGTTTCGGTGAGACCGGGACCGATCCACCCGCGGGGTGGGTTGCCCGTCGCCTTGGTGATTACCTGGCGGACCTTACGTATGTCGGCGCGCTCGTTCGGCACCTTTTGCATGTTGCGCTGCGTGAGGCCGTGGCCGACGAATTCCCATTTGCGTTCCGCTGCCGCCCTCACGATTTGCGGATAGGCGGCGAGCGCTGAGCCGTTGATGCAAAGCACGCCCGGAATTGCGAACTCATCGAAAACCTTGATCAAGCGCCAAAAGCCTACTCGATTGCCGTATTCGTGCCATGCCCAGTTCGGCACGTCGGGCATAGGTGAGCCGCCGGCGGGCGGCGTCAGCACGGTCCGCGGCATCGGCTGCGTCGGATCCCATTCTTCCACGGCTACTATCACCCAAACGACCATGCGGGCGCCATCCGGAAGTTTGAGCAGCGGGCGTTCGGTGATTGGCGAATATGCGAAGCGCTCAGTCGGAAGCCTCGGGTACTTCGGAGGTTCCCCGGGTCTTGCAGGTGTTTTCGGCCGTCCGGTCACGCGAAGGTGTGCCTCTCGTTCACGAAGATGCGCTGAGATTGCCCGTATCTCTCAGAGCCCGGATACCCAAGCCCACGGGCTCGATTGGCAGGATGTGGCCTGGTGGGACGCGATGCAAGAGGAGTTCATGCGCGAGCACGGTGATTTCCGCCAAGGTCGATGTCAGCCAGGCGATGACGGACAGGCTACTGCCGTCAAAGTAGCCGTTGCGGAAACCATCCAATCCGCGTGACAACACTGGTAGTTCGGACGCGTCGAGGTATGTTTGGCTCGACGTGAGTCTTCGGACGACCGTCCTATCCAACCCCGTTGGCGCTCGGAAAAGTGTGTAGCAAAGGATGAACTCATGGCGAGCGAAACAACGATACCGCGCGACTCCTATCTTATCAAAAACGGCGCCGTCATCACGGTCGATCCTGCGATTGGTACCTTACCGAAGGCCGACGTTCTGGTGCGCGACGGTGTCATCGTCGCGGTCGGGCCAGAGCTTGCGGCTGGGGGAGCCGAGGTCATAGATGCATCGCGCATGATAGCCATGCCCGGCATGGTCGATTCACACTATCACATGTGGAGTACGCTCGGTCGAAACTTTCTATCTGACAATGGCTTCGAGTATTACCCGGCGAAATGGGCGACCTCCGAACTTTATGATGTTGAGGACTTTTACAATAGCGTGAGTCTGGGCCTAGCCGAGCTGACGAATGGCGGAGTCACCACCGTCAACAACTGGTCGCACAACAACAGATCGCCCCAGCACGTTGATGCCGAATTAGAGGCACACCGCAATTCGCTTTTGCGCGCGCGCTATTCCCTGGGCCATATCGACCGGATGCCGGTTGATATGGTTAATAAATTCGAAGATCTCGGCCGGGTGCAGCGGGAATGGTTCGACGACAGGTCGCGCCTCGATGGCTTGGTCCATCTCGGCGTCAACCTGCGTGGCATGATACAGAGCGATGCTCGCGTTTTTCATACTGAAATGCATGACATGCTGAAGCGGCGCATCTCGGTCTGCATCCATGCTAGCCAGGGACGGCCCAATTCCGACGATGCCACCGACTACGAGAAGCGCGGCTATCTCGGTCCGCGCTTTTTGTTTTGCCATTACATTGCTGCGACGGATAGTGATCGTGCGGCGATGGCGCGCACCAAGACACCGCTCAGTTTCTCGACCCATTCGGAGCTTCGTCTCGGCGAGCACGGCGATCCGCGCGTCGCATTGCTTAAAGCACGCGCCGCGGGTGTGATGGTGACCCTGTCATCCGACGCCACCTCTATTGCACCTCCCAATATGTTCGAGAACATGCGCTTCACCTGGAATATTGGTATTCCTTGGAAGGAGACTGACACCGCAAACTTGCCGCCGGTGGGCTTTCACGAAGCGATTGAGATGGCGACGATCAATGGCGCTCGTGCCTTGGGTCTAGGCGACCTCACCGGGTCGTTAACGCCCGGCAAGCGCGCCGATCTAATTCTGATTCGAACCACCGACCTGAATATTGCCCCGCTTGCGCAGATCGAGACGACAGTGGTTCAGTCGGCAACCCCAGCCAACGTTGATACTGTGATGGTCGATGGCCGCATTCTGAAGCGCCACGGTCACCTTCTGCATTTTGATGTGCCTGGCATCGTCGACCGCGCCGAGCGGTCGGCGCGGCGAATCCGCAGCGCGGCCGGCGGCGTCCTGAAACCCGTCTCTGCGGCACCCGGCAATCCGGTTTTCTGCGCGGCGTGTTGATAAAGTGAACACCGCGGCTCGGCGCATACTGCGATCGTGCATTTGCCGTTTGAGCTGGCGATCCAGATTTTAGAGGGCGGGTAGTCGACAAAACCCTTCGCGCCGCTCACATGATTGGGCCAGTCGCCGCCGTGTTCTCGCTCTGGCATTTCAGGCTGGCGCGTTGGTGCTCTTTATTCATTGGCGGGTGGGAGGAGCGGCGCGGCGAATCCGGCGCGAGCTTTGGGTGGCGCCGGCGATTTCGTTTTTATGGATCGACGGCGGCGATGGCCGAGCTAGGGGGTCAGCTTGGCCGACAGCCGCTCGCAACAGCACGGGCATCCGCGTTAACCATTGTTTTCGCGATTCCCCGCGCGCGAGGCGGCGCCGAGCGGCGGGCCGGATAGTGCACCTAGTCGTTTCATGTCACGTACCTCCCTAATTGCTCTGTCCGATTCATTTGGACTTGGAACGAAGAACGCAGAGAAGGCAGAATACGCCGCTATCGTGGGCATTTTGTTCGCGTCAAACTCGCCGCTGCATCAGCACCTCGCTTATAGTGTGGCCTTTACGGACTGACCGGATAGACCGGTTTCTCGCTGCGCAGAACACGTGCGACGTCGCTAGCGCATTTGGTCTGCAACTCCTCGAGCGCCTCAACAGAATAAAATGCGGTGTGCGGCGTCAGGATTACGTTGGCGCGACCTAGAAGGCTCGAGTCTTTCGGCAATGGTTCGGTGGCGACGACGTCGAGCGCAGCGCCGCCGAGCCGACCGGAATCGAGTGCGGCGACGAGCGCGGCCTCATCAAGGAGCGGCCCGCGCGCTGTATTCACGATGAATGCACCCGCCTTCATTCGTCGGAAAGCTTCGGCGTTGAACAGTCCTCGGGTCTGCGGCGTCAGCGGCGCGTGGAGCGAGACGTAATCCGAGATTTCCAGGAGTCGCTCGAAGCTTACAAGCTCGACGCCGAACTCACGCGCGCTTTCGGCGGAAACGAACGGATCGTGCGCGACGACCTTCAGGCCGAAAGCCATCGCCTTTGGCGCGACGCGTCGCGGAATGTTGCCGAGACCGACGAGGCCTAAGATCTGGCCCTCGATCCGGTGGATCGGCGCCACCGCTGGCATCTCCCAGCGGCCCTCTTGTACTAACGCGTTGGAAAACGGCACCTTGCGCGCCAGCGCGAGGATGAGCGCCATGGCGTGATCGGAGACTTCCTGAAGGCAGTAATCGGGCACATAGGTGACGACAATGTTTAGCGCGGCCGCGGCGTTGATATCGATATTGTCGACACCCAATCCGAAGCGGCCAATGACCTTGCAGCGCTCAAATTGCCGCAACAATTCGCCCGGCAGTTTAGCATAGGTGACAAGAACGCCATCGGCATCGCGGGCAACTGCGAGAATGTCGCTGGCGCTCGTGCTTTTCGCTATACGAATTTCTGGATCCAGGGGTCGGAGTGCGGCCATCGCCGGATCGAGCGAAGGAAAGACGCTATCGGTGACGGCGATCAGCGGGCGGGTCATGGCAACACCTGCGGGTTGACACAGTTCGGCGGCCGCCTGCCGTCCATAAACGCAAGAATGTTGTCGACCACAATGTTCGCCATTTCCTCCCGCACTTCAACGGTGGCACTGCCGATATGCGGCGTGAGCACCACGTTGGACAGTACGCGCAAGTTCCGGCCGACCTTCGGTTCGTGCTCAAACACGTCGAGACCAGCACCGGCTATTTGCTTTCGTGCCAGCGCTCGCACCAAGGCTGCTTCATCCACGATGGGGCCGCGTGCTGTGTTGATCACAGAAGCCGTCGGCTTCATCAGCTTCAATTCGCGCGCGCCGATGAGATGCCGCGTCTCCTGATTTAGCGGCGAATGTATTGAGACGAAATCGGATTCAGCGAGCAAATCGTCGAGCGACGCATACCTCAGCCCGGCGGCAAGCTCGTCGTCATGTGGTTTGCGCCGCGGCGCGTAATAAAGGACCCGCATGCCAAAACCATGCGCGCGGCGGGCCACCGCCTTGCCGATCAGCCCGCCTCCGCCGATGAGCCCGATCGTTTTGTTCCACACGAGTGATCCGAGCAGATAATTCGACTGAGCGCCCGGAAAGTTTTTCGCCCGCACCAAACGGTCGCCTTCGACCATTCGGCGCGCAACCGCAAGCATGAGGCCGAACGCCAAATCGGCCGTGGCTTCGGTGGTGCGCGCCGGCACGACGGTCACTGGAATGCCGCGCGCGGTAGCCGCTTCGACGTCGATATTTGAAGGCGTGATCGACTGCGCCGAGATGAGGCGCAGTTTGGAATTAGCGGCGACCACATCGGCATCGATTTTATCGTGCAGGAGGCAAAACAGGATATCACAATGGCGCACCGCGGCGATCAGCGCACGCCGGCCGATAATGCGGCTGGCGTCCGGGTTCATTGCGACCTTCGCCACTTCACGCAAGCGAGAAACTGCACTCTCCGCGACCGGCTGGGTAACGAAAACGCGCGGCCCGGCACCCGTCATGCGAGCCACCGAACGACGCCGGCGACGCCATCCACCGCAACCTGCGCGCCATCCGGTATGCGACGCGTGGCATCGAGAACGCCGAGCACCATCGGAATGCCGCGCTCGCGCCCAAGCGCAGCGAGGTGCGACGTTGAGCCGCCGAGCTCGGCGACGACGCCACCCACGCGTCCCAGGATGTGGTTCAGCGCCGGGCCGGCGACGCGCGTAACCAGAATGTCGCCTGGCGCTACGCGCGCGAGTTCGCACTCGCAGTTTACGACGACGGCGCGGCCTGAGCTCCAGCCGATGCCGGCGGGGTGACCGTTGAGGCCGGGATGCTTGAGCCAGATCTCATCGGGAACATATGCCGGGGCGATACGCAAAGGCCGCGCTTGCAAAAGCTTAAAGCCGGAATCATCGAGTGCCCACTCGATCTCCACCGGCATACCTAAAACCGCTTCGGCCTTGCGCATGAGCCGCCCAAGGGCAGTCGCCTGTCCGGCTTGGAGACTCGGTGCGTTAACAAGCTCCTCCGGCACTCTTTGCGGCGCTGCGCCCTCGCCGTGCAAACAGGCATCCCGGTGATGTTTGCGTCCACTTTCGATGGTGCGGACAAATCCCTGGCGACTTAGAACAATGCGATCCGGCACGACCTCGCCTTGCGCGATCGCGGACCCGAGACCCCATGTGGCGCTGAGAAGCATGTTGCCTTCGGCGGTCTCACTCAGTCCTCCGCCTGATGCGCTTGCGGCGATCAGCGGCTGAACGAGTATCGCCATCGCCGTGTCGCTCGGATCGAGACCGCGCTGCGCAATGGCCCGCCGCGCATTCGTCGTCCACAAGGCCGCCCAGCAAGCACGCACTGCGATCAGAAATTCATTCTGGTCGCTGATGCCGAGGAAACTTTCAAACTGGCCGGCAAAGCCCCCGTCGACGCGATCCTCGATTAGCGCCGACGAGCGCACGGCCGCGGGCCTTTGCATCACCTCCCAAGCGGCAAGAATTCGCTCCCGCAGATCCGGTGCAAGATCGCCCTGATAAAGGCGCAGACGAATCTCCACGGACTGCCGCCGCTGCGCGGGCGGAGTCGCGTCGGAATATTCATCCACCATCCCGGAAAGTCCCAGGTGCGCGATCTGCCGCCAATATGCATCGGCCGTGAGGCAGAAACCTTCCGGCGTCGGCAGGCCTGCATGCGCAAGCGCTGCAAGGTTTGCGGCCTTGGGGCCGACGCGGTCGGCCCCGCTCGCCGCCGGATTAGCGAGCGAGATGACGTACTCGTCCATCGTCAATCGTTCTCGCTGTGCTTGACGTTATTTTACGTGATCGCCGTAGCCGGGAATCGGGTCTACGGCCGTGATTTGCTTCACCGGGAAGTTGGAGACGATCTCGATCTCGTTCTTGTGAACGATCAACATCTCCTCGATGCGCACGCCGTAGCGGAATTTCTTTCCGTGCTGCGTCTCGAGTGCGAAGGTCATGCCTTCCTTGATCTCGACCGGATGGTCGAGCGACCAGATGCGCGAAATGACCGGCGGATCGTATTGCGCAAGGCCGAGCCCGTGGCCCCACAGATTGGCAGCGGCCTGGTCCTCGTCCTCGTAGCCCCAGGTTTCCATTGCCGAAGGCCATTTCAGCGCGATGTCGCGCGTGGTGGCGCCGGCCTTCACCGCGTTAATGGAATCGTAAAGCCACTTCAGCGCGATCTCGTAAGTGTCTTTCTGTTCCTGAGTAGGCTCCTTGCCGACGCAATAGGTGCGGTAATAACAGGATTTGTAGCCGTTCCAGGTGAGCGCGGCCAAATCCATGAACACGATATCGCCCGGCTGGATGATACGATCAGAAAAATTGCGCCAGTTCGGCCAAGTGTTCGGACCTGATGAGACGATAACGTCCTCGACGTCTTCCATGCCGGGAATGTTGTAGAGATATTGCATCAGGTGCGCGGTCACCTGGTTCTCGGTCACGCCCGGACGCAGAAACTTCATGCATTCCCAGTGCGCGGCGTCGCCGATGGCGCCGACGATGCGGAAGCATTCCTGCTCGTCCTCGCTCTTGACGGCCCGCGCGTCCATCATGGCGCTCATGCCGTCGGCCCAGGTGATGTTCTTCTCCTTGAAAATCTCGATCATGTTGATGTCGATGAAATCAACGCCGAGCTTTTGGCCCGCGACGTTGTGGCGACGCATCTCTTCGATGATCGCGTTGGTGAACTTTGTAACCTGCTGTGTCGCCGCGGGTCCGGCCGCACCCTTTATCCAGGCGAAGGAGTGTCGGACGTTTTCCTTCGGCAACCACGGCACATGCCGCTCGATCTGAAAGCCGATATCGCCTTGCTCGAATAACACCGGGCGGCCGTCACCGCACAGCATGGCGTAACGCAGCCCGGGCTTGAGCCGGTTCCAGCCGGGCGTGAGCGTGCCGGTGATATAGCGGCAATTCTCGTCGTACATGCAAAGCAAAGCACCGAGGCCGTGCTTCTTCATCATCTGGCGCGCCCGCTCGATACGATATTCGCGGAGCCGGTCCCAGTTAACCCGCTGCTGCCAGTCCGTGCCGACAATGCCGAAATTCGCTCCCATCGCGTTTCTCCCACTCGTCTTTTATGGGCCTTCTCTCGACCCGTGAGTCATCGCCAACTTAGATCGGCTGTTCGAACACCCGTCTCGCGACTAGAAATGCGCCAATTCCTTCGATGCGAATCCTTCGATGCGAATATTTGGCGCAAAACCAGGTGCCGGGCGGGCGGGCGCCATGCGTTCGACATCGTCACCTTCATCAAGGCATCGAACGTTTGGCAGTTGCAAGGCGCTTTGCTGTTCAATTCTTTGATCCCGCTCTGAGAGCCGACATCGCCGAGATGAAGCCGAACAGGCAGAATTCAAATTCACTTTCTCGCGTCACAAAACCATATTCCAATAGGTAAGATGATCGGAAATGATTGTTTCTAATGTTGAGCATTAGGATCGGTGATCATCCTGCTTTCGCGATTTACCCAAGTCGGGCCATTTCGAATACGCGCCGGATAGCGTTGCCCGTGTCGGGATGCGTCGTTGCGTTAAGGGGCATTTCGCAAGAGGTTCGCCGACCTTGGCGGCGGCTTGGCCAAAAGCGGGATGCGCGGATCTGCGACCAGGGAAGCCGAAAACGCGCGGCGCGCCGAAATATCCGCCGGCGCCGACGCCAACGTTAGTCCGGAACACTTCGCGCATGATGCTAGTGAGGGCCTTCTTACCTATTCGATTGCGACGTCGCGGATGCTACAATGACTAAAGGACTCGCACGGTTTCCTTCGACCGAGGCCGTGCCGGAGAACCGCGTGTCGACATGTTTGGCGTCTCCGCCAAATTCTCGCATTGCTGCCAGGAAGCGAAAGTGCAGCCGGGGGAATCGTGACGGAAAGCCTGAGGGATATTCGGATTTTCGTGGCGGCGTACGAGGAGCGCTCGTTCACGGCGGCGGCTGTCCGAGAGCATGCGACGCAATCGGGCGTTTCCCAACATATCCGCAAACTGGAAGAAGGCTTTCGAGTGAAGCTATTTAGCCGCGAAAAAGGACAGGTCGCGCCCACTCCGGCAGCGGACGCATATTACAATCGTTGCATCCAGATCCTGCGCAACATTGAATCCAGCAACGACGCCATGAAGGCGTTCACCGGAATTTCCGGCGACGTGTTCGTGGGCCTGATGCCGACGATGACTCGTGCAACGCTAGCTCCGGCGATACAGCGCGTCGTCGGCGAGCATCCGAATATGACGATTCATGTGACGGAGTCTTACAGTCCGATTCTCATTCAAAAGGTCTTGGCTGCGGAACTCGACTTCGCCATCGTGCCGGCTTTTGTCGGCAGCCGAGGGCTCAAAGTTCAGCATTTTTTGCGTACTTGGGAAACTTTAGTGGCGAGCCCGGACAAGAAGCTTCATTTACGTCGGTTGCGTTTGCGGGAGCTCGGACCTCTGAAGATCATCCTGCCGAGCCACGCTAACGCGCGTCGGAAGCCTCTGGAAACGTATTTTACTACCAACGGGGTCGAAATCGAACGCTTGGTCGAAATGGACGCCATGATGGGAACGTTGGATCTGGTGTCGAGCTCGGATTGGGTGACGGTGATACCCGCGCTGATGATGACGGCCGAAATTGAGAGGAAGCAGTTTTCGGTCATCCCAATGATCGACCCGACGGCCACCCTGGATTTGGTGGTCATCGAGCCGATGCGTCGCACCCTCAGTGTCGCCGCGCGCGCTTTCCTTGAGATCATTCGTGCCGAGGCCGTGGGTCTCAACAATCTTTGGCGGTCGTATTTCGAATGAGCCAATCCGAGGCCGAGCGGGCTTTCGGTGGCCGATATCTAAAACGTTCTCATAAACGCACGAGTCGGACGGGATGGCGCCGCACGGGTCGCCGGCGCGGGGAACCAATGATCTAACCATTAGTTAGGCTCAGGACTCATAAAATTCTTGCGGATCAGGTGCTCGTTTGATTCTCTGGCGACGCGAGGAGGCGTCGTCATGGCTGATTTGTTTTTGCTCTCGGAGGCGCAGATGCGCCGGATCGAGCCGTATTTTCCATTGTCGCACGGGATTGCGAGAGTGGATGACCGGCGGGGCGGGTGATCAGTGGGATCATCTATGTCATCAGGAACGGCTTGCGCTGGCGCGATGCTCCGCGCGAGTACGGTCCGCACAAGAACGATCTATAACCGATTTGTGCGCTGGAGCCGCCTTGGCGTGTTCAACAAGATTTGGATCAAGAGTCCGATCACCCAGCCTGAAATGCCAGAGCGCACACACGGTGGCGGAGCTCTTCGGCAACAGCCGCTCGCAATAGCTGGCCGGAGGGAAGCCTTCGGATGTGCTCGCACCCTGTTGGATTTTGGAATCGGCCGCGCGCGACCGCTCCTTGAATCTGCTCGGACAAGGCGCCGCGTTAACCCGCTTTGTGCGTTTTCTCGCGCGCGCGAGGGCGGCCCCCTCGGCCAGCGGTTTCGATCCGGCGGCGCCGGCTCGGAGCTATCGGGTAGGCAGCGGCACGACCCGATCGAAACCGCTGGCCGAGGGGAT
>Ga0182018_10002785_pt1 | contig 16795 bp, 14 predicted proteins | sample 812P2MmetaG_FD_120490 | JGI IMG/M metagenome (GOLD analysis project Ga0182018, IMG submission 120490) | Permafrost microbial communities from Stordalen Mire, Sweden - 812P2M metaG | ecosystem: Environmental > Terrestrial > Soil > Wetlands > Permafrost | place: Sweden: Stordalen | collected... | reverse complement strand
GCCAAGGTCGCTGGCTACAGCGTCGAGGACATTTGCTATCGCCGTTCGCTGCCGTGAGCGCAGCATTCGCCGCAACTACGACATCGAGCCATCACGCGATGTGCCCGTGCGCGTGCTGCTCGACGCCATCGCGCTGGTGCGAGTGTGCGTGGGCGTGGACGTGGTCGCCGTGGCTGTGTTCGTGAGCGTGAGCAGGGTTGTCATCGATCGCGGGCTTGACCCAGGCCTTCGAGCGGAGCCGACGAGATTGCGGCGGGCGGTGGCGCGCGCAGGCCGGGCAGAGACCGACGATCGCAAAATGGGTGAAGTGGGCCTCGAAGGCGAACAGTTCCTTGATCTGTTCGCGAACGGGGTCGATCTGCTCCGGCGTGAGTGTCCTGACTGCACCGCAGCGCTCGCACGATAGGAACTCTCGCTCGCCGCGTCCGACGAGCGCATAGAGGCCCGGTCCGTGTCCGAGGTGGACGTGCCGCGCGAGGCCGTGCTGCTCGAGCGCCTCGAGGTTGCGGTAGACCGACGTCACGTCGAGGCCCGACCCGCTCGCGACGTGCTCGGCTGAGACCGGGCCATCAGCCGCGAACAGCGCCTCCAGTACGAGTCGCCGCGGCGTTGTCAGCCGCAGCCCGCGAGTTCGCAGGGCTTCAACCGCGCCGGCGAGATCGGCGAACGCCAACCGAGGAGTTTGGGGAGCAGCCGTCATGGGCTCTGCCGGGCCTTCAACCTCTTCATGGTAATCCCGTGTTCGACGTGACCGAGCCTAATTACTAGTCGGTTGCAATTGTGATGGCCTCGACATAGGCTCGATAGGCTCGAGGTTGACGCAGGCTCCGCGATGAAGTGCGCAGCTTGATCGCGAGGCGCGGCGGACTGGAGACGGCTGTCCACTTCCCGAGAGGAGTTGTCCGGACCGGTGAGCACGCAGACCATGCCGTCAGATGGTTCCGGTGGCCGGCCGGGCATTCTCTCCTCGATCGGTCAGGTGGCGAAGGCGCTGACGCCACGGGAGCGACGGCGGGCGGGTTTGATGTTCGCGACGATCGCGATCCTGCATGCGATCGGGTTTGGTGTCTTCATCCTGTGCGTCGTCCCGTCGCATTACAAGGGGTTGGGAATCGGGGTCGCCGGTCTCGCCTACACGCTCGGACTGCGCCACGCCTTCGATGCGGACCACATCGCCGCGATCGACAACACGACGCGGAAGCTGATGAACGAGGGCAAACGTCCGCTCAGCATCGGCTACTGGTTCTCGCTCGGGCATTCAACGATCGTGATCGCGATCGGCGTCGGCATTGTCGTCGCCGAAAAAGCCGTCTACCGCGCCGTCTCGCACGGCAACTCCACCCTCGAGCAGTTCGGCGGGGTCTTTGGCACGGCCGTCTCGGCGTCGTTCCTCTACCTCATCGCGGCGCTCAACGTCGTCATCCTCGCTGGGATCTTCCGCGTATTCCGATCCATGCGCGAAGGCAGCTTCGACGAGGCCGAGCTTGAACGGCAGCTCCAGAGCCGCGGCTTGATGTACCGCTTCTTCGGCAGGTGGATGCAGTCGATCACCCGTGAGTGGCAGGTGTACCCGATCGGCGTCTTATTCGGCATGGGCTTTGACACCGCCACCGAAGTCGTCCTGCTGGCCACGACCGCGCTGCTCGCGACGCAGCACTTGCCCTTCTACTCGATCATGTGCTTGCCCGTCTTGTTCACCGCTGGGATGACCCTCATGGACACGCTCGACGGTGTCTTCATGAACTTCGCCTACTCGTGGGCGTTCTTTAACCCGGTCCGCAAGGTCTATTACAACCTCGCTATCACCGGGCTCTCGGTATCGATCTGCTTCTTCATCGCCACGATCGAGCTGCTCGGCTTGCTGCCGACGGAAGTCGGCGGCCTGCATGGCGGCTTCTGGAGCTTCATGGCCGGCTTCGACATCAACAAGGCCGGATTCGTGATCGTCGGCATGTTCGTCGTCTGCTGGGCCGCTGCGTTGACTTTCTGGAAGTTCGGTCACGTCGAGGAGAAGTGGAGCGCGAGGTTGAAGACGCAAGCGGTGGCCGGCGGCGGCGCGGAGCTGTCTGAGTAGGAGCGCTTCTCAGGCCGTGGGTCGTCTGTGCTCCGGCGCGCGGCCCGGTGGCTGGCTGGGGGAGTCGCGCGCCGGCGCTGCAGCGATCGGCGCGGTCAGCGGTCGCTGCGGCTCGACCGTCACGCGATCGCCGTGATGCACGATCTCGAGCGAGGAGCCCGCTAACAGCGAGTAGGTGGCCTCCTCGGCCCGGACCTCGACGAGCAGTCGGCGCTCACGGACGCAGAGCCGGAAGGCGAGCCGGCTGAGCGCCTGGGGGAGGCGAGGTGCGAAGCTGAGAACGCCGTCGTGGTCGCGCATCCCCCCGAGGCCTGCCACGGCGCCGATCCACGTCCCCGCGAGCGACGCGATGTGCAGCCCGTCGCGCGTGTTGTGCTGAAGATCGTTGAGGTCGATCAGCGCGGCCTCGCAGAGGTAGTCGTAGGCCAACTCCAAATGGCCGACCTCGGCGGCGATGACCGCTTGCGTGCAGGCCGACAGCGACGAGTCGCGGACGGTCAAGCGCTCGTAGTAGGCGAAGTTGCGCGCCTTCTCCTCGTCGCTGAAGGCGTCGCCGCGGACATGCAGCGCCAGCACAAGATCCGCCTGCTTGACGACCTGTTTGCGATAGAGATCGAAGTAGGGGAAGTGAAACAGCAACGGATACTGCTCCGGCGTCGTGCTCTCGAAATCCCAAGCCTGGTGTTGGCTGAATCCCTCGGCCTGTGGGTGGATTCCTAGATCGCTGTCGTAGGGGACCAACATCGCCTGCGCCGCGTCGCGCCAGCTGGCGGTCTCCTCGACGTCGACGTTCAGCTGCGCGGCGCGGTCGGGGTGTCGTTGGATTGCGTCGACGGCCGCCAGCAGGTTCCGCTGCGCCATCAGGTTCGTGAAGACGTTGTTGTCGGCAAGCGCGCTGTATTCGTCCGGTCCCGTGACGCCATCGATGCGGAAGTTCCCCAGCGCATCGTGGTGGCCGAGTGAGCGCCACAGCCGCGCTGTCTCAACCAGCAGCTCGACACCGACGTCGCGTTCGAACGCGACGGCACCGGTTCCGGCGGCCGCCTGATAGCGAACTACTGCGTCAGCGATGTCGGCGTTGATGTGGCATGCGGCGGTCCCGGCCGGCCAGTAGCCGCCGCACTCCTCTCCGTGAATCGTGCGCCACGGGAATGCGGAACCAGCGAAACCCAGCTGCCGCGCCCGCTCTCGTGCGAGCTCGAGCGTGTCGTGCCGCCAGCCGAGCGCGTCCGCTGCAGCTTGCGGGGTCGTGTACGTGAGCACCGGCAGCACAAAGGTCTCGCTATCCCAAAAAGCGTGCCCGTCGTACCCTGGTCCGGTCAGACCCTTTGCGGCGATCGCCCGTCGCTCAGCCCGGGCGCCGGCTTGAAGGACATGAAACAGCGCGAAGCGAACCGCCTGCTGCAGCTCGGCGTCGCCTTCCACTTCGATGTCGGCGCGGTCCCAGTAGTCGTCGAGGTAGGCGCGCTGCTCGGCCATTAGCCCATCCCAGCCGGCCTGCCGCGCCTGCGTGAGCGCCGCGGAAACCTGGTCACGGACCGCGGGCACCGAGCGCTCGCTGGACCAGCCGTAGGCGAGGAACTTGACCAGTCGAAGTGGCTGCCCGGGCGCCACCTCGGCGGCTATCGTCAGGCGGCCCAGGTCCTCGAAACTCTCGATGTTCGATTCGGTGCCGGCCGGCCCGTCGATGACGTGGTCCATCGCCGCGGACATCGTCAAGCCGCTGGCTCGAGTCGAATGCACGAGGATCGCGCGCGTTCCGAGATCGTCGAAAGCCGCCGACTTCAGCGGTGAGGTGAGAGGGCCGGCGGCGCGCGGGTCGGCTTCACTGTCGGGCAACGTCTCGTTGGTCACGAGCTCCGATTGCACGACGACGCTCGTCGGTCCGTCGAGCGGTTCGACCTCGTAGAAGATGGCCGCGACGCCGCGCTTCGAAAACGACACCAGCCTCGTTGAGGAGACGCGTACGGCGCGTCCCGCCGGCGAGACCCATTCGGCGCTGCGTCGGAGGACCCCGGCCCGCAGGTCCAGCACGCGCTCGTGGCTTCGCAGTTCGCCGTAGCGCACGTCGAACGACTCGTCCTCGACCACCAGCCGGATGATCTTTCCGTTCGTCACGTTGACGATCGTCTGCCCGGCCTCCGGGTTGCTGTAAGCGGACTCCGCGTAGGGCAGGTGCCGCACCTCGTAGAAGCCCGCCAGGTACGTGCCCGGCAAGCCGAACGGCTCGCCCTCATCGAGGTTCCCGCGCAGCCCGATATGCCCGTTCGATAGCGCGAACACGGACTCTGTTTGAGCGAGGCTGTCGAGCACAAGCTCGACTTCGCGAACGCTCCACGGCTCCACGGGGAAGGCTGGATGAAGGATCACGGGGCGTCGAGCAGCTCGGCGAGGTCGCTGACGACGATGTTCGCTCCATGCGCTCTCAGTGAATCGGCTTGCCCGACCCGATCGACCCCGATCACGATCGCGAACTTCCCCGCCCGTCCTGCCTCGACGCCGGCCAGCGCGTCCTCGAAGACTGCCGCGTTCCGGGGCGCCACGCCGGCAGCTCGTGCCCCGGCGAGGTAGGTGTCCGGTGCGGGCTTGCCCTTGAGGTGCTCGGCCTCGGCGACATGGCCGTCGATGATCTCCTCGAACAGGTCGGTGATGCCAGCCGCCGCCAGGACGTCGCGGCAGTTGGTGCTCGACGACACGACTCCGCGCCGCAGTCCGGCGTCGCGCGCCGCTTTGACGTAGCGGACCGAGCCGTCGTAGGGGTCGACGCCGTTGTCGCGGATCATCTTGAGGACGATGTCGTTCTTGCGGTTGCCCAAGCCGTTGATCGTCGCCGCGTCGGGAGGGTCGTCCGGGCTACCATCGGGCAAGTCGATGCCGCGCGACTCGAGGAACGACCGCACGCCGTCGGCGCGGGGCTTACCGTCGACGTACTCGTCGTAGTCGTGCGTCGCATCAAACGCAACGAAATCCGCGCCGCTCTCGTCTGCCTGGCTGTGCAGGTAGGCGTCGAACATCTGCTTCCAAGCAAGCGCGTGCACCTTGGCGGTCTGCGTCAGCACGCCATCGAGATCGAACAGGCACAGCGTCACGCCGGCAGGTAGACCGAGCACCTCAGGACCGTACCCTACGGCCGGGCGACCGGGCCCCCGCGATCGGCGCGGCCGGTTACGCGCTGTCGCTGTCGCCGAAGCTCTCGACGAGCCGGTAGCGCTGAGCGTGGGTTTGCGCGATCGTGCGCAGCTCGCGAAGTGCGCTCCGCAGCTTGGGGAGCTCCTCTAGGCGCTGGCGATCCTCGACTGTGCGCATCTGGATCCGCGCAATCACCGTGTTCCCACCGGAGCTCTCGAACAGCGCCCCCGAGACGAAGCCCGGCTGCTTCGCGGCGACGTCCCCGATCAGCCCCGACAGCGCATCAAGGAGCTCGTCGTGCCGTGAGGGCGTGACGGTCCAAGAGGCGATGAGGAAGACCGCATCCATGCGCGGCATCAGTCTAGATCGCTCGGCCGAGCGGTGCCCGCGCGCGCCGCCCGGACTGCGATCGCGGAGTACTGTTGGCTCTCGAGGGCATCCCGTGGGATCAGCCGGGCCGGCAGCACGACCTGACTTCCGCGCGCACACCAACTTCGGAGGTCGTTGTGCCTGAAGGCAATCCGACGCCGGTCGGATGACATCCATCGCCGGAGCGCGCGCCGAGCCAAACCGCTGGGCCGTTCTTGCTCTCCTGGGAACGGCGCAGCTGATGGTGGTGCTCGACTCGACGATCGTGAATATCGCTCTTCCGTCTGCCCAGCGGGCCCTTCATTTCTCAACCAGTGACCGGGAGTGGATCGTTACCGCTTATGCGCTGGCGTTCGGCAGTCTGCTGCTGCTGGGCGGCAAGCTCGGGGACCTATTTGGACGCAAGTGGACGTTCATCACCGGCCTCTGTGGGTTTGCGATCGTCTCAGCGATCGGCGGGCTGGCGACGTCCTACGACATGCTCGTGGCCGCGCGGGCGTTCCAGGGAATGTTCGGCGCGCTGCTGGCGCCGTCCGCGCTGGGACTGCTGACGTTGACCTTCGCCGACAGCCCGGACCGACCAAAGGCGTTCGGGATCTTCGGTGCGATCGCCGGCGGCGGCGCGTCGGTCGGTCTCCTGCTCGGTGGGGCGCTCACCCAGATCCTGTCCTGGCGCTTTTGCCTGTACGTCAACCTCCTGATTGCCGTGCCCACGGCGATCTTTGCGCTGCGCCTACTCGTCAATCGCAGCGATCCCGAGCGAGCGCGGCTCGATCTGCCCGGCCTGCTCGCCGGATCCGGGGGGCTGTTCGCGCTCGTCTACGGTTTCTCGAACGCTGAAACCCAGTCCTGGACGGCTTCAGCAACGATCGTCGCGCTGGCTGCGAGCGCGGTGCTGTTGTGCACCTTTGTGGTCCTCGAGCAGCGCGTCGCGCATCCCCTGCTGCCGCTTCACATCGTGCGGGATCGCTCTCGCGGAGGCGCCTACATCTCGGTCCTTCTCGCCGCCGCGGGCATATTCGGGGTGTTCTTCTTTCTCACCTATTACATGCAGCAGAACCTCCGCATTTCGCCGCTGACAACCGGGCTGGCGTTCCTGCCAATGACAGCCGTGCTTGTCGCCACCTCGGTGACCGCGCAGACCAAGGTGCTGCCGCGGACGGGGGCCAAGCCGCTGGTGATGGCCGGCATGGGACTCGGCGTGATCGCGATGATCGTGTTCACGCGTCTCACGCCCACCAGCAGCTACGTGAGCGGGATCCTTCCCGGGCTGCTGATCATCGGCCTCGGAATGGGGTGCATCTTTGCGCCGGCGATCGGAACTGCGACCCTTGGCGTCGAGGTGCACGAAACGGGCGTCGCCTCGGCGATGGTCAACACCTCGCAACAGGTCGGTGGCTCGGTTGGCCTGGCGTTGTTGAGCACGCTGTCGGCAAGTGCGGCGGGCGCCTACGCCACCAGCCACGCCCACCTGCACGGGCTAGCCGCTGCTGCGGCGATCCATGGCTATGCGACAGCGTTCACGTGGACCGCCGGAATCTTTGCGCTTGGCCTGCTCCTGGCGCTCCTCATCCTGCCTTGGAAGACCGCGCGCCGCGCCTGCACTCTCAGGACCGCGCTCGCTAACGGAATCGCCTACGCACACCACGCCGTCGAGTTGGCGCATCCCGCGACCGTGAGCGACGACTAGGTCGCCGGATCCCGCCTGGACTCAGGCGCCGCCTGCCGACACGCCGCGCTGGCGACCCGGACGACCAGGGCGATGACGCTCGTTCGAGCGGTCGAGCCCGGCTTGGGGGCGTCGTCACCGGGCGTCGAGGCGTAGTCGGCGGTAGCGTCGGAGCGCGATCAAGGTCCAGATCGCCTCTACGACGCCGAACGGCCACGTGCCCGCTAAGAACCCGTAGCTGCTCGACAGCGCGCAGCCGCACGCAAACGCCGCGACGAAGGCGGGCCTTCGATGCTCGAGCGCGTACATCAGCATCATGAACGTCACCGAGGCAGCTCCATACGCCGTCAGCATCCCGACAGTGTCGCGCCTCGCGCTGGGCCCGCGCAAAACCCAGAGCTGCATGTCGGCGCACTCGCCAGCTGTCACGCATAGGTTCACAGTTTCGTGTTGCGGCGCACTTTTTTTGGCTACCGTCGCTCGGCCGACGGGGTGGGTGGCCCGCCCGGGCATGTCAGGCGAGCCGCGGGGTGACGAGGAGCATGACCACTACGACCACGAGGATGTAGAGCAGGTACAGGCCGAGCGGTCCGGCTTGGACATAGCGCACGAGCTCGGCGGTGCGGTTGAACGCGACCGTGATCGGGCGGTAGAGCCAGTCGGGGTCGAAGATCCGCGGCTCGGCGTGGATGACGCTGAGCCGCTCGGGGAAGCGCTGGTCGCCGTGCGTGTGGATCTGGGTGCGGATGCGGTAGACGACGTTGAAGATGACCCTGACCATGTTTGCGTAGCCAACCGCCGTGTACTGCGTGCGCTCGCCGGATGTGGCGGCGCCCGATGCCCAGACGGGCACGACGCGCGTGCGGCCCCGTCGCCGCAAGCCGTAGCGCAGGCAGGCGGCGCCCGTGGCGAAGCCGGTGAGGGTCAGGATCAAGACGGTAGGGCTGATGCTGGCGAACTTCGCATAGCCCGGCTCGATCAGCCAGCCGAGCTGGCTGATGTGGCCGTACGCAGCGCTGCCGCCGATCGGAGCGGTGCCTCGCTGCAGCACGTCGACGACCCACGGTGCGGCGACGCCGACGGCGAGTGAGGCCGCCCCAAGCGTGAGCAGCGCGGTACGTTGCGAGGTCGTTTCGCGCTGTGGGCGGATCGACTCGTCGCGCGGCATGCCCATGAACGTCATACCAATCGCGCGCACGAACGCGAGCGCCGCGAGACCGGCGGTCAGTGCGAGGATCGCGCCGGCGAGCGCCATCGCGAGGTGCGAGATGGTGCCGCCGACGCGAAAGCCCTGCATCAGGCCCTCGAGGGCGAGCCACTCGCTGACGAAGCCGCTGAACGGCGGCAGCGCGGCGAGCGCGCCGGCGCAGCAGAGCGTCGCGAGCGTCGCAGTCGGCAGGCGGCGCCACAGACCGCCGAGGCGCGCCATGTCGCTGGTGCCGGTGCCGCGCTCGACCGCCGCGACGGCGGCGAACAGTCCGGCCTTGGCGAAGCTGTGCGCGACGATCTGGAAGGTCGCAGCCACCAGGCCGAGTCCGATCAGGCCGGGTTGATGCTGTGCCGAGCCCATCAGGGCGATGCCGAGGTCGGCGACGATGATGCCGGCGTTCTCGATCGAGGAGTAGGCGATGAACCGCCTCAGCTCCTGCTGCAGCACGCCGCCTAAGATGCCGACGAGCGCCGTCACCGCACCCAACAGCAGCACGACGATCGCCCACCACAACGCGGGGTGCCCGAGGAAGCCGAACCAGACGCGCAGCATCGCGTAGAACGCGACGTTGAGCGAGATTGCAGCGACGAATGCCGAGCTGTCGGCGTCGGCCTCGCCGTATGCCGCGGGCAGCCAGGTCTGGAGCGGAACGAGCGCAGCCTTGACGGCGAATCCGGCGAGCAGCAACGCGAAGCAGACACCGCGCACCACCTCGCTGAGCCTCGGCGCCGAGTGCGCCAGCTGCTCGAAGGAGAAGGTCCCGCTCTTGGCCGCGAGCAGCACGAGCCCGGTGAGCACCGCGGCGCCGCCGAGCTTCGCGAGCGTGAGCGTTAGCGCCGCGGCGCGCTCGGCTGCGGGGCCGTCCCGGCCGGCGCTGACGAGCGCGTAGATCACGACAACCGTCAGCTCCCAGACGATCAGGAACTCGAACACGTTATCTGCGATGAGGACGCCGACAACGCAGAGCACGAGCACCGGGCGCAACGCGAGCGCGACGCGACGCGTGCCCGCACTACCGATGAACAGCGGCGCCGCCACGAGACCAGTGACGATCAGAAAGAGCCCCGCGAGCGGATCGATCTGCACGCCGCCGCGTCCGAGCGCGAACCACGCGAACGGCCGCCAGACGAGCCGCTCGTCGAAGATCCCAAGTGCGCCGGCGGCGGCCAGCGCGAGCGACGCGCCGGTGCCGACCAACGCGCCCGTGCGACCGGCGCCGATCCCGCCGAGCAGCGCGGCCAGCGCAAGTCCAACGCCGGCAATGATCATCAGGACAGCAAGAGCGCTCAAGCGCTCACCTCGCGCAGTGGCGGCTCGACCTGCGTGACGCGCCCGGCGGCGAGCAGCAGCCCATGCAGCAGCGCGATCGGGCTGGGCGGGTCGCCGGGGATGTAGACGTCGACCGCCAGCACGCGGTCGACGCCGCCGAGCACTTCCGGTCCGCGCCAGATGCCGCCGCTGCACGCGTCGGTGCCAGCGGCGACGACAGCACGCGGCTCGGGCATGGCCTCATAGGTGCGCAACAACGGCTCCCGCATCGCCAGCGTCACAGGTCCGGTGACGAGCAGCAGATCGGCGTGGCGCGGCGTCGCGGTGAAGAACAGGCCGAGGCGCTGCATGTCGTAGTGGGGGCCCAGCAGCGCTGCGATCTCCTGCTCGATCGCGCCGTCCGAGCCCGCATCGACGTGGCGGATGTGCAGCGAGCGGCGAAACGGGCCACTGAGCGTCGTCACCGCCGGCCCTCCACGATGAGCTGCTCGCGGGTCAGCGCCGCGAGCTCGAAGCCGGGATCAAACGTTAAGGCCCCCGCCGGGCACGCCTCGACGCACAGGCCGCAGCCGATGCACCGCGCGGCATCGAGTCCGAGGCGGCCGGCGTCGTCGAGCCCCAACGCGGCGGGCAGGCAGACCGCCGCGCAGGGCGCCCCGTCGCTAGGATCGCAGGCCCCCAGGTTCAGCAGTACGCGGGCCCGAAAGCCCGCCGGCGGCTGCTCGCGCACGCGCGGGTAGCGGGTTGTAAGCCGACGACGGCTGACGCCTCGAGCGAACCAGCGGATCATCCGTCGCACCCGGCGGGCGAGAGCCCGAGGCTGTGCTCGATGAAAGAGAAGTCTGTCAGCACCTGCGCATCGAACACTCGGTTGAAGATCCCGAAATTGACAAACGACGCGGCTCGCAGCTTGCAGAATCCGAGGCGATCTGGCCCGTCGGCTGCGAGCCAGTAGAGCGTCTCGCCGCGCGCCGACTCCGCTGCGCCGAGCGCTTCCTTCCGGGTGAAGGGGCCTACCTCGCCGCGGAGCTCACGGTCGGCTGGCAGCGTTCCGATCGCTTCGTGGATCAGCTCGAGCGAGACGTCGATCTCCTTGAAGCGGACCTCCATGCGCGCCATTGCGTCGCCGCCGTCGTGCGTCGCGACCGGCACGTCGCGGTAGCCGTCGTAGGGCAGGTCGCGGCGCGTGTCGAGATCAGCGCCCGAGCCGCGCGCAACCGGCCCGACGCAGCCGAAATCGCGCACGTCCTGCGCCGCGAGTGGCCCGGCGCTGACGAGCCGATCAAGGAACGAGTCGGTTCGCAGCAGCACCGTCAGGGTGGCACTGAAGTCGCGCTGCCAGGCGCCCAGGTGCGAGCCCAGCCGATCCAGCGCATCGGTGGCAATCGCGATTCGCAAGCCGCCCGGCACGATCGCGCCGCGCAGGAAACGGTTTCCGACGAGCTCAGCCGCTAGGCGATGCAGGCGCTCCTTGAGGGCGGCGAACTGCGCCTGGGCGACGACGAGCGAGGCGTCCTCGCACTCCCTGACGGTGACCTCAAGATGGTTGTAGAGCCGCTCGAGCTCCGCGAGGATTCGCCTGATCGCCTGCGCGCGCGGCGGCACCTCGGTATCGGCGAGCGCCTCGACAGCGTGCGAGAACGCGAGTGCGTGCGCGACGCTCGAGGTTCCCGACACGCGCTCGGCGACGAGCACCGCCAGCTCGAGCGGCACCTCGCAGATCCGCCGCTCGGCGCCGCGGCGCTTGAAGAACAACCGCTGCGCGCAGTAGGCGACGTTCTCACCGCCGGTTTGGACAAGGAACTGCGCGGTCTCGAACACGCCCGAGCGGACGGGGCCATAGGGGATCAGGAACACGCCAGGACCCTGCAAGCGCTCAGCCCCGCGGTGCTCTCCGCTCGCGGAGTCCGCGAGCGTCGCCTGGCCGTCGTCATGGCGGATCAGCGGCTCGAGCCGCGGGTGACCCGCCGGGACGATCTCGTGGAGGTCGTGGATCTCGCGCTCGAACCAATGTGCCGCGGGCACGCGCGGTGTGACCGCGGGGTAGCTGGGTAGAGGCAACGCTGCCCGCAGGCGAACGACAGCTCCGTCGCGGCCCGCGACGAGCGCGGTCAGCTCGCGCTGCCCTGAGCGATCGTTGGCGAACAGCATCATCAGGCGGCCGTGCTCGCTTTCGATCGCCGTTGCGAGACCCTTCGCGTCGACGGTGCGCTCTTGCGGCGCGATCACGAGCGCCCCCCGATCACGCCGACGGCGCTGTGCAGCAGCTGGTCAAGCGGACCGGGGATCCACAGCCCGAGCACCAGCAGCACGGCGAGGCTCACGAGCATCGCCACACCCATCAGTGGCTGTTCGCGGCGGCGCACTGGCTCCACTGGCGGCTCACCCGAGAGCACCATCCGATGGAACGTCGTGTACAGCCCGACAAACGCGACGTTGGCGAACAGGACGAGCAGCCCGGCGATCGCGAACGACGAATGTGAGAAGCCGCCCGTGACGATCAGGAGCTCGCTGCGAAAGATCCCAAACGGCGGCAGCCCGGCGATCGCGAGCGCCCCCAGCAGGACCATCACGCCGGTGAAAGGCGCGGCTCGCATAACGCCTCGCACGTCGTCGACCTCGCGGCTCCTGTAGCGGCTGAGCAGCCCGCCGGAGCCGAAGAAAGCCAACGACTTGCCGGCGGCGTGCACGATCACGTGGAGGAACGCGCCGTAGGCGGCAATCGGACCGCCGATCCCGATCCCGAGCGAGATGATCCCCATGTGCTCGATCGAGGAGTAGGCGAGCAGGCGCTTGTAGTTGGTCTGGCGCAGCGCGAAGAACCCCGCGAGCACGAGCGACGCGACACCGAACACGAGCAGCAGGACGTGGACGTATGAGGCGCCGACCGCGCCCTGCGCGATCGCGCCCAGCCGCAGCACCGCGTACAGCGCGCCGGCCAGCAGCCCCCCCGAGAGCATTGCGCTGATCGGGCTCGGGCCTTCGGAGTGCGCGTCCGGCAGCCAGGCGTGCATCGGCACGAGCCCGACCTTCGTGCCGAACCCGACCAGCGCCAACGCGAACCCGACGTGCACGAGCGCCCGGTTAAGGTGCGGCGCCGCGCCGACCAGCGTCGTGAACGTGGGGCTGTAGTGATCACCGAGTGTCGCGATGCCGGCGGCGTAGATCAAGACGATCCCGAGCAGGCCAATGGCGAGTCCGGCCGATCCCATGACGATGTACTTCCAGCCCGCCTCGAGCGACTGGTCGGAGCCCTCGCTCGTCACGAGCAACGCGCTGACGACCGTCGTCAGCTCGACCGCGACCCACATGACGCAGAGGTTGTTGACGACCGGCGTCGCCAGGAGCGCGAAGCCGAACAGGTTCAGCAGCGGCCAGTAGATGCGGCGCAGTCGCACGTGTCCGATGCCGGGCAGCAGGTAGCCGACCGAGTAGATCGCGACTACGGCGTAGACGAATGCGACCGCGAGCAGGAATACCCCGCTCAGACCGTCGAGGCGGATGCTGCCGCCGAACGCCGAGGCGCCACGCGACGCGTGGTAGGCGAACACCGCGACGAGAGCTCCCGCGAATGCTCCGCTCGCGGCAGCGGCGGTCAGCCACGCGCTCGCCCGCCGGTCGCCGATCAGCAGCGAGAGGGCGGCTGCCGCGACCGGCAACGCAAGGCAGATCACGAGCCAAGCGCCCATTCAGCCCCGCAGCACCGTCATGTCCTGGACGCTCGTGCTCTTCGTCCTAGCGGCAATGAGCCGCGCGAAGACGCCGTAAAAGAGCACTGCCGGCAGCAGATCGAGCAGCAGCAGGAAGCCGATCACGAACGGCAGGCCGGGCGCGATCGCGACGGTCGCAAAAAAGACCCCGTTCTCGATCGTCAACAGCCCGACGATCTGGCTGACCGCGTTCTGGCGGGTGATCATGAAGAAGAAGCCGACTAGCACGAACGCGATCGGCATCCCTAGCGCCGGCGTCGGCAGCAGCGCGCCATGGATCGGCAGCACGGAGCTCGACCAGTAGGCGAGGCCCGCGAGCGCGGTGCCGAGCAGCAGTGACATCGGCACCTGCACGACCAGCGGTACCTCGTGCTCGGACAGCTGACGCGTGATCTGGCGGTCGATCGAGACTGGGATCACGATCACCTTGATCAGCGCCGTCCAGACCGCCAGCACGATCAGCGCCGGCGACGCGCGATCGACACCAACGAGCAACGTGTAGCCAGCGGCGAACACCGACTGCACGGCATAGACGCGGACTTGCTCGTGGACCTGCTTGATCGCGAGCAGCCCAAGACCACTGAGCAGCGCCGCAACTGCGATGATCGCGGCGAGCGCGTGCGCAAAGTCGGGGTGTGGGGTGGGAAGCGTCGCCTATCCGTTCGCGAGGTAGAAGACGAGGATCGCGAGCACGGAGAGCACGAAGCCCGCGCCCATGAAGTCGGGGATGCGAAACAGCCGCAGTTTGGCGAAGCTCGACTCGATCACGACCATCACGAGGCCGAGGCCAGCCATCTTCGCGAGCAGGAGTCCGACGGCGACGGCGACCGCGCCGACGTCGCGATCCCCGGCCAGCCCCCACGGCACGAGCAGCACGTTCAGGAAAACGACGTAGAGCAGGAACTGCTTCATCGACGCGTTCCAGCGGAACAGCGCCATCGCCGGCCCCGAGTGCTCGAACAGGCGGGCGTCATCGATCATCCCGAACTCGAGCGTCGAGCCCTGGCTCTCGATCGGCACCCGCGCCGTGTCGACCACCAGCATCATGAAGAACGCCGCCGTGGCCAGCAGGTGGCTCGGCCGGAAGTACTCCGCGGAGGAGTGCGCGAGCGTCGCGTTCAGCGCGTATGGCAGGTCGGTGCCGGTGATCAGCGCGACGGTGAAGAAGACGAAGATCAGCGTCGGCTCGACGAGCGTCGCGACCGACTGCGTGCGGCTCGACCCGAGCCCCGCATACACCGAGCCCGAGTCGACGCCCGCCAGCGCGGTGACGAAGCCGGCGAGCCCGAACAACAGCGCACCGCCGAGGATGTCACCGGACGTCCCGAGCGGCAGCGGGAAGCTCGTCAGCACGGGGATCAGCAGCGCGATCGAGCAGTAGCAGGCGAACGCGATCAGCGGCGCCAGCTCAAAGAACGGCGAGGCGGTGTTCGGACGCAGCGACTCCTTGGCGAAGAACTTCGCGATGTCGTAGTACGGCTGCAGCACCGGCGGGCCACTGCGCGACTGCACGCGCGCCTCGGCCTTGGCGATAACGCCGCTGATCAGGGGCGCGAACAGCAGCAGCGCGGCGACCTGACAGACCTGAGCTCCCCATGGCGGCAATGTCACGGAATCCAGTGGCTCCTAGACCAGCGGTTACCTTGCAACAGGAGCCATTAGCCAGCAGGCGATTCGGCGAACACGCCACGGCGAACTCCATCGCCGCTTTGATGCGGCCGAAATCATAACGTGTCGTCTGGCCGTCGATCTGTCACGACGCCCTCATGCTCATCAGCCGGACGCGCCTCACCCGGCGGGGGTATGGAGCGGCCCGCTACGGCCGACGTCACTTCGCATAGATGGCAAACGCGACGATCACTACGACGAGCACGTAAAGCAGATAGAGGTTCACGTCACCGGACTGGATCGGGCGCGCAGCTCGGGCCAGCAACTCGACGAAGCGGACCACGGGCCGGTAGAGGAAACGCTCGAAGATCGGCGTCACGCGAGCGTCGTAGTGCACCGGGCCGGAGCGTCCGGCAGGCTCGTCCGATGCGCGCTGAAGCTCGATCGCCGGCCGGTACAGCGGGTCGAACGTGACCCGGACCGGATTCGCGAACGTCGTCGCCGTGTACTGCATCCGCGCCTCGAACGCGAGAATGCCGCCGTCCCAGACCGGCACCTTGCGGCTCGCCGCCCGCGGACGCCCGGCGAGGTAGATCAGGATCGGAACCGCGGCGACGACAACGATGAACACGGCGAGGTAGGTCGGCGAGAAGCCGGAGAAGTTCGTGTGTGCTGGGATCACCGTGAGCTTGGGGACGAGCAGCTCAGCGTGAATATTGACGCCCGTGACGGCCCGCGCCGCGCGGGCCAGGACGGTCAGGACGAGCGGCGCGCCGACACCGAGAAAGACGCAGGTGACGGCCAGCAACGCCGGGCCGGCGATCGGCTGACCACGCTCCCGCGCGCGTGCTGCGCCCTCGGAGCGGGGCCGACCGAGAAACGGGATCCCGTACGCGCGCGCGAACGCGCTCAGCGCGAGGCCGGCGGTCAGCGCGATGACTGCGCCGGCGACGACGATCAGGATGCCGACGGTGTGGTTGGGGATGCGAAAACCCTGGAACAGCCCCTGGAAGAGCATCCATTCGGTGACGAAGCCGTTTAGCGGCGGCAGGGCCGCGATCCCCAGCGTGCCGATCAGCGAGATCACCGAAGTGCGCGGCAGGAGCCGGATCAGTCCGCCGAGCCGGTCGAGGTCGCGGGTGCCTGTCGCGTGCTCGATGACGCCGGCCTCGAGGAACAGGAGCGTCTTATAGACACCGTGGTTGACGACGTGGTAGAGAGCGGTGATCAGCAGGAACGTCGCGATCGCGCGCTGGTGGTAGGCCGCGAACGTCAGTGATGCACCGAGAGCGACGAGGACGATGCCGATGTTCTCGATGCTCGAGTAAGCGAGGAAGCGCTTGAGATCGCGCTCCATCAGCGCGTAGAGGATGCCGAGCACGGCCGAGAGCGCGCCAAGCCCCATCATCACCAATCCCCACCACGCCGGACCGCCGCGCAGCAGCGTCACGCTGAACAGCGCGATCCCGTAGACGCCGAGCTTGATCACGAGGCCCGAGAGGAACGCCGAGCCGTCGGCCGGCGCGACCGGGTGCGCCGCCGGGAGCCAGATGTGAAATGGCACGACGCCGGCCTTGAAGCCGAAGCCGGTCAGCGCGAGCAGGAATGCGGCGGTGCGCCAGCCGCTGCCGATGTGGCCGGCGCGCGCGGCGATCGTGGCCAGGTCGAGCGTGTGGGTCTGGGTCGCGAGGATCGCGAACGCGGCGACGATCAGCGCAAAGCCGATCTCGCTCAACGCGAGGAACAGGAACGCGCCG
>Ga0182018_10002784_pt1 | contig 16797 bp, 15 predicted proteins | sample 812P2MmetaG_FD_120490 | JGI IMG/M metagenome (GOLD analysis project Ga0182018, IMG submission 120490) | Permafrost microbial communities from Stordalen Mire, Sweden - 812P2M metaG | ecosystem: Environmental > Terrestrial > Soil > Wetlands > Permafrost | place: Sweden: Stordalen | collected... | reverse complement strand
TTTGGAGTGAAGGGCGGCTTCGAGGCCGGGACCAAGGTTTTCAATGCCTTCAAACTGTTCAAGCGAATGGTGAATATGGGCGACGCCAAATCGTTGTCCTGTCATCCCGCTTCCACGACTCACCGGCAACTGACCCCCGCGGAACAGGCAAAGGTGGGTGTGACCCCCGAGATGATCCGACTGAGCGTGGGCATCGAGCATATCGACGACATTCTCGACGATCTGGCCCAGGCCTTGGAGAAGACCACAAAGGGAACCGCGACAGGGAAGCCCGCATCGGCAGGGGAGCTATGATATGCCACTGATCATTGAAGGTGGGCGAGTTCCGAATCGTTGGCTGGAGAAAGGGAATTCGCGCCCCGTGATTCCCGCCGACAGCCATGCCAGACGGGCGGAGTGCGTCAGCCTCGCGCTCATCAATAACATGCCGGACGCGGCGCTGGAGGACACGGAATTACAGTTCTTTGAACTTCTGGACATAGCATCGGGCGACGTCCCCGTGCTCCTCAAGCTTTACTCGCTCGCCGGAGTTCCTCGAACCGATCGCGGACAACGACATCTGAACAGCTTCTACTTCGGCATTGACGATCTCTGGAACAGCCAGTTTGACGGGATCATCATGACCGGCACCGAGCCCCGCTGCCCGGATTTGCGGGAGGAGCCATACTGGCCCCTGTTAACCCAGGTACTTGACTGGGCCGAACGCAATACTGCGTCCACCGTTTTGTCGTGCCTGGCGGCTCACGCCGGCGTTCTGCACAGCGACGGCATCGGCCGGCACGCCCTGAGTGATAAACAGTTCGGGGTCTTTGAATCTGGGAGAGTTGGCACGCACGCCTTGACCAGCCGGTGCGGGAATGTTATACGATTTCCCCATTCTCGATGGAACGAAGTGCGCGAAGATGCGCTGGTGGCATGTGGTTATGCTGTCCTCATCAAGTCAGCGGAAGCCGGCGTCGACCTGTTCGTAAAGAAAAAGCAGAGGAGCCTGTTTGTCCACTTCCAGGGCCACCCGGAGTATGGCGCACAGACTCTGCTCAAGGAATACCGCAGAGACATAAAACGATTTCTTCGACGGGAAAGAGAAACCTATCCGTCGATGCCGCGCGGCTACTTCGGTCCTGCGGCAACTCGTCTTCTGAATGGTTTTCGGGACAATGCCCTGTCCGACCGGCGGGACGGCATCATGGAGTTCTTTCCGGAGGCTGCAGTGGTCGACGGACTGCACAATAGCTGGCAGTCATCGGCCACGTGCGTGTACCGCAACTGGTTGCAGTATGTGGCGTCGAGAAAGATCGAAACTTCGCCGATGGGCATGGCTCGAGTTGGACGTGTGGGGTCAGCGCTGGCCAATGGAGACATCGCATAACCACGAAAGGCGCTTTCGCGTTTCATCAGCCGGTAGCCCTTGCGGGTTCGAGAGCGCTTAGTTTTCTATCAGATGGGCTCAATTCAAGAAAAAGTTACCGCTGCGATTCTGACCGTGATCCGGGCGCGCCGAAAGCCGCCTTCCGCTGCGGACAACGATTTGCGGTTCCGCACCCCTGGAGCGTTAGCACCGGCTACGCTTCGGGAGGCACGATTCTCGGATTTCAGCGGTGTGGCGAAGCTCAAGCAACGCTGGGATCTGGAAGCAGATTCGCTCGAAAACTGGGAACGCTTGTGGCGGCATAATCCGGCGCTGGCCGAGAGCGGATTGGACCGTCCCATCGGCTGGGTCTTGGAAGCGGAAGGGGCGGTGGTTGGCTACCACGGCAACATCGCACTGCTTTACCGCTACGGCGACAGGACGCTGACCGCCGTTACCGGGCACGGCCTGGTGGTTGAGCCTGCGTACCGGGCAGCCGTGCTGCGCTTGGTCGCATCCTTTTATGGGCAGAAAGCTGTCGATCTTTACCTCACCACAACGGCGATTCCGGAGGTCGGGAAGATTGCGCGGGCGTTCAAGGCCGATGCTCTTCCCCAGGCCGATTCTGAGACCGTGCTCTTTTGGATCCTCAAACCCTATACCTTCGCCCAGGTGATGATAGAAAAACTGGACTTCCAGCCGGCCCTGGCGAGTATCGGCAGCGTCTCGACTGCAGTTGCGGTAGGAATCGACAAGCTTCTACACAGACGATGGCCTCGACAGTATGCAACGGGTTTCGCGGTAAGCGAGATCGGCGTTCACGAGATCGGGGATGAGTTCCAAGGTCTCTGGATGGAGAAACTGAACGAGGCTCCCCGGCTGCTAGCCGACCGTAGTCCAGCGGCGCTTCGATGGCATTTTGAGATCCCCGGGGATAGAGGGAATGCTCGCGTACTCTGTTGCCGGAGCAATGGGGAACTGCTCGGCTACGCCGTGATTCGCAACGACCCCGAACCGAACGGTCTGCGAAAGTCCAGTGTCGCAGATATGCTGGCGAAACAGGACGACCCGGAAGTGCTGAGGGCCTTGCTGATGGCAGCGCATGATCATGCGAAGCGTGGGGGGAGTTACATTCTTGAGGTGTTGGGTTTTCCGTCCAGCGTTCGACAAGTGTGTTTGCAATGGAATCCATATCAGAGGAAGTATCCTGCGTGTCCGTTTTACTACAAAGCAGCGGACCCGGTGCTGCACAAAACGCTTTCGGACGGCATGGCATGGTATGCCACCCCGTTTGACGGCGACACAACCCTGATCAGGGCATCATTTTCTAGTTCGGTTCCACCGCTTGGGTCTTCTCCGGGGCAAATCAAAACCACCCGAAACAGCATTGCCTCTGAAGTCACAGAGCAGGTAAAGAGCGAGGCATGCTAAGTCCGGACGAATCGTCTCGAAGGTCCACCGAACGAAATCCGCCGGTTCGGAACTGAGCGCGGCCCCTCGAGCCCAGAAGTTAACCCGAACGTTGCCAGACTTTTGTTCTGATTCGGCTTCTCGCCCCACCCAAAGCGATAGGGTTGCGATTACTGTTCGGATACGGTAGGGATGCCGTTCGTTGACGGGTCGCACGGTGATCCACAAGGCGGACCGCCGTCGTTAGGACAGCCGTTGTTCTGAATCGGGCCAAGGAAGCAGAGCCCCGTGGAAGGACACTACTCCTTTCTGGACTACCGTGTTCTTGCTTCGCTGCCAAGCTCCCTGCTACTGTGAAAATGAGGGTGCTCAACGAAAAGCATTTTGCTGAAGCGGGCGTGCGAGGTTCCGGCTTCCATCCTCCGCGCAAGGCCAGCAGCGTCAAAGACGATATGGCTCTTGTCGGGGTGTTTTCCACTCCACTTTTTGGCAACACCATTCACCGAGCAAGCGACAATGACTAATCAAACCATGCAAACAGCAGAAATCGAGCGCGAGATCCGGGGCTTCCTGGTACAACACTTCCTGTTTGGACGTGCCGAATCTCTTCAAGACGATGCGGCCCTTTTCGGCGGTGTGATCGATTCCACGGGCGCGATCGAGTTGGTAATGTTTCTTCAAGAACGCTTCGCCATCACCGTGGAGGATGACGAGGTCGCGGCTCCGGAGAACTTCGATTCCCTGAAGAACGTCGTTGCACTCGTCGAGAGAAAACTCCGCAGCAAAGCCTGAGCCCGGAGGCCTTCGCCGCCGCGGCAGCCACCTTGGTTTCCCCCGCTCAACGGGTTGACTTGGCGACCGACGCGGTCTGCGGCAAGTGTTCTCAAGCGAATGCGCACCGCGCTCATCGCCAGGGAAGTTCTCCTAGGTCACGTCCATCAGAAATGAATGAAGACCGAAAAATCGAGATGCGGATGAATCTTCCCTATCGCATCTGCGATGTTGTCAAGCCATGGGCGGAACGGTCACCCGATCAGCCGGCCGTCGTGGAAGCTGGGGGCAGTTGGAGCTATCGACAACTCGATTCAGTAGTTGCCGAGACTCGAGCGCGGCTCATCGACTTAGGCGTGCGCCCGGGGGATCGAGTGATGATCGTGTGCGAGAACTGCCGTGCATTCGTTGCGGTTTTACTGGCTGTCGCCGCGCTGGATGCTTGGCCGGTGCTAGTAAACGCGTGCCTATCGGCAGCTGAGATCGGAAAGATCCGAAACCACTGCAATGCGCGGCGCGTCATCTATACGACCGGCGCGTCAGCAAACGCGACGGAACGCGCCAGGCTCGATCATGCGGTGATTGAAGAAGTGGGGAACTTAGGGCAGATCGGGATCGGTCCTCTGAACCAGGAGGTTGCTCCCGAGACCGTCGATATCGACATCGCAAACAACGTTGCCGCCCTGATCTACACATCCGGCACAACCGGTGTTCCGAAAGGCGTAATGTTGACGCACCGCAATCTCTTGTTCCTGGCGGCCACGTCAGCGAAGATCCGCACCCTGACACCAGAGGATCGCCTGTACGGGGTCTTACCGATGTCGCACGCCGTCGGACTCTCGGTCGTTCTCCTGGGCTCGCTGCTGAGCGGCGCCACCCTTTATTTGACTCCACGCTTTGATCCCATACTGGCGCGGGTCGCGCTGGAGAAGGAAGGGATCACCGTACTGCTGGGTGCACCGTCCATGTTCGCTCAGTTTCTGCAATATGCGAAACTGAGAGATTTGGAGACGCTGAACCTTCCCGCGCTTCGTATCATCGCTTCTGCCAGTGCGCCTCTCCAGCCGGCAATCAAGTCCTCGGTGGAAAGCTTTTTCGGCCTTGTGCTCCACAACGGTTACGGCGTGACGGAATGCTCGCCGACGATCGCTCAGACCAGGCCCGAAGCGCCGCGGAGCGATATTTCCGTGGGCCCCATCCTGCAGGAAGTTCAAATTAAGCTGGTTGGACGCGATCGCAGGTCCGTGCCTGAGGGGGAAGTCGGCGAGTTGTGGGTGCGCGGGCCAAATGTCATGAAGGGTTATTATCGCGCCCCTGAGGAAACTGCCGCCGCCATCGATCCGGAAGGGTGGTTCAACACTCGTGATCTGGCTCGCATGGAAGAGGGCAACCTTTTCATCGTGGGACGCACCAAGGAGTTGATCGTTCGCCATGGTTTCAACGTCTACCCCGCCGAGGTGGAGGCAGTTTTGAATGCTCATCCTGGGGTTGTCCAATCCGCCGTGATCGGTCGATCAGTTCATGGAAATGAGGAAGTGGTCGCTTTCGTGCAAGCGTTGCCCGAAACAGCCTTGACGCCCGCCGACCTGGCGGAGTACGCAGCACGATATCTTGCCCCCTACAAGCGGCCGTCACAGATCCTAATCGTGCCAACCATGCCGACGACTGCAACCGGAAAGATTGTGAAAGGCGAGCTTGAGAAAGTCGCGGAAAGCACCTTCGGCTAGCTCGGAGAATTGGGCCCCGCCAGGAAGCCGCCGTCGAGAACGAGGGACTGGCCGGTCATGAAAGAGGCGCGGTCCGAGCACATCCATACCACGGCTTCGGCGATTTCCGCCGGCTTCCCAAAACGGCCGATCGGATGGCAACTAACCACGTATTTGTGAACCTGCGGAGCGCCAAAAACCCGCTCCGCCATCGGCGTTTCGATCGCTGCCGGACACACCGCGTTGATCCGAATCCCACTTCGAGCGGTTTCGAGCGCGGCGGCCTTCGTCAGCCCGATCACTCCATGTTTGCTCGCACTGTACGCTGCCGTTCCTGCTGCCCCGATTAGGCCATTAATCGACGCCATGTTTACGATCGCTCCGCCACCGCCTTGCTTCAGCATCTGCCGAATTTCGTACTTCAGACAGAGCCAGACGCCCTTCAGATTGATGGCGATGGTGCGATCCCAGTCTTCTTCCGATTGTCTGACGATGGGTACCCAAACCCCTTCGATTCCGGCGTTATTGAAGGCGATGTCCAAGCGGCCAAATCTCTCGACCGCCTTCTGAATGAGCGTATCGACTTCGGAGGCTTTCGAGACATCGGCTTTCACGAACAGGCCATCGCCGCCGGCGGCACGGACCAGTTCGATGGTTTCCTCGCCTTCCAGTTCGCGCCGACCCGCAACCACTACTTTCGCTCCCGCCTTCGCGAAAACTACGGCCGTGTCACGACCAATACCCGAGGTCCCGCCAGTCACGAGCCCAACCTTGCCTGCCAATTCCGTTGTCATAGTTTTCCTTCACAAACCAGACCTCTCAAGATAGAACCGCAGAGTGTAGGGTTGGCGTGAAGCTTCCCGCAAAACGGTATGCGCAAATACCGTTGAGGTGAAGCCGTTGAGTGTCAAGGTGTGCTTTTCTTCTTCCTTTTCCTTCCTGTGAGTTCCCTTGCGGTTGCGCGCGCCTCTGTCGCCATCCTTCCATCCGTACTCTTTTGGTTGAGCGATTTTCCCCTCGGTGCAAGCTGGGCGTTCCCCTCTCAGCCGGTGCTGCTACCTCTCCGTTGAACTTTTTTCCCTAAGTCTCCTCGATCGACTTATCTATTCCAACATATCAGGAGTTTGACCCAGAAGTCCGAGTATCATTTGTCGTGCAGGGCGGAGCAATCCGGACGACTCGCATTCAGGAACACAGGTAGGCCGCGACGCCGCGCAGGGGCCTTTCGACCAGCCCAGGCAACACTTCGCCGACATCGAACCGAAAAGAGAATCAGGATGAGAACTGCATTTGTAGCGATGGCTGAATTCATCGCCTTTTCAGCCGGGATCTTCGGATCCACCCCTGACAAACTTGTGGGCACGTGGAAACTGGTGTCTGCCTCAAGCACAAACTCGACCGGAGAGCGCAGCGAAACTCCCTATGGTCCGAGCCCTGTGGGTTTTCTCACCTATACTGAGGACGGAAGAGTAACCGCCCTGATCAGCAACGGCGGGCGAAAGTCGCTCTCTGCCGGCGGTGGGACTCGGGAAGAACAGGCTGAGGCGTTTGCGACATTTCTTGCCTATGCCGGACGATATACGCTCAGCGGTGACCAGGTAACCCATCACATCGAAGTCTCCTCGATTCAGAACTACGTAGAGAAGGACTTGGTCCGCAGCGTCAAATTCCAGGGTGATCAAATCAAATTGACGACACCGCCGACGCCGGTGAAGGGAAAAATCCAAACCTTCGAATTGATTTGGCAGCGTCTCGCGGTGCGCTCCTGAGTGTGGGTCCTGGTGGTAGGTCCAGTATTCATCCGGGATGGGGAGAACTGCCCGAGATTCTGCCGAGCCCGCTTTTGGCGCTGTCTGCGCTTCCCATCGTGTCCTGCAAAATCCACCTATCACGCTGAATCCAGGATGGTTGTGCGGCTCACCGCGACCAGGGTCCTCGCCGGCTCTATGTTAAACTCAAGGCGTTCCTGCGGGACTGAAATTTCCGATCTTGCCAATCGTGAAGGTTGTCCATGGTTATAGCTCCGAGCAAAAAAGTTGTTTTCAGCGACGAGACTGTGCAGGATCCTTACCCCACCTACGCGCGCCTGCACCAAGGAGGTCCGCTGCATTACCTGGATGTTGGCAGCAAGTGGGCGGTATGGTCGATTGTCAGCCACTCCGAGTGCTCCTCGATCGCCAAAGACCCCAGATTATCCGCAAAACGCGCGAAGCAGATGTTATTGCCTCTGCCGCTTAGCCGCCAGTCCGAGTTCAGCGAACTGGCGCGCATGATGGGCTTGTGGCTGATTTTCATGGACCCGCCGGAGCACACCCGACTGCGCAAACTGCTCAACAAGGGATTTTCGGCCGCGGCGGTTGAAGGCTTGCGTCCGCGAGTCGAGTCTATCGTGGATGGAATGCTGAAGCCGCTACAGCCTGGCTCCGAAGTCGAACTCATGCGCGAGTTCGCCAACCCCATGCCGGTGCGCATCATTTCGGAATTGCTCGGGGTGCCGCAGCAGATGCACGACACCTTCGTCAATTGGTCGCGGTCCATCGCGCTGTTTCGAGGCAGTCCCGATCGCACGGTGGAACACGCCGGCGCAGCGCAAGAGGCTCTCATCGAGTTAACCGATTTTTTTCGAAAGACCGTGGCGGAACGGAGACGCAACAAGGGGAACGACCTGATCAGTCTTCTGATCGACATCGAGGAAGAGGGAGAAGTGCTGACCGAAGAAGAACTCTACGCGCAGTGTATCGCGCTGCTTTTCGCGGGGCACGAGACGACCCGAAATCTGATCGGCAACGGAATCTACACTCTTCTGCAGCACCCGCAGGAGACAGCGGAGTTACGAGAGAAACCGGAGATGATCCGGTCGGCTGTGGAGGAGCTTCTGCGTTATGAGAGCCCCGTACAATTCACGGCCCGCGTGCTCAAGGAAGATATCGAGGTTTGCGGCCAGAAGATACGGAAGGGATGGACGGTGCTATGCATGCTGGGTGCGGCGAACCGGGATCCAAAGCAATTCAAGGATCCGAACCGGTTAGATCTGAAGAGACTGAACAACCAGCACCTGGCGTTTAGTGCGGGTTTGCATTTTTGCATTGGAGCCCAACTGGCGCGGTTAGAGGGGCAGATTGCGCTCCTCAGTCTGGTGCAGCGTTTTCCCGAGATGAAGCTCACTGGCCCGCGACCGGAGTGGGCTTCAACATTTGGACTCCGGGGCCTGAAAAGTCTTGCGGTAATTATGTGAAAGTCTGGTTCGAGCGGCTGCGTCACCGCCGATGGCGAACCGGTTTATAAGTTTTGGCCGCTCTTGTTGTTCACCAACACCCGTCGTTCCCAGGAGAAAACACTGGCCTGCCCAATCGCCCCTTTTCGGCGAGGAGTTTCAAGGGCTGGCGGCAGAGCCTGTAGGATTGGACGAGCTCGGCACCGCTTGCCCAGCCATCTTTCGCGTTCCGGTCGGAACCAGGCGGCTGGACGTCACCACGGCATGGCTGCTGTCCTCACCGAGCGCGAGCACGGCATAAGCAGTCGCCGCGTCGCTCATGAAGTGCCCAACCTGCGAAGACGGATTGCGACGCTGCGATAGAGAGAGTGAAGGCCAAGAGCCCTCTTGCTTGTTCTGGTTACGCGCCAGCCATGACAGTCCCCGCTGTAGCCGGGGGTCTTCCCTAGCGATGCCCGCCTGTTCCAGAACAAATGTGATCAGGCCTGTAGCATAACCGTCGCTGCGGTCTTGCTGCACCGTTCCGTCCGCTCGTAACCGCGTGCGGACAAACGAGCGGAGGCTCCAGTCATTCGGCCAGGCGAGCGCCGACAGTTTCCAACCCCCATCGGATTGCTGCCCATCCCAGACTTCTTGGATGATCGATTTCTGCCGTTCTCGATCGACGAGTCCCGGCAGTTTCGTCGAAGCCCACAGAAGGACAACCCGATTGATCGTGGACTGTGTCGCATATCCGCGGTCTAGGTACTCACCTAACGTGCGGAGTTTATCCTGGATCTCGGGGGTTGAGCGATAGTTCTCGGGAGCGGTGCCGACGGCGATCGCCGCAAGGGCGGCGCCGTAATATTGTGAGTCCTTCGCCTCCCAGGGTTCCATGCCGAACTCAAGCCAAGGCCAAGCGCCCCTTTTGTCGCCCTTGGTTTCCTGGAGCGCCCACATGTTGGTGAATGCCGCCCGCGTAGTGTCGCTCAAGTGTCCAGCCTGAGCGTCATAGCTGGCCAGGATGAGCGCATTGAGGACGGCTTCGGTGCCGCGAGACTGGGCCGGCTTGTCGCGATCGTAGCCTTGATCACCGTAGAACGGGCCAACTTCGTTCCAGAGGCGCACACGCTTCGTAACATTGTCCAGAAGTTTCCGTTCGCCGACCGATGGAGCTTCTTCGGCCAGTACTTTGCGAAGGACAGGCCGTGAGAGAGCGTACGGCACGGCCGTGTGACAAGAAATGCAGAAAGTCTCGTGATCGCGGGCAGCCGGCGGCCATTCCATCCACGTGGTTTCTCTCTGATCGAGGTAGACGGCCGCCACCTTCGGATCCCAGGAGGCGGCTTGCGTCTTTTGGCTGTGTGAGCACCCAGTGAGGACTGCTGCGGCGAAGCACGCCAGGACGCAGCCTCGCCAGATGCAAACTTTCACGGGAATGGTTGCGGTTTTCACCTTCGGCCGGCACCCCTTGGGCTGCTCAGGCAATGAGAAAATCTCTCATGATGGGAGATGAAAGAAGCTCAAGCCAGCAGCTGTTCGAAACTCAGGCCAAGGCGGTAACTTCACGGGTGCTAAGCGTTGGCCGAGGCTCCGTTGGCGGTGGCATGTCAAACACAGCTCCAGAGCCACCGCAAACCCTTATTTTACAGGTTCTTCAAGGCAACCTCAACCAATTTTGGCGTTTTCGATGAATGCTCGAGGCTTTTGAGCATGTTCATGTTGAGGAGTATATTGGACCGGTGAGGGCCACCCGGTCCAAAGCGGTTCGGCGCAAGAATGGTTCCTTCCTTCGCCGCAATCATCCGACGCATCCCCGCTATTTCAACAAGGGAACCGTCCTGCAGACCATGACCGCTGTCGGATGCAAAATCGTCGATTATTTCTATACTTCACGATGCATCGAGCTGGGGGACCGGCTCGTCCACAAGATCGCAAGCATTCCGAGACAACTCTGCTTTCTTGGCGGATCTAGCCTGAGGGTACTGGCTGAATAGACCATGCTCCTGCGAGGAATCTGTGCTTTTGTTCTATTTGGCATCTTGGTGGCGGGTCTGTGGCCATTTCATGCTCCCAGGAATGAAGTGAGTTGGCTGACGGACAGAAACGGCCTTTTCTTTGGCAAGTACGGCAGCATCGTGAGCGCAGGCAGTTTCAAAGCCGACCCGGCGCAGGCGAATGGCTCTCGCAGTCTTGAGATCTTGCTGGAACCGAGACGGGTCGACTCCTCAGGCACGATTCTAGCGTTTTACTGGCCTGAGAATCGTATCGTCCCGTTTTCGCTGCATCAATCTCTCGGCGATCTAGTGCTCCAGCGCCCAAGCGACGACCCGTCGCATCCTGAAGAAGTCAGGGTTTACGTCGACGATGTTTTCAGTCAGCAGAAGCTGGTGCTGGTCACAATTAGTTCAAGTGAAGCAGGAACAACGGTCTATGCCGATGGCGCGGTCGTAAAGAGGACCGGAAACTTCAGGCTTTCAAGTCAGGATCTGACTGGTACACTCATCGTCGGAAATTCTCCAGTGAGGAGAGAGGACTGGTCCGGACAACTGGCGGGACTTGCCGTCTATGACCGCGAACTGACCAAAGACGAGGTCGCCGAGCATTACGAAAACTGGACCAAAGGCAAGCGGGCAAACCTCGCAGGGAGCGAGGCTGCGCTGGCGCTCTATCTCTTCAATGAAGGGAATGGGAGCGTTGTCCATGATCAGGTAACCCCAGCGACTGACCTCCTGGTTCCAGAACGTTTCTTCGTATTCGATCAACTGTTTCTGGAACGACCCTGGGATGAATTTCGCAACGACCAGGACTATTGGAAGAACAACGGAATCAACGCATTCGGTTTTATTCCGCTCGGGTTTTTCTTCTACGCCTATTTTTCTTCCGTGCGAAGGACCAAACGCGCGCTGGCGATCACGATCGCGTTCGGATTCGCGATCAGTTTGACCATCGAAGTCCTGCAGGCATGGCTTCCAACCAGAGACTCCGGAATGACCGACCTCATTACCAATACGCTCGGAACTGTTCTGGGAGCGATTCTGTGCGTCTTGATCGCGAAACTTAATTGGTTCTCCCGAGCCGGTGTCCTGAGCGCTCCTCCATCGGGAGGAAGGAAGAAAGGTTCGTCAATTCGTTGAGTCGCCTGCCGGACTGTGCAGGACCACCCTACCCTACACACACACCGCACCGGCTCAGTTCACTTCGTGGTTTGGTCACGACTCCAGCACGGTTTGGCCGAGGACGTGGCATACTCACGTTGCCCGGTTTCGACAGAATTGCTGGAAGAGGCACACACGGCAGGTTGGCTTCAAACCCCTTCGAACGATCACTACTCCGATGGCCGTATGGAATGCCGCTAAAGCCTATATGACCAAAAAAAACCACACTGCCTCCTGCAAGCGCGCAATGGCGCCACTCAAGCCAGTGACAGGGATCACACGACAAAACTAGCCAAAATGGTGCACTGGCAAGCGTCAGAGCGATGGATCTGGGGCGCTTCGAGCGCAGAAGAGCTTTGGCCGGACACCTGATCCGGGCGGGAAATGATGTCGTTTATAGTCTATTAATACAATTGACATACTTGTAATACTGCTGTAATATTCTTGCAGCTAGAGTATCTGCCTGCGTAAGTAAGGTCCCTCCCTCCCCTCGCTGGTGGTTGCGTTTCGGAAAGTCCTAACGCCTGGGTTCTAGAGGCCTGGTTGTGGAAGGTCTCTGGTGGAACGACGATTTGTACTGAATCCAAAGTACTTGCGAGCGAACATGGGAAAACTGATACTAGTCAGACATGGACACACTGGCCTCAACCAGCCCGGACCTGACGAAAGGCTGAGAGCTGGACTTGATGTGCCTCTCGACCAACAAGGATTGCCGCTTATCCGGTCGAAGCCATTTACTGTTCGGACCTACGTAGGCACCGGCGCGATCGGACGCCAAGGCGTCCAGCGAAACGCCTCCGGCCCTTGTATACGGCACAGATCTCATTACAAACGAGGGAGCGCATGCCGGTTGACACCGTGTGACCCTTAGGCAGCCAACTCCTCGAGGAAAACCATGCGTCAAGCCTTTCATGCAGCGATCAAAATCGGCCGCAAGATAATCGGCCGGCAACCAGCCGGGCGGAACGTTACCGTGTTCCCCGACGACGTATTTATCACTTCCTTCCCCAGATCGGGAAACAATTGGATACGCTTTCTGATCGGAAATCTGATCTGGCAAGATGGTTCGCTCACATTTAACAACCAGGGGACCCGCATTCCTGAGCTTTACGCGACCTCCGACCAGGCAATGCAACATCTTCCCAGGCCCCGTATTCTCAGGGGCCACGAAGCTTTTGAACCGCGCTATCGGCATGTGATTTACATCGTGCGGGATCCCAGAGATGTTGCAGTTTCTAAGTACCATTACAACCTTGCCACGGGCAGGCATCCCAAAGGCTATCCGATCGAAGATTTCATACCGCGTTTCATCGCCGGTGAGTTCGAGAGCCATTTTGGGACGTGGGCAGAACACGTGATGAGTTGGCTTAGCACGCGGCAAAATCACCCTGGATTTCTGCTGGTGCGCTATGAGGACCTGCAGCGCGAGCCCAGAGCCGAACTCGCCCGCATCGCCTCGTTTCTGAACCGATGTTCGTTCCGGCAAATTGACGCAAGCCCACAGCAACTGGAGCGCACCATTCAATTGAGCAGCCCGGAACAAATGCGCTCGCTCGAAAGGCAGCAGGGCCGTCGTTGGCTACGTTTGCGAAAAGAACGCGAGATCAAGGGTTACGTGGCGGTGCGAGCAGCGGTCAGCGGTGGCTGGAAGTCCGTTTTGCCGCAAGAATCCGTGGCTCAGATCGAGTCTGCTTGGGGACCTGTCATGACGCAGCTCTCCTATCCTCTTCATCTGGGCGCTGAAGAGCCAGAGGCGCGTGTGCCTACACCTGACGTCACCAACCCTGAACGATACCTGCGTACCCTCCCTGCCAACCCGATCCCGCCTGGTCCCGAGATTGGACCCACCCCATTCCCCCACTCCCGCTAACGACGCCGAGCCGCCAGGCTCTACCAAGGCACCTCGATCAGCCGTTGGCCCTTCCCCGTTCCAATCCCGTCCTTGGCGCCCGAATGCCTCCCGCGAACGAACCCGGATGCCGGGCACTCTCATTCCCTTCGCCGATTGGCACGGCGCGTTGACTGCTGAGGATGGTTCCTGGGACCGGCGTGTCAGGAATGGGTATCAGGGCGTATTTGTTCCCTTCAGGGATGGCTCTCGTGCCGGTGAACCGATGCGTTTCTTTTGCAGGTCTGTGCCTGAATCCAACCAGTAAGGATGTATACGGAGGGACGGTTGGCGTAGCCATGGGAGCGACGGCTCTCTTCTGATCTGCGACGACGGTGGAAATCAACTGGGGGAGTCTCTTCAGGAGAATGATCCCGCGCCCCCTGCCGTCGACTGATCACCCACCACCCGCCGAAGGGGAGGATTCCCCCGAGCCTCATGGGAGGACGATACGAATGGGAAAGAAGCTTCCCGAACTTTTCTTCACTTCAGGCCCTCGTCCAAATCAGGAAAAGCCGCGCTGCGAGACAGTGGGGGATCCGGCAGACATTGGTTGACACCGGCCAGCACTATGACCGGAACGTGTCGGACACATTTTCCCCGAACTGAACCAGAAATTCCGAAACTGGACGTGGGCAGCGGAAGGACCGCAAGGTTCCCCGCGTATGGATGAGACCGCAAACCCCCCGCCGGTTACGCACAGCAGGGGGATTGCAGGGCAGAACTTCACGTCCGCATCTTACTCGTCATTTCACCAGCGCCGTCAGGCCGGTCGGAGGCTCCGGGGTCGGGGTCGGGCCCGTGCTGCCGGAATATGGGTACGCTCCCGCATCCCACGTTCCAGTGGACCCTCTCTGCAGGCAGCCGCTTCCACAGCTACCGGTCGGCCCGAACGTCTCCGGCGCGCCAGTATCGAGCGCGGTAATTCCCATGGAAGTCAGATCCGGCCCGAACTGGTGAGCCAGGGAAGCGGTGCTCGTGATGAGGTAGCTGCCGTTAAGGCCCGGGTTCGCAATTGAGGAGTTGGCGTCCTGACCAGAGGCGCTCTTCCACTCGGCAAAGGTAGAATACGTCGTCCCGTTCCAATCCCAGCCAATTGGTCCGCTGCTGTTGTAGTAAATGTTATAGTTCGCGGTTAACTCGCTGCCGGAATCGTTGATCGCATTCGAGATTGGCTGGCCAATGTTCTGGCAGATATTGTTTTTAACGGTGAAAGTGTTGTACCCCGGCAGGCCATCCAGTGGCCCGTTCAGCGACATGCACACCGAGGGCGTGTTCGCGCTGTTGAGCATGGTGTTGTTAGCGATTAAGTCGGTGTGATAGCAGCCGTGCTCGAAAATGAAGCCGTCGCCGCCAACCCAGGTTCCGGTTTGCACGAACAGGTTGTTGAAGATAGCTGCCGAGAACGTACTGTTCACATTGCAGCCGACCACTCCGTCCGTCAGTTCCAGGTAAGCGCTGGTTTCCCGCACATTGCTTGAGGTGAAGAAATTGTTGTAGATTTCAAGACCTAGAATTTTGTCCAGCGCACCGGTGCCAGACTGCTGAAAGAAATCAAAGCAAGTAATGTGGGCGCCGCTGCCTTGCCAACCGATACCGAGCACGCAAGAGTTGTCGTGGATCAACGCTCCGGTGTCGGTGTGGGCCGCGTTGTCTCCGTCTACGTAGACGATACAGCCACCGGTGGTGCCAACACCGGATGTGCCGTCGCAGAGATTGTGGCTAATCACATTTCCAGAGGTGTCGCCGTAGCCGCTGCCCAATTGGACGTGGATGCCTTTTTCCATCCAATCCAGCGTGAGATTGTGGAAGTAAATGCCCGTGGCCCCGTCGGTCAAGATCCCGGCGCTGGTTACGTTGGTGTCGCTGCCGGAGTGGACATAGATCGGCCCGATCTGTCCGTTTCGTATTTCTGTGTACCGCATACCTCCGCCGCCGCCGCCGATGCCGACCGCGTTGATCTGGGTGGATAGGCTGCTCCCGTTGTCCGGGCAGGTGACGGCTGGGACGTTCGCACCCAGGTCAAGCACTAGGTAAGACTGCCCGTTGACAACGAAGGCCCCGGCCGTGGAGCAGAGTGAGAGAAGCGCACCTGATTGCCACTGGATAGTAATCGGATTCCCGGAAGTGCCGCCGCCCTGCGCGGTCATCTGCGTGGTGATCGTTCCGCACAGATTGACTGTCGCCCCAGGGCCAATCTTTCCCGTTCCCGTGCCCCAGTTGCCGCTGGTGTTGAAGAAGGAGACCGCGAGCGCATCGGCACAACCTGAACCTGAGGCGGAACCGCTGGCTTGTTGGGCGACATAATAAGTGCCGTTATCTGCCTTGGCCAAGACGCTGCTCCACCCAATCAGCAGCAGCAACAAGGCGAGGGTTACGTAGTGGAAGGAAAAGACGGCGGAAGAGCGAGATGACAACAGGGGGGTTCGCATAAGGCAAATTATAGAAAGTGGCCCGGGACGAGCATAGATACCAACAGTACATCCGCCCCATTGGACCGTCCGGCCCAAGGCCCCTCACCGAAGTTTGCTGCGATATCAAACCGCGGCCCCAATGGGCGAATTGGGCCGAAAACCCAGCACTTGAAAGCGCGGACTGATTCGAGATGGCCTTCTGACTGAGGTGTGCTGACCGAGGTCCAATACGGGAATAGTTAGTACCTACAGAACCTTCATCGTCCTGAGGCCGACAAGCCGAATCTCTCCGCAGTACTCTAGGATTGCGACTTTGGTCGCGCGCTCTCCTGGCGTCCTCCGCATCCTATGAATAGAAGACACATCCGATTCGCGGTTGCTGTCGAAAACGCCGAACTGGGAAAGGAACAGCACCAGCACTGCGGACCGGAATAAGGCAACCTCTGCACGATACGCGCGCACGATCCCTGCCCATCCGATCCCGCGCGGTCCCGAGACTGGAACCACCCAATTCACCCACTCCCGCTAAGGACGCCGAGCCGCAGGCTCTTACAAAGGCACCTCGATCAGCGTTGGCCCTTCCCCGTCCAATCCCGCCCTTAGCGCCTTCCCGAATGCATCGAGCGAACGAACCCGGATGCCGGGCACTCCCATTCCCTTCGCCAACTGCACCCAATCGAGATCGGGACGCCCGATCTCGAACATGTCCAAGGCCCGGGCCCCCGGATTGCCTACTCCCAAATAAGAAAACTCACGCTTGAGGACTGCATAGGCACGATTGGCGAAGACCACCGTCGTGACGTTGAGGCCCTCGCGCGCCATCGTCCACAACGCCTGTAGTGTGTACATGCCACTGCCATCGGCACTCAGGCACAAAACCTTCCGGCTGGGGCAGGCCACTGCGGCACC
>Ga0182018_10002783_pt1 | contig 16803 bp, 13 predicted proteins | sample 812P2MmetaG_FD_120490 | JGI IMG/M metagenome (GOLD analysis project Ga0182018, IMG submission 120490) | Permafrost microbial communities from Stordalen Mire, Sweden - 812P2M metaG | ecosystem: Environmental > Terrestrial > Soil > Wetlands > Permafrost | place: Sweden: Stordalen | collected... | reverse complement strand
AGCCCGCGGTGGACCTCAGTCCGCCTGCCGCAGGCTTCACATCGTTCGCGGGAGGGCGGGCTGAAGCCGGCTGAAGCCTGGCTGAAGCCTGCCCCACGAAGCTCACCGGGATGTTCGTTACGTGAACAGCATTAGGGCTAGCGGCCTTCGGCGACCAGCTCGACGGCCTGAACGATGGCGTAATTGACCACTGGCTCGAAAGTCAGATCGATTCTGCCATGAACGTTCGGTTCGATTCCGTGGAACACCTTCTCGATGGCGTGGTTCTCTCCAGCTTCTCTAAAGATGTCAAACTGACGGAGGATTGCGGTGCCCCCGGAATAGACATTAAAGATGCGGCTCCCAACGCCGCCCTTACCCCGATTATCCGGACCGAAGAACGTTTCCGCGAAAAACAGACGCAACCTGTACCTGCCCGGCGGGACAGGCAGCCGGTACGAGAAGTGTCCATAACGCTGCCCCATGAACAGCTCCGGATCGCCGGTACCGGAAGGCACTTTCCCGTCCGAAGTGTTCCTGCCGCCGACAAAATAGCGGTCGCTGCCCCAGAGTTGACCCCTGCGGTCGACATAATCGGCATTTCGCGCCACCACTCTTAAAGGCTGCGCGAGGCCGCTCTCGTTGGGGATCAGTTCGATCGCGTTGAGCCAGGCCACCTCCCGGACTGGCCGGAAATCGAGCGTGAGAAATCCATCCGGCGCCGGAGAAACATCCTCAAAGACACGGACTTCCGCGGTATTGGCCGCTCCGGCGTCCGCGTAAATATCGAGAAGCGCCAACAACGGGTGGCCGTTCATGCTTACGTCGAAGATGCGCTTGTTGTCCGCTCCTTCGCCTGAGTCCGCCATCCCGAAAACCACCTCCGAAAAATAGAGTCGTAACTCGTATTTGCCCGGAGACAGGGGAATTCGATAGGAAAAATCCCCGGCGCGAAAACTCCGGTATGGCGTCTGGTCGGGCGCCGCGAGAATGAACGGGTGCGGCACGGACCTTTCCTGGTTTCCGAAACGCAGAGAATCCCCGCGCCCCCCGGCGAAATACCGGTCGCCACGCCATTCGGCGCCGAAGCGATCCGTCAGAGATTCCGTGCTGGAACCGGCCAGGATTCGAACCGGATGAGGAAGTTCCGCGCTGGCGCCTGGCGGCAGCGCCGCCTGCCGCGTCTTTGGCGATTCCTCCGCTGCATTTCCGTGGAGCGTGCCTTTTCTCAACCAAATTCTCGCCGGTATCGCAATCGTCAGGATCGCCGCAACCGCGGCGGCGCTGGCTTTCCAAGGGAAGACCTTACGGCGCGGCGGGCCGGTGGCCGGCGCTGGCCCCGAAAGGTCATGTTCCCGCTCGGCGAGCGCCGTTTGCGCCGCCGGCAGGATCCGCATCGGACTGGCTTCCGGCGCTTTTGCCTGATGCGCCGGCGCGCCGGGCAGATCGAACACGCGCTCGAATTCGGGCTGATAGTTCCCGGTCCTGATGACGATGCGCACCGGATGCATCGCGCCCTCGGTGTCATAAAAACGCTCCAGCTTCCGGCGAAGCCGATGCACTGCCACCCGGACAAAAGAATCCCGCTTCTCGCCAAAGTCCATGTCCTTGCCATAGACTTCCGTGGCAATGCTGAATTCCTTGATTTCCAGGGTATGCCCGCTGATGGTTTTCTCGCAGAGATACTCAAGAAGCTTTGCCACGGCGGGCGCGCGAAAAAACTCCCGGGAATGGAGAACGGCGTCCAATGCCGAGCGTTTTTCGGAAACTGCCAGATCAACCCTGGCAAGCATAGACTTCCCCCTGATCGAGGATTCCCATTCCAGAGCTTTCAATTGCCGATTAGTATACCACCCAATTGTCTCAAATCGACCTTTCCGTTTGGGCCCTTTCATGGGGTCTTTCACCACATTGGGCCTGGGTTGGGGACGGTTTTCCGCCCGTCCCAACCAACCAAAGACTGCGAAGCCCTGTCTTTTCTCAGGGCTTCAGGCACACCTCGGCTGCCCAAGCCTGCTGTTAAGGCAGCCGCTGAGCCGGGTCGTCTCCCGCCGCCGCCGCTGCTTTCCTCGCCGCGAGGAACCGGCAGCGGGGGGGTGATCGCGGGTGGTGCGGCGGCACACCAGGTTGCAGACAACGTTACGGCCGGCGTAACCACGCTGATTCCGTTGCTGTTAGCCAACCGTTAACGGTTTCGTGCATCTCCCGGGCATCGGATTGCCATACAATGCGGCTGAAATGAAACTCTCAGCCGTTCCTATCGTCGTCCTGCCGGCAGCCATGGCGGCCTTTCTAGGCTTGGCCCAGGCGCCTCCACGCATGCCCATCCCCAACGATTATCGGGAATCCACCAAAACGCGGTGGCTCAACAAGCCGGTGGCGGAGTCGAAACTCCTTGACGACGCCGAGTCGCTGTCCACATGGCAGTTGATCGACACGGATCAGGCGAACGGCGAAATGACCGTTACCAACGAGCGGGCCGTCAGCGGCAGCGCTTCCATCCGGCTGCGTTGCGCTACGACCGGCGAAAAACCAACGCCGGGCCGCTATTACGGAACCACCACGGCCCGCCGCGTGGTGCGGGATGAGGATTGGTCCGCGTGGAACCGCCTCTCTTTTTGGGTCTACCCGGACCTGCCGGGTTTCCGCACCATTTCGATGATCGTCACATTTCACAACGAAGGCGCGGAGCGGGTCCCCGACGTGTACGGCAAGATGGGAGTCAACTATGTGATCCTGCAGGATCGTCAATGGAACCATATCGTCTGGGAAATTGCCAATCTTCCGCGCGACAAGGTCACCGGCGTGGATTTCTCGTACCGCATGCAGGGGAAAGAGCCCGGCGCCGCCGACATGGCGACGCTGGATATCGACAAGCTGGAACTGGAAAAGGTCCGGGCGGACCACTTCGAAGGTTGGGATGTGGCGCCGGGCGAAATCTCGTTTAGCCATTCGGGATATCAGCCTGGCGCGCCGAAGAGCGCGATCTCCAGCGATCTGCCGGCGAAGACCTTCGAACTGATCGACGTAGCTACCGGTATCCCCGTACTTTCAAAGAATGTCGCCCTGGTGCATTCGGAAATCGGTTCCTTCCAGGTGATGGATTTTTCCGAGGTCCAGGATCCTGGAACTTACATCGTTCGCGCCGGCGAAAGGACCACCAGGCCTTTCCCGATCGGCGGCGATGTATGGAAATCGAGCCTCTGGAAGGCCATCAATTTCTTTTATGTGGAGCGCTGCGGCTTCGCGGTTCCCGGAGTACACGATATCTGCCATCGGGATTGGGCGCTGAAACATGGAGAAAAACAACTGATCGTCAATGGAGGATGGCACGACGCCGGCGACCTTTCGCAGTCGCTCGGCAATACCGCCGAGGCTGCCTATGCCATGTACAGCCTCGCCGAGCGTATGGAGCGGCGCAACGAAGACCCCGCTTTGCTGGCGCGCTTGATCGAAGAGGCCAACTGGGGGCTCGACTGGCTGCTGAAAGTAACTTTTCATGACGGTTTCCGGCCCAACTTCTCGCAAATGGACCGCTGGACGGATGGCATTCTCGGCACGATCGACGATGTTACCGCGCAGGCCGGTAACAATCCCGCATCCAACCTGGCCGCCGCCGCGACCGAAGCGATCGCTTTCCGGGTGATCCGGAAATCCGATCCCGTCCGCGCCGGATACGCGCTGAAGCAAGCGGAAGAGGACTGGGGTTTTGCCATCGCGGCGATGGACACAACCCAACAAACCGGACGGCGGCCGATTGGCACGGAATTGGCCGGTCATGCGATCCTCGCGGCGCTCGAACTCTGGCGCGATACCGGCAATCGCCGGTACTCGGATAAGGCGCTGGAACTCTCTAAGATCGTGGTTGACGCGCAACAGAAGAGTTTCCTGCCGGGCCTGACTCACCCCCTGGCCGGATTCTTTTACACGGGTCCGGACAAAACCGCGATTTTGCGCTATCAGCATCCCAGCCATGAGGCGGAACCGCTGGTCGCCTTAATACAGTTATGCAATCTGTTTCCGGACCACCCGGATTGGATCAAATGGTATTCCGCCGTAACCCTGTATTCGGAGTACTTCCAAAAGCCAATGGCGCAATTCACCGAACCCTACGGAATGCTGGCGAACTCGGTTTTCCGCGACGATGAATATCTGCAGGTGCCCGAAAGCGGCGGTCAGCGCGGCATGACACGCGAATCGTTTCGCAACCAGGTGCTCAACGGCATCAAGGTCGGCGATCATTATTTCGTCCGGCTTTTCCCTGTCTGGTTTGAGTTCCGCGGCAACAACGGCACGATGCTGGCCGAAAACAAGGCGATCTCGGCGGCGGCCCATTTGCGCGGCAGCCTCTCCCTCGCGTCTCTGGCGGAGCGGAACCTGGAATGGGTAGTGGGACGCAATCCTTTCGTAGAAAGCTTGATGTGGGGCGAGGGATACGATTACCCCCCGCAGTATTCGGCCATGTCGGGCGACATTGTTGGTTCGCTTCCCGTGGGAATCCAGTCTCACCGCGACGCCGACGCCCCCTACTGGCCAACCGAGAATTGCCACAACTGGAAAGAGGTCTGGGTTCATCCGGTCGGCCGCTGGATCTGGATTCTGAACGATCTTGCCGGATCGCCCTTGGTCGAAGCAAACGCCGGGCCGGGAACAACCCAGGCTGTCGGCTTTCGCAACCTCTCCTCCGGTAAAGTCTCCTGGATCGCGCCCGATGCCACTGGCAGGTTCCGCGCCTCCGTGCCCGAAGGCGAATACGAGATCTCTTCCGGCTCGCAACAACGAAGAATTGCGCTTCTTCCGGGCGGCAGCTATTTCGTGGATCTCACGCCGGAACGCAACCTCAATGTGCGATTGACGCAGCAGACCGATGCGATCGGTGTGGTAACGGTGAGCGCAACCCTTTCGGGAGCGGGCACGCACAGTATTGCCATACGCGCCGACAATCTCGTTCCGGACAGGCCCGAACAGACTGTCGCACTTCAAATCGGAGTCCCGCAAACAGTTACATGGCGAGCCCGTATGGTGGCGCGTGATGCGCCTTGGACTGCCGTGGTCATCCCCGACAAAGACCTGGCACAACGTGAAGAACTAACCGGAACCGGAAGGAACGCACAATGAGGAAATCCAGTTCCTTGGAATGCTGGTGTTAGGGAACAGCCTCGCGAAGTGACGGCGGCAGTTCCGAACGGGCATCCGGCCGGAAGGAAAACACAGCGTGAAACGAAGTGACATCTTGCAGTTGGCCGCTACAGGGCTGGGCGGACTTGTTTTCGCGAGAGAAGTCCGGGCTCGGGAGCAGGCCGCGCGGGCCACCCGCGGCATGCCTTCGCCCAAAATCGAAGGCATCGGCGTGATCGACTAAGCGGCGAAGCCGCGCTGCGCCACATCACACGGCGGAGTGCGAGAAATGCCCGCTAGCGGGAGTTTACAAGATATCCGTGAGTTTCGTGGCAAACCATGCGGACTTTAGCGGGATGGTTCGGTGCCCCTCATTGCCCAGCAAGGTCGAGGAGCACAATGTCAGAGCGCTCCTGCACCCGTTCTAGGACAACTTCACGGCCGTTTGGGGAGATGTCGAAGTCCCGAATATCAAAATCGTCAGGGACGTTGGTCAACTGCCGCTCGGCGCCGGTGTCCGGGTCCGTTAGCCAGAGATCTTTGTGTTCAATGCTTCCCCGCAGGAAAGCGATTCCACGTCCGCCCGAGAGGAATTTAAGGTGTCGAGCGCCCCGCGTCAAGTTCGTCAGACTCGGAAGCGGATGCGTGACACCCTCGGGCGTCACGGCTTTCACCGAAAACGTCGTGCCAATGTCGGGTCCCGAGTAGACAACGAAGCGACCGGAGGGCTGCCATGCCGGATCTACCGAGTAGTCGCGGAGAAAGACAACTGCGGGACCGCCATCGATCGGTACTTGGAAAAGGTGCGGCACACCGTGATCGTTCGCGGCCGAGGTGATCGATCGGCCATCCGGCGTCCATGCTGGAGAGCCTTGCAGCGCGAGTGAATCGGCAACGACCCGTGCGTTGGTCCCGTCCGCCTGCATCACATACAACAGGGTCTCCGAGCGTTGACGGACCGAAAATGCGATCCGTCCGCCATCGGGGGAGATGGCGGGGCCGCCAATGATTTGCGCTCCACGGCCATTCCACAGTTCCGTGTCCGCGCCGTGCGCCTGCTTCCAAATGCTTTCGCTGCCGCCGGCCGAAGAGACACATATCAGGTAGTCGGGGCCCAGTCGTGGAGAGAACGCAGTGCCGGGCGTCAGAGAGATGCGATCCGGGGGCGGCAACTCGGTGGGTGAATCGCCGATCCGCAATCGCCAGAGGGTTCTCTTCGGACTTGCGCGTGTGACAACCAGGCGCTTGCCACCGGCTGCGGCGGCCAGGGACGTGTACCGGTCCGGACCAAAGGTAAGCCGGTGAGGAATGCGGCGCTCGACGTCCACGCTGTACAGCCACGGTCCTGAACCGTCGGGATCGCCGGCGAGGTACATCAAGGTACGTCGATTCAGCCAGACGGGATAGCTCACGCGCCCATTGTGGGACGTGATCCGTTCGGGCATTCCACCTGCCGGCTTGATGCGCCAGATGTCCAGTTTGTCGGGAAGCGCGCCGTGGACGAAGTAGATGAACCCATTGTCGGGCGCCCACATCGGAAAGTGAGAATGCAGGCCCGCGGACGCGGTAAAGATTGGTTGTCCCTGAGGATGCGGCGTGCCGTCGGAAACGAAAAGCGGATCTCCTGCAGTAGTCGTATGGTATGCAAGCCGCGAACCGTCGAGCGACCAATCGAACTCCCCCGTGCCTTCCAGATAGAGCCTGGCTTGTCCGCCCAGCGTTGGTATGGCCCATATCCCGATCTGCCAGCTTGGGCCGGCTGGCTTACGAACCCAAAACGTCACCAGGGAGCTATCGGGCGAGAATCCCAGAGCCCGGACCGATGGATTGCCGAGTTCCGGAGCGCTTCCGCGAGTCAGGTTATGGAACTGTCGGGAACCGGGTTGTGTAACCCAGACATCGGTATGTCCCTCCCGGCCCGATAAAAAAGCCACGAATTTGCCGTCGCGCGACACAGCGGGCCTCCTGCTCCGTTCCATCGAAATCGGTCACGGTCTGAAATCGCGCGCCCTCAAGGGGGTTTCGCCAGAAGCGTTCCGTCTTTTGAACCCAGACGATTGCGGCGATCGCCAACGCGATGGCTACCGCTGCAGGGACCAGCCAGACGCGTCGGCGTATCTTCCTAATAGGTGGCGCAAATTGGGACGCCGGGCCCCGTGAGCGAAAGACCGGTATGTATCGGCCCTTCGGCAGCTCGATGACGGTTCCGTCGTCTTTTCCTTCGCCCACGTAATATTCAGCCAGACGGGCGCGAAGCCGGCCTGCTTCCGTCCGCACGATGGAGTCCTGCGAAGGATCATGGTCGGGTTTGCGCCCGAACACCTCGACGGCAATTACGGACTCTTTGAGCTGGTTGTCGCTGCCTTCCAGATGGCGTTCGGCGAGGAACCTGAGGAATCGGCTCATGCGCTCGTTGCGCAGGAATCCAGGGCTCGCCAAGACCCGATCCAACTGCCGGCGCGCGCCTTCGGGGTCTGTAGGCGCGATGGGCACGGCTCCGAGTATACATCTTGTTTTCAGCGATGTGCAAATGTATGAAACACGCTTTCAACGTGTCCGGACTTGTTCTTTTTTCCCGTTAGGAGCATCGTGGGAGCCTGACGGGATCGCAAAAAGCGATCCAAAAGGAGGAGTCATGAGAATTCGATATAGACAAGTTTTTTTCGGTATCGCTCTCACTCTGGCGGCCGGGCTGGTGCTGGCGCAAGATCTGAGGGTCGTGCATTTTAAGGGCGTGATCAACGACTACTCGCCCTCAACCGTATCCGGCGGTCCGTGGGAGATTCGCGGCCCGTGGTCCCTGGATGTGCAAAGATCTGGCACAGCCAATTTTTCGGCGGACCTGACGATGGAGACATCCGACTACGGGATTACCGGTGCCACTCAGGTGGATCCCACAAACCCGGCGACTCGGAGCCCCCACACTCACCATATCAGCATGACGAACGCCACGGTCAGCTACGACACGAGTGTCTGCCCCGCCAACAGCCCTGCCACCACTGGCTCTGGTGTCGTGGTCACCAGTACGGCCACGACTACGGGGAATGGAGGCCCGGCGCCGTTTGAGGCTAAGGGCACATCCTCAATCCAACTCTGCATCACCGGAGGGACGGAGGTCGAGTTTTCGAACATGACTCTGGTGTACACCGGACCTGCAACTGGACATTTCGGTCCACAGGCGATCCACGGGGTCGTCACCCAGGTGTCAACGAAGTAGGCTGGGCGGACGAGGTGCACAAGCATGATCAATATCTAGCATGGCGATGGGATGCGACCTTAGGTCGAGCCAAACGTCGTCGTGGCTCGCTCACTCCATGATTGTCCCCCGAACGCAGGCCGAACGCTCTATAAGCCTGTGTCAATAGTTGAGTGTAAATCTGCTGCCGACTCCAGTCGGTCGGGTTTATACGCAGATGTCGAGAAACTCTTGGTTTGCCACCAGGGCTCCGTGCAGCGCGGTCACAGAACTGAGCAGAGTTTCAACAGCCGCATCGTGAGTCCGGGTATTCGCCGCCAGCGCCGCGTTCAACTGAAGGACCTGCTCAAGGTTAGCCTCGGCCTCCTCGCGTCCCGATACGTCCCCGCCTTGGAACGCTTAGGAATGACACGCGCCGGACTTCGGAAATCCACGTGGACGCAACGTTCGCTAGCCGGAGAAACGCCGACGGTCCGGAACGCGGACTCGGTTGTGAGGACTGCACCTTGATCCCGCAAGAGCGATCCGGCAGCCAACTTTAACGCCTATCCGGGAACCACCGAGTCATACGCCAGCAATTCGCCCGTCATCACCGTAACCGCCTGCCCGCCGAGGATGACGCGGTCGCCCTCCAGCCGCACCCGTACCACGCCGCCGCGCGCCGATGCCTGGAAGGCCGTGAACTCGCTCTTGCCGAGGCGCTCGCCCCAGTACGGCCCCAACGCGCAGTGCGCCGAACCGGTGACCGGATCTTCGTCGATCCCCGAGCCGGGCGCGAAGAACCGCGATACGAAATCGTATTCGCCGCCTCCCGCCCGCGCCGTCACAATCACCCCCCGCACCGGCAATTTACGCAGTTTGGAATGATCCGGGTCGAGCGCCCGGAGCGTCTCTTCGGAATCCACTTCCACCAGGTAATCGAAGGCGTTCTTACCGACGAAGGCCGCCTGCGCGACCCCCAGTGCCGGCAGCAATTCCGGCGGAGCCTGCGCGGCCGCGGCTACTTTGGAGGGAAAGTCCAGCTCGATCCATTCTCCACGCTGGTCCGCCAGCAGTAGGCCGCTGCGGGTGTGAAAACGCGCCTGCCGGCCGGCCGGCAAATGGCCGTCTTCCCACAATACGTGCGCGCCGGCCACCGTGGCATGGCCGCAGAGGTCCACTTCCACCGCCGGAGTGAACCAGCGAAGGCGGAAGCCGCCGTCGTCGTGCGGCGTCAGGAAGGCGGTCTCCGCAAGATTCATTTCGCGAGCCACGTCGCGCATCCATTGGTCGGGGGCCGGTTGCGGCAGCACACAGACCGCTGCCGGATTGCCGCTAAAGGGCTTATTCGTAAAAGCGTCCACTTGTACGATCCGAATCGCCATTTTTGTAGGGTACCGCACCTGAAACCTTTCCTCTGCCGGCGCAGTCTAATAGTCAAATGATTTTGCGGTTGTTAGGGAGGGTTCTGGGCGCGGTGGTGCTGCTGGCGGCGGTGTGGGGAGTGAGCACCGTGCCGGATTCGCCCATGCATTCCTGGATTCCGCCGGTTGGCGCCCCCCGCGGGCCGGTGCGCATCCTGCGGTTCTATGCCACCACCGGAAGCATCGCCCTGGGCGGCAAAGCGCAGCTCTGTTACGGCGTGGAGAACGCCAAATCGGTGCGCATTTTTCCACCGGTGGCCACCGTCCTCCCAGCAGCCAACCGTTGCCTGGAAATTGTACCGGACCATACCACCCACTACACCATCCTGGCGGAAGGATTCGACGGCAGCATCGCCATGCGGCCCCTCACCCTGGTAGTGGAGACGGCGCCCGCGTCGCCCCGCGAGCGGACGAATTTGGCCGCGCTGCTTCCCGGGCACAAACCGCTCGACCGTTTCTGAGCGGCATCCTTATGATGGCGGTGGCCCTCCGCTGTCGGGCTGACGCGGCTTAAGGAATCGCGCGGAAATAACTTCCCATTGTCTGCGGTGGCGGCGTGGCGGCCACTCGCGCCTGCCGTGTAGATTTCAGCCATCCTTGCGGCCGACGCCTGGAGCCGCCTTGTGTTGCCGGATTACAGCTACGAGGCGCCGCGGCGCATGGTATCCAGCCTGGCGGCGTCAGTCGATTACGCGGCGCTGAGGCCGCCTGGCCTGCGCAGCTTGGCGGGTTCGGCGGTGATCCCGGGGCGGGTGTAGAGCCACAAGTCCGGTTCGGCCGCATCGGCGGCGAAAGGCGAGACGCAGTGCCCCGGAGCCGCTCAGCGATCTTCCGGCCACAAGGCGCGAGCGGTCTTGATGCGAACGACGGTCTCGGCTTGCAGCGCCCCACTCTTATCCAGCTTGCCCTCGGCCGAAACGGCCAGCCCCTCGGAGAGAGTCGCGCTTCGGCCGGCCTTGACCGCGGCTGACGCGTCCACCGGCACGACTTTTCCGTTACGAGTTTCCAGCGCAAACTTGGCGCCGCTGACCTTGTGAACGATGCCGCAGACCAGATGCTGCGCCGCGGCCGGGGTTGCCTGGCCCCACGCGAATCCGCCAGACCCCATTGCGCCGGTGAGCGCCGCCATCAGAACCCATGCTGAAATCCAACGTCGTTGTCTCATACGTCCTCTCAGTGAAGTCCAAAAATACGAAGCTGTTTGTAGCTGGCTACAAAGACTTCGCCGTTCGCCACCACCGGTACAATGTTCGCGTTCGCATTGTTGCCCGGAGTGAACCAACCGCCCGCCGTGGCGTTAAAGAGTTGCTGCAAGCTGCTGCCCGTGGGCTGTCCTTTGAAGGCCCAAAGACCAATGGGGCCTGGGCTGGCGGCGGTTCCCGCCGAGTTCGGCCGCGAGACGGCCCAAATGATCGGATCGGAGGAAGAGTTCGAGCCGTTCGACGAAATACTGGTGAAAAAGCCCGGATCCTGCGCGCCTCCGATTGAACCCGAGGTAGCCTGCTGCGCCAGCGACAGGGCGGGCGACGTTTGCACTTGCCACAGGATCAGGTTCGACCCCCCACTGCTGACGATGTGCACGGAGCCGTCGGAAAAGTAAGACTGGCCGCACCAGCAGCCGCCGACCATGACGGGAGTTCCACCCAGGCCCGTGGCCGATTTACCCCCCAGGTTGCCGAGGTCGAGAAGATACAACTTGCCGTTCTTCCCGGAGGCAGCTCCCAGGCTGGCGGGCTTGGCGGGTTGCTGGGGTACCAGGAGCACGCCACCCGATCCAAAATCGGTGTCGCCTTGATCCAATCCCACTTGGTCCGATGGAGTGAACAGGCTCAGCACCTTGCTGAGGTCCGGAGGCGCCTTCACCACGCTCTCTTGAATGTTGGTCACACCGTCATAGGTCGTTGAATCGGAGTTTCCGGTGACGAAGTACAGGTTTCCGGAGTCGTCGGCCGCGAGTCCGTAGCCCGACATCCAAACCGAGGAGAGGAACATGCCGCCGGGGTTCTTGGGCCGGGCGTCGTTCAGCCGGTTGGCGGGTAGCGGCTTCAACGTGGTGGCGTTCCAGCCCAGAACCCATCCGCGGGACTGGTCGGAACCCCAGTCGCAAAAACTACCAAATCCCGCATAGATGTTACCGTTGACTTCGAGCAGGCCGGGCCTTTGCCGCTGGTCCGCGGCGTTAAAGTTGAATGTGGAGCCGTCGCTCAGCGTGTGGCTGGCCGATACTACCACGCTAGGCAGTTTTTCGGCCAGGCTGCCGAGGTCCAGCATGTGAAGCCGGTACACCGGTTGGCCGCTTTCCAGAGTATACGTGATCGCGTACATCAATCCGGCCTTCTCATCGATGACGGGCGTTCCATCGATCCCCACATTTGGCCCGTTATTGTTGCATCCCAGCGGCGTTGGTACCGGGGGACCGAAATTCTTGGAGAACAAAACCGTGCCCTTCACCGCGTCGATCATGTAGATCGTATTGTTCTCGGTGGCGGCATAAACGATGTTGTGAGCGCCCTGGCTCGATCCCACCGTGACGCCGACGACCGGGACGACCAGCGGCGACACATCGACTTGGTCATCCAGCGCAATGTTAAATCGCTGTCCAAAGGACGGACTGGCAACTTTGGCGGAGGTTAAGGTGCTCTCATTCTGGTTCCAGCCGCTTCGGTAGTTATCGTTGTGATAGGTGACCACCGAGGCGAGCGGGCCGCATCCGGTCAGCAATCCCAGAACGACAAGTATCGCCAACGTGGCCGCCGTTTGCCGCTTGAAATTCCGGCCTTTTGCGAGGGCAAGCGTCTCATTTAACACAGAAATTTACTCCTTTCAGCGCACTTTCCGTTCTTATGGATAGCACCCATGACATACTCCGATAGCCAGGAAAACCCACCAAATGCTTCCGATTTTGTTGCGGCATTAAGGCTATCACAGACGCCTGAGTATGTATAGCTCCGCGTCGACAGCCCGGCGTCGACACTGTGCCGTGCCTGCCCGGTCGAGATGAGTCCCAAGCGGGCGGCTCCCTACTCCCAGTTCAGAACCACTTTGCCGGAGTTGCCGGAGACCATGGCCTCGAAGCCTTTATGGAACTCCGTGTAGTGGTAGCGGTGCGTGATTACCGGACTGATGTCGAGGCCCGATTGCAACATCACCGTCATCTTGTACCAGGTCTCGTACATTTCGCGGCCGTAGATGCCCTTGATGGTAAGCATGTGGAAGATCACGGCGCGCCAGTCGATGGCCATGTCCTCGGAGGGGATGCCCAGCATCGCGATCTTAGCGCCGTGGCTCATGTTGGCGATCATGTCGCGGAACCCCGACGGGTTGCCCGACATCTCCAGCCCCACGTCGAAGCCCTCCGCCATACCGATTTCCTTCTGGACTTCCGCCAGCTTGGTTTCCCGCACGTTCACGGCTCTCGTCACGCCCATTTTGCGGGCCAGTTCCAGCCGGTAAGGATTGACGTCGGTAATCACCGTGTAGCGCGCTCCGGCGTGCACCGCGACTGCCGCGGCCATGATCCCGATCGGACCGGCGCCGGTGATCAGCACATCCTCGCCCAACACTGGAAACGACAGCGCGGTGTGCACGGCGTTGCCAAAGGGATCGAAGATCGCGGCGACATCCAGGGGAACGTCTTCATGGTGGCGCCAGATATTGGTCATGGGCAGCGCGATATACTCCGCGAACGCGCCTGGCCGGTTGACGCCCACGCCCATCGAATGCGCGCACAGATGGCGGCGGCCGGCGAAGCAGTTGCGGCAACGGCCGCACACCACGTGGCCCTCGCCGCTCACCAGGTCGCCCGGAAAGAAGTCCGCCACATTGGAGCCCACTTCCACAATCTTGCCGACGAACTCGTGTCCGATCGCCATGGGCACCGGGATGGTCTCCTGCGCCCACGCGTCCCACTTGTAGATATGGACGTCGGTGCCGCAGATCCCCGTCCGCAGCACTTTGATCAGAACGTCGTTGATCCCGATCTTCGGAACCGCGATGTCTTCCAGCCACAATCCCTGATCGCGCCTGCTTTTTACCAGAGCTTTCACATTCACTACGATAGCGGATTGCGGCGTGCGCGAGAATGGAACGGTGAGCAAACGGCTCCTCCTCTTCGCGGCCACCACCGGATACCAGATCCGTGAGTTCGCCGACGCCGGACGGCGTCTGGGGATCGACGTCTCCCTGGCCACCGACCGCTGCGTCCGCATGGACGATCCCTGGGGCGATGGCGCATTGCCGGTGAAATTCGACCACCGCATGGCCGGTACGCTGCAGGCTCTTGAGGGTATGCGCTTCGATGGCGTGGCGGCTGTGGGCGACGGTCCGGCGGAAGCCGCGGCCATGGCGGCGGAGATGTTCGGCGTCCCGTTTCATCCGCCGGCCACCGCGCGCGCGTGCCGCGACAAGTTCCTGGCGCGTCAACTCTACCAGGCGGCCGGGATGCGGACGCCATGGTTCTTTCGCGCGGCCCTGGATAGCGATGCAGCCGCATTGGCGGGGCGCGCCACGTATCCTTGCGTTCTCAAGCCACTGGGGCTATCGGCCAGCCGCGGCGTGATCCGCGCGGACAACGCCGACGAGTTCGCGGCGGCATTCCGGCGGATCGGCAAGATCGGCGAACGGTATTTGCAAGTGGAGGGCTACATCCCCGGCCGCGAGTTTGCGGTGGAAGGGCTGGTGACGGCCGGCCGGTTTCAAGCGCTCGCCATCTTCGACAAGCCGGATCCGCTGGAGGGTCCGTTTTTCGAGGAGACCATCTACGTCACACCTTCCCGCGAGCCCGACGCTATTCAACAGGAACTCCTCGACACCACGGCGCGGGCCGTGCGGGCGCTCGGCTTCCTGCACGGTCCGGTGCATGCGGAATTGCGGCACAACGCGGAGGGCGCCTGGATGCTGGAAATGCACGCGCGGCCGATCGGCGGCCTGTGCGCGCGGTCGCTGCGTTTCCAGGGAGGCGTGCCGCTCGAAGAGCTGATTCTGCGCCATGCCCTCGGCGAAGACGTTTCGCCGGCGCGACTGGCCGCCGGAGCTTCGGGCGTGATGATGATCCCGATTCCCAAAGGCGGGATCTATGAGCGCGTGGAAGGCGTGGAGCGCGCCGCCGCCGTCCCGGGCATCCAGGATGTGATCGTCACCGCGACGGAAGGGCAGCGGCTCATCCCGTTGCCGGAAGGTTCGAGTTACCTTGGATTCCTCTTCGCGCGGGCGGAGTCGCCGGGTGCGGTGGAAGCGGCTCTGCGACGGTCGCACGCGGAATTGCGATTCCACATCGCCACGGCGTTGGAAACATTCCGGCCTTAGCGCTCACCCCCGGCAGCGCGGGTCCGGCGGAGCCGTCCTCCTGGTAGCGGGCCCAGCGACATGAGTCCGGGACAAACGACTATACGGACAAGCGCCCTCTGCCGGGGATGTCCAGTTTCCGGAAAGGCCGTGTTTTGTCCACAGGGCCCACCGAGGGAAGATACATTATCTCTAGAGTCGGATTTTTCAGGCTTTATTTCGTTATCATTTCCGCCGCGATTCTGTGAACTTCAGAAAGCTCGTGGGCGGCGCTGCCCAGAGACTCACGTTTAATCCACTGCTCGATAGCCGTGAACAAAGGCGAAGCCAGCGGGTGGGCGAGAAGCGGGTGCCTCTCGCTGGGGTTCACGGGCATTTCCGAAACGGGCTGAAGCTCGCGGTCGTCTTCCAGAATGCAATTGCAAACGGCGATGCACTCGTCACAGATATAAGCCCTCGGATAGTCACTGGGGGCCGAAACAAGCTTCCCGACCGATTCCTGCGATTTATGGCAAAACGAGCAACACGGGCCGCTCGCTCGCGCATTGGCCTTGTCCATGTTCACATCTCCACCTTAGAGAATAACGCTGTCCGCGCTAGAGTATGCAATTTGGCACGCGTCGTGATTGTGGGCGGAGGGGCAAGTCCGTATAACGGGCAAACCGTCGAGGTGGCCCTCGCCGCGCTTCGACGCGAGTTGCCCGGATATGTGAGGTTCTTTCCATTGACCGGCGATGGCGGACCGGTGCGGTCCACTTTCCGAAATCGCCGTTTTTTGTCGACGACACCCGTTCGCTCCGTTCGATGAGGGGCAGCTACCTTTTGGATTGTCGGCCTACATAACGCAATCCTGCACAGAGCGGGTGCCGAGTTTGGCCTGGGGACTGCTTAAGAGTGGCGAACCCTGGGATCGCCCAGACTGCAACTAAGGAGTTAGGCATGGGCTATGTGAATAAATTGGGTTATTGCGCCCCCACCGCTGTGGCGATAAGCAGCAGTCTGAGCCTCGGTGCCTTTCAATCCGGACTTCGCAGGCGCGCTATCAAAGGGGCGTTATTGCTCTGCCTGATAGCCGTAGCCGCGAGCGCGCAGACTGCAAGTCATACAGCCATCGCCGCGGCCTCCACCCCAAGCAGCACGATCGCATACTTACCTAACGTGCAGATTAACGCCGCTAAGGTGGATGCTTCGGGCAACATCTTCATTGTGGGCCAGACCACCACCAGCGCCGGCTCGGGCGCGGCCTACATTGCCAAGCTCACCCCGAACGGCACCGCCGTCTACGCGCTCACTCTTGGCGGCAGCCGATCTAGTACCAGCGCCGTCTCCCTGGCCATCGATTCCGCCGGAGCTGTTTATGTCGCCGGAACAATCCTGATGCCCGCGCGCCGCTAAGCCGAATCGAATCTGTGCGTTAGGGCGCGTGCACGCCTTTTACTGCATTACCTGGAAATCGGTCCACTGATCGGCCGCTGCGTTCTTCCCGCCGCGAGGGTCGGTCGCAATCAGGTGTAGGTAGTACTCGCCGGGCGCCAACTTATCCGTCAAGTGTACCGCTCCGTAGACTGCCGGCCCGCCGCTCGGCAGATTCACCACCTTGGCGGCCATCGAGTAAACTTCCTTGCCCTCGCTCATGATGTGGACCTCGGTCGCCAGGTCCGTCGTCGCTTGCCGATCGCCGCCCTTGGCGACCGCGCAATAATACTCCATATCCGACCCTTGCCGAAATTGCCGCCGCGCTGGCGCGATCTTCAGAAGGTCGATATTGCGGGAAGCGGAGCCGCCATCCTGCAAGATGATGCTGGCCAGCGCGAAGCGCGCCTT
>Ga0182018_10002782_pt1 | contig 16804 bp, 16 predicted proteins | sample 812P2MmetaG_FD_120490 | JGI IMG/M metagenome (GOLD analysis project Ga0182018, IMG submission 120490) | Permafrost microbial communities from Stordalen Mire, Sweden - 812P2M metaG | ecosystem: Environmental > Terrestrial > Soil > Wetlands > Permafrost | place: Sweden: Stordalen | collected... | reverse complement strand
TGCCCAAGCCCATGTCGTCGGCAAGCACGCCTCCGAAACCGTTGCGCGCGAGGAGCTGCAGCCAGGCGACGCCGCGCGCCTGATACTGACGCAGCGTGCCCTTGAATGTTGCCGGCGTCGCGGCCGGTGCGAGCGCATCTTCGTCGGCGAGCGCGCGCACCAGATCGCGCAGCTGCGCCGCCGTGGCCCAGCGTATCGGCGTCGCGCGTTCGAGCTGCGCGATCGACGCGAGGTGCGCGGGCGTGAGCGCGAGGCGTCCCTCGCGCGTGAGCGGTGCGTCGAAGAGCTCGACGAGCGTCGCCAGGAGCGGCGCGATGCGCTGGGCCGGCAGCGCAACAAACGCGCCCTCGCGCACGCGGCCGTAGACGGTCGCGCCGTCGCCAAGCTGCGCCAGCCCGTCGTGCGAACGAATGCCAAGCTCGCGCAACGCGCCGATGACGATCGGCAGTAACGATACGCGCTCGCCGCCGACGTTGATGCCGAGGTCGAACTCGAACCAGTTGTTTACGCTTGGCTGGATCTGCGCGTCCCAATCGTCGGCTTCGACCAACTCGTACGGAAATGAGGAGTCGATCTCGACGCGCCAGCCGCTCGCACGCAACGCCGGCACTACGCCGTCGAGGAACTGCACCCAGCGCTGCTCCCCCGTTCCCGGAAAGCGCAACGTTGAGTTGCGATGTTTGATGAACTGGATCTCCGGCCACGTCACGAGGTGTAACCCGTGACTGTCGAGTGCCGCGCGGGCCGCGGCTTCGAACTCGTAACGGCGGGGCCAGAGGCCGACTCCGTCCGCTTCCACCGACTGGAATTCGCGCGGCTCGTCGGCCGAGAAGTGAACGGCGTGCGCGCCGTACGCAAACGTCAGCTCGGCGATTGCGGCGAGCGGCGTTTCCGAGAATCCGCGCAACCGCAACACCGCCACCGGATCGCGCTCAATCACGCTCGTAAACACCGCCTGCGGCCTTTGACGCGGCCGACAGCCTTCGCCTGCGTTACCCGTCCCGCTAGGCATATGAGTATACAAGAAGGCGCCCGTCTGCAGCAAACCCAGCGCTCGGCGTCGTCTTCGAGTTGACCGTCGCACCGTTTCACGCGCCAGATAGGTCCGTCACGGGGCTTCATGAACTCCGTGGACAAAGCAAGCAACAAAGGCGCGGATAACTTCTACTCTGCGGAGGCTCGATTGAAGAAGCTCGGTCGGAGAATGTTTGTCCCGCTTTTAGTCGCAATCGCTTACGTTGCCGCCGCGAAGCTCGGTTTCTCGTTGGCGTTCACGACAAAGCAAGTGACGGCCGTATGGCCGCCGACCGGCATTGCGCTCGCCGCCCTCTTGCTTTGGGGATATCGCGTCTGGCCGGGGATTTGGCTGGGTGCATTCGCAAGCAATGCGCTCACCTCCGAACCCGTTTGGACGGCCGCGGCGATCGCGACCGGAAATACGCTCGCGCCGGTGTTCGGCAACTTCCTCTTGCGACGCTTCGGCGGTTTCGAGAATGCGCTCGAGCGCGTGCGCGACGTTCTTCTCCTCGCGTTGTTCGGGTCGGCCATTGCCATGACGGTATCCGCGACCAATGGCGTCGTCGAGCTCGCGCTTGCTCGAATCGTTCCGTGGAGCGCTTTCTTATCGGTTTGGTGGGTGTGGTGGGCGGGCGATGCGATGGGCGTGCTGTTCGTTACTCCGCTGTTGCTCACGTGGATCGGCGCTAGACAGAAGGAACCTGCGGAGGGTGGCACGCTCGAGCTTGCCGCTCTCTCCGCAACGTTGCTGGCGTCAAGCTCAATTTCGTTTCTGAGTAATTTCCCGCTGCGCTTTTCGGTCTACCCGTTCATCATTTGGACCGCCCTGCGGTTTCGACAGCGTGAAATGACTGCAGCAATTGCGGTCGTCAGCGGTCTCGCCATTTGGGCAACATCGCACGGTTTGGGTCCCTGGGCCTCCGGCTCGCTCGATTCACGACTCATCCAAGTTGACAGTTGGATGTCGGTTCTGGCAATAACGGGCCTGGTGCTCGGCGCGATCACGGCCGAAAGGCGGACCGCACGTCTCGATCTGCAAGAACTGTTGGCGCAGACGAAGCGATCGGCGGTAACGTTGCAGACTGCGTTTCTTCCCGAGCATCTCCCGCAGCGACGTGGCGTTCGGTGCGATGTGCTTTACATCGCGGCGGAGCGCGAAGCGCTCATCGGCGGCGACTGGTACGACGCCTTTGACCTGCCGGATGGGCGGGTCGCTTTTTCGATTGGCGATGTGACCGGTCATGGACTCGATGCGGCGGTTGCCGCCGCTCGCCTCCGGCGGAGCATTTTCGCCGCAGCGCACGAGACCGCCGATCCCGCGGAGATCCTGACCAAGGCCGACCAGGTGCTGGGGTCGCGCCATGAGGCTCCGGTCACCGCGTTGGTCGCTATCCTGAGCCGAGATCTCTCTACGCTCAGCTACGCCAGCGCGGGGCATCCGCCGCCAATCGTTGCGGCTCCACGTACCGCGGCGCGCTTGCTGACACACGGGGGGTTCCCGTTCGGCATCGGCATTCCGATCGCGTCGGAAACGCACTCGGTAGCTTTGGAGTCCGATGCGGCGATTCTTTTCTATACCGATGGGCTCACCGAGTTCAAGCGAGATATCGAACGCACCGAACGAGCGGTGTTGCGCGCCGTCACGCGTTTAGTTGACGACCCGCATATGGATCGTCCGGCCGTCTTCATCCAACGCAGCGTTATGGGCTCCGAAAGACCCGCCGACGATACGGTGCTCCTGGTTGTCCAACTCGGCGCCGCACTTCAGAAGTCCTGGAGTTACGATTCGAGCAACCCGCTCAGTGCACAGACGCTGCGCCGCGAGATCACGCACTTCATACGTTCGCTCGCGCCGAACGAAGACGAGCTGTTTCGCACGGAACTCGTCATCGGTGAGGCGCTCGCAAACACGGTCGAGCATGCGCCGGGCTTAGTGAGCGTCGACGTCGATTGGACCGACGCGTATCCGGTCGTCACCGTTTCCGACACCGGCCCTGGATTATCGCCCTTTGTGGCGGCGTTACCCGCGGATGCACTGAACGAAAACGGACGCGGCCTTTTTCTGATTGCGTCCCTGGCGCAAGACGTGCAAATCGAAGCTCAACCCGGAGCGGGCACGAGAATGCGCATCGTTCTGCCGACGAAGCGCGCGGTCGAGGCCTAACGCTCAAACTTCGCTCGCACTCCGCAAGGGAGACGGCGGCGATGAGTGAATCCTCGACGGTCTATGACGCGTTACCATTCTGCTCTGCTGCGCCTCGCGGCCGCATCGGCCGGGCTTTCGCTCTTCGCCGCTTGCTCGGCCAACTCAACGGTTCCCGCAGGCGTCCAAGGCGAGACCAACAACCCGCTCGTGCCGGCAGCAAAACGTTGCAAAGAGAAGCTCTACGTCTCCAGTTACAAGCTCGACTACGTCGCCATCTACTGCACGAAAGGCCATAATCAGGCGCCAATTGGAAAGATCACGGACGGCATCGACGGGCCGGAGGGCGCTAACGTCGATCGCAAAGGAAATCTCTATGTCGCTAATACGACTGCAAATACGGTAACGGAGTATGCGCCCGGGAGCCTAACGCCGAGTTTTACCTATTCGAGCGGTCTTGGCGATCCCGCCGGCGTCGCGATCGATGACAAGCAAAACGTCTACGTGACGAACTTGAGCCCCCCCTCTGTCGAAATCTTTCCTCAAACGTCGAACGCACCGCGTCTCAAAATCACCGACCTTACGTATCCCATTGACGTCGCGCTCGATGCATCCGCAAATGTGTACGTCACAACGTACGCCCCGAGCTTCAAGGGCGGCGAAATCTTTGAATACTCCCCCGGAAGCACGCAGGGAGCGAATCTCGGCATCGTCACCGAGGCGCCCGGAGGCATTGCACTCGACAAGGCCGGGGATATTGTCACCGCCGATCAGTCGTTACCCGGCGTCCTGGTGTTCCCTCCGGGTAAGACCAAGCCGTCGAAAACGTTCGCGCAAAATGCGCTCGACCCCGATCCCGTGCGCCTCGATAAGGAAGAGCACCGGGTATATGTTGGAGATTCAGTTGGAAACGCGGTCTACGTCTACGATTATTCCAGCGGCGCGTTAGTCGATACGATCACCGATGGCATCGACGGTCCCAACGGTCTTGGCCTCGATCCAGCCGCGCCGCTCTAGCGAACCGAAAGGAGAAACGGTCATGCAAAAAAGTCTCTGGATTGTGTCGCTCGCCCTGTGTGCTGGTTGTGCCGGCGGGCAAGTGACGCCTGCTGGGATGCCGGCGCAGAGTTCCGCGCAGCCATCCCATCGAGCCGGCGGATGGCTTTCGCCTGCGGCGAAGAAGGCGAAGCATCTGATCTACGTATCGGATTTTACGGGCAACGCCGTTGAGATCTACTCTGCAGCCGGATCGAACCAAAGTCCGATCGGAGAGATCACGGACGGGATCAGCGGCCCCGAAGGGAACTTCGTCGACACGCATGGCAATCTGTTCGTGACGAATGTATCCAACCAAACCGTAACGATGTATCCGCGCGGCAGCACGACGTGGAAGCGGCAATACACCGGTTTCGCGTACCCGACGAACGTCACGGTCGGCAAGGACGGGTGGGTCTACGTCGCCGATTTGGTCGGCCAAAAGGTCGTCGAGTTCCCGAAAGGATCGACTCGGTCGAAGTTAACGATCGACATCACCTATCCCCAAGGCGTCGCCCTCGATTCGAAAAACAATCTTTACGTCGAGTATAATTCGGGCGCCCACGGCGGAGGCCCGGGCGACGTTAACCAGTACGCGCCCCGATCGACGAGCCCCAAGGACCTCGGGCTTCCCATCGTATGGGGGGCCGGCGATGCCATCGACGGAAGCAGCGACGTCATCGCGGCGGATCAGGGCTCGGGCAGCAATGCCGCCATCTACGTTTTCCCGCCGGGTTCGCAGACGCCGTCGGAGACGATCAACCAAGGTTTGGAGGATCCCTTCCGCCTCGCGATCGACAAGCCGTTTTCGCACCTCTACGTTGCCGATCCGGAGGTCAACAAAGTGCTCGTCTACGATTACAGCTCGGGCGAACTCGTCAATTCAATTACCAACGGACTGAAGTCGGTCTACGGAGTGGCGGTCTCTCGTTGAGGCAATCCGGATGGGACGGCCCGGGCGCTGCGAAAGAAGTATCGATGAGACTTCAAAGTATTCTTATCGTCGCGTGCGCAGCACTGTCGCTGATCTCAGCGCCCGCAAGCGCCCAGATACCCTCGGGCACGAGCACGCTCTTCGGAACGAATCTCGTCGTGAATGGGGACGCCGAATCTGATACTGGAGCCCCGAGCAACAATCAGGTCGTGAAGCCCACCGGTTGGACGACGACCGGGGAGTTCACGGCCGTCCAGTATGGAGCCAGCGGCGGATTCCCCGATAAAACCTCACCCGGTCCGTCAGACCGCGGAAAGAACTTCTTCGGCGGCGGCAACGTCGTGAAGTCGACGGCGACCCAGACAGTCGATCTTTCCTCCGGCGCGCAGGCGATCGATTCGGGCGGCGTGACGTACCTTCTGGCAGGATGGCTCGGCGGCTACAGCGGGCAAGCCGATAACGCGCAGGTCACCGTCACGTTCTTAAACGCTTCCGGTAGTTCGCTGGGCAGCGGGCGGATCGGCCCGCTCACGCCAGCCGATCGCCACGGTACGACGGGATTCTTTAAGCGCACGGCAACGGGATCGGTGCCCGCGCGGGCGCGCGCGGCGCGCGTCGTCATTACTGCAACGCGATTCGAAGGGACGTACAACGACGGCTATTCGGACGACGTTTCGCTCGTGCTCAACAAAGGCGGCTCTAAGTAGCTCCAATCGAGTATAGACGCCAGGCGCCATGCCCGCCGGTGAGGTTCACCGCTCGATCGTAGCCCAGCGCGTTGAGCTTTTTCGTGATGTACGCGCTGCGAGCACCCAGGTGACAGTACACGACGATCTCGCGATCGGTTGGGATTTCCCCGAGTCGATCCTCAACTTCGTCCATGGGAATATTCACAGAACCGGCGATGCAACCGTCGTCGACGAGCTCGTCCGGTTCGCGTACGTCCAGCAAGAACGGCGTGGCGCCGTTACCGAGACGTTGCGCGAGCTCGCGAGGCGTTATCGACTTCACCTATAACGGCGGCGGAATGCATTTTCCGGACGTCACACGGCAAGTGGCGATGACGGCAGGCGTCTGCCCCGCGGGAAAGGGCGATCCCTTCAGCGGCGTCAGAACGCCGTTGCTCCCGATCTGATAACCGGAAATAGAGCTGACGCCGCTGTTGCCCACGTAGACGAACTTGTCCGACGGATCGACTGCCCCGTAACACGCCCCGGTGCCAGCCGCAAACGGCGACCCTTTGACTTGGGTTAGCGCGCCATTGCTCTTGATCGTATAAACGGAGACATTCGCAGAGCCGTTGTTCGGAACGTAGATGAACTTGCCGTTCGGATCGACGATCACGCTGCAGGCTCCGGTGCCCGCTGCGAACGGCGACCCTTTTACGGGCGTTAGCGCGCCACTGGCCGGGTTGACCGTGTAGGCGGAAACATTATTCGAGCCATAGTTGCTTACATAGCCAAACTTGGCGGTCGGGTCGACGGCCACGCCAAAGGGTTCGCTCCCCGCAACAAACGGCGATCCTTTCACGGGCGTCAGAGCACCGTTGTTTTCGATCTTATAGGCGGAGACATTACCTGAGCCCATATTCGGCACGTAGACGAACTTGCCCGAGGGATCGGTAGCCACGTATTGCGCACTCGTACCGGCCGCAAACGGCGAACCTTTCACCGGCGTCAGCGCACCGCTGCTTCCGATTGTATACGCCGAAACGTTGCTGCTGCTGCTGACGCCAACGTTCGCCACGTAGGCGAACTTGCCCGTCGAATCGATTGCCACGCCCGAAGGCTCGGTACCGGCCCCAAACGGCGAGCCTTTGACTTGTTTCAGCGCACCGCTGCTCGCGTCGATTGTAAAGGAGGAAGCATTACTGGACTCCGCGTTTGACGCAATAGCAAAGCTGCCCGTAGGATCGACTGCCACGCCCGAGGGATTGGAACCCGCCGCAAACGGCGACCCTTTCACCGGCATCAACGCCCCGTCGCTCTCGATCTTATAACCAGAAACGTTTGTCGAGCCTTCGTTGGCCTCGTAGGCGAACTCAGCCGCGGCGTCGGGGAGCGCGGCATAACCGGGCAGCGCTGAGCTGGCCCCCCGCGATGCGTCGCTCGAACAGGCGGAGAGCAGAGCAATCGCGGCAGCCGCCGCGGTATAGACGGTTTTGGAGTTTCGCATAAGCGTTACTTTGTGAAGCGCAACCCGATGCCCTCGTCGACGTCGACCCGCTCGAATAAACGTGAAGCAAATGAGTTGGCAAAAGATAGCTGCAGGGGCTTGCACGCAGAGTTAGGCGATTTCGTTACTACTTCTTGACCAACGGCGACGAGGCGATCCCCAGCGGATCGGCGCTGCCGGTGATGGTCGAGAACGGCGTCTTCTGGCCTTTCTTGTAACCGACCACTGCGCCGAACTGGTTCGCCTGAAAGAAGTAGTCGGCTGCGGTCACGCCGTTGAGGTTGGGGCTCGTTATTCCATCGGTGATCGTGGCGGACGGCTTCTTCGAGCCGGCCGCATAGACGGTGACGGTGTTATTGCCGAAGTTTCCGATGTAGAGCGTATCTCCGGTTCCAAAGGATAGCCCAAGAGGTGAGCTGAGTCCGATGGGTCCGGCGTCCTTCACTTCCTTGGTTCCGGCGGGAATCGTATAGACTTTGTTGGCGGAATCGTCCGAAACCCACACGTTGTCCTTGCTATCGACCCCGATGCCGACGGGATTGTCGAAACCACCGATCGACTCGTACGGTTTCTTCGCGCCGGCCTTATATGCGTAGACCGTGCCGCCGACGTACGTTGCGAAGATGTCGCCCTTTGAATCGACTGCCATTCCGTAATACCCTGGCGTCGGGATCGTCAAGCGCGGCTTACTCTTGCCGGGCGAATACACGGTGATCGCCTCCTCGGTGGAGCCGACGTTAGAAACGTACAGCGATCCCTTCGAATCGACCGCAAGACCCTGGGGATTCATCACGCTGTCGGTGATACGCCGCCGCCGCATCCGGCGACACCTACGAGCGCTGCAATAACGATAAGGGCGCGACTATAAAGCGATTCGGTCATAGCATTACCTCCGAGACGCGATGAGACGTGCGCCCCCTAATCTTCCGCTCGGCTTAGCCCGGACCCTGGAATCCCGGACTGTATCCGTCGACGATGAGTAAATCGGTCTCACTCAAGCGCTGACGCAGTGCCTTGGCCGGAGCATACTCTGCCGAATGCCACCACTCGCTGGCGCGCTCGTACGAATCGAATTCGAGTACGACAATCCGTGTGGGCGCCCAGGTTCCTTCGAGAACCTGCATTCGGCCGCCACGCACCAAATAGCGGCCGCCGAAGTTTGCCACGGCTTCGGCCGCCATCTTTTTGTAGCGTTCGTACTCACCGGGATCCTTCGTATCGACGTTGACGATAACATATGCAGGCATACTCTGCGAACGTTAGGCTCCGCTCGCGCGGTCACCTCGCACTCCGCAGCACGTGGAAGTCTCTACGGTCGTGGTAAGCGAAGGCGAGCGCTGGACGGCGCTCGCCTTTCTTTCCCTTTCGTGTGCCGGCGAAATTAATACGCCGTAATGCCGTTTGGAGTTCCCCATCCGGCCGGCCCACTGTACGTTTTGTAGCCGCCATCTTTCTTTGACAGACCGGCCTCGCAGAGATAGTTGCCGCAGCTGCCATCGTTGCCGGACGTGATCACGTGCAGCTCCTTTTTGTGTTTTCTCTTCTTCAGGTCCCAGAACGTTTTGCCGCCGGTTATGCTGCTCGCGTTGCCGGCCAGCCCAACAATACCGGCGGTGAGCGGCGATGCGACGCTCGTCCCGCAGACATCGGTCCAGCCGCCGTAGGAGCTGATGTACTCGGCGACGCCGGGGGAACAGCCGGCTTCGGCGGAGATGTCCGCGATCGTCTTTCCGCTGCAATCCGGATCGTGCTGCCACGACGGCTTGGTGGTGGTGGTCGCGCAGCCCGCTCCTGCGCCGTCCCAGACGGTTTCGCTGTAGGTCGACCCGGAGAGTGCCAACTGCGTGCCGCCGACGGCGAGCACGTTTGCCAGCGCCGCCGGCCATAAGATTATGTTATATCCGTCGTCACCCGATGCGGCCAAATACGCGACACCCGGCGTACTGAAGTAGTTCGGGAAGTTCGAGTCGCCGCAGTTTTCGCCGTAATTGAGGCTGCTGCATCCCCAGCTATTGCTGAGGATCGTGGCGCCGAGCTTCACGGCCGTCGTCTCGGCGTTCTCCAAGCCGCAGACGACGCCGCCACAGTTGCCACCTTCGATCAGGTAGATCGTACATTTGGGACAGGTTGCAGAGACCATTTGAATGTCCAGGTCGGTCTCGACACACCAGCCGAAGTCCTCGCAGCTCTCAGGGTAGTTGCTTTGTTGTCCGCTCTCGTTGTACTTGAAGAACGATGCCGTTCCCAATCCGAAAGTGCTTCTGTAGGTGGCGAGATCCGATGAAGCGGCAGACAGATCGCCAAGTTCGATGAGCGCCACGACCGTTCCCGAGCCTTTGCCCAACGATCCCGTCAGGTTATAGCGCGTCTGCAAGTCGATGGGGCGCCAGCCGCAGCTTCCGCTGGACGGCGAACAGCTTGAATTTGCATGCTTCGAAACAACCAATACCTGGCATTGTACGCCTCCCGCGAGCGCTTTGCAGACGCGCCGGGCTTCGTGCTTGGCTTGCCACTCGGGCACAAAGTGCGCGGAGGTGGAAGGCCCGCTTTGCGACGGGCCGCCGCCCGTTGGCGTATTTGGCGAGCCGCCCGCGTTACAGCTCACGATCGCCAGCGCCGCTGCTAGCGGAAAAAGCTTCAAGAATGCGTTCACGAATGCTCCTTTACATGTGTGGGTCTGGGAGTGTGCAGTACTTACAAGACGCACGCCTTGCTTCCTATTGGATGGGGGAGCGTGAGGCGCGACGCGTGCTGTCACAAGCGCATGCTTTCACTTGTTAGAAGCCAGTATCGTCAGGCAGGAGGTATGCTCTCATGGACTCCGTTTCGGGCCACATCCGTTCTGCAGTGATGTTGGCCGTCGTACTGGCCGTCGCTCGTCCCGCCGCCGCCTGCGCGGGGAGTGCCCCTTACGAACGAATGGCCCCGCTCGGCCGGTACCTCATGGCCGATCGTCAAGCAGAAATCAACCTTGCGCGAAGCGCGGCGCCCTCGGCGATATCGATCCACGCGACCCTCCTCGTGCTCGGCCGTCACGGCTACGAAACCGCTGAAAAGGGTACGAACGGCTTTACTTGCCTCGTGGAACGATCGTGGACGTCGCCGTTCGACTCCTCCGAGTTCTGGAATTGGAAAATGCGCGGGCCAATTTGCTACAATCCGGCGGCGGCGCGCAGCGTTCTGCTCTACACGCTCCAACGGACGGAAATGGCGCTGTCGGGGCTGACCAAATCACAAATGCTCGACCGTACAAAAGCCGCGGTTGCCGACAAGCAGCTCCCGACACCCGAACCGGGCTCCATGTCGTATATGATGTCGAAGCACGGCGATCTGGGCGATGGCGTCGGGCCGTGGTTGTCGCACCTCATGTTTTACGCTCCTAAAACAGACGGCGCGAAAGACGGGGCCAGCTGGGGCGCGGACTTGCCGGAGTCACCTGTCGTACTCGACACGTCGCGCCGCGTCGTGCCGGAGCCAGAAACGATCTTCATGGTTCCCGTCGCTCACTGGTCCGACGGCACGGCCGCGCCGCCCACGTAACCACGATTAAGCACCCTTTAATTTCAATCTCCACCGAAGTGGGGTAGGCTTCTCGCCAAGCCGCCTATCGGGGTTGCCAATGTCGATTATCGCCGTGGGGTAGTATGGTGCGACTCTTACTGATAACTGTTTGTGGTTTGCTGGCTTTTCCCGCGGTTGGCTGCACGCAAGCCTCTCCGGTCTCCGGCGATGACGCGACACCGCTTCAAATACCGTTGACGATCTCACGTAATCCGCACTTTGGCACGTATGCGGCCAAAATTGCGATCGCGTTAGGAAACGGCAAACCTTTATCGTTTGGCTTCGACACCGGCTCTTCGGGGCTGCATGTGTTCGCCGATGCCGACCTCGATGCGCCCGGCACGGGGGTGCAGTGCTCGAACACACCGACCAGCGTGACCTACGGGAATCCTGCCAGGATCACGTTGCGCGGTGTCGTCTGCTATGCCCAGCTGCACTTCGAGGGATTCACGACGCCCGCGCGGATACCGATCGCCTATCTGACGTCGGCGTCATGTCCGCCGACAAATCCAAACTGCACAATTCCAAACCTGCACAGTCCAAAGGCGATGCACGGATATGGCGTTTTTGGGGCCGGGCTGACCGGGATAATGTACGGCGCGGGCAACGTTCCAAATCCGATTCTCACCCTGGCCGGGCGTCGCGGCACCGTCTATAGCGTAATACTTGCGCGAGATGGTGGAGAGCTGGTCCTTGGCAGCGAGGAGCCCAAAAACTCGGCCGAGTTTCACTTGACACCGGGAACGCTTCCGGGCGAGAAATACTCGCTCTCGCGGACCTGCCTACTTGTCGATGGACACCCAATCGACGCCTGCATGTTCATCTCGTTCGATACTGGAAACGGCGTCCCGTGGATCCACAGCATGGATACCGATTCTATTCCTGCGAAGAATGGATTCGTAATGCCGGGCACGCAGCTCGGCTTTGGTCCGCCTGGTAATTTGCGAGCGGCAACATCCATCACTGCAGGTAAAGCGTTTGCAGACGAGATCAAGGTTGTAAGAATTCCTGGCCGACCGCCGCTCACCAATGCGAGCATTCAGGCGTTCTTCGATCACATCGTAACCTACGACGATATCCGGGGCATCATCGCCGTAGCGCAGTAGAGAGCGCCGTGGATCGCGAAGATTTGCTCGGCAGTGCGCTGAAAGAATGGAGATGCGCAGAATCAACTCAGCCGAGATTGGCTGGCAGCCGCATGGCTCTCCGGCCACGAGATTCTTTCGAGACGAAAAGAAAATCTCCGAAGCGCTCGGACGGAAGCCGAAATCGATGGATCTGCTCGAGCGGCATCCCTTCGATGTCGAAATGGCACGGGTTCCTCCCGGCTCCTCGCTGTGCCCCTACCATTCCCACAGCGCGCAGTGGGAGTTCTATCACGTCGTCTCCGGAGGCGGCGTCGTCCGGCACCAGGGCGGCAAGATCGAGATCGAGCCGGGCGACGCATTTCTCTTCAAGCCGAACGAGCCGCACGAAATTATCAACGATCGTGCCAACGACTTGATCCTCTACCTCGTCGCGGACAATCCTATCGGTGAATCCTGCCACTATCCCGACAGCGAGAAGTGGGCCGTCAAAGGGCCAGAGTACCGCATCATGCGCGGCGACCCGCTCGACTACTACGATGGCGAGGAGTAGGGTTCTCCGTTAACGCTCGATAACCGATTGCGTGAGGGCAGCGCGATCGGCGATGATATCGATCGCAGCGATGCGATCGTCCACTACCGTAAATCGGAACGCAACGAGCACCTCGCGTTCATGCATCCACACCGCTCCTGGTTTGCCGTCGATAAATACGGGCTGCGCAGCACGCGCACGTCCGGAGAACGTCCGCGCGACTGCATCCGCGCCTTCGATACCAGCCTGAAGACGATCGTTCTGCCAGTACGTCGCGCCGCCCATCGCCACCACCGCCGTATCCGCGCGAAGCGTTGCTCCCGGAGCGAGCAACGCGAGGAGTGCGGAGAAATTTCCCGACCGCGAGGCTTGAAGAAACGCGCGCACGAGTTCGTCGTGCCGCTGCGTCACGGCATCGTGGTCGGCGGATGCGCCGCGCACGCGGCGGCGCGCGCGGCTTGCGAGCTGCCGCGCCGCCTCTGGTGTCCTTCCGACGATCGCGGCGACGTCATTGAAGGGTACGTCGAACATGTCGTGCAGCACAAATGCAACCCGCTCTGCCGGTGGCAACGCATCGAGCAGGATCAGGAGGGCCACGCCGATCGAATCGGCGAGCATCGCCTCTTCCTCAGGGCGTTCGCCGGGGGCGATTGCTGCAATGTCGCGACGCGGATCATCCGGCGTCAACTGCTCGCGCCGGCTGCTCCGCCGCTTCATCGCATCGAGACAGACGCGCGCAACAACGGTGGTGAGCCAGCCTTCTAGATTCGCAACATCTGCAATGTCAGCACGGCTGATGCGCAGCCAGCTTTCCTGCAGCGCATCGTCGGATTCTGCAGTCGATCCCAGCATTCGTAGCGCAATGCGCTGCAAGCGGGGCCGAGCCCGCTCAAAGCGCTCCGCGAGCCACTGCGCACCCTCCAATGCAACCTGTCCTCCGGGTATCCGTCACGTTTGCGCGCTCTCTGTCCGTCTCCCTAATCGTTTACCCCGCACAAATCCGATCAAATCTCCGAGACCCGGTACGGCCTAACCTGCAGGGCGAGGGCCTGGCCTTCGCCTAACGCCGCACGGATGCGCCTTCAAATCATCGCCGACGACGCAATGCAGGTGCACGCGAAGGAACCGCTTGCGTCATTTTATCAGCTAAGTCCATTTGTGTGGCGCGAAGGCGCTGGATTTCACGTCATGATTCGCGCCGTGCCACACTGCGAGGATCCGGCCAAGAAGATCGCGAGGATTTATCACGGAGTCTCCGCCGACGGCCTGATCTTCGACATGGACGAAACGGCGGCCATCGCGCCGGGGCCGGCTTCGGATGATCTTGATGGTTGCGAGGATCCCACGGTGGCGCGCTGGGATGGCGCCCTCTACGTCTACTACACCGGCTGGAACCAAACGCAGCGACGCGGGTGCCTGCTGCTAGCCTCTGGGGCGAATGCCTTGAATCTTCATAAGCGCGGAGTCGCGCTCCAATCCGTTCCCGGTTGCGAAAATCCCAAGGAAGCCGAAATCGCTTTGGCCGACGACGATAGGTGGCGTCTTTTCTTTGAGTATGCACAGGGAGACGCTTCGCGCATTGGCATCGCCGATTCGGATCGCGTTGACGGACCCTGGGCCATCCGCCAGCCGCCGTTTGAGCGGCGCCCCTCGTCTTGGGACTCGTGGCATCTCAGCACCGGGCCGGCCGTCACGCTCGATGGCACCCCCGTGATGTTTTATAACGGCGCGACTCGCGACGCCAAATGGCGTGTTGGTTGGATTCGCTTTGATCCCAATTACCACGTCGTCATAGAACGTTGTGACGATCCGCTGATCGTGCCGCCCACACCCAAAACCGACGAAACCGATATCGCCTTTGCCGCATCTGCGATAACTGAGGACGAGCTCATTCGCGTGTACTATTCCGTGGCCGATCAACATATGCGACGGGCGACGCTGCGCCTGGTTCATTGATGGGGGACGTCATCCAAATTAGACGAGTGGGAATCCCTCCGGATTCCCACTGCGGTGATCTCTGCGCGTATCTCTAACTTCGGCCTTTCGGCGGCCTTCCGCCACCGCCGCCGGGGCGAGCACCGGACATTCCGCCGTGCGGAGCGCCTCCCGGGGGACCTGCGCCGTGCACGCTACCATGCGCTCCACCGCCCCCGACAGGCCCGCCGTTCATGCCGACGTGCCGGTAAGTGTTACCCTGTTGCAGATGAACGCTGTGCATCGTCCCCGACGATACTTGACCGCGACGTACAGCGGTTACCGGCGCATTGTGATGGGCCGACGCACCGACGGTGCCATGCCTCGCTACCGACACATTGTGATGGGCCGATGCACTGACGCTGCCGTGCATCGTGTGCTGCGCGGCTCTCGAAGTTCGCAGCGGCCTCTGCACCGCGACGATCTGCGGCCGTCCGTGATTTACCGACGCCAGCTGGCCGCGTTCTCGCGCCGCGACGCGGTCGTGCGTGCGCTGGGCCGCGGTTTGGGCGACGGCATGCCGGCGCGCGGCGAGTTGGGCCCGTGTCGGGCTTGCGTGGATGCCGTGACGACCACCATTGAAGCTCACGCGCGAACGACTAACGACGTGCCCGTGAATGACGCCTCTGTTAACGAACGTATTGTGGATGACCGTTCGGTTGACGTTGACGACGGCCGTATTGTAGTTGAAAGCGCCGCCCGACCAGAAGCCGCCGACGAAGCCGGTTCCGAAGTAGCCGAACCCATAGTTAATTCCACCGTAGAATCCGACTGATGGAGCCCAGTAGCCGACGTTCCAAGCGTAAGCGCCGTTAACGTAGTCCCAATAACCGGGCGTCCAGTAGTAGCCAACCGCCGGCGGCGCTGTCCAGTAACCCGGAACCCAATAATAGCCGGAGCCTCCGCACCCCCAGTACCCCGGGATCCATTGCCAGTTGGGATACGGCGCGGGCGGCATGGCGTATACGGGCAGCGCCGGCGGCGGATACCCGGCCACGACACCGACGGCCCATCCCGGCCCGCCGAACCCCACACCGACACCAACACTCACTTGCGCCGGCGCGACGGCCGGCACGGCGGCGACAGCGAGGGATGCAATGATTGCGACGAATGATCTGTTGATCTGCATTGTGGCTTCCTTCCGAGAATGGATACGCTAAGAGCATTGCCAGCCGCAGAAGTGGCCAATCGGCGACTAATCCGATTCTTATAAACTGTGGAGATTACGCATGCGCAGTGGCACGCTCGCCTGCCTATGAAGGCGACTCTCCTACTCGAGTTGGGCGCATCGTACTAGTTCTTCGGGACGCTGACCGTGGCGCCAAAGAGTTCCGCAGCGCCGGCCGGAGCCTGGATGCTCTTTGTGGCTGCCCCGCCGGCAGGATACGGCCAAAAACCTATTTTCTTGACCATCCGCTTCGCTACTCCATACGGAACGACGATCGTGTTGCCGGCAATCCAAAATTGCGCAAGGAGGGTGCTGCGGTCGCCCTTGAACCGTGTCGTTCCGACTACCGTTCCGGTCGAGCCGGTTACCTTAATGCGGTAGAGCTCGCCGGTCGTCCCGTCTGTAAGCGCAACATACTTGCCGTCCCACTGAACCGCTCCGGGAAACGGGCCGAGGTTCTGCTTCAAAGTGATGTCGGTGAGCGACGTACTTCCACGCGGCATTTCGGCGAGCTCCGTCTGCGTCGTGCCGGCGTTGGTGCCATCAACGTAAAGGTTGCCCTTCGCATCGAAGCTGCAGAAAAAGTATTCGTTGAAGCTGGAAGCCTGGTAGCTCTTCCCCATGCCTCTGCCTTTCCGGAAAATCGTGACGCTTCCGGGTCCGAGCTGAGGGTTGCTCGCGTAGTTCGCGACCGCCAGGTCTCCGGTTGTGGCGTCGACCGAACAGCCTTGCGGGTAATAACCGTAGACGTGGAGCACTTCGATCGGTTTTTTGCCGCCGTGCGCGTATTCCAGCACTGCGACGGCGGGTGTATCGACGATGTACACGTTACCAGCCCGATCGGAACACAGTCCACCCGGCCCCTTAAAACCGACGAGCGTCCCGACGAGTTTGGCCGCCGGATACGAGTACACGTAGACCTTGCCGTTCGTGTCCGACACGTAGAGAAGATCCCCGCTTTGTGTCCCGGAAGACATCCAGGAACGCGCGGGTGAGGAAAGTGCGCCCGCGCCGGCAACTCCAGGGAGCGACGCGGACATTGCGCCGGACAGTTGCGAACCTACGCAGCCGGCGAGCATCGAAGCGGCCACAGCAGCGCCTACCGCGGGGCGAACGAAACGTAGCGTGTCCATATGCTAGATAGCCTGAATCTTCGCCATCATACCGTGATCTTCGTGGT
>Ga0182018_10002781_pt1 | contig 16805 bp, 13 predicted proteins | sample 812P2MmetaG_FD_120490 | JGI IMG/M metagenome (GOLD analysis project Ga0182018, IMG submission 120490) | Permafrost microbial communities from Stordalen Mire, Sweden - 812P2M metaG | ecosystem: Environmental > Terrestrial > Soil > Wetlands > Permafrost | place: Sweden: Stordalen | collected... | reverse complement strand
CTAGCCGAAGAGACTGCGACACGCATTTGCTCAGGAGCAGTTAAATCCACGGCGACGTCAACGAATTCTGTAGAGAGGCATTTCCATGAAAAAGTTGAAATCAATTGCAGCTCTCGCGGCGTCGCTGTGCATGCTGGCGCCTGCCAGCCTGTTCGCGTCGAGCCACCGCGAGGCTCCCATCACGGCATTGGACCGTACCGCGGATGTCACCGACTGGTACACCTTTGTCAGCTATGACAATCCCAACAACGTGACCATGATCTTGAACGTTGACCCGCTCCTGGAGCCGACCAACGGTCCCAACTATTTTCCCTTCGACGACAACGTGGTCTATCAGATGCTCGTTGACAATAACCAGAGCGGAGTTCCAAACATCATCTTCCAATTCCGGTTCCATACCGTGATCCGCCAGCCCGATTTGCCTGTTGGATTTGTGGGCGGCATTGCCGGGTTCCCGCCGATTACTTCACTGAACGGCAAAGGTTCTGAGGGCTTGAGCCTGCGCCAAACCTACACCGTAACCATGCTCAAGCTGACAAATGGCAAGATAACTTCCTCAACCCTGCTGAACAATGGACAAACACTTTTCGCGGTTCCCACGAACGTGGGCCCGAAGACCATGCCAAACTACCCAGCGCTGTTCAGCCAGGGGATTAACACCTTACCTGGCGGAGTCACCGTATTTGCCGGAACTGTGGATGACCCTTTCTTTATCGACCTGGGCGCCACCTTTGACTCCGTGAACTACCGCGGAGTCCCGGGATCTCCGGGCGACCCGATTCTATCGGCCGCAATCGATGCTGACAATACCCACAACTACGCTCCGGATTCCGTTGGCGGCTTCAACGTCAATTCCATTGTGCTGGAGGTCCCCATCACGATGTTGACCGTTGACGGCCAGCAGCATGGTGCCGACACCGTGCAGGCTGTCATCGGAACCTATGGCAGCACGGCTCGCCCTCAAGTCACGGTTCGGCGCTCTCCGACTCCAGACGAAAACTTTGGATCGCTGCAGCAGGTAAACCGTGAAGGCAATTCGTTGATCAACGAATTGATCATCGGCACGGGCTTTAAAGACCGCTTCAGCATGTCCTTCCCAAGCGATGATTCGCAGTTCGCGAACTTCGTTCTCAATCCAGTATTGGCAGGTGTATTAGCCAGCGCGGGTATTCCGGTTGCACCCAACCCGCGCAACGACTTGCTGATTCTGGTCCAGTACATGCCTCCCATCTGTCCTGCCTGCACGGCAGCCAATGCGGGGCCGATCGCCGATTTCCTGCGCCTCAACACGGGCATTCCACCAACTCCGGTGGGCAGCCAATTGCGGCTCGGCTTTCTGGCGGGCGACAACGCTGGTTACCCCAACGGACGCAGACCGATCGACGATGTGGTTGACATCTCACTCCGTGCCGTCGAGGGCATCCTGGTCAGTCCCACGCAGTTCGGGCTACCGCTCGGAGATGGCGTGCAAACCAAAGTGGAAGGTTTCAACAATTCCTTCCCCTACGTCATGCCAGCTAACAGTGGACGCGAGAGCGATCACATTGGGCCCGGACAGGCAGGCTGCACCGGTCTGACGGGCGGCATCTGCCCTGAGTAGTTAACCCTTGTGGCCGTCGTTCTTAAAGCGGCGGCCACAATTTTATCTTTGGAAATGAGGCCTGTCATGAAAAGAATTATTTCGATGCTGTGCGTGATGATGTTGGTTGTTGCATTCGCCGCTGCGCAAAGCATAACCGGCGCGGCCGGCACGGAGCTTTCCCCGGCGGAGCAGAGCATGGCAGAAGCCCGCAAAGCGATTCGTGATAGGCCGAAGGAATATGCGGGCTACAACCTGCTCGCGACTGCGCTAATTCGCCGTGCACAAGAGACTTTCGATGTTACCTTCTACGCTCAGGCAGAAGAAGCGGTCAAGAAATCATTGGCGCTATCCCCGGACAATTTCGAGACCGAGAAGATACAGGTTTCGGTCCTTCTGGGCGAACACGAGTATCCCGCTGCGCTGGAGGAAGCCCAAGCATTAAACAAAAGAGTGCCCGATGATCTCCTGATCTACGGCTTATTGACGGATGCGGACGCCGAGCTCGGCAACTACAAGGATGCGGAGGATTCGGCAACGTGGATGCTCAATCTGCGCCGCGGCAATCGGCCTGCCTACATTCGGGCAGCCCATCTGCGCGAGCTCTTCGGAGACGCGGAGGGCGCCTATGAAATGATGGAACTGGCTTTTCAGTCGACGATCCCGACCGAGACCGAAGAACGTGCCCGCCTGCTCACGCAGATGGGCCGTTTTCGGTTGGCTTCCGGCAATGCCGATGCAGCAGAAAAACTCTTCCTGAAGGCATTGACATCTTTTCCAAACTATCCCTCCGCGCTGGGAAATCTAGCCCAGCTTCGTATCATCCAGAAGCGTTACGCGGAAGCGATAGTCCTCTTACGGCAACGCTATGAGAGCGCACCACGCGCCGAGAATCTCTATGATCTGGCCGAGGCCCTGCAGTTGGCGAGCCGCGACAGCGAAGCCAAAAAGGCATTTACTGACTTCGAAACTAAATCACTGGCGGAGTCAGTCCGTAAGGATAATTCCAACCGGGAACTAATCTTCTACTATGCTGATTACGCTCGCCAGCCGGCCAAGGCGCTGGATGTGGCAAAGCAGGAGTACGCGTGGCGTCATGACGTATACACGCTGGATGCTTACGCCTGGGCATTGCACGTCAATGGTCAGGACGTAGAGGCTCGCCGGCAGATCGAGACCGCTTTGGCGGTCGGAATCCGCGATTCCAAAATCTTCGCGCACGCTGGCGAGATCGCTCTAAAGCTGGGCGACCGGGCCGGGGCACAGAACTATTTGCAGGAAGCGGTGTCGCTGCACGCGATCGGATCGGAACATGCGCAGCTCGTCCTGGCCCAGATCCCGGTGCCGGGTAGGAAACGTTAGAAGAGGGGCAGTGCCAAGGCGGAAATGCTTTTACACGGAAAAAATCTGGCAATTCTTGTCTTGTTGCTGACTGGTCTCTCTCTTCCTCTTCTTGGCCAGGAGATCGCGTTGCGGGGCCGAGTCACCGACCCTCAGGGAAACGGGCTGCCCAAGGCTTCGGTTCAGCTCATCCGTCGCGGTTCCGATGGAAAAGGTCAGGCTCTGGGCCAAGCCACTTCTGGACCCGACGGCCACTTCGAGATCAGAGCGCCATCCGCCGGTGACTTTGACATCAGGGTTGACGCCGAGGGATTTCGAGACGTCATAGTTCCCCAGAACATTCATCCCAGGGGAAATCCCGAGATTACAGTCCGAATGAGTCAGATTTCCTCCCGCTTGGAGACCGTCACGGTTACCGCGGATATAAACGGCACGGATGTGCTCGCTCCTGACCCGGCGGAGAAGGTGTTTGTCCGCGAGAATCTCCTGGACGCGAATCCCGGGCGGCCAGGCGCGCCAGTGTCGATTCCGGGATACCCCATCGAAACCGCCTCCAGCGGGATCAAAGCGCCGCAGTACTTTGCGCCAGGTGTTGCGGGAGACCATGGCGAACCCATTGCGCAATACATCGCCGTGGCCAGCTATCTCGTGCCTAACAACTTGTCGGCTAATGCCCACGGCAATGGCTATTCCGATCCCAACATATTTATTCCAGAGGTTTTGGAAAGCGTCCAGGTCGATGGCGGAGCATTCAACGTTCGGGAAGGGAATCATTCGGTCAATCTGGCGGCAACGTACGGACTCCGGTCTCGCCTCGATCCGTTCATTACCATTACCGGAGATTATCGAGACATCGACGTGGTGTCGGGACTTAGTCCCACGCCTGAATCGTGGTTGGCGATCGCAGCCTCCTATGGCAACGGATTCCTGGATCGGCTGGAACACCGCCAACAGTATAAATTCAACGGCGAGCGAGTGTTTCAAGCCGGCGATCATCGGCTTACGCTATTTGGAGTTGGGTACTACGGTTTTTCCTACGTTCCGGGTCTCGTCCCTCTCTTTGCGCTTAATTCCGCCGACGCCGATTTCCCTAATTATGGAGACACGATCGACCCACGGCAGAAAGACCAGACCCATACCGGGCTCATAGCCTTGAACGATGTGTGGCAGCTTAGCAGCAGCCAGCAATTGCATCTCTCCGGCTTTTTTCGGACTTACAATCTCTCTTTGTTTTCGGATTTTGGACAGGGCCTGATTCGCCAGAGTGAGTTTCGCACCGTGGCGGGCGGCAGCGGGAACTATGTGAACAAGATTGCCGAGTATTGTTCTTTGCTGGCGGGGCTCGACTACGAGCGCGAAGCGCCGCGACGTGATGATCTCGACCACTATGGATTCTTCAATCCCAGCACCCCCGCCTTCTACGGTCCTTTTGTTCCCGTAGACGGGAACAACGTCACAGTAGGGTCGGTGACGCCCTACATTGCCGCCGAAGGCGGCCTGGCCCGCTACTTTCGCTACTATCTCGGCTGGCGCCGCGATGAAATTAACGTTGACAACGAGGATCTGCTGCAGTCGCAGAATTCCTTTCAAAAATGGGTGGGCGTGAATTCACCCAAGGCTACGGTCTCTTTTCTTCCCACTCCATCCTGGTATGTTCCTCTCGTCTCACTCAGCTTTGGCCAGGCCTTTTTTACCGAAGACCCTCGGATCGGCACCGGGACTGCCGTGGGCACTCCGGTGGCCACGTCGCATTCTTATCAAGTCGTCGCCAGCAAGACGCTTCACAACACTGATCTGCGGTTTACGCTGGGTCACGTAACCAGCAGCGCGGAACTGGCAAAGATTGACCCAGATACCGGATTGCAGTTTAACGAAGGGCCCAGCCGCCTTCGCTTCATGACGGTCGCGTTGCGGCAAGACTTCCGCTACGGATCGCTTCTGGCAACTTTTTCAAAGGCTGATTCCCGGGACCTGGATTCGGGAGAGCCCACACCAGAAGCGCCACGAACCATCTTTGACCTGCTGGGAACGATTCAGAAGCTTCCGTTTCGTCTGCAAGCGCGAGGGGAATTCGAATATGTGGGGACGAAGCCTCTGGGCACGGGATGCCTGCCCGACTTGAATGCGGAATGCACGGGAACTCCGGTAAAGGAGTTTCGGGGCGCTGTAATGCGGCCCTTTATGAACGGACGCCTCGCTGCAGGCGTAAATTTCCTCATCGCTCGCGGCTATACCGGGCAGACAACAGAAAATTTCTTCCCCTCCGATATTCAGGGAGTTGTAGGAGTACGCATACCATCCTACGCAAGCCTAAGTTTCACCTATCGGTTTCGCCGATCCGTTGGCCCCTGACCGTAACGGCTGGATGAGAGTTGGTGAGCTGAACAATTCTCAGCGGACGCGGCAAAGCTGACGATCCATCGGCCGTTCGCACGGGAAAGGCCGAGGTCCCGAGGCATCAGGTCATCTCTATCGAAAGGCCTAAATTCGTAAATCAGCTAACACTAGAACGCCGCGAGCGCCGCAGATTACCGAAGTCTTTCGTTTGATACCGGGGTATGGTGGGTATATTTCCCAACAAAGCTCTTGCGTGGGTAATCACGGAATCGCTATTGAGTCCGCGAGGTTGTCGAGTCGGCCGGCCCTGTGCAAAGGCTTCCACTTGGCGCTCGAGCTTCATGCTGGCGCACTCCGGACACCTGGGCCTCTGCGGGCCCAGGACAAGACGCTCAAAGCGATGGTGGCACTTCTGGCACACATATTCAAAAATCGGCATGGTGATTTCACCTCGATGAAATCGCGACGACGGCAGATTGATCGCCTGCCAAGGCGGCGTGAAACTGGCTGTCGTTGAGGTTCAGAGAACTATTGAGCTGCCGCAGCGTCTTAAAAAGGTAATAGGGGGTCTGAGTCATATTATGCTTGGTCATGATCGGGTCACTCAAACTCCATGTCAATTTCTGCAGCTTGATAGTTTCAGTGCAAGGCATTCCTCCCCTCCACGTGAGCACGCCGGTCTCATTAAGGCTGCTCACGAGCTGGTTGAGGTAGACGGCGTTGTTGAGATAAGGAACGGTATACAGCAGGGTGTTCTCTTCTGCCCGTCGCTCCCAAGTTTTTAGTACTTCCAAGGCCCGGTTATAAGGCCCGGCCGTCACTTCCAGGCGCAGCATAGCTCCGGAATCGCCGACAGGTTCATTATCAAATTGCCTGCGAATCTTCGCTGGGATCACTCCAATGATTGGGTGGCGCTCGAGGCGATTGACCACAGGGTACACGCCAAAGGCATTCCTCTGCGTGTTGACGCCATCGGTCTTGATCAGCATCGCAAAGCCAGCAGCGCCGAAGCCCGGGTCACCCTTGCCGGCAGCGAGGACCACAAAATAGCGCTGAGGATCAACTCTGGCCCATCGGGTAAGCGCAGCGCCAGGGTTCCCATCCCCGGCCGTAACAAAAAGTCCGTCGTCAAATGTCTTGATCTGCAACGTGGTATTCACAGAGAACCGGCCACTTTTGTCGATGGGGGTTACGATTATGGCCTTGGGTATTTTCGGATCGTCAAGCCTGTATGTGGATTTGCCTGTTGCCTGCCACTCGGAACCTTTGTTTGAACCGCTGCGGGAAAGTTCCGTCGCAATTCCGTTGGATCCAAAACGCTCCCGCGTTGGATTCATTTCACCGTCCGTGGACGATTGCCAAGTACCGGCAATGTTGAACTGGCAGGCCTTCTGCTGTTCCTGACCGACAAAGGCACTTGGGAACACGCCCAGAAAAAGAAGAACCAACGAAAACAGGAAGGTAAGCCGCTTCATGGGAGACTCCTTGGAACCGGACGACCTAATTAAAAATCTTCGCAAAATCTCAGTTGAAAGAACTGCGCCGTCTAAGATCAGGCGCAATATGAGTCACGTCAAAACCGTCGAGGACAAGAACGTTTTCTTGCGAGTAATTGTCCGCAGCCGCAAAGGGCTGGGAATAAGGTCTCTTTTCGGCAACCCCTTATCCCCAGCCTGTTGCCGGAAATGGGAGCCGGCTTGCGCACGGCTCCCACCTCCGGAAGTACAACTTGCTGCTAATCGACCCGCCGACGCATTGCCCAGCAATCCGGCGAGCCCGAAACCCAGCCTTTCTCCTACGCCCCTGCGTGAAATAGCGTTTGGAGTTTTTTCATCCCGTCCGGGTTCTCGTATTTTGCTGTGATCTCCGGCCAGCCGTGGGCGCGCTTGAACTCGGCCCGCTTCGGCGCAGATATCACACTTTCCTTGTCGATCGCTGCCTGCAGTTCGGCATTCTCGCGAACCCTTACTGCAAAGGGTTTGGTTGGCTCAACCCAGGAAACGGCCTCCCTGATCAGACGCGGCGGATCGGGCAAGACCCAGGATGTCCAGCGGCTGTTGTTATCGTTGATAATGCGCAGCATCGAGGCATGGATGTCGACCGAGAAATCCAGCAGGGGATCGTCCAAGCGGAAAAGCTTGAACCGAATGCTGGTAAGGTCGTACTCGCTGCCTGTCAGGAAGAGCCAGCCGGGCCTGGCACCATTGCCTTTGGCGTAGGCCGCCAGCTTGGCTGGAGTATCTTCGTCTGGCTTCAATGTGAAGGAATACATGAACATGTCGCGGCCCAGATGGTCCCCGAGCAGATCCTGTAGTTTTGTCAGGCAGGCGATTGACCTGGGGCAATACTTGTCACAACTTGCGTACATAAAGTTGATGATCGAGATTTTGCCTTTGATCAAGTCGTCATAGAACCGCACCGGTTTGTTTTCATGCGTGCGGAACACGCCGTTGCTGTAATAGCCCGGCCCCAAAGAGGCTGCCGGCCGTGACTTGTCTGCTACGTGGCAGGTAAAAAAGTCTCGTCTGTTCATGCTTTAACTCCTTTCTTGGAGCCCTTTAAGCCGGGGCGATTGAGCTTACTTGTCCCAGGGGGGTTGAGATTGAAAGTGGGTGCCAGCGCGGTTAAGGCCGGGGTGATGTTCGGCTGTGCACCCGAGTTGACCTGGCCGTTACCCGTGTTAGGCGTCCCATCCGAGTAGACTGGAGACGTGACGGTAGAGCTGGGGCCGGTGGTGACATCCCAGCGCACCAGCATCAGGCCATCTTCGTGTCCCAGGTTATGGCAGTGGATCATGTACTTGCCAAACCAGTCGCGGAACTGCAAGAAGATGAGAACCTCATCGTTGGGCAAGATCGGGTAGACATCCCGCCGGCCCTGTTCCAGCGGCGGAACCCCTTGACTATTTATGGTAATAACACCGGTCGTGGGGTTGACCGTAATGTTCCTGCGGTCCAGAACACGTCCCTCCTCCAGGTGAATGTGGACAGGATGGGTCCAGCCTGTACCAGGGAACCGGTTCCGGATGAGCCAAGTTTCTGACGAGCCCTGCTGTACGGTTGCGTCGGCCCGGTTTGGATCAAAGGTTAACCCATTGACATTGAATACCTTTCCCGTCGGGTTTGCCGGATCGCCTTCCGCGCCGACAACATCGTCGTTGAAGTTCCAAACCCTGGTTCCGAACAGGTTGGCCATAGGTTTGGAGATGTTCGGCAATGTAGTCAGTACCTCCGGCACCTGGCTTTGATCCGGGGACGGCGGCGGGCCGGTGATGTTAAAGGCCATGACCACGTTGCCAATGTTGACTCCAGGCGCTGGCTCAGGCTCGGGCGCATTGCCCACAAACTGGGCTGCGACGTTCGTCAGGTACCAGCTTGTACCAGGCGTGGCGTTGGTGAAATCAATGATCACGTCATAACGTTGCGAGACATAGACCGTGAGGCCTGTCAGGGTTGGAACCGAAGAGGTTGATATTACCTCGACGGGGGAGGGCAGTAGATTGCCGTCCGTGGTCACGACGGTCATCGGTACGGGGTTGCCGTTGTTGTCAGACAAGTTGAAGGTCCAGATGCGTGCCGGACCGCTGTTGAGGAAGCGGAAACGATATTTGCGCGTTTGCACGTTGAAGTACGGCTGGATGGCGCCATTGACACAGAACTTGTCAGTTCCGCCGGGAACCGCGTCAGGTGCCGTGGCAAACATCTCGCCGTTGGCGCAAAACAACTTGTCGGTGAAGTTCAGCGGGATGTCATAGATCCCATAGGGCCCGGGCAGCCGCAGGGCTTGTGGGCCCTGGCCGGGGAACTCGAACCCGGTATCAATGTCATCGTAAATCAGGTACATACCGTTGATACCGCGATAGTTGTTGGTGGCAGTGAAGCTGTGCCGGTGGTCGTGATACCAGTAAGTATGCTGCGCTTCGAGTTGATCGCCTAGGGGCGGGAACTCATTGAAGCCGGCATAGACGTTAGGGTAGTGATGATCTTTGAACAGCCCCGGACTCCAATAATCGCCCGCAAACCCATCGCTCTCTGAAGCGGTATGTCCATTGTGCAGGTGGGTGGTGTGGTTGTTGTCTCCAAACCCAATATTATCCACGGGCAAATTGTTGTGGAAGCGCACAACAACGGGAACGCCATAAATATTCAGGAACGTCGGTCCCGGATAGATCCCGTTGTAGCCCCAACAATACGTCGGCGGAATCTGGGGGTGGAATTGATGCATCGTCGGTTGAACCGAAACGTTATATTGCAATAAGGGGAAGAACTGGAACCAATCTTGATGATTGGCGCGTGCGGCCTCGCCGTTAGCAGTATCGGCTGCCAGGGTGGGGAACGGATTCAGGATCGTCGGGATCGCTACTGGTGGAATCGGCAGAGCCTGGACAAAAGGTGTTGTCGCTGGGCTGTTGGTTGGGGCTGGGGCCGCGCAATCCGGCGGCTGCGTCGGGATCGGCGGGAGCGATTGCGCCAGCGTCTTTCTCGAAGTCAGCATGGTCACAACACCGGCGGCCGCGCTGGCCTTTAGCATGGTCCTTCTCGACCAGCCAGAGCCATCTTGAGGCCGAGCGCTCTTTCTGTTTTCTTGCTTTATTTTTGACATAACACATCCTTTCGGTCGGGAGATACTCCCCGACCTGTCGTTCGCTGCCTTCGCGATTGTCTCGTCTTAGGCAGCGCCTTCTGAATCGCTGGAGAGCGGAGGTCGATTGGTTTCCTCCACACTTGCGCACACTCATTAAGGAAGCGCCGCCCTATTGCTGCCGACACTAACTAAGCACCTACACCCTGACGTCGCTTACGAGACCCGTTTTGGTCAGGTCACGCCAGTCAGTTGTGCAACTTTATTGCTCTGCCCCTGAGAAGTACCGCCGAAAACCTGTTCAGCCTAACTTAGGTATGCGAAGCATTGTTGGATTGTTATTACCTATTAGTCAATCTGATTCTGTTAGCAGAACGTGCTATCTCTTAGCATAAGTTGCTGTGCGACTCTGCCGCGTGCTGGATTGCACTCACATTTCTTTCGAAAGAAACGAAGTCAGCTTACTGCTGACAATCTGACAATCAACATTGCAGGCGACCTCTGTAACCCACGTTTCAGTCGATAGCAATAAGTCCGTGGCTATACCGTTCGTAGTTTGAGAAAAAGACAGAAGCAGAGTAGTGGACAAATCAGGATCTCCTCTTACAGTTCCGGCTTTTGGAACACGCGAGCCACTTTTCGGGTCCGTGCGATAAGAGGAGGCTTCTCGCCAATAAAATCGTATCCGTAACAAACATCTAACGATTCCGACGCACTCCCGGCGCATTCTGTTCTAACTCCGTAACATCGAACAGTTTCTTGTAGTGCCGCAAAGAATCCACGCTAAGGTCGGTCGCGGTAGTTTCGGGCACCCCTGCATTTGTCCGGATTTATTTGTGTATTTGCCAAGCCACGTAGTTTACGGCAGTAACCATACTCTGATAAAAAAGAGTTACGCTCCCCTCAACAAACTTACTTTCCCAATTTGGGAAAGTAGTACGGTTACTTGTCTGCTTCTTACTTGTGGTGGCAGGCCGTTTACTGACAACTGCAGTTGTGGTATTAGTAGACTCCAGGCAAAGGATTCCTGTCCGCGCACTCGTGCCGCCTTTGCGGTAAGCATTTACCCCGCTGTAAAGCGCCAACAAACAACCCCTCTTCAGCCAGGTGTCAACCTCGGTTCGAGGAGACTGCTTCGGGCCCAGGAACGATTGAAAGCGGTTGACGGTTTGCAGCGACACGTCGGCTCGGGGATAAGGTACAGAGTCTGAAAGGCGCGGCGGGGACGCTAAGTCTTCCGCCCACACGCGACCCCGCACGAAATCTGATTTGTCGCCCTTTACCGTGTCTTGAAAGAGGTTCTATGGGTGCGTTTCGTCGTACGATTCGAAAGGAAGACCCAAATTTGACGTCGCCGAACTCAGACGCGGCTGGAGTTGCGGTGGGCACCGGGACGGCCAAGAACAACGATGCCAAGCTGAGCGCACTTATTCCGGTAGTGCAGGACGGCCGGCTTCGAAAAATGTTGCATATGATTGAATATTATCCGTCTCGTAAGATTCACGACCTGGCTCAGGAATGCAACTTGAGCGAATCACGCCTTCAACACCTGTTTAAGCAGCGCACTGGACTGGGCCTGGGTCAATTGCTCACTGAACAACGAATGCAGCACGCAACTGACTTTCTTGTGCATACCAACATGAGCATTAAGGAGATCGCCAGCACCATAGGTTACGAACACGCCTCAAGTTTCACTCGCGCTTTTGAACGCCGCTTCCGTCAGGCGCCAAGTTGCTACCGGCAAGCGCAGAGCCAGCACAAAATGCCAATAAAGATTCGATGAGTCTCCACTGGACAACCCGAGCGTCCGCCACAGCCTCCTGAGAACTCGACCAGCGCTTCAGAAACGGGCATAGTCGACTAGATAGACTATTGAATTACTAGGCATTCATGTCCTCCCATGCTGGGGCGGCCATGTTTACGGGGCCGTAAAAGACGACAAACCTGAGTTTCAGCGTCTGCTCAGTTGCCTGATTGAATTCAATCTGGAATGGGCTCAGCATGCCCCGGTGCTCATCTTGTCCATCGCCCGAATGATTTTTCAATCTACTGGGAACCAAACCGGCAAGCTTTCCATGACGTTGGCCTGGCGACTGCCAGTCTTACGGTCCAGGCAACTGCGTCCGGATTAGTAGTGCATCAGATGGCCGGCTTCGACGTCGAAAAGGCTCGCCGGGAGTTTTCGATTTTTCAAGATCATGAACCTGTCGCGGTCGCCGCCATTGGCTACCCCGGCAGCTCCGGCAGAACTGCCAGACAAGTTACGGCAGAAAGAACGGGCCCCGCGACAACGAAAACCGCTGGCGGACTTTGTCTTCGGACACGGCTGGGGACACCCGGCCGCCTGGACGCGGAGAGTCTAGGGCGCGGAGACGTTAAAATTCAGAAGAACAGAACCAAACATCCTGCTACCAGCAGCGCTATCGCCCACAATAGGTCGAAATTGAGCCACGTGTGCCGCAGTAGCCGTAAGCCCACTTTTTCGTACGTTTCAAAAAACACTACCGCGAGGACTCCGGCTACTGCCAACATGCTTGCCGTATGTATCAGCACCGCCAGTCCGATCGTTGTTGCGCTCAACGACGGTGCGCTTAGCGACAAAGGCGTCAGAGGCATTCCTCCCGCCATGCTGTGCGTCATCACCGACATTGGTTGTGCCATCAGAACCGGCAGGAGCATCAAACCTGCACCGTGGGCAGACGCCATGAGGAAGGACCAAACGAATAGATCCCTACCTCCGACTCTCATACCAGCACCACGCGGATGGTTCGCGCGGAAGAGTCGGTAGACACCAAGCGTGAAAAGAATTAAAGCGACGCCCCATTTCAAAATGTTCACGGGGAGAAAATGTTGGACGAAGCGCAGGGCGAGAATCGCCACTGTGATAGCGGCGGCGTGTCCGAGAGCAATCGGGAGGAGGGCGCCGATGACCGCGGAGCGGCGCTTTTCCTGCAGGCCAAGAGCCAGCGCAAACAGCCAGCCCATCGCTGGATTCAGGCCGTGGTAAGCTCCAAGAAGCGCGAGGGCAACCCACGGCCAGTTGTGAGTCATTGTCAGTTGTAACTCACGGGTAGCAGTAGAAGTCTGACGAGGCGTCGCCACCCTGCAGTTTTACCTGATGTGGACGGAGGTCGCCGAACTCGGTAAATAAACTGCGATCGAGTTGAATGCCGCCATCTTCGGCAACGTCCAGCTTAACCATCCAGCCCCGAATGCCGTCGGGATAGAACTGCTTGTCCCATGCTGCGTACAACGAGTTGGTGAAATAGACGCGGCGGCCGTCGCGGCTGATTTCCACCATCTGGGGTCCGCCATTCAATGGCTCGCCCGGCTTGGCAGGGTGAGATGCGCGACGCACGATCCCGCCAACATGCACCGAGCCGATCAGCTTGGGATTAAACGGATCGGAGACATCGTACTGCCGCATTTCTCCCGTGCCCCAGCAGGAAGCGTAAAGAAATCGATCATCCAAAGAGAGATTGATATCGGTAAGCAGCGGCGGTACGGCTTTGAAGCCCTGCAACAGCGGAGGCAGTTGGCTCGCTTCTGCAGGCTCAGCCGGAATCTCAATGACTTTCTTTATCTCAAATTTCCCGTTCGACCCTCCGTTCGATGCTCCATTAGGCCGATGCCACAACCAGATGGAACTGGAAAGATCTTTCAGAGACGTAACCACACCAACAAAGCCGTAAGCCTTCGTGGGATCGTGCGCTGCGCGCAGCTCTAGTACCATCTGCTGTTCTGCACCCAAGTCCAAGCTTTGAAGATGGCGGCGTTTACGGAGATCCCATATATGCAGGCTGTGCCCGTATTTGCCGCCAAGCAACAGTTCAGGATTCACTCCGTTCTCAACCATGTTTGGCGTGCCCCACTCGCTGGTGACGGCGATGTCATGTCCTAAGTGCCAGGCGAAATCGTAGCCAAAGTATTGCGGACCGCGATCGACTTCCCATCGCCCGAGAGGCTCGAAGTTGTAGTGATCCAGGGCAAAGATTCCGCCGGGACCATCGCCGCTGGGCGAGCCCAGGGCGCTCAGGTAGATGCCGTCAGGCCCGCAATGAATCGTGTGCGGACGGCTATAGCCAGTCCTCTCCGCCACGTCCTTTGGCTCAATCACCTTTACAATCTTCGGCTTCTTCGGATTATCCTTGGTGTCGATCACATGGATGCGTGACGAGCGCAGCCCGGGAACAATCAGATACCGCCGCTCCACATGCGGGTGCGGAGCATAGGGGCACAACGCGGAACTGCAAGCGTTCCAGCCGAAATGATGAAGTTCATCTCCCACGTTCGGCATATCTACACGGCCCACGATCTGACCATACTTGTCTGACTCGTGGTCCACATCCACCACAACGAGAGCATCAGGTTGACTGCCACCGCTGGCATTCAACGCGGCCACATATGCCAGCTTCTCTACTGGTGCCTGCATGGCGAGCTTAGGAGATGGATAGAAAGTTGGATCAGTCTTCCAGAGCATCAGATGATCTCCTCGCGAGAATCTACATAGCGCATTAACGAACTAGAGTATATGCCGGCCGCCATCAAGGCGGCTACGGGTGAAGTGCAGCTAGACCAGGTAATACAGAGGCTGCTGGTCGGCTCCTGCGAACTCTGCCTGCATGCAATGGTCGCAGGGATTCTCTTCCAAGAGTTCGTAAACATAGCGAACGGCTTTGAGAGTTGCAGAAAACTTTTCTGCTTCCTCCGGAAAAACACGGTCTCCCGGCAGCCAATCATGGAAGTGCAGATTTTCCATAGCCTTCGCGAATGCTGGCCGAACCCCACAAAGCAGAACCGTTACTCCTCGCGCTTCCATGTCATGCAGGAAATGATCAAAGCGTTCGAGCGAAACCATGTCGGGATTGCGAGAGCGCTTAAGGCGTAACACGACGAAGTGAATGTTTTCGTCCTCGGTGCGGCGCTTCAAATGATCAAAGCAACGGTCGAGCTCCGGGGCTGCGCCAAAGAACAATTCGCCTTCCAAATCGTAAAGCACCATCGCCGTGCAAGGCCGGTCTTCCGGCAGGCGTTCGCGCACGACCCGGTCGCTGCTGACCACCAACTCGGTCCAACGCAGAAGTGCGGCGCGTGGGACAAACATCAGAATCGATAAAGCCACCCCGATCAGGATGGAGAATTCAACACTGATGAAGATCGCAGAGAAGGCAGTAACCAGAACTAAGGCGGCATCGTAGCGAGAGGCCCGCATGGCATATCTCAATCGTTTCCAATCGACCAAGCGGACGGCTGTGACCAGGAGCAGTCCAGCCAGAGCGGCTTTGGGAATGTATCGGGCGAAGGGCGCGAGTGCAACTACGACGAGTGCGACCGTTCCCGCCGCGAAGACTCCGGAAACGCGGCTCACCGCCCCGGCTTGAAAGTTAATGGCGGAGCGCGTCAACGAGCCGGAACCCGGCAAGCATTGGAAAAATCCTCCGGTAAGATTGGCCAGACCCTCAGCCAGACACTGCCGGTTGTAGTCGAGCGACTGACGCGTGGTGTTGGCAATCGATTTTGCGATCGCCAATGCCTCCAGGAGTCCGAGAAAAGCAATGGCCAGCGCGCTTCCCGACATTTCCTTCACCCACCAGAACTGAATCCGGGGGATATGCGGCATCGGCAGATTGCGCGGGACGCTGCCGACGACCGAGATTACGGTTGTGCCATCGAGCCCTGGCTTAGACCAGCCAAAGGCGGCGGCCAAGAGCGCCGCGACAATCAACGCCATCAGCATGTCAAATTGCGGCAGACCGTATTTGCGCGCCAATTTTCTCAGCAGGATAACGAGAACAATGGTTCCTACTCCAATGCCAAGAGCCCGCGGATTCACGTGGCCGCCGCTAAGCGTGAGCCAAATGCGGTAAAGCACGTGCTGCTGCCCCGTTCCACGATCGCGCAAACCCGTCAGGTTGCCCAGCTGCGTTAGTCCCACTAAAGAGCCGGCCCCGGCCATGAAACCGATCACGACGGACTCGGAGATGTAGCGCGTCAGATCTCCGAGTTTGAATATCGCGATCAGGATCTGGATACAGCCAATCATGATCCCCAACAGGAACATGGCTTGGTACGCTTCGAGCCGCGCGTCAGGATTGAAGAATCCGAGGGCGCTGAAAACCACGAGCGAAATCGCGTTCGTGGGGCCATTGATCAGATGCGAGGACGAACCGAAGATCGAGGCCACGAACGTGACCACAATCGCGGAATAGAGCCCAAACCGCGGGTCGACACCCGCGATGAGAGCGTAAGCCATGGCCTGGGGCAACGAGACGGCCGCGACGGTCACGCCGGCGAGCAAATCTTTGCGCGTATTTCCCCAGGAGGAGTTGAACTTCATTCCGATTTACCCCGCCCTTCATGAGATTTCGACACATTCACTCCGTAGGCCGATAGCCTTCTGGCTGACCGCATTCGTCCACGGAATGAGTGCCAGGGGGAGGGAACAGATCAAATTCGCGCTGTAATCATGCCGCCTTCCCGATTGCGCTGGCGCCTTCCACTTCAATCAGTTTTCCGGAATGAACGTCATAGACGAATCCGTAAACCGGAATCGACTTCGGCACCAGCGGGTGGTTCCGAATGCGCTCTACATCGTCGATGACAGCCTGCCTTTGGTCGCGGATGGTCAACCACTCGATATACTCGCCGGCCCGGGACCCCGGGGCCAAAGTCCACGTCAGCTGACCACCACGAAAGTGGTATTTCAGCCGAACTGTCGGCAGTATACTATATTGTCTATTGCAATACTAGACATACACTGAGGCTGGCGTAGCGTCACAATTTCCTGATGCATAGTGCTGTGTTCCCGACGGCTTGCCGCGTTTAGCTATTGCTTCCTGGTATCCGTGAATCCGGTAGTCCTGGATCTTGCCCAATGTAATCTCGGAAATGCCGAGGTTGCCGAAAAAACGGCCCAAGCGTTTGCGACATCGCCAGTACTGGCCTTCCACGTATCGTTTGTTGCGTT